>Ga0318496_10001208_pt1 | contig 10120 bp, 5 predicted proteins | sample GRESIP109b1f22_FD_203296 | JGI IMG/M metagenome (GOLD analysis project Ga0318496, IMG submission 203296) | Tropical soil microbial communities from Luquillo Experimental Forest, Puerto Rico - GRE.SIPMG.109b1f22 | ecosystem: Environmental > Terrestrial > Soil > Tropical forest > Bulk soil... | reverse complement strand
GGCGCGACGAAGCTCGGGATCCGGCCGGAGGCGATCCGGGTGACGCCGGTGGCGGAGGTGTTCGCGAAGTAGGAGGTGTCGTCGCCGTGATGCGGGAGCCCGCGGGACCTTCCCGGAGCGCTTGACGCGCGCGGCGCCAGGGGACAGTCTGCGGATCCCCGCCCGATCACGATCCGCGCGGCGGTGGACGCGAGCTCAATGGCGAATCGAGAGCCGTACTTCGAGTGCGTGTTCGTCGTCGATCGGAACGAGTACCGGTTCCACTTCCGCTCCCCGACTCCGGCCGAGGCCGAACGGCGTCTCAGCGACGCGCTCCACGAATGGGGCGTCGAACTCGCGGGCGAGGTGCGCGTCCTCGACGCGAAGGGGCGGGTCCTGCGGCTCTCCGCGTACGGGCCGCCGGCGGATCACCTCCGCGCGTAACGCGACGGCGGGCCGGCGCCTGCCTCAGCGCTCTGCCTTCACCAGCTTCGAGAGCGCGAGCTCATTGATGGCGGGCGGGTTCTGCTCGAGGAGCTTCGCGAGGAACGCCTGCCGGTTCGCCTTCGCGCGCTCGGCGCGGAGCTGGGCTGCGACGGCGCCGCGCACCTCGGCGAGTGTGCGCGTGAAGGCGGCCTTCGTCTCGAGCAGCTTCACGACGTGCCAGCCATCGTCGAGCCGGACCGGGGCCGAGACGGCGCCGGGGGCCAGGCCGGTGACGGTCGCGCGGATGCCCGGGACGATCTGCCCCTCGGCGAGCCAGCCGATCTCGCCGCCGCGCGCGCCGGCCGCCTTGTCGTCGCTCTCCGACGCGGCGAGGGCTGCGAAGTCGGCACCCTTCCGCTCGAGCTTCTTCGCGAGCTCGACTCCCTTCCTCGCCGCGTCCTCTCCGGGCTCGCCCTTCCGTGCGGCGACGAAGATCTGGGCGATCCTGAATTGCCGCGGGACCTGAAACGCCGCCTGGTTCGCGTCGTAGGCGGCCTGCACCTCCGCGTCGCTCGGGTAGCTCGCCGGCGGCTGAGAGACCGAGTCGAGATAGAGCTCTGCCAGCGCCTGATCCCTCAGCCGGTCGAGCTGGGCCCTCGTCGACGGCTCCTGATCCCACTTCTTCGCCCGCGCCTCCTTCAGGACCGCCTGGCGCGCCAGGTACGAGCGCACGACCGGCGTGAGCAGCGCCGGGTCCTTCGCGATCGCGGCCTTCTCCTGCGCGCCGAGGCTGTCGAGGTAGGCGCGGAGCTCCGCGCCCGACACGTCGACGCCGCCGACGCGCGCGACGGCCTCGTCCGCCGCGGCGGTCCGGCCCGAGATCGCGAGGATCGCGAGCGCGACGGCGGCCGCGATCAGCCGGCGGCCTTGGAAGAACATGCAGATCATCGTCGTGTGGGTCCTGACGGTCGGGTGAGAGACCGTCGTCTAGCAGAGGAGGCCGTGGCGAGGGCGTGTCGAATCTGCGACGTCCCGTCGCCTCTTCACGCGTCGTGATCGCCTATCAATGGTTCCACGCCATTGCGTGACCCGTTCACTCTGACGTTCACGCGGTCGTCACCGCACGGTCATAGCCACCCGGTGGTATGACGTGAGCCGCCGAGCGCCCGCTGGCGACGCATCAAATGTTCATGCAGCCACGATCCTCAGCCCTCCTCCTCCTCGCCGCGCTCGTCTGCTCCGCATGCGGATCCGCGAACGCTCCGGACGCGGGATCCGCCCGCGTGCAACTCGCCGCGAGCGGGAGCGACCTGACGGCGTCCGGCGTCGCGAGCGTGACGTTCGCGGTCGGCCCCGGCGGCGGTCCGGCCTTCGCGCCGATCGTGGGGCAGCTCTCACCCTCCGCGGGCTCGGGGTGGTCCGCCTCGGTGACAGAGGTCCCAGCCGGGCCACAGCGGAGCTTCGATCTCGTCGCCTACGACGCCGGAGGCACGGCGCTCTTCCGCGGCGGCGCCCAGGTCGACGTCGCCCCAGGGCGGACCGCCGCGATCTCGGTCGCGCTCCAGCAGGTCGCGCCGCCGAGCGGGCCGGAGATCTCGAACCCGGTCGTCCAGTACCTGGCGGTGTCGCCCGCGATCGTCGCGCCGGGCCGCGCGGCCCAGCTCACGGCGCAGGTGAGCGCGCCGGGCTCGGGCGGCACGCTCTCCACCTCGTGGCAGGCTTCGTGCGGCACCTTCTCGGATCCGACGCAGCCGTCGACCGTCTGGACCGCGCCGACCTCCGCGAGCGATCACTGCACCGTCTCCTTCACCGCGGCGAACGATCACGCGAGCACGACCGTCGCGCTGTCCATCGCGGTCCAGCAGGACAACACCGTGCGCGACGTCGTCGGCTGGCGGCTCGCGACGTGCTGGGAGGATCCCACCGCAGGGAGTGCGATGGCGACGATCCTGTCGATCGCCCCTCCCGACGTGGCCTCGCTCGCCGCGCCAGCTGCGCTCGTCGAGACGAGCCCCGGCTCCTGGGTCACGTACGCCGGCGGTCACCTCTCGGCGGACGGCTCGTTCCTCCTCGGCACGTTCTCGCCGAGCGGCTCCTTCATCATCCCGCAGGTCCCGGCGACGGGGCCCTTCCTCCTGTCCCTCACGGACCCGGACGGCGTCCGCTGGCTCGTCGAGACGAACGCCTCGACGGTCGACCTCGGCTACGACGAGCTCGGCCGGTGCGATCCGGCACCGGCCGCGGCGGGCACGCAGGTCTCGTTCGCCGTGCAGGGGCTCGAGCCGTGGAGCGCGAGCCTCGGCGAGCTCGAGGCGACCTCTTCGGGCGCCGGCCTGTGGACTCCGGTGCCGGCGAGCGGCGTCGCGGAGGGCGCGACCAGCGCGACGATCTCCATGACGTGGGGCGCGCCGCTCGCGCTGCTCGTCCCCTCGGACTCGCTGTGGCTCCACCAGCTCGCGCCGGTGCAGCGCCCCGACGGCGTCGCGTACCGCTCCGCGGTCCGATCCGGGATGGTGACCGGGATCGCGCTCGCGAACGGCACCGCCAGCACGCTCGCCGTGAACCTGCTCCCGGTCGCGCAGTCCGGGAGCCTGGCGGTCCAGTGGAGCACACCGGACTTCGAGCGGAACCTCGCGAGCATGGCGCCGGCCTCGAGGCTCGTCGCCGGCCGCGTCGCCCCGCACCGCCTCGCCATCCTGGCCAGTCCTTACAGCCTGCAGTCGCCGGCGCCTGTCCCGTCCGGCGGCTGGCCCGAGCTCGCGACGCTCGAGCTGCCCGCCGGCGCCGCGCCGCTCCAGCTCTCGTCGCCGCTCGCGTACGGCGAGTTCCTCCCGCAGTCCTGGCTCGAGCTGCGGGAGGTCCGGTATGCGGCCTCGGTCGCGTACCAGGCTCCCGGCGCGACGACGCCCGTGTACGAGACGAGCACGGTCGGGAGCCGCGACGCGCTCCCGGCGGCGAGCGCCGTGCTCACGCCGACGCTCACGCCGGTCCAGAGCCTGCGCCTCGACGGCGCGGACGCCCTGAGCGACCTGGCGACTCCGGTGACGACCGCGCCGACGTTCTCGTGGGGGCCGCCGGCGGTGGGCAGCCCGTCGTATTACGTGCTCGAGGTCGACGCGCTGAGCGCGGTCGCCGGCGCCACCGTGCGAACGACCGTCGCGCGCGTCGTCACACGGTCGACCCAAATCACGCTGCCGCCCGGCATCCTCGCAGCCGGCTGCACGTACTTTGCCAGGGTGACCGCGATGGCCAGCTTAGCGCCCCTCGACTCGGCGCCCTTCCGCAGCTCGCCCGTCGTCTCCTGGGCCGACGCGCTCACGGGCACGTTCACGCCCTGATCTCGCCGCGCGGCCCGGCGTCGCGATTGCGAACGTATTTTCGCTGTATGTCGCGGGAAATACGTCGCGTTTGCGTCGAATTGGACGCAGGCGTTTAACACAAACGTCGCAGGTCGCGGGAATGCCGATCGCCTACCTTCGGCGTGCTCAACGCACGAGAAGGGCTCGAGTAGGGACCGGGGCGCAAAAGCGCCGCGGGGGCAAACCGTCCTTGGAGGCATTTCACATGTTGAAAACGTGCATCAAGAAGCTCGCTCTCGCAACGGGAGTGGCTGCCCTGGCCGGGCTCGCCACTCCGGCGATGGCGGATTGCGACGCGAACGGCAACACCGTGACCGGCACCACCACGGTCTGCTACCACCTGAAGGGCTCGGACACGCTGTTCGACATCACGACCCAGTCCATCAAGAACGCGCGGACGGCCGGCGTCACCGGCGCCGAGAGCCTCTTCTACGATGGCACGGGGTCGGGCAACGCCGAGAACCAGATGAAGGCGCTCGGCGGCACGGGCAACGTCGACCTCGGCGTCCAGTCGATCGGGCCGATGTCCCGCAACATGCGCCCGGGCACCATCGACTCGGCCGCCACCGTGGCGAACGCCATCACCGGCACCTTCGTGCAGCGTGACCTCGCGGCCAACATCGGCAAGTCCGGCCACGCCGCGTGGGCTCCGGTCTGCCAGAACGTCGTCGGCCTCGACGCCGCGGTCTTCGTCACGAAGGGAACCGGCACGGGCAGCGGGCTCGGCGACATCGACTGGAACGTCTTCACGAACACCTACGCCTCGCCGGCTTCGTTCAAGCAGGGCGCGTCGAACGGCTGCACCGGGGCCACGACGTCGACGTGCGTCGGCGGCGTCGCCAACGGCAACTACCCGACCGACTTCACGACCGGGACGGCGTTCAACAACCTCTCCTCGGCCGTGAACTACAACAACCTGTGGTCGATCGTCCTCTCGGGCGTCGATGGGACCGGCTCGCTCAAGGCCTGCTCCGACCCGCGCCGCATCCGGGCGCTCCAGGACCTCTCCACGGCCCTCGGCGTGCCGCAGCTCGACCACATCTACCGCCGCGACGACAACTCCGGCACGACCGACACGATCAAGGATCGCGTCATGGTGGTCACGTCGTTCGGCCCGCAGGATCCGCGCTACCCGTGGACCGGCGGTCGCTTCTGCAACGGCCAGGCGATCGGCGGGATCAACGGCGCCACCGCCCAGACCGGCGTCTGCTCGGTCACGCGGACGAACACCTCCTGCAAGGTCAACACCGACTGCCCCGCCGGCGAGGTTTGCCAGTTCAACCTGAACAACCAGGACTTCGACCCGGTCCGCCGGCCGTGCGTCGGGGCCGACGCCGATCACGCGCCCACGAGCTGCACCGACGTGACCACCGGCAAGCCCTGCCAGGCCACGGACGGGAACGCGAACTGCTCCCAGGGCCTCGTCGTCGCGCTCAGCGACACCGACCCGTTCAGCACGCCCACCAAGCCCTCGACCGACGTGACGACCTCGATCGCGAACCGCATCCGGAACGGCGGCGGCACTGTGATCGGCTACGCCGGCCGCGAGGCGGCGAACGGCACGATGTACGGCACGAAGGCGATCAAGGTGAACGGCGTGAAGCCCACCGACAACAACGTCCGCAACTCCTCGTACCTCCTCGCCCGCCGGCTCTTCCTCCAGAACTCGTACTTCAACCCGGCGACCGGCAACACCACCGGCGGCGACGTCCCCGACGACCTGGCTTCCGGCATCAACCTCACCGGCGGTGGCTCGCAGCAGATCACGTTCGAGCAGAACCTCTTCACGTACATGACGAGCCGCGTGAACACCGACCCCGTCGTCGCGCAGTACAACTTCATCACCTGCTCGTACAACGGGCAGGGCGTCGATCCGTGCGGTGAGTCGAACAACCTCTGCGCCCTCGCCGCCCCGGCCACACCGCCCCCGTACGACGCGGGCTTCCCCAACACCTCGTTCGGCGCCACCAGCGGGACGGGCGGCGCGAAGTCGCTCGACAGCGCCGGCAACCTCTGGAACGGGACGACGGCTGCGGCCTACACCTGCGCCGTCGCTGCCGCGGGCAAGTACAACGCCTGCGTCACCGACGGCTCGGCCTGCACCGGCGGCGCTTGTCCGCTCGCGCAGAACCGTCCGGCCAACTCGGCCTGCTCGCAGACGTCGGATTGCGCGTCCGGCCTCACCTGCAAGGACGCGCTCGGCCTCGGCCCGGCGCCGTACTCGCTGGTCTGCGCGCCGTAATCCGGAACCGAAGCTCGAGAGGCAGCTCGCCGCTTCATAAGGCCATTCATGCAGCAATCGATTGCCCCCTGAGACGAGGGGTCTGGAAGGAGTGTTGCCACCGACACGCCGTGCCGTGAGCCCGAGGTGGGCTCCCGGTCGAAGTATGCACAGCTGCATCACCTCTGTTTGCTTCACCAGACCAAACCAGGAGTGAACCCAATGTTGTTCCAGATGAAGAAGAGCCTTGCGCTCGTCGCGATGCTGTCCGTCGCGGCGCTCGCGGGCTGTAGCGGGAACGCGAAGTCGGGTGTGCCCACCGGCAACGCGAAGGTCTCCGTCTCGACGGAGGGGAACCAGGCCAGGATCAACCACATCACCATGACCATCAGCGCCGGCGCGGTCAGCTCCACGAACCCGGCGATGACGGACATCGCCGTCGAGCTGACGAAGGCTCCGCAGGCGAACCAGTGGACGGCCCAGCTCACGAACATCCCGGCCGGCACGGCGCGCGTGTTCAAGGCCGCCGCGTACCAGGCCGCCGGCACCGCCACCACCGACCTCGTCTACTACGGTGAGACGGTGGCGACGGTCCAGGCCGGCAAGACCGCGACGGTGACGATCATCCTCCAGGAGCAGAACGTGACTCCTGGCCCGACGCGGTACGCGCCGGCCATCTCCTCGCTCACGGTGGACAACTCCTACGTCCTCCCGAGCCAGGCGGTGACCATCCACGCGGCCGCGGTCGACCCTGACCACAAGGGCGATCCGCTCTCCTACGCGTTCAGCGCGACCTGCACCGGCACCGGCGGCAACGGCTCGTTCAGCCCGGCGACCGGCGCGTTCAACTCGGATCCGACGAAGCCGATCTCGACGGTTTTCACGGCGCCGACGGCCGACACCACCTGCCAGATCGAGCTCGCGGTGAAGGAGACGTCCGGCGCGGCGAACAGCAACGCGCCGATCAATACCTACACGTACTTCACGATCGTCGTGAACTCGGCCTTCGGCTCGGCCAATGTCGCGGCCTTCCCGAACAGCTACCCGATCGTCACCGTCGCCGGGAACTTCTACTACAACTCGGATAGCGCCGTGACGGTCATGCCGGTCGGCCAGGCGGCGGCCCTGAACTTCCAGGTCGTCGACCCCGACGGCGACAACGTCCAGTACGACGTCGCCGCGCAGTGCGGCACCTCGCTCACCGCCGCCGCGACGCAGCCCGTCCTCTCGTCTGATTTCTTCTACTTCAACAACGGCACGACGCTCGTCGGCAAGAACGCCGTCCCGAGCACGAACGGCGCGACCTACACGACGACCGGCTCCACCGTCGTCTCGCCGCCGTCCGCGTACACCTCGCAGTGGCAGCCCAAGTTCGGCGAGTACGGCGTGGGCGCGCCGGGCGTCACGTTCACGGACCCGACGCAGGACTGCATCTTCACGGTCACCGTCCACGACCTCTGCACGGCCGGTAACTGCGGCTCGGCGGGCCAGGGCGGCTACCCGGACGGCCACTTCAAGACGACGACGGTCGCCGGCAACCCCGTGACGAGCTTCACGACCGGCATCATCAACGCGACGCACTCGGTCAAGGCGCTCAAGGCTCCGGTCATGGAGACCGTCGTCTCGCCGAACCAGTCGCAGGTGGCGGCGGTGGGCGTGCAGAGCTGGGACCCGCAGTTCATGTCCCTCATCAATCCGAACCAGGCGTACAACCTCACGGCCATCGCCGACGACCGGTACGCGAGCGGCACGCTCGCCGTCGCGTGGTCCTGCAACGGCGGCAACGTCGCCACCGTGACGGGCACGAACACGACCGGTTCCGCGCAGCCGGGCCAGGTCACCTCGGCCAACGTCTGGACGGCTCCGGCCACGCTCGCCCCCGGCCTGAAGTGCACGGCCACGTTCACCTCGTCGGTCACGTCCCTCTCGACGGTCGCGACCTTCGAGTTCGTCGCCAGCGACCCCTGCGCCGCGAACGGCTGGGCCGCGGGTCACGCCTGCTCGACGGGCAACGCCTGCCTCACGAACGAGTCCTGCAACGCGAGCGGCCAGTGCGTGAACGGCACGCCGAAGACCTGCTCGGTGACCGACGGCCAGTGCCAGAGCGCCGTGTGTGACACGGTCCTCGGCTGCGTCACGACGAACGCGAGCAACGGCACGTCCTGCAACAAGGACAGCAACGGCTGCACCGCGAACGACTCCTGCCAGGCGGGTGCCTGCACCGCGGGCGCCGCGGTCGTCTGCCCGACCGCTGCTCCGGACACGCAGTGCCAGGTGGCCGGCACGGGCGCCTGCAACAGCACGGGCGCGAACGGCTACACCTGCAACTACACGGCGCTGTCGAACGGCACGTCCTGCAACGCGGACAACAACGGCTGCACGATCGACCAGTGCGTGACGGGCGTCTGCACGGCCGCGGCCGCCGGCAGCCAGACGTGCGCGCAGTCCAGCAACCCGTGCCAGGCCTCGACGGGTAGCTGCAACTCGCTGACGGCGAGCACCTTCTCCTGCTCGTTCGCCAACACGACGAACGGCACGGCCTGCAACACCGCCGGCGCCTGCATCACGGGCCAGGCGTGCCAGGCCGGCTCCTGCGCGGGCGGCACCGCCGCGTGCCCCGCGGGCCAGGGCTGCACGGTCGTGGCCGGCTCCCCGCAGTGCAAGGCCACCATCGTCGCTCCGCAGACGGCGCTGGACATCCAGATCACCCCGCCGGCGGGCCTCGCGCAGGATACCGCCGCGAACTCCTTCATCGCGGGTCCGTTCTACTCGCTCACCGCCGTCAACTTCGGCGGCGGATTCAACCTCACCTCGACGGGCGGCGCGGACATGTATGTCGCCAAGTACAACAGCACGGGCGCCATCCAGTGGGCCGTCGACATCGGCGATGACGACCCGGTGGCGGGCAACGACCAGATCCCGGTCGCCGTGGCGGCCACGAAGAGCGGCGCCCTCGCGGTCGTCGGTAACTTCAGCGGGACGATGACGTTCGGCACGAACGTCCTCAGCACCGCGTCCACGAACGACTTCCTCGTGGCGCTCGACAGCACGACGAACGCGCGCCTCTGGGGCAAGCAGTTCAACGACGGCTCGGCCGGCGCGATCGCTGCGGTCGCAGCGAACCCGAACCACGCGTCGAACCGCATCGCGGTCTGCGGCAAGACGAACCTCGCCGGGGCGAACTGGACCGGCGGGTCGCTCGTCGGTACGTATGACGCCGTCATCGGCGTGTACGACAACGCGGGCAACAAGCTCTGGGCGGCCGATCTCGGCAGCAACGTCACCGCTGCGAGCTACACGTCCTGCACCTCGGTCGTCGTCGACGACAACGGCGACGTGTTCGCCACCGGCCAGTTCGACGCCGGGACGCTCAACTTCCCCACGGGCGGCACGCCGATCGCCCTCACGGGTCCGAACCGCGCTGGCGCGCAGAAGTGGATCTGGGTCGCCAAGTTCGCCGGCAACGGCGACGGCGCGGGTCACGTGAAGACCCTCGCGGCGGTCGCCTACTCCGTCGGCGCGGGCCAGGCGTCTCCGACGAGCCTCGCCGTCGACGCCGCGGACGACGTCATCATTGGCGGTCTGTTCACCTCGAGCCTGAACATCGGCGCGCTGATGAACTCGGCGGGTGGGAACGACGGCTTCGTCGCGAAGCTCGACGGCACCGCCCTCGCCCCCGTGTGGAATGCGCTCCGCATCGGCGGCACGGGCGCGGATCAGGTGAACGGCGTCTCCGTCACCTCCTACGGTGACATCGTCGTGACCGGCTCGTACGCGGCCTCGACGGCGGCGTTCAAGACGGCGAACGGCGGCAAGGACACGAACGGCATCGCCCAGCTCGCGAACGCGGGCGGCTCCGACGCCTTCGTGCTGAAGCTGAACGGCGGCACGGGCGCGCTCGATTTCGCGTCCGGCTACGGCGACGCGGCGTCGCAGAACGGCGACCGCGCTGCCGTGAACCGCTACGGCGCGAACGAGATCTCCCTGGCCGGCACCTTCGGCGGGACGATCGTCTTCCCGTCGCCGGCGGGCAGCATCAACGCCGCGGGCGGCGGCGACGTGTACCTCGTGACCGCCAAGCTGCAGTAGTCACCCCCGAGGGGGAGCGCCCTTCCGTGGGCGCTCCCCTTCGCGC
>Ga0318496_10001205_pt1 | contig 10136 bp, 10 predicted proteins | sample GRESIP109b1f22_FD_203296 | JGI IMG/M metagenome (GOLD analysis project Ga0318496, IMG submission 203296) | Tropical soil microbial communities from Luquillo Experimental Forest, Puerto Rico - GRE.SIPMG.109b1f22 | ecosystem: Environmental > Terrestrial > Soil > Tropical forest > Bulk soil... | reverse complement strand
CCGCCGGGACCGGCGGGGCAGGAGCCGGCTGGGGCGGCGGCGGGGCGTCGGCGAGCGCGCGGAGATCGACGAGCATCGTCGCCGCGGCCACCGCGGCCCGGGCGCGCTCGGGCCCCTCGGCGGCGAGCCCGGCGAGGGCCTCGTGCAGCGGGCCGGCGAGCGGCGCGGCGCGGCCGCCGCCGAGCCGCGGGATCTCGAGCGCCATCGCCGCGACCTCGGCCACCACCTCGGCGCGGCGCTGCAGGCCCGGCGTGCCGAGCCGGACCACCCGCTCCTCGACGAGATCGAGGAGCGCGCCGAGGCTGGAGGGAACCGCCGGGGAGCTGCCGCCCGCGACGGGCGTGGCCGCGGGCGCGGAGACCACCGCGCTCGCGCCGGCGACCGGCGCGGCCTTCTGGAGGGGCACGCCACCATGCTGCGCGAGCGTGCGCAGGAGCTCGGCCGCGTCGGCGACCGGGATGCCGCCGGCCACCGGACCGCGGTCGAACGCCCCCTCGATCGCGGCGATCGTCTTCAGCGCCACCGCCACGCGTTCGCGGCCGAGGCCCGCGTCGGGCGTGCAGCGGTTCACGAGGCCCTCGAGCGCGTGGGCGAGCCGCTCCACGTCGCCGAGGCCGATCGTCGCCGCCGAGCCCTTCAGGCTGTGGGCGTGCCGCTTCACGGCCGCGAGGACCGGCTCCGGCGCGGGCCCGTGCTCGAGCTCGAGCAGCGCGGCGCCGATCTGCTGGAGCTGCTCGCGCCCCTCCTCCACGAACACCGGCCAGATCTGCTCGAAGATCTCGCGCTCCATGGCTATCCGAGCGCCCCCGCTGCCTGGGCGAGCGCCTCGGGGTCGAGCACGGCGACCCGGTCGGCGGTGACGTAGCGGAACGCCCCCTGGCCCTGCCCCGGCTCGAGGCGGGCGCGCGGGACCTTCACGTGGCCCTCGAGCGACTCGACCGCGACGCCGAGCACGTCGTCCTCCGACTCGATCACGACCACCGAGCCGAGATCGCTCATGCCGCCTCCCTCGAGGCGGAGGAGCTGCCGGAGGTCGAGCACCGGCACGAGGCGGCCGCGCGCCGCGATCGCGCCGAGGAGCCACCGCGGCGCCCCCGCGAGCGGCGAGACGCCGTAGGAAGGGAGCACCATTGCGAGCTCCTCGAGCGGCACCGCGTACCGCTCGCCGCCCACCCGGAACGCGAGGGCCTCCACCTCGTCGCTCTCGGCCTCGGCGCGCGCGCCGGCGACGAGCCGGGCACGGGCGCGCAGGATCTCCGTTCGCCGCTCCTCGGAGAGCTCCTCGCGCCCCGCGAGCGCGAGCTCCACCCGCGCGAGGTCGCGCCGGAGCGCCTCGAACTCCACGCGGGCCGGGGCGGCCGTGTCGCTCACCGTACGCCCTTCCGGTCGGGGAGCTTCAGCACGTCGCGCACGGTCGTGCGCAGCTCGTCGAGGCTGCCGCCCTTCGTGAGGAAGGCGGTGGCCCCCACCAGCATCCCCTTCCGCTTCGAGACCTCGTCGCCGAAGGAGGTGAGGAGCACCACCGGCACCTGGTGCAGCGCCGGATCGGCGCGCAGCGAGGCGCAGAGCTCGAAGCCGTCCATCCCCGGCATCCGCACGTCGGAGATGACGAGGTCGGGCACCCACTCACGCGCCGTCTTCAGCGCCGCGACGCCGTCGTGGGCCTCCTTGAACTCGAGATCCCAGCCCATGAGGAAGACCTTGAGGACGCTGATCAGGGTCTTCGTGTCATCCACCAGAAGGATCTTCATGTCCCCCCCTCACACCTCGTAGCGACCGACGATCGTCGCGAGCCGCTTCGACACCGTGCCGAGGTTCACCGTGACCTTCTCGATGTGACGCGTCCCCTCGACGCTGTCGTTCATCGCCGACGAGAGGTCGGAGATCGCGGTGACGATCTGGTCCACGCCGATGGTCTGCTGGCGCGTGTTGTTGGCGATCTGCCGGGCGGCGATCGACGACTCGCGGATCACCTCGGCGAGCCCCATGATGGCCTCGCCCGCGGTGTGCGAGAGCGTCATCGCCGCGCGGGCGCGCCGCTGCCCCTCGTCGGTGGCCTCCACCGCGGCGCGGGTGCCGGCCTGGATCTCGCCGAGGATCCCGCGCACCTGCGTCGCCGCGCCCTTCGACTGCTCGGCGAGGTTCCGCATCTCCGCCGCGACCACCGCGAAGCCGCGGCCGTGCTCGCCGGCCTTCGACGCCTCGATCGCGGCGTTCAGCGCGAGGATGTTCGTCTGCTCTGCGACGTCGCGGACGGTCGAGATGATCTCGCCGATCGCGGCGGTGCGCTCGGAGAGCTTCGTGATCGAGGCGGCGATCGCCTTCACCTGCTCTCCCACCCCCTCGATGCCCTCGGTGGCCTGCTCCACCGCGCGCTGCCCGTCGTGCGAGAGCTCCTCCGAGCGCTGCGCCACCCCGATGACCTTGTCCGCGTGCTCCGTGGCCTGCTTCGAGGTCTGGGCGATCTCGGTCATCGTGGTGCTGGTCTCGTTGATCGCGCTCGCCTGCTGCGCCGACGCCGCCGCCTGCTGCGTGGCGGTGGAGAGGATCTGCGCCGACTCCGTCTCCACCTCCGCCGCTGCGCGCCTCAGGTCCACCGCCATCGTGCGGAGCCCCTCGCTCATCGTGCGGAAGCTCCCCGCGAGCTCGGCGATCTCGTCGTGGCCGCCGATCTCGACCTCCTGCCGCAGGTCGCCGCGCGCCACCGCCGCCGCGACGCGCGAGAGCGTCACGATCGGGCGCGTGAGCATGCGGGCCGCGAGCCACGAGGCGACGAGGCAGCCGGCGAGGGTGACGACCGCGGCGATCGCAGCGGTGGCGCGAGGCACGGCCGGCGAGACGATGGCCGCCACCACGATCGCGGCCACGACGCCGATCGAGGCGCAGCGCAGGACGGTGCGGCCGCGGGTGCCGATCCGGACGGTGGTCGGAGCGGAGGCCGGAAGGTCGGAGGTCATGCGGTCCTCTCGAGGGCGCGGCGCAGGGCGCCGGCGGTGAGGTCATCGAAGCCGGCCACGGGCGCGGCGTCGTCCAGGACGGCGAGCGCCGCGAGGGCGTTCGCGCGGCTACGGGCAGCGTCGGCGGAGCGGCCGAGCCCCTCGAACACGCGCGCCGCGTGGGCGTGCGCGCCGGGGAGCTGCGGGTCGAGGTAGAGGGCGCGCCGGAGCGCGGCGAGGGCGGACTCTGCGTCGCCGCACGCGTCGGCCGCCACGGCGGCGACGAGGAACGCCTCGGCCGAGAGGGGCTCCTGCCCAGCCGCCGGCGGCTCGACGGGCACCGGCGTGGGGCGAGGCTCGAGGACGGCGGCCTCCCGGACCGGCATGGCGCGCGCGGGCCGACGGGGCGGTGGGCGCGCGGGCGGCGGGGCCGGAGAGACGCGGCGCGGTGGGCTCGTCACGCGGCGGAGGGCGGTGCTGCCGCCGAGCTCCACCGGCTCGAACGCGAGCCCCGCCGCGAGCGGCACCTCGGCGCTCGCGAGGAAGAGGAGACCGCCGGGGCGCAGCGCCCCGTGGAGCCGCTCGAGCACCGTGGTGGCGGTCAGGGCATCGAAGTAGATGAGGACGTTGCGGCACAGCACCACGTCGAACCCGCCGGCGGGCGGCGGATCGTTCGTGAGGTTGTGCTCGGCGAAGCGGACGAGCCGGCGCGGCGCCGGCGCGATCTCGAGCTGGTCGCCGGCCGGAGTGAACCAGCGCGACCGCGCGGCCTCGTCCACCCGGCGGAGCGACCAGGGCCCGTAGCGGCCCGCGCGCGCGAGCGCGATGCAGCGCCGCGAGACGTCGGTGGCGAGCACCCCGTCGAGCACGGCGTCGGTCCCCGCGGCACGGCCGGCCTCGAGGAGCGTGATCGCGGCGCTGTAGGCCTCCTCGCCGGTGGCGCAGGCGGCGGACCAGATCGTGATCGGCTCGCTGGCGGGGCGCTGGCGCGCGAGCGCCCGCAGCGCGTCGAAGTGCTCGGGCTGGCGGAAGAAGTAGGTCTCCGAGACGACGCTCGCCTCCACGAGCGCGTCCACGCACGTCCGGTCCCCCCGCTCCAGCGCGGCGATGAAGGCGGGCTGGTCGAGGCCCGCGGCGTGGGCGGCCTGCGCGACGCGACCGGGCAGCGACCGCCGCACCGCGGGGGCGAGCGAGAAGCCACAGGCCTCCCGCAGCGCGCGCTCCACCACGGCGAGATCGGCGGGGCAGATCGACGCGTCCCCGCTCACGGCGCGGCCCTCGCGGCGAGCGCGACGAAGGCGTCGGGGCGCAGGATGGGCAGCACCTCCTCGCGAGCGCGGCCGAGCGCTGCGAAGAGGCGGCCCTCGTCCCCGCCGTCCGGCGGACCCTCGACCTCGGGACCGTCGACGATCCCCGCGACGCGGTCGACGAGGATCGCCACCGGCCGCGACATGCCGAGCACGATGAGGTGCGCGTCGATCCCGCCCACGCGGCCCACTCCGAGCGCCGCCGCGAGATCGATCGCGACGGTGGTGCGCCCGCGGTGCACGAAGGTACCGAGCACCTCGTCCGGCGCGCCGGGGAGCGGCGTGGTCGCGACCACCCGCACCACCTCCTCGACCTGCGCCGCAGGCGCGAGCGCACGCGAGCCGCCCGCTTCCAGCACGAGGTAAGCCCCGGGGAGCCGCGTGCCGCGCGGGCAAGAGGCCATGGCCGCGTGCGCGCGCGCGAGCTCTGCCTCGAGCCGGCGGAGCTCGGCGACGACGTCGGCGCCTCCGGGCGCGGGCGTTCCGTTCGATCGCATCGAGGGTGCCGCCATGTTCGCCCGGACTGCGTCGCGACTCCAGTCCATGACCATGAATCTCGGACACGAAGCAGGGGCACACAGGTGCAGACCGACCCACGCCGGCGCTCGCCCACCCACACCGACCCTCGGTCAACCCGCGCCAGCGCGGGAGGCGATCCAAGCCAGCGGGTCGGACCGGCTCCGGTGCGGGGGTCACCGGGGCTCGAGCCGTCCTGCGCCGGCAGGGCGCTCCACATCCTGCGCGTGGACGAGGCGCCCGCCTCCCCGCGCGCGCCCCCCGGGGCCCTCGCGCCGGCCCGGCGTGCCGCCGGACGGCCGAGCACCGGGGTGCGCGTGGGCACACCTTCTGACGCGGAGGTTGCGCCCATGGGGATCATCGCGTGGATCGTCTTCGGCTTCATCGTGGGGCTCATCGCGCGAGCCATCGTGCCCGGCAGGCAGAACATCGGGCTCGTGCTCACCACGGTGCTCGGTGTCTGCGGCTCGCTCGTCGGCGGGCTCGTCGCCTCGGCACTCGGCGGCGGAGACGCGACCGGTTTCCAGAGCGCGGGAATCATCGGCAGCATCATCGGCGCGGTGGTGCTCCTCCTGATCGCCGGGGCGGTGATGGGCCGCACCCGCCGCGCCACCGTCTAGGCGGCGCGCCCCTCCGCTTGAGCGCGGTGCCGATTCGGCACTAGAGTTCGCGGTCTCGAGCGGAGGACGGTTGCCGGGCGCAAAGAGCTGGGGAGCGGGGAGGAAGTGCCTCGTCGTGAAGGCGGCGACGGGCGGCCCGGCGATCGCCCGGTGGCTCGCCGGCGCCGGCTTCACCCCGCTCGCGGTGAGCGCGGAGTCGGTCGCGCTCGACGCCCTCCAGCGCGAGCCGCTCGCCGCGGCCTTCGTGTCCGCCACGCTGGGGCCGCTGGCGGTCGCTGGCCTCGTCGCGAGCGCCGGCGGCCAGCACCGGGAGGTCCCGGTGATCGTCCTCGGCTCCACGGGGACCGTGCAGGAAGCGGTGGACGCGATGCAGCAGGGCGCCGCCGACTACCTCGCCCCACCCCTCGATGCCGCGAGCCTGCTCGCCCGCCTCCGGACGGTGCTCGAGCGGACCGGCGCGAGGGAACGCGCCCATCCGGCCGCCGCCCCGTCGTTCACCGGGATCGTCGGCTCGTCTCGGGCCATCCAGCGCGTCCTCACCACGCTCGACAAGATCTCGCGCTACAAGACGAACGTCCTCGTGCTGGGCGAGAGCGGCACCGGCAAGGAGATCATCGCGCGGGCGCTGCACGCGCGCGGGCCACGCCGGCAGCACCTCTTCGTGCCGCTGAACTGCGCGACCCTCGGCCGCGAGCTCCTGGAGAACGAGCTCTTCGGGCACGAGAAGGGGTCGTTCACCGGCGCGACCGAGCGGAAGAAGGGGCTGTTCGAGCTCGCCGACGGCGGGACGCTCTTCCTCGACGAGATCGCCGAGATGGACCCCTCCACCCAGGCCAAGCTGCTGCGCGTCCTCGAGCGCAGCGAGTTCCGGCGCGTGGGCGGAACCGGCAAGGTGAAGGTGGACCTCTCGGTGATCGCCGCCACGAACCGGAACATCGAGGAGGCGATCCGAAGCGGGAAGTTCCGCGAGGACCTCTACTACCGGCTCAAGGTGGTGACGGTGCGCGTCCCGCCGCTGCGCGAGCGGAAGGAGGACATCCCCGCGCTCATCGAGGCGTTCGTCGCCGACTTCAACCGGCGACACGGCGGCCGCATCCGCGGGCTCACTCCGCAGGCCCTCGCGCGCGTCCTCGAGTACGACTGGCCAGGCAACGTGCGCGAGCTGAAGCACGCGGTCGAGAGCGCCGCGATCCTCGCGTCGGGCGAGACGATCCGCGCCGAGGACCTCCCCGAGCTCGCGCGTGCCCGCGCGCCGCGCGGCGGGCCGGCGCGGGTGGTGGCGGCCGACGGCGTGCTGTCGATCCCGGTGGGCGCATCGCTCGCACAGGCGGAGCGGGCGCTCATCGCCGCCACCCTGGAGCGCCACCCCAACCGGCGCGAGGCGGCGCGCGTCCTCGGGCTCGGGCTGCGCACGCTCTACACGAAGCTCCGTCAGTACGGCCTGCGCGAGCCGGGCGTGGGTGCCGAAACGGCATAGGTCGAACGGAAGCTGCCGAAACGGCACCCACCCTCCGCGTCCACGCCCGCCGAGCCGCTGCCAATCCACGCTCGCGAGGCCCTGGCCCGCTTCGTGCGTACAGGGCGCGCCGTGGCCGGACCGGGAAGATCGAGAAGCTGCGTGAGCGCGGGGGCGGGCACCCGACTGCTCGTCGTCGCGCCCGCCCGCGGCGACGGGAGCGACGTGCTCGACGCGCTCCGCGAGCGGAGCGACCTCCAGATCGTCCGCGCGTCCTCGGCCGCGCAGGCGGCGGAGCGGCTGCGGGAACGGGAGATCGCCCTGCTCGTCGCGTCGCCGGATCTGGAGACCGGGGCGGTGACGGCGCTCCTCACGTCGAGGGAGCGGCTCCACCCGTCGATCCCCGTGCTCGTGGTCCGGCACCGGCAGGCCGAGGAGCCGGCGGAGTGGGTCCAGCGCGGAGTCGGCGTGCTGCGGTGCCCGCTCCTGCCCGGCGCGCTGAACCGCTCGGTGGACGTGGTGCTGGGGCTGGTCTCGGAGGACCGAACGATGCGCGGCGATTCCCCGACCCACGGCGGGCGCAAGAGATGATCCTGCTCGCCGTCGCGTCCATCACCCTGCTCGCCGGCGCCGGGCTCGCGCTCGGGCTGCGGGACAACGTCCACCGGGGATGGGCCGCCATCGCCGCCCAGGCCATCGCCACCGGCCTCGTGCTCTCGATCGCGCTGCCGGTGCTCCTCCACGGCGGCGACCTGCGCCACCGGGTCGCCTGGTCGTACCCCGTCGAGAGCATCGCGGTGCACCTCGATCCGCTGGGCGCCTTCTTCCTCGCGTGGTCCCTGCCGATGACGCTGCTCGGCACCATCTACGCGTTCGGCTACCTGCGGCCGTACTTCCGGACCCGGAACGCGGGCGTGCAGTTCGCGCTCCTGAGCGTGATCGCGCTCTCGTTCGTGCTCGTCTACACGCTCGAGAGCGCCTTCGCGTTCCTCCTCGGCTGGGAGATCGCCGCCGTCGCAGCCTGGCTCCTCGTGGTCTGGGACTACCGGAACCAGAAGATCCGCTTCGCCGGGTTCAACTACCTCGTCTCCACGCACATCGGGCTCTTCTTCCTGCTCGCGGCGTTCATGGTGCTGCACAGCCGGACGGGCTCGATGGACTTCCAGTCCTTCTCGGCCTTCCTCCAGCAGCCGAGCCGCGCGCGCAGCATCGCGTTCGTCCTCTTCGTCACCTCGTTCGGCCTGAAGTCGGCGTTCTTCCCGTTCCACACCTGGCTGCCGCGCGCGCACTCCGCCGCGCCGGCGCACGTGTCGGCGCTCATGTCGGGGGTGATCCACAAGGCCGGGCTCTTCGGCCTCCTGCGCATCATCCTGCTCATCGGGCAGCCGGAGCCGTGGATGGGCTGGTACCTCGTGAGCTTCTCGGCCGCCTCCGCGGTGGTGGGCGTGCTGTACACGACCGCGCAGCGCGACCTGAAGCGGCTCCTCGGCTACTCGTCCACGGAGAACGTCGGCATCGCGGGGATCGGCTTCGGGATCGGCCTCCTCGGCCTCGCCTGGCATGAGCCGGCACTCGTCGCGCTCGGGTTCGCGGGAGGCATCCTCCACGTCCTGAACCACGCGCTCTTCAAGTGCCTGCTCTTCTACGCCGCCGGCGCGGTGTACCGCGCGACCCACGTCGTGGACCTCGAGCGGCTCGGCGGGCTCGCGCGGCGCCTCCCCTGGACGGCGGGCTTCTTCCTCCTGGGCGGGCTCGCGATCTCCGCGCTCCCGCCGCTGAACGGCTTCGTGAGCGAGCTCCTCGTGTACGCGGGCCTCCTCTCGCCCGCGGTGCCCGCCGGGATGCCGCGGGCGTTCCTCGTCGGGGCCGCCGCGTTGCTGGCCTTCGTGGGAGGCGTCTCGGCGCTCGCGATGGCGCGGGCGTTCGGCCTGACGTTCCTCGGGTCACCGCGCGACGCCGGCGTCCACTGCGAGGGCGAGGTCTCGCGCTGGCTGCGCGTGCCTATGGCAGTGCACGCGGCGGGCGTCCTCGCGCTCGGGCTCGTTCCCGCCGCCGGGCTCGGCCTGGTGGAGCAGCCGGTGCGGCTCTTCCAGGCGCTCCTCCCCGCGGCGGCGCCGATCGCCGGGCTCGGGCCGGTCCAGGTGCTCGCACCCGTCGCGCGGCTCGGGCTCGCCCTCCTCGCCGTGCTCGGTGGCCTCGTCCTCCTCCGCGCCGCGCTCGCGCGCGGCCTCCCGGCGAAGCGGCACGTCACCTGGGGCTGCGGCTACGGCGCGCCGACGCCGCGCATGCAGTACACGGGCGCCTCGTTCTCCTCCCAGCTTGCGGGGGTCTTCTACGCGGTGCTGCCGCACCTCCGGCGCGAGCGGCTGCCGGAGGGCCCGTTCCCGGAGAAGGCCGGCCACGTCGACACCCACTGCGTGGACGCCGTGGAGAAGCGGATGTTCGAGGTGATCGGAGAGGGCGACGACCTCGTGACCCGGCTCGCGCCGCGCGTTCCGGTGGAGCCCGGCGTGTCGCTCGGCGCCGGGCTCGTCGTGCTCGTCGTGGCGGTCTGGCTCCTCCTCGGCGGAGGGGTCCGCTGATGCTCCTCTGGCTCGCACACGTCGCCGCGCTGCTCGTCCTGCCGTTCCTCACGGTGGGCGTCGTGAACCGCACGAAGTCGCGCTGGGCGGGGCGCAAGGGACCGCGGCTGTTCCAGTCGCTCTCCGACTGCCTCCGCCTCCTCCGGAAGCAGCCCGTGTACTCCGCGACCACGACCGGGATCTTCCGTGCGGGGCCCCTCGTGCTGCTCGCGACCACGCTCGTCTCGGCGGCGATGATGCCGGTCCTCGGCGCGATCGCGCCGGTCTCGTTCCCGTACGACTTCGTGGCCGTGGCCTACCTCTAGGGGCTCGGGCGCATCGCGGTCGTGCTCTCCGCGCTCGACACCGGGAGCTCGTTCGAGGGCATGGGTGCGAGCCGCGAGGCCACCTACGCCGCGTTCGTGGAGCCGGCGCTCTTCCTCGCCCTCGGGACGCTCGCCGCCGCCACCGGTCACGGTGCGCTCGCCGACCTGGTGGGCCTCGGGGCGCGGGGACCGGCGCAGGCGGCGATCACGCTCGCGTGCGCTGCGACCCTCTTCGTCGTGCTGCAGGTGGAGACCTCCCGCGGCCCGGTGGACGACCCGACGACGCACCTCGAGCTCACGATGATCCACGAGGTCATGATCCTCGATCACAGCGGGCCGGAGCTGGCCGCGATCCAGTGGGCGTCGGCCCTGAAGACCACCCTCTGCGCCGCGCTGGTCGCCTCGATCCTGAAC
>Ga0318496_10001193_pt1 | contig 10181 bp, 9 predicted proteins | sample GRESIP109b1f22_FD_203296 | JGI IMG/M metagenome (GOLD analysis project Ga0318496, IMG submission 203296) | Tropical soil microbial communities from Luquillo Experimental Forest, Puerto Rico - GRE.SIPMG.109b1f22 | ecosystem: Environmental > Terrestrial > Soil > Tropical forest > Bulk soil... | reverse complement strand
TCAGATCCGTAGAACGCCGAAGGGTTTCGGTTCAGGCTGAGGGGCTTCACGAGGTGACGATAGGTGACGGCTCCGGGCTCAGGATCCATCCCAAGGGTCAGGAGCTACAGATCCCCCGCGCATCGCGCATCGCGCATCGATAAATCCTTCCAGGTCGTGCGCCTGCGGCAAGTTGACCGGACTGGAGCGCTATGAGTCCCGGTGAGGCTGTCTTGCTTCGGCCGACTGGTTGCTGGCTGACTCGGTGCTAGCCGCGTTGCTGGCCGAGGGCCGTCTCGCAGACGGCCGACCCGTGGCCGGCTCACGGGCCGGTGCGGCGCGGCGCTTGCGGCGCAGCACGCGCCAGGCGATGAACCCCGCCAGCAGCACGGCCAGCGCGATCAGCAGGTAGGTCGAGTACTGGGTGATGTAGTGGTAGATCGTGCCGATGTGGCTGCCCGCAAAGTAACCGAGGCTCACCCAGGTCCCCACCCACAAGGCCGCGACGAGCGCGTTGAAGGCCAGGAAGCGCAGCCACCGCATGCCGGTGGTGCCGGCGATGATCCCGTTGGCCTGCCTGAGCCCTTCGATGAAGCGCGCGACGGTGATGATCCAGGCGCCGTGATGGTTGAAGAAGGCCTCGGCCTTATCCAGCCGCGCCTCGGTGAGGCGCACGTAGCGTCCCCAGCGCAGCACCAGCGCGCGGCCGCCGTAATGCCCGATGGCGAAGCCGATGTTATCGCCGGTGACGGCGGCCGCGAAGCCGATGAGGCCGACCGCCACCACGTTGAGCCTGCCCGCGCCGGCGTAGACCGAGGCGGCGATGAGCACGGTCTCGCCGGGCACGGGTATGCCGAAGTCCTCGAGAACGACAAAGAGCAGGACGGCCCAGTAACCAAGGTGATTGAGCGGCCCGGCCAGCGAGTTGAGGAAGCCGGGCAGCGGCGGGGGACTGCCGCTGGCCATGATGTGCATGCCGATCCCTCCTACGGCGCGCCTGGCCCTTTATCGGCAGGCTCGCCGGATCATGGAGGCCGCCCGGTGAACGCCCGCATCGTGCCGGGATGGCCCGCGGCCGGTCCGTTAGGTCTCCGATATCAAGTGTGACGCCGCGTCCGTGCACCGGGCACGTTCACCTGTGCTCGTTAACCGCCGTCACGGTCACGCTTGATGCTGGAGGGCGGGCACGCAAATTCAGCGGGCCATTCCGGATCCGGGCCGATCAGAATTCTTGCGTCCTCCCGGTCCCGTGGTCGTGGACCCAGGCGGTCACCGTCCGGCCCCGGGTCCGGGCTGTGGTTAGCGCAGCGATCTGAACGCCGCCCGGATCTCGGTCGCGAACAGCTCGGGTTCTTCCCAGGCGGCGAAGTGACCGCCCCTGGCGGCTTCGTTGAAGTAGCTGAGGGTGGGATAGACCTTCTCGGCCCAGCTGCGCGGGGCCGGTATGACCTCGCCGGGGAACGTGGTGAAGCCGACCGGGACCGAGACCGCCGGAGGAGCCTGCCCCGATGCCACCGCCAGCGCTGCGGCCTGTGCGACCTCCCAGTACGACCGGGCCGCCGAGGCGCCGGTGCCGGTCAGCCAGTACAGCGTGATGTTGTCGACGACGCTGTCCCGGGTGAGATGGCCCGCGGGCTGCTTGTCGAGGAAGGCGCGCGAGATCTTGTAGTAGGCGTCGGTGTCGTGGTCGAGCAACCAGGCCGCCAGGGCGACGGGTGAATCCAGCAGGGCGTAGCCGATCGTCTGCGGCCGTGTGGCCTGCTCGATGAAGTAGCCCCTGCCGCTCGCGTTGAACGTGGTGAGCGCGTCGAGCGCCGCACGTTCCTTCGCGGATTCCGCCGGCGGGGAGTTGCCGAGCAGTGCCGTCTGGAGCAGGTTGAGGTGGATGCCGAGCAGCCCTGCGGGTGCCTGGCGGCCCATCTGGTCGGTGACGAAGGCGCCCACGTCGCCGCCCTGGGCGACGTAGCGGGTGTAGCCGAGGCGGCGCATCAGCTCGGCCCAGGCGCGCGCGACGCGGCCGGGGTTCCAGCCGGCCTCGGCCGGCTCGGCGGAGAAGCCGTAGCCGGGCAGCGACGGGATGACCAGGTGGAACGCGTCCTCGGCAGAGCCGCCGTGCGCGGCCGGGTCGGTGAGCGGGCCGATGACCCCGAGCAGTTCGATGACCGAGCCGGGCCAGCCGTGCGTGATGATCAGCGGCAGCGCGTCCGCGTGCCGCGACTGCACGTGGATGAAGTGGATGTCCACTCCGTCGATGCCGACCTTGAACTGCGGCAGCGCGTTCAATTTCGCCTCGCACGCGCGCCAGTCGTAATCGGCCGCCCAGTAGCGGGCCAGCTCCTGGATTGTCGCCAGCTGCACGCCCTGCGACCGGTCGGGGACCAGCTCTTTGCTGGGCGAGCGCGTCGCGACGATGCGCCGCCGCAGGTCGGCGATTGCTTCGTCCGGCATATCGACCCGGAAGGGACGGATTTCGGTTTCGCTGGGCATAAGTCTCGGCCTCCCTGGACTGGCTGACGATGACGGCCGGCCGGCCGGACCGGCCGGTTCCGGCCCGACGTTGCGGGGCAACGATCCATCGCCGTGCCAGCGGACTAGTTGGTACTGCCTCACGATCCCAGATCGAGCGGACGTGTCGCGCCCGTGATATCCCCTGGTCTATAGCCCTGGTCCAGCGGTGTCCTCGGTAAGGCGGAAGAATCATTCCGTGCCCCGCATCTTCATCACCGGCTCCACCGACGGACTCGGCCGCGCCGCCGCCGGTGCCCTCATCGGTGACGGCCATGACGTGGTCCTGCACGCCCGCACGCGCGAGCGGGCGGCGGCACTCAGCGACCTCGCCCCGGACGCCGCCGGCGTCGTCACCGGCGACCTGTCCAGCGCCGCCGAAACGCGAGACGTCGCCGGTCAGGTGAACCGGATCGGCCGGATGGACGCCGTCATCCACAATGCCGGCGTCTACCTCGAGCCGTCCCGCGGCACGACCGCCGACGGTCACGCGACGACTCTCGCGGTGAACACCCTGGCCCCCTACCTGCTCACCGCGCTGACCGACCGCCCGGACCGGCTCATCTACCTCAGCAGCGGACTGCATCACGCCGGTGCCGGTGCCGGATCCCTGCGGGACATCGACTGGACCAGCCGGCCCTGGAACGCCGCCCGGGCCTACGCCGAGAGCAAGCTCCACCTCACCGCGCTCGCGCTCACCCTCGCCCGCGCCTGGCCGGACGTGCTCAGCAACGCCGTCGATCCGGGCTGGGTCCCGACCAGAATGGGCGGCCCCTCCGCCACCGGCGACCTGCAGATGGGCCATCTCACCCAGACCTGGCTCGCCGTCAGCCACGACCCAGCCGCCACCGTGAGCGGCGGCTACTGGTACCACCGGCAGCGGCAGGCACCCGCACCACAAGCCCGCGACCCGGCTTTCCAGGACCAGCTGCTGGACCGGCTGGCCGCGCTCACCGGCGTCGCGCTCTTTTAGGCGCCCGTGGTCAGGCTGGGTTCTGGCCGATGGTGATGGCTGGTGCGCCAGCCGGGGTGGGCACGGTGCGCACCGATGTGAGCCCTGTCCTGCGGAGCAGCTCGCATGCGGCCGCATCGTCGATCGGCGTGCCGCCGTAGGCGAGGGTCTTGAGCCGGGTGAGGGCGTCCTCAGCCGGCGTGCCGCCAAATTTGCCGTGGCCCACGATCAGCCATCCGCCGGGCCGTAGTGCCGCCACGATCCGCGGTAGGCCGACGTGTAGCGCTGGCTCCGCGAAGAACGGCGCGGGCAGCCACGCCAGGTCGAATCCAGCGTCGTCGGCGAAGTTGGCCACGTCCTGCTTGCGTACCGTCACCCGCCCGCCGACCTCGCTGACGGCGATGGCTTGACGGGCTAGGCCAAGGACGCGGTCGAGGACATCGATCCCCAGCACATGCACCTGAGGGAAGACCCGGGCGAACGCGACGGCCAGCGCGCCAGTACCGGTCCCGACGTCGAGCAGCCGGGCACCCGGCGCGGCCAGGCGGCCAGCCAGGTCGCCCATCATCGGCAGCATGAATCGGGCCACGGTCACCGCGCGCTGCGCGCTCACCCGGCCTTGGGCCACAAGCGCCTCGTCGCTTTGGGTGCCCCACTCATAACCGCGGCCACCAGCCAGTGCCGAGGCTTGGTGCAAGGCGGCCGCGGCCTGGCTGGCGATCTGCCCGGGCGTCGCGGTCCCAAGTCCGGGCAGCGGCGTTCCCGGCGCGGCGATGAGCCCGGCGGCGGCCAGCAGTTCCCTGGCCGCGGCGGTCAGCTCGGGCGGGCCGTCGCCCTGGGCCGTCAGCGCCAGCGCGGCCAGGCTCCACGCCGCCTGGTCCCAGGCATGGATGGTGGCCTGCAGGTCTTGCTCCGCGATATCCGCCATCAGGCCTCCCCCGCCTCTGACTAGTTTCGTAACACAAATCGCCGGATCGGACCAGGTTCAGTGAGACTGGCCCGGCTTAGCAGGAGTTTCGGATTCGGTCTGAGCTGTTGGCGGGGTGTTTGCGAGGTCGGCGAGGATTGTGGCGGTGATGTCTGCTTTGGCGACGAACCTATAGCTGTTGATCTTGGCGCCGAACTCGGCGCGGTCGGCGCTGGAGGTGAGGATGACAACGGGCGGGGCGGGCAGCCCGCACAGCCTGCGGGCAATACCGAACCCGGTGTCCGTCGCGGGTGCTACGTCGACGATAACTACCTCGGGGTGCAGCGCACTCGCAGCCGCGAGCGCGTGGCCACCGGTGTTGAAGTCGGCAATGACGTCGATGCCTTCGGCGCGCAGCAGTGCGCGGATGGCTTCACGCGAGATTTCGTGATCGTCGATGATCATGATCCGCATCGCGCAGTCGCGGCCGGGCGAGCCAGGAACGCTGGTTGGCATAGGCTCACGATCCCTGCGCGGGCTGCTGGTCGCATCGGTGATGTCGCCAGTCCCGGTCTGCGGGCCAGTGCGCCGGATTCGTTACCCGGGACCGCGTGCGGGGGCCTGGCCGGCCGACGGCGCTAGACGGGGCCGCGCTGGGGCAAGCCGTCGCGCACGAGTTCGGTGCGGGAGGCGATTCCGAGCTTGGTGAAGACCTTGTGCAGGTGGTAGTCGACTGTGCGGGGGCTGAGGTAGAGCTGCGCGGCGATCTCGCGGTTGGTCAGGCCGTCGGCGACCAGCCTGGCGATCTGCAGTTCCTGCGGTGTCAGCTGGCCGGCGGCGGAAATGTCGCGCTTGCGCGCGGTTTCCCCCGTGGCCCGCAGCTCGGCCTCAGCGCGCTCAGCCCAGGGAACGGCGCCCAGCCGCCGGAACGCCTGCAACGCCGTCCGCAGGTGGGTGCGGGCGTCGGTCCGCCGCCGCTGTCTTCGCAGCCACTGCCCGTAGAGCAATTCGGTGCGGGCCTGCTGCAGCGGCGACAGGCCCGATCCGTGCGTGATCGCCTCACCGAACGCCTCATCGGGGTCACGTTCACCGAGTAGCGCCTCGGACCGGGCGAGCAGGGCCTGGCGGCCCGGCGTCGGGGCGGCCGCGACCCAGCTACGGATGATGTCAAGCCGCTGGCTGGCCTCTTGCGGCCGGCCTGCGCGCATCGCCGTTTCCGCCGCGTCAGGGATCACCATCGGGGGGATCATCGGATTGAAGCCCGACCTGGCGGGCGCGGCCAACGCGAGCGGGCGCTCGGCCGCATATTCCGTCCTGCCCATACTGAGGTCCAGCAGGCCTAGCGCGTACTCAGCCGTGGCGGCTAGGACATCCGACGCGGTCCGCTGGCCGAGCGCGAGCGCCTCGTCGGCGTGGCGGCGGGCGTCCTCCTCGCGGCCCCATACGGCCTCGACCATGGCCATACTCGCTAGGTGCCAGCCACGCCCATGGCCAATGTCGATCGAGAGCCGGTAACCTTCCTCGGCGGCGGCATAGGCGAGGTCGAAGCTGCTGTTGGCGATGAGCTCGATCGCCTGGACTTCCAGCGTCACCGGCAGCAGGCTGAGCAGGCCCTGGCGGCGCGCCGCCTCGACTGCGCGGTTCGCGTAGGGAAGGCCGCATCCAGGCTCTTCAGTCCTCGATGCCGCATTGGCCGCCCAGACCAGCGCCCGTGGCTCATCCAAGGTCTCGGCGAGCCGTTGCGCGCCGGCGAACAGGGACTGCGCCTGCTGCCGCTCACCGGCGATCTCCTTCACGAATCCGCTGAGCAGGGTCACGATCAGCCGGTCCCGGGTGCTCACTGCGGGGATCGAGGCTGCGCTGCGGCCGAGTTCGGCGGCATGGGCCAGATCGCCGGAGGAGGCTGCGGCCTCGACGGCCTCCATCAGCATTTCCAGCTTCCGCGGCGGGTCGTTGCATGCCGCGATGCCTTGGCTGAGCTTGGTGCACGCCTCCCTAGGGCTGCCGGTACGTTCTTCGATGACCCCGCTGAGGTACAGCAGCCCGGCACGGGTTTCGCCGTCGGCCAGCGGCAGCGCCCGCTCGATGGCCTGCCGGGCCCGGTCGGGCTGCCCGGCCGCCCACGCGGCGTGCGCGGCCGCGGCGATCCGCTGGACCCGGCGAACGTCCTCGGTGCTCAGCTCGGCCGCCCGCAAGAACGCGGTCGCGGCCGGCGCGTGGCCCGCGCGCAGCTGGGCGCGGCGGGCGGAGGCCTCCAGCGCGGCGGCGACCTCCTCGTCGCCGGTGAGGGTGGCCATGGCCTGGTGCCACACCCGGCGGTCGGTGTTCTGGCCGCCGGACAGGGCATCCGCCAGCGCTGCGTGCACTCGCTGCCGCTGGCTGAGGGTAGCCGCCTGATACAGCGCCGAGCGGACCAGCGGATGCCGGAAGCTGATCACATTTCCGGTGACCTGGACCAGGCCGGCCTGCTGGGCGGCGTCCACCGCGTCGGCGGGAAGCCGGAGCGTGGCTGCCGCCCGCAGTACCGCCGCCACGTCACCGGTGTTGTCGGCCGCGGCGATCAGCAGCGCGGTCTGCGTTGGCACCGGAAGCCGCCGGGTCCGCTGCCTGAACAGCCCCTCCAGGCGCGGGGTGAGCGGCATCGCATCGGGCAGATCGGCCAGGCCCCGGAGCTGCTCCTCCGACAAGCCGCCCGGCAGTTCAAGCAGTGCCAGCGGGTTCCCGGCGGCCTCAGTGAGCAGCCGGTCACGCACGCTAGCTGATGCCTGGCGCGCCCGGGCAGCGAGGACGTCGGCTGCGGACTGCCGGTCGAGCCCGGTGAGGGTGAGTTCGCCGAGTCCGGCGGCCTGGAACCGGCTCGCCTCGCCCTCGCGCGCGCCGAGCAGGATCGCCAGCTGCTCGGCCCGCAGCCGCCGGGCGGTGAACACCAGGGCATCAGCGGACGGCCGGTCCAGCCAGTGCGCGTCGTCGACCAGGCACAACATGGGCCGGTCTTCGGCTGCGGCGGCGAGCAAGCCGAGCACCGCCGCGCAGATGAGCAGCCGGTCAGGCTGCGGGGAGGGGGCCAGGCCGAGCGCCCCAGCCAGTGCCACGGCTTGCGTGTCTGGCAGCTCGCCGAGGTAGCCGAGGACAGGCCGCAGCAGCTCGTGCAGCCCGGCGAAAGCCAGGTCGGACTCGGCCTCTGCACCGCTCGCGGACAGCACCAGCATCGGCGGCGCCTGCTGCCTGGCATAGCTCAGCAGAGCCGACTTGCCGATCCCGGGCTCGCCCCGCACCACCAGCGCCCCGGCGGCTCCGGCGCGGGCGCCCGCCAGCAAGCCGTCAATGATGGCGCACTCTCGGCGGCGGCCCACCAGCGGCACGGGCTGCTGCCCGGGCACCGGACCGGTCATAGCGCGATGCTAACCGGTTCCGCGGTCCCCGCCCAGAGGCGGCAAGTCCCGCCGTGACGATGACTGGCAAGGTGACTGGTGACTTCGCGGATGCCAGCCGGCCCCGGCCAGGCGAGGTTAGTGGGGAGACCGATTCACAGGCTTCATCCCTGGCCCGAAAGGACAGCTCACACCCTCTGTTCCAGGCTCCCGAACCGGGCCTGGTCCCCGGCGGGTGCACGACACCGCAGTTCCGCCGGTCCGCATTCTAGCCGTCACTCGTTCTCCGCCGCCCGGTAGCAGCCGGATAGCCGATCCTGAGGAAGGACAATCCGATGACCCACGTTGACACCCGAACCCGGGCCGCCCCCAGGTCAACTCCGGGCACGCTCGCTCGGGCTGCCGTCGCCATGGTGCTGGCGCTCGCCGGCCCCGCCGTCTCCTTTCTTCCGGCGCTTACGACCAACATCCATGGGTCGGGTGCCGCGGTGTCGTTCCCGCACGGATACCCGGCCATGCTCATCGTGACGGTCGTGGTGACGGCGGCGGCCTGCGCGATCGGCGCGCTGATCGCCGGGCGTGCGGGACTGGTGGCCATCGCAATCGGGCTTGCGCTGTGGGCGGTCATCGGCCTCGCCGTGACCTTCGCCGGTGCGGGGCTCGGCCACAATCACCTGACCGAGTGGGGAATCGCGCTCATGGCGGCCGTCCTCGCCGGGGCGGCCACCGGGCTGCCGCTCGCCGCACGACGATGACCGCAGGCGCCCGGCGAGCCGGCCGGCGATGAGCGGGCATCCGGTCGCCGTCGCCGCGGGACGCCTCGTCCCGCCGGCTCGCTACCGTCACCCGGGAGACGTGATCCGGCTGATCGCGGCGGGCACCGTGCTGCTGGTATCACTGGTGGCCTCGAAGGCCGCGCACCGCTGGCTGCTCGGCCCGGACGCGGCGGCGGGCGGCGTCGGATCCGGCTCGGCCAGCACCGTGCTGACCGGCATCGTGCAGGTGGCGTGCGTGGCCGCCGCGGCGCTGGTGGTGGCGGCCACGCTCCGCCGCCGCCGGTTCCGCCTGCTGGGCGGGCTGGCCGCGGCGGCCGCGGTGGCGGCCGGGATAACGGTCGGGATCTTCTGGTTGGCCGTCGACCTGCATACCGATGCGCTCACGGACAACCTCGCACGCGGCTCGTGGCTGGCCAGCGCGGCGTTCCCCGAGCCGTTGCTGATCGCGGGCGCGACGGCGGTGATCGTGGCCGCCTCGCCCTGGCTGAGCCGGCCGTGGCGCCGGGCGGCCTGGCTCACGCTGCTCCTGGTCGTGGTGGTACGCCTGGTCACCGGCACGGTGCTGCCGATGGAGCTGATCATTGCGATCGCCACCGGGGTGACCGCCGGCGCCGGGGTCCTGGTGGCGTTCGGGGGTGCCCGACCAGCGGTTGGGCGCCGGCGAGATCGCCGAGGCGCTGCGGTCCGCGGGCCTGCCGGCCGAGACGGTCCGGGCGGCTGAGGTCAAGGCCAAGGGTTCCAGGCCGTTCGCCGCGGCCGGCCCGGACGGGCGGCGGTGGTTCATCAAGGCGCTGGGCTCGGACCAGCGCGACGCCGACCTGCTGTATCGGGCCTACCGGGCGGTGCGGCTGCGGAACGTGGGCGATACCCGCCCGGCCGCGACGCTGTTCCAGGCGGTCGAGCACCAGGGGATGGCCGGCGTCATGGCCGAACGGGCGGGCGTCTTGGTGCCCGGCGTCGACCGCGTGATCAAGGCCGGCGGCGACACGGCGTTGCTGGTCCTGGACTGGGTGGACGGCGGCCCGCTGGAACAGCTTCCGGCCGGCCAGATCGGCGAGGACCTGCTCGCCCGGCTGTGGGCGGAGGTGGACAAGCTGCACCGGGCGAGGATCGCGCACCGCTCGCTGCACGCCTCCAACGTGCTGGTCGACCCGGACGGCCAGCCCGTGATCGCCGGCTTCAGCTTCTCCGAGCTGTCCGCCACGCGGCGGCAGGAGTCGGCCCGGTGGGCCTGGGTCCTGGTGGCCATCGGCTTCTCGGCGCTGACCTACCCGGCCAGCGCCGCCGGGCTGCTCGGCGGCGTCGCGGCCCGGGTGCCGTTCTGGCCCGCGGTGCTGACCCAGGGTGCCTCCTCCTACGTCAACCGGGTCTCGCCGGCCAACGTCGGCGGGATGGCGCTGAACGCGCGGTTCCTGCAGAAAGCCGGCGTCGAGCCGACCGCGGGCGTGGCCGCCGTCGGGGGTCAGCTCCCTCGCCGGAGCCCTGGTCCACCTGATGCTCCTGGTGATCTTCTTCACCTGGGCGGGCCGCGGCGGCGCGGGCCAGGCGTTCAAGCTGCCCGCCGAGCAGCACGCTGCTGGCCGTCCTGGCGGCCGTGGCCGCGGTCATCGGCATCGTGATCGCCACCCGCCAGGGCCGCAATTTCGCGGCCCGCAAGGTGCTGCCCCCGCTGCGGTCATCGCTGGCCAGCC
>Ga0318496_10001192_pt1 | contig 10188 bp, 8 predicted proteins | sample GRESIP109b1f22_FD_203296 | JGI IMG/M metagenome (GOLD analysis project Ga0318496, IMG submission 203296) | Tropical soil microbial communities from Luquillo Experimental Forest, Puerto Rico - GRE.SIPMG.109b1f22 | ecosystem: Environmental > Terrestrial > Soil > Tropical forest > Bulk soil... | reverse complement strand
GATGGGAGGCGTGGACAGGTGATCACTCGTTCTTCCCGCCGTAGCCACCGGGGTCCGTACCGCATCGATGCTCCGTTTGCGATGGGAGGCGTGGACAGGTAATGCCGTTCAGCGACGAAGTGCTGGCGCGCCTGGACGCCGACGCGGCGCAGATCATCGGCCAGTACCCGCAGTCGAGGTCGGCGCTGATTCCGCTGCTCCATCTCGTCCAGTCGGAGGAGGGCTACGTCTCGGCCGACGGCATCGGGTTCTGCGCGGCGAAACTCGGGCTGACCGAGGCCGAGGTCACCGGGGTGGTCACCTTCTACACCATGTACAAGCGCCGCCCGGTCGGGAAGTACCACGTCGGCGTGTGCACGAACACCGTGTGCGGCGTCCTGGGCGGCTACCAGATACTCGCCGAACTCCGCGAGCACCTCGGCGTGGATGACGACGAGGCGACGCCCGACGGCCAGGTCAGCCTCGAGCACGTCGAGTGCAACGCCGCCTGCGTGTACGCGCCGGTGGTGATGGTGAACTGGGAGTTCTTCGACAACATGACGCCGCAGTCGGCCCGCCAGCTCGCCGACGACCTGCGTGCGGGAAACCAGGTGACCCCGACCCGGGGCCCCGGGCGGCTGGTCACTTGGCGCGAGGCGGCCCGGATCCTGGCCGGCTTCAACGACGACCAGGCCACCGATGGCCCGGCCGCGGGTCCGGCCGACCTGGTCGGGCTCAACCTCGCCAAGGAGCACGGCTGGACCGCGCCGGAGCCGGGCCCGGTGAGCAACCAAGCTAAGGAGCCGCGGTGACCGACACCCTGACCCCGGTGCTGACCGCGCACTGGGACCAGCCCGACATCTTCACCATCGACGGGTACCGGCGGGCGGGCGGCTGGCGGGCGCTGCCCAAGGCGCTCGGCATGTCCCGCGACGAGGTCATGACGGTCGTGCGGAACGCCGGTCTGCGCGGCCGCGGCGGGGCCGGCTTCGGGACCGGAGCGAAGTGGGGCTTCCTGCCGCGCGGCGACAGCAAGCCGCACTTCCTGGTGGTCAACGCCGACGAATCCGAACCGGGCGCCTGCAAGGACGTTCCGCTGATGATGGCCAACCCGCACCTGCTCATCGAGGGCGCGGCCATCGCCTCCTACGCGATCGGGGCCGGCCACGCGTTCATCTACGTCAGGGGCGAGGTCCTGCACGTGATCCGCCGGCTGCGCAACGCGGTGCAGGAAGCCCGCGCGGCCGGGTACCTCGGCCAGAACGTCCTCGGCTCCGGGTTCGACGTGGAGGTCATCATCCACGCCGGGGCCGGCGCCTACATCTGCGGCGAGGAGACCGCGCTGCTGGACTCGCTGGAGGGCAAGCGCGGACTGCCGCGGAACAAGCCCCCCTTCCCGGCCGTGGCCGGCGTGTACTCCCTCCCGACGAACGTGAACAACGTGGAGTCGATCGCCACCGTTCCGTCGATCGTGCTGAACGGCGCCGACTGGTTCGCCGGCCTCGGCACGGAAAAGTCCAAGGGCTTCGGGATCTTCAACCTCTCCGGCCACGTGAGCACACCGGGGACGTACGAGGCCCCGCTCGGCATCACGCTGCGCGAACTGCTCGAGTTGTCCGGCGGGATGCGGGGCGGCCGCCGGCTCAAGTTCTGGACCGCCGGCGGCTCGTCGGCGGGGATACTCACCGACCAGCACCTGGACGTGCCGCTGGACTTCGAGTCGGTCGCGGCCGCCGGATCCCAGCTCGGCACCAGGTCGGTGCAGATCTTCGACGACACCACGTGCGTGGTCGGCGCGGTGCTCCGCTGGACCGAGTTCTACCAGCACGAGTCGTGCGGGAAATGCACGCCGTGCCGCGAGGGCACGTTCTGGCTGGTCCGCATCCTGGACCGGCTGGAACACGGCGATGGGACCGAGGAAGACGTCGAGAAGCTCCTGGACATCTGCGACAACATCAACGGCCGCGCGTTCTGCGCGCTCGGCGACAGCGCGACGCCCCCGATCACCTCCGCCGTCAAGTACTTCAGGGACGAGTTCTTGCAGCACCACAAGGAAGGCGGCTGCCCCTTCGACCCGACGGCGTCGACTGTCTGGAGCGCGACGTGACCGTGGAGACCACGCAGGGCACGGTGACCGTCACCATCGACGGGTTCGAGATCAGGGTGCCGAAGGGAACCTTGATCATCCGGGCCGCGGAGCTGCTCGGCATCGCGATCCCGAGGTTCTGCGACCACCCGCTGCTCGATCCGGTCGGCGCCTGCCGTCAGTGCCTGGTCGAGGTGGAGGGCCAGCGCAAGCCGATGGCCTCCTGCATCACGATGTGCTCCGAGGGCATGGTGGTGCGTACCCAGCTCACCTCCGCGGTCGCCGAGAAGGCTCAGCGCGGCGTGATGGAGTTCCTGCTCATCAACCACCCGCTTGACTGCCCGATGTGCGACAAGGGCGGCGAGTGCCCGTTGCAGAACCAGGCCATGTCCAACGGCCAGGGGGAAACCAGGTTCACCGAGGAGAAGCGGACCTTCGTCAAGCCGGTGGCCATCTCCACCCAGGTGCTGCTCGACCGCGAGCGCTGCATCTCCTGCACCAGGTGCGTCCGGACCTCCGAGGAGATCGCCGGCGACCCGTTCATCGAGTTCTTCGAGCGGGGCCCGAAGCAGTGGATCGGCACCGCCGAGGGCAAGCCGTTCAACTCCTACTTCTCCGGCAACACCGTGCAGGTGTGCCCGGTCGGCGCGCTGACCGGCGCCGCGTACCGGTTCCGGTCCCGGCCGTTCGACCTGAGGTCGGTGCCGAGCGTGTGCGAGCACTGCGCCTCCGGCTGCCGCCAGCGCACCGACGTCAGGCGCGGCCGGGTGATGCGGCGGCTGGCCGGCGAAGATCCGGACGTCAACGAGGAATGGAACTGTGACAAGGGCCGCTGGGCGTTCACCTACGCCACCCAGCCCGACCGGCTGACCGCGCCGCTGGTCAGGGACGAGCACGGGGTGCTGGTCCCGGCGTCCTGGCCGCACGCGCTGGCGGTGGCCGCGGCCGGCCTGGCGGCGGCGCGCGACGCCGACCCCGCCACCCAGACCGCGGGCGGGGTCGGCGTGCTGGCCGGCGGCCGGCTGACCCTCGAGGACGCCTACGCCTACGCGAAGTTCGCCCGGGTCGCCCTGGACACCAACGACGTCGACATGCGGGCCCGCCCGCACTCGGCCGAGGAGGAGCAGTTCCTGGCCGCGTGCGTGGCCGGCCGCGGCATCGGCGTCAGCTACGCCGACCTGGAGCAGGCCCCGGCCGTGCTGCTGGCCGGCTTCGAGCCCGAAGACGAGTCGCCCATCGTCTTCCTGCGGCTGCGCAAGGCGGTCCGCCGCCACGGCCAGCGGGTGTTCTCGGTCGCGGCGCTGGCCAGCCCGGGGCTGGCTAAGCTGTCCGGCCAGTTGCTCGAGACGCTGCCCGGCGACGAGGCCCGCGCGCTGACCGCCCTGGCCGCCGGGAGCTCGCCCGGCGGCGGCCCGGGCGAGGCGGCGGAGATGTGGCGGGGCGCCGGGGAGGCGCTGGGCGCGCCGGGCGCGGTCATCCTGGCCGGTGAGCGGCTGGCCGAGGTGCCGGGGGCGCTGGCCGCGGTGGCCACGCTCGCGGTCGCGTCGGGCGCGCGGCTGGCCTGGGTGCCCCGCCGGGCGGGCGAGCGCGGGGCGGTCGAGGCGGGAGCGCTGCCCGGGCTGCTGCCCATCGGCCGGCCGGTCACCGACCCGGCGGCTCGCGCCGAGGTGGCCAGGGCCTGGGGCAAGACCTCGCTGCCCGGCACGCCGGGACGCGACACCGAGGCGATGCTCGCCGCCGCGGCGCACGGCGAACTCGGCGCGCTGGTGGTGGCCGGCGTCGACCCGGCGGACCTGCCCGACCCGCAGGCCGCGCTGGCCGCGATCGAGATGGCGCCGTTCGTGGTCAGCCTGGAACTGCGGGCGAGCGCGGTCACCGACCGCGCCGACGTGGTCTTCCCGGTCGCCGCGGTGGCGGAGAAGGCCGGGACGTTCGTGAACTGGGAGGGCCGCGGCGGACCCTTCGATGCCGCGCTGCACGTCCCCGAGGTGCGCACCGACCTGTACGTGCTCGGCGCGATCGCCGACCGGATGGACGTGCACCTGGGCCTGCCCGACGCGGAGGCCGCGCGGGCGGAACTCGCCATGCTGGGCACCTGGCGCGGCACGCGCCCGGAGCCGCCCGAGGTCACCAGCGCCGGCTCCGACTCCGGGGTGCACGTCACCCACCGGGCCCAGGGGTCCGGCGTGCTGGACGTGAGACTGGCCACGTGGCACCAGCTGCTGGACAGCGGCCGGATGCAGGACGGCGAGCCGGCCCTGGCCGGCACGGCCAGGCCGCCGGCCGCGCGGATGTCCGCGGCGACCGCGGCCGAGGCCGGCGCGGCCGACGGCGATAAGGTGACGGTGGCCACCGACCTGGGGTCGGTCACGGTTCCCGTCGAGGTGGTCCCGATGGCCGACCACGTGGTCTGGCTCCCGGCGGCCGGCCTGCCCGGGAACACCGCCGGGAACACCGCCGAGATCGCTCCGTATCCCGGTGACCCAGCACCCGCGGCCCGGGCCTGGCCCACCATCCGGGCCCAGCTCGGCGCGGGGCACGGTGCCACGGTCACCTTGAGGAGGCCGGCATGAGCCTTTCCGGGGCGCTGCCGCACGCGCTGGCAGGGCCCGCGTCAGAACCCACGCTCGGCGACTTCAACGAGCTCATCTGGTGGATGGTGCTGCTCAAGGTCGGCATCATCTTCGTCTTCCTGCTGCTGACGACGATGTTCTTGATCTGGGCGGAACGCCGGGTCATCGGCCGGATGCAGAACCGGCCCGGCCCGAACCGGGCCGGCCCGTTCGGCCTGCTGCAGCCGATCGCCGACGCGCTGAAGCTGCCGCTGAAGGAAGACATCATCCCCACCGGCGCGGACAAGCTGATCTTCGTGCTCGCGCCGATCGTGTCGGCGGCGCCCGCCTTCGTCGCCTTCGCCATCGTCCCGTGGGGTACGACCGTCTCGATCTTCCACCACCAGACCCCGCTGCAGCTCACCGACCTGCCGGTGGCGGTGCTGCTGGTGCTGGCCATGAGCTCCATCGGCGTGTACGGCATCGTGCTGGCCGGCTGGTCCTCGGGATCGTCGTACTCGCTGCTCGGCGCGCTGCGCTCGGCGGCCCAGGTGATCAGCTACGAGATCGCGATGGCGCTCGCCTTCGTGGCCGTGTTCCTGGACGCCGGGTCGCTGTCCACCAGCGGGATCGTGGCCGCCCAGGCGCACGGGTGGTACGCGTGGGTGCTGGCGCCGTCGTTCGTGATCTACCTGTTCACCATGGTCGGCGAGACCAACCGGCTGCCGTTCGACCTGCCCGAGGGCGAAGGCGAGCTGGTGGCCGGCTATCACACCGAGTACTCGTCGATGAAGTTCGCGATGTTCTACCTCGCCGAGTACGTCAACATGACGACGGTCTCCGCGCTCGCCGTCACGCTGTTCCTCGGCGGCTGGCGGGCGCCGTGGCCGCTGTCGCTGTGGTCGGGCGCCAACAGCGGCTGGTGGCCGACGCTGTGGTTCCTGATCAAGGTGTTCATCCTGCTGTTCTGCTACATCTGGCTGCGCGGCACGCTGCCGCGGGTCAGGTACGACCAGCTGATGGCGATCGGCTGGAAGGTCCTGATCCCGGTCTCGATCATCTGGCTCCTGCTGGTCGCCACCGTGCGCGCCTGGCGGCTCGACAGCCACTCCACCGCCCCGTACGTGGTCTTCGGCATCGTCATCGTGCTCATCCTGGCCCTGCTCGCGATGTGGGACAGCGCGGCGCAGCAGCGGGCCGCGCGGTACGCGCCCCCGGCCGAGGCGGCCGAGGTCGAAGGGGCCGAAGGGGCCGAACGGGCCGGAGTGACTGCTCCGGCCGCGGCGACGGCCACCGCCTTCCCGGTGCCGCCGCTCAACCTGCCGCACTACCACGGCGTCGGTATCGACAGCGAAACCTCCAGCCGGGAGGTCACCGGTGCTTGATTTCCTCAACCCGATCAAGGGCTTCGGTGTCACCTTCACCGAGATGTTCAGGAAGCCCGAAACCGTCTATTACCCGGAGGAAAAGCGGCCGACCGCGCCGCGGTTCCACGGCCACCACCAGCTCAACCGGTGGCCGGACGGGCTGGAGAAATGCATCGGCTGCGAGCTGTGCGCGTGGGCCTGCCCGGCGGACGCCATCTACGTCGAGGGCCGGGACAACACGCCGCAGGCCAGGTACTCGCCCGGTGAACGGTACGGGGCGGTCTACCAGATCAACTACCTGCGCTGCATCCTGTGCGGCATGTGCATCGAGGCCTGCCCGACCCGCGCGCTGACCATGACCAACGAGTACGAGATCGCCGACGACAGCAGGGAAAACCTGATCTGGACGAAGGAGCAGCTGCTCGTCCCGCTGCAGCCGGGCATGGAGGCGCCGCCGCATCCGATGCGGCTCGGCGACGACGAGAAGGACTACTACCGCCTCGGCGCGGCGGGCCTGACGGTCGGCCCCCGCGCGCCCGGCATGGCCGGACCTGGCGGCCCGTCCGGCCCGCCGGTGCCCGCCCCGTCCCCGGACGCCTCGCTGTCGTGGGCGCCGCCGGAAGTGCGCGAGGCGGGCGGGGGTGAGGAGCGATGAGGCACCTCCTCGCGGCCGCCCCGCCCGGCACGAACGCCGACTCGGTCGCGACCGAGACCATCTTCTGGATCCTCGCCGTCCTCGCGGTGAGCGCCGCGCTGGCCATGATCCTGGTCCGGCGGGCGGTGCACTGCGCCATCATGCTCGCCGTGGTGATGCTCTCGCTGGCCACCATGTACGCCATGCTGGGCGCGCCCTTCCTCGCCTTCGTGCAGATCATCGTCTACACCGGCGCCGTGCTCATGCTGTTCCTTTTCGTCCTCATGCTGATCGGCATCAGCTCGGCGGACTCGATCGTGGAGACCATCAAGGGCCAGCGCCTGGCCGCCGGGCTCGCCGCGATCGGCCTGTTCGTCATCCTGATCCTCAGCATCGGCCATGCGGCCATCGGCCCGGCCAAGCCGTTCACCGCGGCCAACGGGGCGGACAACCTGACCGGGCTGGCCAGGCTGATCTTCACCACGTACGTGTTCCCGTTCGAGGTCACCGGCGCGCTGCTGATCACCGCGGCGGTCGGCGCGATGGTGCTGGCGCACCGCGAGCGCACCACGCCGAAGCCCACGCAGCGCGACCTCGCCGCCCAGCGGCTGGCCAGCGGGCAGCTGGCACCCGACCCGTCGCCCGGCGTCTACGCGCTGCACGACGCCGCCGACCGGCCGGCCCTGCTGCCGGACGGCAGTACCTCGGAGCTCTCGGTCAGTCCGACGCTCTCCCCCCGTGACCCGGACGAGGAACCCCGGTTCGTTAGGCCGGAAGAGACGGTGGCGGTGACGACGGAAAGCGGCGAGCCGGTGGCTCTCCCCACGACCTCGTCCCGGGAGGCGGACTCATGAGCCCCATCCACTACGTGGCCCTGTCCGTGATCTTGTTCGTGATCGGCGGCGTCGGCGTGCTCGTGCGGCGCAACGCCATCGTCGTGTTCATGTGCATCGAGCTGATGCTGAACGCGTGCAACCTGGCGTTCGTGGCGTTCGCGCGCGTGCACGGGAACCTGGACGGCCAGGTCATCGCGTTCTTCGTGATGGTGGTGGCCGCCGCGGAGGTCGTCGTCGGCCTCGCGATCCTGATGGCGATCTTCCGGGCCCGCAGGTCCGCGTCGGTGGACGACGCGAACCTGCTGAAGTACTGAGGGGATGACGACGTTGCACACCGTCGCGGCTACCGGCGCGCTGAAGCTGTCGTGGCTGCTGCTCGTCTTTCCGCTGTTCGGCGCGGCCGTGCTGCTGACGGGTGGCCGGCGCACCGACCGCTGGGGGCACCTGCTCGGCGTCGCGATGCCGGTCGCGGCGTTCGTGTACGGCGTGATCGCGTTCTTCAGCCTGCTCGGAGCCAGCCACCGCAGCCAGGACGTGCACCTGTACTCCTGGATCCCGGTGGCGGGCTTCCAGGTGAACATGAACCTGCTCGTCGACCAGCTGTCGATCTGTTTCGTGCTGCTCATCACCGGGGTCGGCTCGCTGATCATCATCTACTCGGTCGGCTACATGAGCCACGACATCGACCGGCGCCGGTTCTTCGGCTACATGAACCTGTTCCTCGCGGCCATGCTGCTGCTCGTGCTCGGCGACAACTTCCTCGTGCTCTACGTCGGATGGGAGGGCGTGGGCCTCGCGTCCTACCTGCTGATCGGGTTCTGGTACCAAAGGCCCTCGGCGGCGGTCGCGGCGAAGAAGGCGTTCATCGTCAACCGGGTCGGCGACGCCGGCCTGTCCCTGGCGATCATGCTGATGTTCAGCGAGTTCGGCACGGTGTCGTTCACCGGGGTGTTCAACACGGTGAATTCGGCCGGGAGCGGCGTGGCGACGGCGCTCGGGCTGCTGCTCCTGCTCGGCGCGACCGGGAAGTCCGCCCAGGTGCCGCTGCAGTCCTGGCTGCTCGACGCGATGGAGGGCCCCACCCCGGTGTCCGCGCTGATCCACGCGGCCACCATGGTCACCGCCGGGGTCTACCTGCTCGTCCGGTCCAACCCGATCCTCGCGGTCTCCCCCGACGCCAGGCTGGCGGTGGCGCTGGTGGGCACGGTCACCCTGCTGTTCGGCGGCATCATCGCGTCCGCCAAGGACGACATCAAGAAGTCGCTGGCCGGGTCCACCATGAGCCAGATCGGCTACATGACGCTCGGCGCCGGGCTCGGGCCCGAAGGGTACGTGTTCGCGATCGCGCTCCTGCTCTGCCACGGGTTCTTCAAGGCCGGGCTGTTCCTCGGCGCGGGCTCGGTGATGCACGCCATGGACGACGAGGTGAACATGCGCCGCTACGGCGGGCTCTCGAGCTTCATGCCGATCACGTACGTGACGTTCGGCCTGGCGTACCTGGCCATCATCGGCATCCCGCCGTTCTCCGGGTTCTTCGCCAAGGATCCCATCATCGAGGGTGACTTCACCGAGCACGGAGTCGGCGGCTGGATACTCGGCATCCTCGCGCTGATCGGCGCGGGCATCACCGCGTTCTACATGACCCGGATGATGTTCATGACCTGGTACGGGAAGCGGCGCTGGGAGGCGGGAAACGCGGCCGGGCCCGGCGCAGCCGAACATGTACCCCATCCGCACGAGTCGCCGCCGGTGATGACCTGGCCGATGATCGTGCTCGCGATCGGCTCGGTCGGCGCGGGCGGGTTCCTCATCATCAACGACCGGCTGCAGGACTTCCTGGCCCCCGTGGTCGGGGTGCCGCCGGTCTCGCACGGCTTCGTCACGCCCGCCGGGGTGGTGGCGCTGGTGCTGGTCCTGGCCGCGGTGGCCCTGGGCTGGCTGATGTACGGGCGGGTCCCGGTGCCGTCGGAGGCGCCGCGGGGCGACTTCGCCGTCGTGGCGGCCCGCAAGGACCTCTACGGCGACGCGTTCAACGAGTCGGTGCTCATGCGGCCCGGCCAGTGGCTGACCAGGCTGTCGGTGTACTTCGACAACCGCGGCGTCGACGGGCTGGTGAACTCGCTGGCCGCGCTGGTCGGCGGGACGTCGGGACGGTGGCGCAAGCTGCAGAACGGCTTCTTGCGCTCGTACGCCCTGTCCATGTTGGCCGGCGCCGCTGTGCTGGTCGCCTTGCTGCTGGTGGTGAGGCTGTAATGAACGGCTTTCCCTGGTTGACCGTCGCCGGCGCGGTGCCGCTGGCCGGCGCCCTCGTGGTCGCGCTGATCCCGGGCCTGCCGGCCGACAGCGCCGAGGCGGACCGGCAGGCGCGCAACGTCCTGACCAAGCAGCTCGCCCTGGCGTTCTCGGTGGCCACGCTGGTCGTGGTGGCCATCATCGCGGCCAAGTTCCAGGTCGGCGGGCCGAACTACCAGTTCACCGAGGTCTACTCGTGGATCCCGGCCTTCGGCGTGCACTACGCGCTGGGGGTGGACGGCATCGCCCTGGTGCTCATCCTCATGACCGTGGTGCTGATGCCGGTGGTGATCCTGGCCTCGTGGCACGACGCGGAAGGCTCTGCCGCCGCGGGGGGGACGACCCCCCCCGCCAGACCCCGACATTCGGTGAAGACCTACTTCTCGCTGATGCTGGTGCTCGAGACGATGATGATCGGCGTCTTCGCGGCCACCGACGTCTT
>Ga0318496_10001171_pt1 | contig 10243 bp, 5 predicted proteins | sample GRESIP109b1f22_FD_203296 | JGI IMG/M metagenome (GOLD analysis project Ga0318496, IMG submission 203296) | Tropical soil microbial communities from Luquillo Experimental Forest, Puerto Rico - GRE.SIPMG.109b1f22 | ecosystem: Environmental > Terrestrial > Soil > Tropical forest > Bulk soil... | reverse complement strand
GCTTCACCCTCGTTGTAGAAGACAGCGAGGCTCATGTTGGCGGGCCGCCTGCCCGAGGCGTCCTTCTTCGTGTAGCGCCAGTTCGCCCCGGGCTCACGCTGCTTCATGTCGGGTGTTCCCGAGTGCGTGCCGCTGTTGTAGCCGTACCCCTCGATCCGGAACACCGTGAAGGACCCAGCGTCGGTGCGGCCCAGTTCGGCGGAACCGCCCGCCACGATAAAGGTCAGGTGAGCGAGCTTGACGGGGTTGGCGTGGTACTTCGCAGTGGCGATTCCGGTCCAGTAGGTATTGCCGTCCGTGTCGGTCGCGGTGCCGGTGAACCCGACCGTCACCAGCTCGATCCACGGCTTGGAGTCCCTATCCGTCTTGGGATCGAAGGACTGCTCGACCAGGGTGGCGGTATCGAGCTCGCCGAACGCCATGGCGGTCGAGGGGCGATAACGCCGGACGACATCCGCCGGGCCGCCTTGGACGACGTGAGCCAGCTCGTGAGCCAGCACGTGCCGGCCATGCGGGGTGTCCGGAGAGTAGGATCCTGCGCCGAACACGACGTGCTGGCCCACGGTGTACGCCAGGGCGTCCACGTCGCGCGCGGATCGCGCGGCGCCGGCGTCGGTGTGCACCCGGACGGCGCCGAAGTCGTGGCCGTAGCGACGTTCCAGGTCGTCGCGCACTGCGGCGCCGAGGGGGTCACCGGGCCCGGCCAGCGCGGTGCGCACGCTCGCCGGTGCGGCTTCGCTCGATGCCTGGTCTAGGCCCGCGATGCTACGGGACAGCGTTCCCGGTCGCCGGGTGAGCACGTCGACCGCGTTCCGGTCGACCGACAACTCGGCCGTCCCGCCGCTGTCGCCCAGCCGCAACCGCCGCCGCGGCGGCACCGGCCGCTTCATCGTCCTCATCCTTCGAGAGTATGGCCGCTCGGGGGCCGGCGCCATGGCTCGCTCTGGTCCTGCGTGCCCGTAACGCGTCGGTGACGCACGCTGCCGAGGATCGAGGGCATGAGCCAGCCGACGGTGCAGACCATCGCCGATCAGTGGCTGGGCACCGGGCTGCGGTTCCCGATCCAGCCGGACCCGCTCACCGGCGGGCTGCCGCGAGTGTCGGGCATGGACCGGATCCGGCAGTCGATCGAGCAGATCCTGGACACCGAACCCGGCGAGCGGATCATGCTGCCGGAGTTCGGCTGCGGGCTCCGCCGCTACCTCATGGAGCCGAACACGCTGACCACCCGGACGGCGATCGCCAAGGACATCGAGACGGCGCTGACCCGCTGGGAGCCGAGGATCCAGCTGACCGACGTATCGGTGACCGCGGGCGACGAGCCAGAACTGGCCTGGCTGTCGATCTCGTACCAGCGGCTGTCGGACCTGCGCCAGGACAACCTGGTCTACCCCTTCTACTTCCGGGGGTGAGCGATGGCGCTGATCACCCCGACCCTAGACAATCGCAGCTATGAACAGCTGAAGCAGGAGCTGCTGCGCCGGATCCCGGTCTACACGCCGGAATGGACCGACCACAACGAATCCGACCCGGGGATCGCCCTCCTCGAGCTCTTCGCCTACCTCGGCGAGTCGGTCCTCTACCAGTTCAACCAGATCCCGGACACCACGAAGATCGAGTTCCTGCGGTTGCTGGGGGTCCGGCCGAGACCGGCCGTGCCGGCGACGGCACTGCTCGCTGCGACCACGGAACTCGCTGCGGGCGTGCCGGTTCCGCGGGACACCGACGTCCGCGCCGGATCCGCCGTGTTCTCGACCACTGGCGACACCCAGGTGTGGCCGCTGGACGCGGTGGGGGTCGGCAAGACGCCGGCGCCGCCCGCGAGCGGTGACCGTGCCGAGGCCGACCGCCGCGCCGACGCCAGGGCCCGGGCCGGACTCGCGGACAGCGACCCCGCCACCTTCTACGTGACCACCGCCGTCCCTGCCGATCCCACCTCGGCGGATGCGATCCCGCTCGACGTCGACGCCACGCTCGACCACAGCCTGTGGATCGCCGTCCTGCGCAAGAAGGCGACCGATCCCGCCCAGCTCGGCGCGCGCAGCCTGTTCGTCGGGATGGCCTTCGACGAGACCATTCCGCGTCCGTTCGCCCTGCAGGACCTGGACGCGGCCGGGGCCGACGCGTTCGGCTCACCGGGTCTGACCGTCGACCCGCCGGCCATGCTCTGGCGGATGTGGATGGGCGCGGGCCAGGGCTTCACCGCACTCAGCGTACGCGACGACACCACGCGCGGCCTGGTCACCACCGGCGTCGTCGAAGTCCTTCTGCCGCAGACCCTTCCGGTGATCGATCCCGCTGTCGTCTCCCCCGGCGACCAGGACAGCCCACCTCCGCTGGCCGACCCGGCGCAGGCGCAAAACGTCATCGCCTGGCTGCAGGTCAGCAGGCCGGCCAGCGACCACATCAACGACGGCATCGCCCGGATCAGCTGGATAGGGCTGAACGCCTGCCTGGCCGAGCACGCGCGCACGGCGGCCCTCGAACAGCTGGGGACCGGCACAGGGGACGCCGACCAGGTATATCCGCTGACCCAGCACCCGGTGCTGCCGGGCTCCGTCCGGCTCCAGGTCGAGGAGAACGGCATCTGGCAGGACTGGACCGAGGTCGACACCGACGTCGTCAGTGGCGTCGACGACCGCTACTACACCGTCGATCACGAGGCGGGCGCCGTCCACTTCAGCGGGCTACGGGTGCCTCAGCTCGGTGAGCGGATCCGGGTGCAGTCCTACCGCTACGGCGGCGGTCTGGCCGGGAACGTCCCGGCCGGCGCGCTGAGCTCGATCGCAGTCGGCGGGGTCAAGGTGACCAACCCCCTGGCGGCCGCCGGCGGCGCCGACGCCGCCTCGCTGACCGAGGCGCTCGACGCGATCCCGGCCGACATCCACCGCGGTGACCGGGCGGTCGTTGCCGAAGATTTCCGTGAGCTCGCCCTACAGGTCACGGGCGTCGGACGGGCCGAGACCCTGCCCCTGCTGCACCCGGACACACCTTCGGTGCCCGCGGCGGGCGTGATCAGCGTGGTGGTCTTCCCTACCGAGGACCTCACCGCGCCCAACGCGCCGCTGCCCGGCCTCGGCCTGCTCCGCCGCGTCGCCCGGTACCTGGACGTGCGCCGACTTGTCACCGCCGAGCTGTACGTCGTCCCGCCCACCTACCGGCAGATCGCCGTGTCGATCGGGCTGGCGGTCCGTACGAGCTACCAGGTGGATGCCGTCCGGCGGTGGGTGGAGACGATCCTGCGGCAGTACCTGGCTGTGCTGCCGCCGCTCGGCCCGGACGGCGCCGGCTGGCCGCTCGGGCGGACGGTCCGGATCGCCGAGCTGGAAGCGGTCGCCGTCCAGGTAGAGGGCGTCGAGTACGTCACCGGATCAGCTCTCGGCGTCCCCGACGGCAGCGGCGGTTACACGGCGGTCGACCTGCTCGCTCTCGAGCGCTGGGAGGTACCCGAACTGGTCGACCTGTCCGTGGTCGTCGGCGATCCGCTGCCGATCGGCGCGCCCTATCAGCCGGCGCCGCCGGACGGCACCCTGGTCCCGCTGCCGCCGGACGTGTGCTGATGAGTGACTCGGGCGCCGGGCGCAGCTACTCCCAGCTGGTCAACGCCGACCAGTGGGCCCGGTGCGCGCACCAGGGGACAGCGCTGCTGCCGGACGGCACCATCGAGCTGACCTGGTACGACGACAGGGAGACCACGCCGGGGGACCCGGCGACGGTCGCCAGCCGCCGGGACTGCCGCCCTGGTCGGATTCGAGGTTCGCTGGTCTTCGACGACTGGTGCCGCGCCTACCGCAGCCACCCGGGCCAGGGGCGGGTCGAGGTGCTGCCGTCCGGCGCCGGCGGACAGCGCCGCCGCACACCGGCCGCACCTGCCGCCACCCGGGCGGACGGCGGAGTCCGTGGCCACCAGCCCGCGCGCGGGCCGCTCGACTATCCCGCCGGCCTCGCTGTCGACTGCCGTCACCGGCTCTACATCGCCGAGACCGGCGCGGACTCGGTGCGAGTGGTCGATCTCGGCACAGACCGGCTGCTGCGCCGGGTCGCCATCCCCGGCGGCCACCCCGTCGACGTCGCCCCCGACTGCGGCCGCGCCCTGGTCCTGGTGCGAGCCGGGAAGAGTGGAAGGCTCGTCGTCCTGGCCGGGCGGCGCGGCCCGCGGTCCGGCTGTGAGCTGGTCCACCCTTGCTACCCGGGCCGGATGACACCGTGGCGGTTGACCGTGGCCCGGGACGCCGGTACCCCGCTCGGCCCGCTCGTGCTCTGGCGCGCACCGGACGACCGGGCGGTGGTGGCTCGCCCCGACGGGACCGTGCTGCGGCAACTGGATGGCGCCGTCGACCTCGATCTCGACCCCGGAGGACGGCTGGTGGTGGCCTTCGGGCCAGGCCTGCCGATCCGGGACTACCTCCTCGACGGCGACGTCCTAGTGGAGCGAGAGCCCTTGCTGGCACCGGGCTTCGACGGGGAGGCGGTCGCGATCGCACCAAACGGCCGGGTGGCGTTCACCACCGCGCACGGGTACGCGTGGACCGCCGGATCGGCCGCGCGACACCATCCGTCGGGCCGGGTGGTCACCTACCGGCTGGACAGCCACGCCTACCGCACCCGGTGGGGCAGGGTCTTCGTCGGCGCCTGCCTGCCGCCCGGCGCCTCGATCGGCCTGCGGTTCCTCACCACCGATGCCGACGACGTGCTCGACCCGATCCCGGCGACGCCGCCGGAACGGGGCACCGTGGAGATCTCCACCCCCGACGCAACCCCGCCTCAGGCGCCGGCCCACCTGCTCGAGGCGGCCGGTCAGACCGAACCCCACGTCCCGTACCGGCGTCCGAACGGCTCCGAGCTCCCCTGGCCACGGCCCGGTCTCGACGACAGGCTGGAGACCTACGAGCTGCCAGTGCACGCACCCCCCGGCCGCTACCTCTGGATCGAGCTGCTGCTCTCCGGAACCGAGCGGGTATCGCCCACGGTCGGGCCGCTTCGGGTGGAGCGGCCCGGGCACCCGCTGCTGCGAGCCCTCCCCAAGGCCTGGTCCCGGCAGGAGCCGGCCGCGGACTTCCTGCAGCGCCTGCTCGCCCCGACCGAGGGCCTGCTGCACGAGCTGGACCAGCGGGCAGCGGAACGGGCGGCCCTGATCGATCCCCAGGCCACGCCGTCCGAGGCCCTCGCCTGGCTGGCCTCCTTCGCCGCCTTGACCCTGGACCAACGATGGCCGGAATCCGCCCGCCGGACGCTGATCGCCGAGGTCTACCCGCTGTTCCGCCGCCGCGGAACCATCGCCTGCCTGCTCCGCCTGATGGAGATCTACCTCGGCGTCCGCCCGGCCCTGATCGAGACCTGGCGTCTGCGCGGTCTGGTCGGCCCGGTGCTCGGTGCCCGACCCCTGGCGCAACCAGACGAGATCGTCGGCGGCGCCGGATCGCGCACCACGAACCTCGGCCGGTTCGCGATCGGCGGCCGGGACGACGCTGGAGCACGGGGCGTGCTCGCGGCCGCCTCGGGCGAGCGCCTCAGCACCGCCTACGACGCCACCGCTCACCGCTTCACGCTGCTAATCCCCGGGCACCTCGATGACGAACGACGCCACGTGCTCGACGACATCCTCGCCGACCACCGCCCGGCCCACACCCTAGTCGAGGTCTGCGAACTGGGTGAGGGGATGCGGATCGGTCGCAGCACCCGCCTGAACCTCACCGCCTATGTCGGCCCGGCGGCGCCGGGCCCGGCCGCGGCCGTGGTCGGCCGCACCGGGCTCGGGGTGGACACCGGGTTCGGCGCCGCGACGCCCGGCAGCCGACTCGACGCCGACAGCCTCGTAGGGCGGGTGAGAGTCGGATGACCGACCTGATCGTCGACCGCCTGCGCGCCCGGGCCACCGTGGCGGACCCGGACGACGGCGCGCGCGTGCGCGGCCTGCTCGCCGACCTCACCACCCGTCGGCTGGACGAGGTGCTGAGCGCGTCCTCCGTGCCACCCGGTGACTGGTACCTGCGCCGGTTGGAGATCTCACTCCACCTCGACCTGACCCGGCCGGATGTCGCCATCACCCGGGACTGGGCGCGCGCCGTCACTGGTGCCCTGTATACGGCCCTGGCCGACGGCGGTCCCGATGTCGTCTGTTTCCGCGGCCGGCTGGACGCCATCGCCGACCTAGTCGCGACGCTCGCCCTGGCCCGGCCCGGCCGGGAGTGGGCCTGGCGCGCCGCCGGCGTCCTCACCGACGCCGATCCCGACCCGCTGAGCCGGCCGGCCGGGACGGTGATCGCCATCCTGGCCCGCGACCCGGGCCGCGCCGTCCATGCCCTGAGCTTTGCGGTGACCCGGGCCGGCCTGCCGGCCGTCCACCGGCTGCTCGGCACGTCTGGCTGGCGTCAGGTCGCCAGCATCGTGCTGGCCGCCTCGGGGCAGCGCGCGACTGACTGGCTGGGCGACACCGGCACCGCCGCGCCGGATCCCGCCGCGGCGCACCGGGTCCGGCTACTGGTGCGCGACATCGCCGCCAGATCGCCGTTCGCCAGGGCATGGCGCCGGAGCCGGCTCCGGCCAGGTCCTGAGGTCCAGCGGGCTTGGGCGGTGCTAGCCGCAGCCGAGGCGGAACCAGCCCTGCTGCGCCGCCCCGGGGCGGCCACAGTGCTGGCGCTATTGCCCTCCGTCGTCGACGGTGCCGGATCCGGTGCCGTCATCCCGGCGCCCGCCGCCGCGCGTCCTAAGGCCAAGTCCCCGGGCGACGGACGGGAGGACGCCTCGCCGGTGCACGGCACTGGCCCGACCCGTGACAAGGCTACGTCCTCGGGAGACGGCCCTGGTCGCCGCGGTGACGCGAGCGACAGCCGGGGTGCCGCCTGGCCGGCGCACGGTACGGGCTCGGCCCGTCACAAGGAACGCGACGAGACCCGGGCCGCCGCGATCGAGCCACGTCGTGCCACCGGCATCTGGGAGGCGTCCGGGAATCCCGCGGCCGCACCGGGACGACCGTCCCCGGCCGCAGCCGCCCAGGGGCCCAGGCCTGGCCCAGCGGGGACATCCGGCGCCACCACGCCGGGTGGCCCGGCAGAGACGCCCGCCCGGACAGCCGCCGAGCCGGGACCGGACCCGGCGCTTGCCTCCGACGGCGCCCCCACCCGCCGCGGCGGCCTGGTCTACCTGTTTGCGACGGCGGACGCCGCCGGGATCCCCGACGCGGCGTTCGCCGACGACGCGCTGGGAGAGCAGCCGACAGGCTGGCTGCTGTTCCACCTGGCCCAGATCCTCGCCGGCGCCGACCCCGCTGCGCGGGAGGACCCGGCCGTCCGCGCGGTCGCCGGCCTGCCGCCGCATGCCGTAGCGCCCGGTCCAGAGCCGACTATGGAGCAACACGTCCGGCTCGGCACCTTGGCGGACGCGTGGGCCCGCGCCACTGCCGACGCGATGCGCAGTGAGGAAGATCCACGGAAACTGGTTGCTCGGATCTGCGCGCGGGCCGGGGTGATATTTCACGACCCCGGCTGGATCGAGTTCCGGTTGCGACTGGCCGACGTTGACCTCGACGTGCGCCGCACCGGTCTGGACCTGGACCCGGGCTTCGTGTCGTGGCTAGGGGCCGTGGTGGTGATCCGCTATGAGTGATCGCACAGTGCTGGCCCGGGCCACGGTCCAGGCGCACAGCCTGTCGCTGACGGCCGAGGCCGGGGCGGTCGCCGAGGCACTGGCCACCGTCATCGAGCGGCTGGACAGCGCCGACCATGCCGCCACGACCGCAGTCTCCTTCCTGCGCAATTGGGCCGACCAAGTCCGGCATGGCCTGACCATGGGCCTGGTACCGGGATCGCGTTCACCACTGGACTCTCTCACCGCGCGCCTCGGCCTGACCGACACCGAGCGACGGCTGGTGGTGCTGGCAGGCCTGGCCGAGGAGCACGAGGGCCTGGCCGGTACCCTGCGCAGCCTCCATCCCCTCGGCGAGCCGAGGCCCACCGTGGGCCTATCGGCCTTGGTCCTCGCCGAGTCCGGCGTCGACCGGACCGAGGTGCGCCGCCTGCTCGGCGAAGGGTCCGCGGCCCGCCTCGGCGTCCTGCGGATCACCGGTTCAAGCGGTCTATTCGAGCGGTCGCTGACTCTGGCCGACCAGCTCTGGGCAGCCCTGCACGGGGTGGACTCGACCCCGCCCGGGCTCCAGCGGATCGTCCTCGGACCGGCGCCAGCCGGGCTCGATGCCTGGCTGGACGGCGAGTTGGTCCACCGGGCCGGGCGGGTCATCCGGGACGGTGGCGCGGCCACCGTGATCTGCTCCGCGACCGAGGAACCGATCGCGATGGGCCGCTGCGCCGTCTTGCTGGCCGCGGTGGGCGGGCAGGCGTTCGCAGTCCGCGTCGACACCGCCGACGCCGCTCCCGAGACGGCCCGTCAATCCGCTGTGCACGCCGCGGCCAGGGATGCGATCCCGGTCCTCTTGCTGCCCCGGTCGGCGACCGGTGACCGGGAGCACGGGCTGGTCCGCAGTGACTGGATAGGCGGTCTGCCCGGGCCGCTGGTCCTGTGCGTGATAGCAGGTTCGGTCCATCTGGACAGCGCCCGCCCGGTGATCGTCCTGCCCGCCGGGCCGGTCCCAGCGGATCAGCGGCAGCTGGCGTGGCGAGCCGTAATGCCGGGCATTGACGACCCCACCGCGCGGGCCCTCGCTACCCGGCTGCCCCTGGACCCGGCCTGGGTCGCCACCGTGGCGAGCGACATCCTGGTCGCCGGGCAGGAGCCGAGCGTGGCGACGGCATCGGCAGCCTTGCGCCGTCGCACCGGCGCGGTGCTGCCGCTCGGCGCGGAGCTGACCACCCCCGCGGTGCCCTGGGAGCGTCTGGTGCTGCCGGAGGAAGCGGGCTTCCAGCTGCGGGACGCGGTGGCCCGGCTCGTGCACCAGGGCACGGTGCTCGAGGACTGGGAGATGGGCCGGACGGCGCGGGCCCGGCGAGGCGCCCGGCTGCTGCTTACCGGGCGCCCGGGCACCGGCAAGTCCCTGGCCGCCGAGGTCCTGGCGACGGCCGCCCAGACTGACCTGCTACGGGTCGACCTGTCCCAGATCGTCTCGAAGTGGCTGGGCGAGACCGAGAAAAACCTCGCCGGGATCTTTGACGCCGCCGAACGCACCCAGGCGGTGCTGGTGCTCGACGAGGCCGACGCGCTGTTCGGCACCCGCACCGAGATCTCCGACGCCCATGACCGATACGCCAACCTGGAGACCGCCTACCTGCTGCAGCGCCTGGAGTCGTTCGAGGGCCTGCTGGTGCTGACCACGAACCTCAGGCACAACATCGACGCGGCGTTCGTGCGCCGGATGGACTTCGTCGTCGACATCCCACTGCCCGACCAGGCCGCTTGCCGGGAGCTGTGGCGGCTGCACCTGCCCGTCGGCCACATTGCCGACGAGGTGGACCTCGACGTGCTGGCCCGGATGTACCCGGTGCCCGGCGGATGGATCCGCAACGCCGCGCTTACCGCCGCCTTCGCCGCGGCCGTCGCGGGCGACGCCATCCATCAGCATCACCTGATCGCCGCCGTCCGGCGGGAGTACGCCAAGGCCGCGTTGCCCTTCCCCGGCGAGCCACCGAGGAGACGAGATGAGTGCTGATCACGACTGCTCGTGCGGTGACTGCACGACGGCCGACCTGCCGGTCAACCCGTTCGAGGCGCTGCGTGCCCGCCAGGGCATGCTCCTCGGCGAGGACGACTTCAGCACCCTGATGGGTAACCCGCGCGGCAAGCAGATGCTGCACTCGGCGTGGTTGCACGGCACCGGTGTGGTCTGGGGCTACCAGGTGAGCAAGGACGGTGAGCTGGTCCTGGAGATCCGGCCCGGACTGGCCGTGGACGGGATGGGCCGCGAGCTGGCCCTCGACTCCACGATCCAGATCGACCTGCGGGACTTTTGCGATCGGCACGATCACCCCGAGCAGCAGGACGGCTGCCGGACCCGCACGATCAACGCCTGCCTGATCGCAGAGTTCGACTGCTCGACGGCACGCCCGGTGCCCACCCTGGCCGACCCGTGCGACGTCACCCGGAGCCACGACGCGGCCTCCCGGGTTGTCGAAGGGGTCCGGGTGGTCCTGGTGCCCGGCGAGTGCCCGCCCTGCCCTCAGCGGGCGGGATGCCACGGCGAGCCGCCCTACCACCGGCTCCGGGTCCTGTTCGGCCTGGACCAGGCGGGCGACGACGACCCGGCCGCGCTGGCGGTCGCCGAGGCGCGCACGGAGATCGCCGAACTGCCCCGGCA
>Ga0318496_10001168_pt1 | contig 10255 bp, 10 predicted proteins | sample GRESIP109b1f22_FD_203296 | JGI IMG/M metagenome (GOLD analysis project Ga0318496, IMG submission 203296) | Tropical soil microbial communities from Luquillo Experimental Forest, Puerto Rico - GRE.SIPMG.109b1f22 | ecosystem: Environmental > Terrestrial > Soil > Tropical forest > Bulk soil... | reverse complement strand
CCCGGCAGGAGCGCTCCGCCGCCCGCGAGGCGGATCTTCCCGCGCACCACGTCCTCGGCGAGGTTCGGCGGGACGTCCGACAGCATCTCCCGCACCGACGCCACGATCATCGCGACGGTATGCTCCAGCGCCCCGGCCACGAGCCGGGCCGGCACGTGCTCGACCCGGGGGTTGCGGGTCGCGGCGTCCACCCCGACCGTTTCCATCCATCCGGTGCCGGCATCGGCCAGGCCCAGGTTCATCTTCAGGTTCCGGGCCGCGTTGCGCCCGATGAGCAGGCCGAGGTCGGCCTTGACCGCGTGCACGATCGCCTCATCCATGGCGTTGCCGCCCAGCCGCAGCGACTCGGCGCGCACCAGGTGGCCGCCGGTGACGACCGCGACCTCGGTGGTCCCGCCCCCGACGTCCACGATGAACGCGCCGGTCCCGTCGGCCGGCCCGACGCCGGACCCGGCCGCGGCGGCGACCGGTTCCTCGATGAGCCGGACGTTGCACCTGGGCTTGACCGCCCCGGCGGCCACCGCCAGGGAACGCTGCTCGACCCAGGTGGCCCCGCCCGGGACACAGATCACGGCCGAGGGCCGCAGCAGGCCGCGGCGCAGCCCGGCGCGGCGCAGGAACGCCTGCAGCATGGCGACCGCGCCGTCCAGGTCGGCGACCACCCCATCGCGCAGCGGGTGGAGGATGTTGACGCCCTGTGGCTCCTTGCCCGCCAGGACGTCCGCCACCTCCCCCACGGCGGTCACCGCGCCGCTCGCCTTGTCGATGGCGATCGCGGAGGGCTCATCGATCACGAGCCCCCGGCCGGCGACGTAGACCAGCGTGTTGACCGTGCCGAGATCGATTGCCACACCCGCCCGCAGACGCATGCCACCCACTCCGTTGCCGTGAACTGTCGTGTGGTCATCACTAATGTTGCCCTGTCCGGTCGCGGGAGGCTAATGACGGGGCCCTGGTCAGCCACGCGGAGGTGGGACACGCACGGTCAGCGAGCGCCGGAGCAGCGTGACGGTGAGCGAGCGCCCAGGGGCGATCACCTCGCCGTCGACCTCGCGCGGCAGCGGCGTTTCGGCCAGGATCTCGATCCGGCGCGCCCGGTGCGTTTCGAGTTGCGGGCCGTCGCGGCCGCCGCCGGTCACCACGTGGCGCGCCACCCGCACCCAGCCGGCCGGGCCCACGGGCGCCAGAATTCCCACGTCGAGCACGCCGTCGTCCAGCCGGGCGCGCGGCAGCAGGGCGAACCCGCCCGGCAGCAGCCCGGCGTTGCCGACCACCACGCAGCGGGCCCGCCGGGCCAGCGGCTCGCCATCGTCGAGGCGCACCGTGAACCACTCGCCGCGCCCGGGCAGATGCGCGGCCCCGGCCGCGGCGTACGCAAGCCAGCCGGCCCGTCTTTTGAGCAGGCGCGGCGTGGCGGCGACGACCTCGGCGTCCAGGCCGATGCCCGCCAGGGCGGCGAAGGTCAGCGTCCGGGCAGCGTCTGCACGCCCGGCGGCGCCCGCGAGCCGGGCGGCGGCCAGATCGATCCGGCGCTCGTGCCCGCCGAACGCGGTGGCCAGCGCGCCACCGGTCCCGGGCGGGACGCCGAGGGCCCGGGCCGCCAGGTTGGCCGTCCCCAGCGGCACGATCGCCAGCGGGACCTGCGTGCCGGCCAGCGCGTGAGCGCAGGCCCGGACCGTGCCGTCGCCGCCCGCCGCGACGACCATGCGGGCGCCCGCGGCGACCGCGCTGCGCGCCTGCCCGGGACCCGGGTCGTCCAGGGTGGTCTCGAGGAACGACGGCTCCCAGCCGGTGGCGGCCGCGGCCTCCCGGCACCGCCGGCGGAACCGGCCCAGGTCACGGACCAGGGTCCGGTTGATGATGACCGCGGCGGACGGCATGGGATGCTCCCGGCTGAAGCGGCCCCGGAACGCCTCATTGAACCACGCCGTCATCGCCGCCTCCGTCCCGGTGGACATGCGTGCGGGGCCGATGCGAGCCTGGACGCCAGCAGCCAGAGCCGATGCCGGCCGGGCCTGGACGCCAGCCGCCGGGTCCGGGCCGCTGCCTCACCATCGCAACCATGGAGGCCGACTTGGACAGCACAACCTTGCGCACCGTGCAGCAACCGCTCAAGGACGCCTACCGGGACGATCCGCAGGCGGCCATCATCACCCTGCACGCCCACGGCGAGCTCGGTGAGGAGGACATCAGCTGCTCGGTGGCGACGGGCCAGGCGCTGGCGGTGGCGGGCCTGCACCCGGCCAGCGGCGGAGACGGCTCTTTGGCCTGCTCGGGCGACATGCTCCTGCAGGCGCTGGTCGCCTGCGCGGGCGTCACGCTGCGGGCGGTGGCCACCTCGCTGGGGATCGATGTCAGTGGCGGCACCGTGCGCGCAGACGGCGACCTGGACTTCCGCGGGACGCTCGCGGTGAGCAAGGACGCGCCGGTCGGGTTCACCGCCATCCGGCTGAGCTTCGAGCTCGACACCGACGCCAGCGACGAGCAGATCGCGACGCTGCTCAGGCTGACCGAGCGCTACTGCGTCGTCTACCAGACGCTCGCGCACCCGGCGCAACTCGCCGCATCGGCCGCCCGCGAACCGGCCGCGTGATGTCGGGCGGGCGGCTCCGCGAGCCCATCCGGTTCCTGGTCTTCCCGGCGTCCCTGCGCCGCGAGTCACTCAACTCGAAGCTGGCCGGCCTGGCGGCGGCGGCCATCGCGACCAACGGCGGGGACGTCGACGTCGCGAGCATGCGCGACTTCGACGCCCCCTCCTACGACCAGGACGTCCAGAACGAGCAGGGGTTCCCGCCGGGCGCCGAGGAATTCCGGCGCCGGCTCGAGGCCTGCCACGGGTTCGTGGTGGCATCGCCCGAATACAACGCCTCGATGCCCGGGGTGCTGAAGAACGCCATCGACTGGGTGTCCCGTTTCCACCCTCAGCCCTTCAACGAGCGCCACGGGCTGCTGATGTCCGCGTCGCCGTCGATGTCCGGCGGCAACCGTGGCCTGTGGGCGCTGCGGGTGCCGTTCGAGCACCTGGGCACGCGGCTCTACCCGGACATGTTCTCGCTGGCCCAGGCGCATAAGGCGTTTACCCCGGACGGGCGGATCGCGGACGGCGAACTGCAGCAGCGGTTCGACACGAACATCATCAACTTCATGGACCTGGTCGAAGCCTCCACCCACTACCCCTGCGTGAAACGCGCCTGGGTCGAGTACCTGGGCGAGCGTCCCGAACCGGTGCTGGACCGGGTCGAGTGACGCTTGCGTTCAAGCGCGCTTGAACAGTGATGCTTAACGGAAGTGCCGCCCCGGCCCGCTACCCGGCCGCCCCCGGCAGCACGGAAGGGATGAGCCTGCCATGACCGAGCCGCCGCCGCGCCCGCTCGAGCAGCGCAAGCAGGACACGCTGGCCCGCCTCGGCCGCGACGTGGACGCCTGGGTCGCCACGGCCGACCGCGACGGCAACGCGTATTTGGTGCCGCTGTCGTTCCTGTGGGACGGCGCGGCGTTCACCGTGACGACGCCCGAGTCCAGCCGGACCGGCCGCAACCTCCTGTCGGCCGGGCGGGTCCGGCTGGCGATCGGCCCGACCCGGGACGTGGTCCTCGTCGACGGCGTGGTCGAGGCCTTCACGCTGGAAACCGTGCCCGCCGATGTGGCCCAGGCCTTCGCGGAGAAACTCTGGGACCCCCGCGAGGAGACGGCCCGGTACGCGTACTTCCGGATCACGCCCCGCCGGATCCAGGCCTGGCGGGAGGAGAACGAGCTGGCCGGCCGGGACGTGATGCGCGACGGCCGCTGGCTGGCCTGAACACGCGAGGGCCGCTGGCTGGCCTGAACACGCGAGGGCCGCTGGGTGGACTGAACGCGCAAGTGTGCTGGCTGGACTGCGAGCGCGCTGGCCGCCGCCTGGCCCGCGACAGCGGGCGGCCTACGCGGCGCCGTCGCCCGGCTCGATGCCGTGATCGCGCAACATCGAGCGCAACCGGCTCACCTCCGCGCTGAGCCGCCCGACCTCGTCCGCCAGGGCGGGGCCCGCCGTCCACCCCTTTTCCCTTTCGTCCTTCTCGGCCAGCAGCTCGCGCTCACGGTCGCGCAGGCGAACGGCGTCCTCGAAGTTCTGGACGTCGATCGCGGCCTCCTTGTCGCGGCGTACCCGGGCGATGTCCTGGTCGAGATCGTCCACGTCCGGCCGCATGCCAACCCATCGCTCGATCGCCGCCAGCCGCAGGCCCAGCGCCTCGAGCCAGGCGGTGACGTCATCCTCCGGCCGGACGTCCTCCGCTGGCCCGCTGCCCGACCCGGCGCGCGGTGACGGCCCGCTGCGCGGGCCCTCACTGGTGCGGCCGTGCAAGAGCTCGATGACCTGCTGCCGTACCCGGTCCAGGTCCGCTCCCAGCCCGGTCAGCACCTGGGCGGCGATGCCGTCCCCCTCACGGACGATGGCAAGCAGAACGTGCTCGGTGCCGATGTATCGGTGGCCCAGCTGGCCCGATTCCCGCAGCGACAGTTCCAGCACCCGCTTGGCCCGCTCGGTGAACGGGATGTGCCCGGAGGGCGGCCGCTGCCCCCGGCCAACGCGCGCTACGACCTGCTCACGCACGGTCTTCAGGCTGATCCCCAGCGACTCCAGCGCCTTGGCGGCGACACCCTCGCCCTCGCGGATGAGGCCGAGCAGGAGGTGTTCGGTGCCGATATAGCCGTGGTCCAGCTTCCTGGCCTCTTCCTGGGCCAGGACGACGGCCCGCCGCGCCCGCTCGGTAAACCGCTCGAACATGCTCAATCCACGCCTCTCGCCAGGCTTCGGCCTCCCTACGCCCGGGGGCAGGTACCTTGCGCTAAGGATCTTCGCGGCCGAGGCTGCCGCGCCGCTGCGCGCTCACCGCATTGCCAGCATCCTTGCGGCCGGGGCGCGGGTCAAGGCCGCGAGCCCGGCGTTGCCAGGTCAGCATCCGCGCGGCGATGAGCACCTCGGCAGCGAGAGCCAGCGTGACCGCGGCGCGCTGCACGACGCCGTTCCACGGCTCCACCACCCGGCTGGCGAAGACCGCCAGGGCCGTGGCGCTGGCCAGCGCGAGCCCCAGCACCGGACGGCTGACGGGCGCCCAGCCGGGGTCCTTGCGGAAGCGCAGCCCCAGCACCAGCGGCGCCGCGAGCATCGCCGTGTACGCGACGCCGCTGGCCACGTCGTGCACCTGGTTGTGCCACGACTCGCCGGTGAAGCCGGGGCCGGTCAGCAGCAGGTGATCGCGCCGGAACAGGCCCGCGGCCACCGTCGCCACGCCCGCCGTCACGACCAGCCAGGGCCCGGCCGACCGGGGCGAGATCACCCGGGCCAGAGCGGCGCCGAACCCGATGGAGCACACGCCCAGCACCACGAAACCGGCCATCATGATCTGCGGGTCCCTGGCGTCCTCGGCAGCCAGGCCGCTCAGCTGGATCTCGGCCGCAGGATGCCCGGCCTGACGCAGCGAGCCGACCATCCACGCCACGGTGAACAGCGCCGGGCCCACGACGCCGCCCAGCGCGGCCAGCCTGCTCAGCCTCATCGGCCCGCTCGGGGGTGGCATACCGTAGACGCTAGTCAGGGCGGCCCGGATGCCCGGTGGCGGCTGCCTGCGGGCGGGACCGGGCCGGGAAGCGAGGCCATGCCGTGGCCCATCCGCTGGTCGACGATGCCACCCGGTGGTGGCGGGCTCACCAGCTGGCCGAGGACGACCAGGTCGACGCGCTACGCCGGCTCGCCGACGCCGATGACGAGCACGCCCAGCGGATGCTGGCCCACTGGCTGGCCAGGAAGGGCCGCACCGGCGAGCTGCGAGAGCGCGCGGAGGCCGGCGACGATCATGCCCGGGAGCGGCTGGCCTGGCTGGCCCGGCAGCCATGACCCGAGCGTCACGGCCGACCGCGCCGAGCGCGGGCCGCACCGCTGGGCCGCTCCCAGACCGCACCGCCACACGGCGCCCCGGCCGCACCGTTGGGCCGCTCCCGGAATACACGACCGCGCCGCGCCCGGGCCGGACGACCGCACGGCGCCCGCGCCGGTTCGTGGTGGTCGGGGCCGGGGTGCTCGGCGCGTGCGTGGCGGCCCGGCTCGCCGAGGCGGGCGCCGAGGTGACGCTGCTGGAGCAGGCCGAGCCTGGCCACGCCGCGAGCCGGTGGAGCTTCGCGTGGCTCAACTCCAACGACAAGGGACCCCGCGCCTACCACGACCTCAACCACGCCGGGATGCGGGCCTGGGCCGGGCTGGCGGCGGACCCGGGCGGCACAGCGGACCCGATCGGCACGGCAGGCCCAGGTGGGGTGGCGGGCACGGGCGGCACGGCAGGCCAAGGCGGCGCGGCGTGGTACCGGCCGACCGGGAACCTCGAGTGGGCGGTGGATGCACCCGGGTGGGAGCGGCTGGCCGCGCGGGTGCGCAGGCTCGCCGACTGGGGGTACCAGGCACGCCTGATTGGAGCGGCCGAGGCGGCTGAGCTCGAGCCGGCGCTGCGGCTGCCGCGGTCGGTGGCGCAGGTCGCGTGGTTTCCTGCCGAGGGGTACCTGGTCACCGGGCCGCTGGTCAGCCACCAGGTGCGGCGGGCGGTCCGGCACGGGGCCAGGCTCCTGACCGGCCAGCCGGGCCGCGTGACCGGCCTGGACGCCGGGGGCGGCGCGGTGCGGACCGCCGCCGGGGAGGTGATCAGGGCCGACGCGGTGGTGTGCTGCGCGGGACGCTGGGTTCCCGAGCTGGCGGCGCTGGCCGGCGCGGCCTGCCCGGTGCCGCTCGTCCCGTGGGCGGCGCCGGGTGCGGAGGCGCCGGGCCTGGTGGTGCGGGCCGGGCCGGTGACGCCGCCGGGACCGGCGCGGGTGCTGCATGCGCCGCAGGTGTACCTCCGGCCCCACGAGGGCGGGATGGTGCAGCTGGAGGCGCCCGACGCCGCGGTCGACCTGCATACTCCCGACGCGGTGCTGGGAAGGTGGGCGGACGAGCTGCTGCGCCGGGCGCGCCGCGTGGTGCGCGGGCTGGATCGTGCCGGCGTGGCCGGCTACCGGGTGTGCGTGCGGCCGATGCCGGCCGACGGCCGCTCCATCGTCGGGCCGCTCCCGGGCGCCGATCACCTGTACCTGGCGGTGACGCACAGCGGCGTGACCCTCGCCGCGCACCTGGCCGGCCTGATCACCGCCGAGCTCACCGGCGGCGCCCAGGCCGCCGAGCTCGCCCCCTACCGCCCCGGCCGGTTCCTGGCCGGGGCCAGCGCGGCCGGGCGCTGACCCGCCATTCAGGTCAGTCCGCGCCGCGTAGTAAGAATGGAGACAGACAGCCTGCGCGTCGCCGCGCCGCGGTCAGCCGGGTGAGAGAGCAAGTCGTCTGGATGGTGTGAGCATGACGCAGGCCCCGGCGAGGCTGACGACGCCGGTGCGCGCGCTGGTCGGCTTCATCTGCGTGCTGGTCCTGGTCGACACGCTGTTCTTTACCGCGCTGACGCCGCTGCTGCCCCACTACGTGGCCGCGGCGGGGCTGACGAAGGCGGGGGCGGGGATACTGGTCGCCGCCTATCCCCTGGGCACGCTGATCGGCGCGCTGCCGGGCGGGCTGCTCGCCTCCCGGCTGGGGTCCAGGCGGGTGGTGCTCATCGGCCTGGCGCTGATGAGCGCGTCGGCGCTGGTGTTCGGCTGGGCCTCGAGCCCGGTGGTGCTGGATGCCGCCCGGTTCGTCCAGGGCCTGGGTGGTGCGTGCACGTGGGCCGCGGGCCTGGCCTGGCTGGCCACGGCGGTACCCGCCGAGCGGCGCGGTGAACTGCTGGGCGTCGCGATCGGCGCCGCCGTCGCCGGGGCGCTGCTCGGCCCGCTCGCCGGGGTGATCGCAGATCAGGTGGGCACGGGCGCCACGTTCTCGGGTGCGGCCGTCGCTGGCGCGGTCCTGATGGCGGTGGCCTTCCTCGTGCCCGGGCCGCGCGACGCGCCGCCGCAGGGACTGAGCGCGGCGTGGCCCGCCATGCGCGACCGGCAGATCGGCACCGGCATGTGGCTGACCACGCTCGCGGGGCTGGCCTTCGGGGTGCTGGACGTGCTGGCGCCGTTGCGGCTGAACTCGCTGGGCGCCTCCGCGCTGGTCATCGGGGCGACCTTCCTCGCGGCGGCGGCCCTGGAGGCGGCGCTCTCTCCGCTGACGGGCCGGCTCTCGGATCGCCACGGCCCACTGACACCGGTCCGGCTGTCGCTGGCGGTGGCGGTGGCGGTGAGCCTGCTCGCGCCGCTGTTCGCACCGGCAGCGCTGCTGGTGACCGTGCTCATCGTGGGCATGCCGTCGTTCGGGACGCTCTACACGCCGGCGGCAGCGCTGCTCAGCGCCGGCGCCGATCGCCTCCGGCTCAACCAGGGGCTCGCGTTCGGGCTGTCGAACCTCGCCTGGGCCAGCGGGCAAGGCGCGGGCGCGGCGGGGAGCGGGGTGCTGGCCCAGGCGACCTCGGACCTGCTGCCATACACCCTGCTGGCCAGCGCCTGCCTGGCCACGCTCGTGGTGCTGCGCCCACGGCGGCGCGCCGCCCCCCCTTAACGGCGCGCCGTTAGGGGCTAGGCGCGCCGCTGTCAAGAGCTAGGCCAGCAGCCGCGCCCGGCACGCGAGCTGCAGCGCCAGCCGCTGGTCGGGGTCATCGAGATCGACGTCGAGCAGTTCGGTGATACCGCGCAACCGGTTGGCCACCGCGTTGCGGTGCAGATGGAGCTTTTGCGCCGTCTTCACGAGCGACCCCTGCTCATCGAGGTAGGCCGCGAGCGTCTGGATGGCCGTCTCGGCCCGGCCGGGGCCGAGTTTCTCCAGCGGCGCGAGCTGATCGCGCACCGAGGCCCGGGCCGTGTCCGACGAGTACCACTCCATGAGCATCCGCTGCACCCCCACCACGTCGTACGCGGCGACGCCGGGCGGCTTGCGCGCGGACCGGGCGGCCAGCAGCGCACCCCGTGCTTCCGCGGCCGAGGCGCGCAGCCCCATCGGCCCCTCGTGTGGTGATCCCACCCCGGCCCGGAACCGCAGCGCAGGCATCCGGCCGCCGATGGCCTGCAGCGCGCGCCCGGCCGACCGGGCTGCGCGCACACCGGCCTGCGGGCCGGGATTGGAGCCGGTCACCCGGATGAGCATGATGGCCCGGGCGACCCGCGACAGGTACCAGGTGCCGCCGGTGGCCGCCGCGGCCTGCATCGCGAGCTGCCCCGCCGACTCCAGAATCCCGAACCGCTCGACCTCATCCGGCTCGGCCTCATCCAGGTCGTCGGCCTCGATCCGGATGGCTACGTGCCAGCCGCCGACCGGGACGCCCAGCTGCCGCGCCCGGCCGAGCAGGTCCTCATTGATCGCGTCCTCGGACATCAGCAGCTCGGCGAGCAGCTCGCTCCGGGAGCGGACCGGGAGCTCGCGGGCCCTCCCGGCCAGGTCGAGAACCCGCGCGGCGGCCAGGGCCGCCGTGTTCAGGACCAGCCGGGCGGCGACAGCGAGGTCGCCATGCGCGTGCGGAGCGGCGAGATACCCGATCGGGGCCTCGCCGACCACGACCGGCACGCTCGCCTCATCCGCACCAGGGGCGCCCGTCTCACCCTCATTCCAGCTCCGCACCGCCTCGGCCAGCTTCCCGGCCTCCCCGTTGAGGGAGGGGCCACCCTGGCCCGGAGCGGCGGGACGGAACTCGACCACGGTCCCGAGCGCCACACCGACCGAGGTGCACAGTCCGTTGAGGTCCGCGCCAGCTTCCTCAGCGGCCAAGACCGCATCCAGCCCCTGCTGGGCCCGGCCGAGCGCGCGGTCCGCGCCGCCCCCGATTTCGCGCATCAGAGCCTGCACGAGCTCGGTGAGTTCGGTATCCGGCGGGATAGAGATAAGCGCGATGTCGGCCCGCCCGGCAATATCGGTCACCGTCACGGTCGGCCGCCACCGCTCGGCCGAAAAGGCAGCGACGGCGGCCACCCGGTGCACCGACGCCCACCGCAGGGCCATGTCCAGGCGGTAGTCGGTGACCTCAGCAGAAGCGGACCGGGAAAGGACAACGAGGCTGGTATGCGGGGCATTGTCCAAATCGGCAAACCGCTCGGCGAGCCGGATGACGGTAACGTCGCGGTCACCCCCGCTCCGGCTGACCCGGCGCAGCCCGGCAAGCGGTGAGCTCGCGAGGATCTCATCAACGGTAGGCATCCGGAGCCCCACCCTATTAACGGCGTCAGGAAGCCACCCTATGCGGACCGCACAGTTCAGTCACCATCGCGGTGCACTCCGCCCATTTTGCTCAGCCGGGCC
>Ga0318496_10001165_pt1 | contig 10267 bp, 7 predicted proteins | sample GRESIP109b1f22_FD_203296 | JGI IMG/M metagenome (GOLD analysis project Ga0318496, IMG submission 203296) | Tropical soil microbial communities from Luquillo Experimental Forest, Puerto Rico - GRE.SIPMG.109b1f22 | ecosystem: Environmental > Terrestrial > Soil > Tropical forest > Bulk soil... | reverse complement strand
CTCGTGGGGGGCCGCGACGGCGCGGTGTGGCTGCTCGAGGGCGCCGCCACGCTGCGCGGCTTCGTGGAGCTGTCGCCGATGGGGCGGGAGGGCGCCGAGCTGCGGCTCGCGACGCTCTCGCGCACCGCGCAGGCGATCGCGGAGCGCCGGCCGCTGTGGCTGGAGCGCGCGGCCGCGGCCGGCGGCGAGGCGGCCTGGCTCGATCGGCTCGGCGCGGGGGGCTCGCTCATCGTGCCCGTCTTCCAGGAGGAGCGCTGCGTCGGCGTCACCTTCGTGGACCTTGCCGGTGCGTCGCCGCCCGAGCCCGAGGACATCGCGGTGGTGGAGGCGATCGCGGGGCAGTGCGCGATCGCGCTCGCCCGTGCGCGGAGCTACGAGGCCGAGCGGGCCGCCCGCGCGCGCGCGGAGGCCGCCGAGGCGGTGACGCGTCGGATCGCGCAACGGCTCGCGCTCATGCAGGAGCTCACGGCCGCGCTCTCCTCCGCGCACGACCGCGCCGAGGTGGTGCGCATCATCCTCGACAAGGGCGTCGCCGCGATGGGGGCGCGCGCGGGGACGATCCGCATCGCGCAGGGCGACGACCTCGTGCTGCTCGACGCCTTCGGCGCCCAGCCTGGCCTCCTGCGGAGCTGGACCCACGTGCCCATCGAGGCGGCGCTCCCGAGCTGCGAGGCGTTCCGCCTCGGCCAGCCGCTCTTCGTGAGCACCGCCGCCGAGCTCGTCGATCGCTGGCCGGACATCGCGAGGTCCACCGCGTTGCCGGGGAACGGAGCATGGGCGGCGGTCCCGCTCGCCGTGGACGACCGGCCGTTCGGCGTCCTCGGCCTCGGCTTCCCGGAGCGCCGGGAGTTCGACCTCGAGGAGCGCGCGTTCATCGCCTCCCTCGCGGGGAAGTGCGCGTCCGCGCTCGACCGCGCCCGGCTCTACGAGGCGGAGCGCGAGCTGCGCGCCGAGGCGGAGCGGATCGGGCTCTTGCAGGAGCAGCTCCTCGCGGTGGTGGGGCACGACCTGCGCACGCCGCTCTCCTCCATCGCGATGGGCACGAACGTGCTCTTCCGCCGCGGCGGGCTCGACGAGCGGCAGGCCCAGACCCTCACGCGCATGGCGGCGAGCGCCGAGCGGATGAGCGGCATCATCCGCGACCTGCTCGACTTCAGCCGCGCGCGCCAGGGGACCGGCATCCCGATCCTTCGCGGGCCGGTGGACCTGCACGCGGTCGCGGCTCGCGCCATCCTCGAGATGCAGGCGATCCACCCGCAGCACGAGATCGCCCTGGCCGCCGAGCCGGACGCCACGCTCGAGGGCGACGAGGCGCGGCTCCTCCAGGTGGTGTCGAACCTGGTGGGGAACGCCGTGCAGCACGGCGCGCAGCAGTCGCCGGTGTCGGTGCGGATCGAGACCGGGCCAGAGGCCCTGCTCCTCCAGGTCCGGAACGAGGGCCCCCCCATCGACCCCGGCCTCTTGCCCACGATCTTCGAGCCCTTCCGGCGCGGCGCCGCGCGCGCCCCCGGGGGCGGCAGCATCGGCCTCGGGCTGTTCATCGTGCGCGAGATCGTCCGGGCGCACGGCGGCAGCGTGGAGGTGTGCTCGAAGGCGGGGGAGGGCACCACCTTCTCCGTGCGGCTGCCACGCGCGGGATGAGCCGAGCGACCGCCCCGAAGGCAGCCTGCTCAGCACGCGTGGCTGCTGGATCCTGCCTGGCGCACGGCCGGGCTCTCTCGTGACGAGCGGCCCGCGGGAACGTGGTGTAGCCACAGGTCGGCCTCCCGGAGTCAGGAACCATGCCTCCTACGACGACTTCCGCCGCTGCTCACGACCTCACGCGCATCACGCTCTCGGTCCTCAGCATCGCCTTCCTCATCACGGCCAGCCTCTGGGTGCTGCGCCCCTTCGTGCTGCCGCTGGTCTGGGCGGCCATCATCGTCGTCTCGACCTGGCGACTCATGCTCCGCATCCAGGCGTGGCTCGGGGGCCGTCGCGGCGCCGCCGTCGCCGTCATGACGGTGGTGCTGCTCCTCGTCTTCTTCGTGCCGTTCTACCTGGCGGTGTCGGAGATCCTGGGCGAGTCCGATCGCGTCGTGGACCTGGTTCATTCGCTGTCCACCCGGGCGATTCCGCCGCCGCCGCCGTGGCTCGACCAGCTGCCTTTCCTCGGCGAACGAATCGCGGATCGCTGGCGGGAGCTGGCAGCCCTGGAACCTCACCAGCTCGCCGACAAGCTCACGCCGCTCGTGGGCTCGGCGCTGGGGTGGTTCGCGGCGCGTGTCGGGCGCCTCGGCAGCACGCTGCTCAGCTTCCTCGTCACGGTCCTGCTCTCGGCCGTCCTGTACGCCAAGGGTGAGGGCGCGACCGGCGAGCTCCGGCGGTTCTTCCGGCGACTCTCCGGTGAGCGCGGCGACGTCATCGTCACGCTCGCGGGGAAGTCCATCCGCGCCGTCGCGCTCGGGGTCGTCGTCACGGCGGTCGTGCAGACGGCGGTGGCCGGGCTCGGGCTCGTGCTGGTCGGTTTCCCCTCGGCGGGCCTCATCAGCGCGGTCATCTTCGTCCTATGCATCGCGCAGCTCGGGCCGATCCTGGCCATGGTGCCTTGCGTGATCTGGCTCTATGCGACCGGCTCGCCCGTCCACGGGACCGTGCTCCTGATCGCCGCGCTGCTCGGGCAGACCATCGACCAGGTGTTGCGGCCGCTGCTCATCAAGAAGGGTGGCGCCGACCTCTCGCTGCTCGTCATCCTCGCCGGCGTGATCGGCGGGCTCTTCTCGTTCGGCGTCATCGGCCTCTTCGTGGGGCCCGTGATCCTGGCCGTCGCCTCGACGCTGCTCGATGGCTGGATCACGTCCGGGCTCGGCGAGACGGCGCCCCAGGGTACGAAGGCGAGCGCGCTGGGCCCGGTCCAGAGCGAGACGGGAACGAGCACGTCCGTGCCGCATCACTGAGATTCGCCGCCGAGGCGGCGCGCCATTAGGATTCGCGCGTGCGCCGCCCCGGATCGCTCCTCCTGCTCGTCCCGACCCGCTCCTACCGCGAGGGAGACTTCCTCGCCGCCGCCCACCGCCTCGGCGTCGACGTCATCGTCGGCAGCGATCTCTGCCACACCGTGGAGGAGCGCGTCGGCGCGCCCGAGGGGCACGTCTCGCTCGACTACCGCCGGCCGGATCGCGCGGCGAACGTCATCGTCGCGCTGGCCCACGAGCGGCCGATCGCGGGCGTCGTCCCGGGGGACGACGGCACCGCGGTGATGGCGGCGATCGCCGCCGAGCAGCTCGGCCTGCCGCACAACCCGCCCGACGCAGCCCGGCGGGCCGGCGCGAAGCACCTGCAGCGCGCGGTGCTCCGGGCCGCGGGCGTCCCGGTGCCGCCGTTCGCGCTGCACACGCTGGCCGAGGGGTCGGAGCACGCGGCGGCGACGAGCCCGTACCCGTGCGTGCTGAAGCCGGTGGGGCTCTCGGGGAGCCGCGGCGTCATCCGCGCCGACGACCCCGCGTCGTTCGCGGCGGCGTTCCGGCGCATCCAGGGGATCCTGCGCCGCGCGCGCTCCGAGCGGAAGGCGCAGCCGGAGGGGGCGGGCGAGGCGATCCTCGTGGAGGGGTTCGTGCCGGGACCGGAGGTGGCGCTGGAGGGGCTCCTGCGCGACGGGGAGCTCGAGGTGCTCGCCCTCTTCGACAAGCCCGACCCCCTCGACGGCCCCTTCTTCGAGGAGACGCTCTACATCACGCCCTCGCGCCACCCCACGGCGATGCAGGCCGCGGCCGCGGAGGCGGTGGCGCGCGGCTGCGCGGCGCTCGGGCTCGTGGAGGGGCCGGTGCACGCGGAGCTGCGGCTCTCGCCCGCTGGGCCAGTGGTGCTCGAGATCGCGGCGCGCAGCATCGGCGGCCTCTGCTCGCGAACGCTCCGCTTCGGCGCCGGCATGGCGCTGGAGGAGCTCGTGATCGCGCACGCGGTGGGGCTGCCGCTCGAGCGGTTCCGACGGGAGGCGCGCGCCGCGGGCGTGATGATGCTGCCGATCCCGCGGCCAGGCGTGCTCCGGGCGGTCGAGGGGGTCGCCGAGGCGAAGGCGGTGCCGCTCGTCGAGGACGTGGTCGTGACCGTTCCGCTCGGCCGCGAGGTGACGCCTCTGCCCGAGGGCGACGCCTACCTCGGCTTCGCCTTCGCGCGCGGCGACGCGCCAGCGGAGGTGGAGGGGGCGCTGCGCGCGGCGCAGGCGCGGCTGCGGTTCGACATCGTGCCGCAGCTCCCGATCGCGTGAGGGGGCAAGAACGGCTTCATCTGACCCCCGTCACTCGCTGCCGGTCATCCAGGTCCTGGACACGCCAGGATGAGGCTCCGCTCAACAGAACCAGCTCTCGGTGAGGCGCGGCGCCGCGCGACCCGAGTGCTGCGAGCGGACGTGCTCGTGGGGACGCCCCGCGGCGGCGAGCGCAATCGAGTGGACGGCCGCGAACGTCTCCACCGGCGATCCCTCGCACCGCGCCGCCTCCTCCACGAGCGCGGCGACGCGCGTCTGGAGCGCGTCCATCCGCGGGTCGGAGTGCGCCCACGGATGGCCGAGCAGCGCGGGATCGTACGCGCCCGCGGCCAGCCCCGGATCGCCGAGGAGGAGCGAGCCGTCGGGCACGAGGAGCCGGATCGAGAGCTGCACCGGATCGGTGTGCGCGGCCCAGCCCTCGCGCAGGAACGCCTCGAGGAGGTCGAGGTAGTCGTCGAGCGAGGCCCACGGCGTGAAGGGCAGGAGCGAGGGGCGGAGCGAGATCCCCGCCGCGCCGCACGCCGCGAAGGCCCGGAACACGTCGGCGCGGGAGTGTCCCTTGTCGAGCTTCTCGAGCACGCGCGGGGAGAGCGACTCCACGGCGGAGACGCAGAAGATGGCGCCGCACGCGGCGAGCTCTGGCAGGAGCGCGGCGTGCGCCACGAGGTGCGAGACCTTGGCGGTGAAGTCGAACGTGAGCGCGGGGAAGCGCGCGTGGAGCGCGCGCGCGACGCGGAGCGCGTGGCCGGGACCGTTCAGGAAGTCGGGATCGCCGAAGGTGAGGTGGGTGACGCCGGCCGCGACCTGGCGCGCCGCGTCCTCCACCACCACCTCCACCGGCACGGCGAACAGCCGGCCGTCGTACACCGCGGGGATCGGGCAGTGCCGGCAGCGATGGCGGCAGCCGCGCGTCGCCTCCACGTGGCCGGCGAGCCGCTCGCCCGCTCCATCGGCGAGGCGGGCGTAGCGCTCCGGGGAAGGAAGCCCAGCCCGGCTCGGCACCGGGAAGTCGAGCTTCCGGCGCGTCGCGGCCGCGCCGCCGTCGTGCACGAACCGGCCGAGCGCGCTCGCCGGGACGCCGCGCTCCAGCGCCTCGGCGAGGGCCACCAGCTCCTCCTCGCACTCGCCGCCCAGCACCGCCGCCGCCCCGGCCTCGCGCAGGAGCGCGGCGTGGAGCGGCGCGTAGAGCCCGTGGAAGCAGACGAGCGCCCCCGGGCTCGCGGCGCGCACGCGCTCCGCCGCGCGCAGCCCGAGCCGCAGCGCCGTGTGCATGGGGACGGAGATCGCGACGAGCCGCGCCGCGCGGGCGGCGGCCTCGTCGAAGGGCTCCACGGCGAGGTCGAGCGCGCGCGGCCGGAAGCCGGCGCGCTCGAGGAAGGCCATCGGCACGGCGATCCCCGCCGGCTGGTGGCCCAGCTCGTAGGTGGAGAGGAGGAGGATCGAGCCGGGCGATCGCATCGGGGCTTCAGAGCCCCTGAGCTACCCCTTCGAGGGCGGCGGGCGCCAGTCGGCCGGGAGCTGCGCCCCCTCGCCGAAGAAGAACTTCTCGGCCTGGTCGTAGAGGATCTGGTTCGTGCGCGGATCCCCGGGAGCGAGCCGGAACTCGTTCATGATCATCTTGAAGTGCTCGAGCCACATCTTCCAGGCGTCCTGGGAGATCTCGTCGTAGATGCGCTGCCCGAGCTCGTTCGGGAACGGCTTGAACCCGAGGCCGGGAAGCTCCTTGCCGAGCTTCTTGCACTGGACCATCCGCGCCATGCGTTGTCGTTCTCCTCGCGGGCGGACGCGCCCGACGTCCGGCGAGCATAAAGGAAACCCGTCCGCGGTGCAGCGGAGCGTGCGGCGGCGGTGCGTGTGCGGAGTCCGGGGGCCGGCGGTGCGGCGTCCTCGGCTTCGCCGGCGCGGCCCCCCAGCCGCGCGGCGGTGAAGCTACTGCAGCAGCGCGCTGGCAGAGACCGACAGCGCCTTCGCGATCGACTCCAGCGTGTCGAGCGGCGGAGTGCGCTGACCGCGCTCGAGCATCGAGATGTACGACACGGAGAGCCCGGCCTTCGAGGCGAGCGCCTCCTGCGAGAGCTTCTTGCGAAGCCGCTCGCTCTTCAGATTGGTCGCGAAGCGATCCGCGAGACCAGCCATGTGAACTGCTCCTGTGGGTGGTGCGCCGCGGCACCGAGGGGGGGGCGGCCCAGCGTCTTTAACACCTGGTGCGGGTGCCGTCTAGGCGCCTGGTCGTCGCGCTGTTCACGCTCGACCGGCCCCCACGCGCGTGCCAATCTTCCCGCTGGCGCTGCACGAAAAACAGGCGGAGGTGAAGGTGAAGGTGGACACGGCGTCGAGGCGCGAGCGGCTGCTCGCGAAGCTGCGGGAGGCCGCCGGGAAGCCGCTCTCGCTGCGCGAGATCATGCAGCGAGCGGGCATGCACCCCGGCGAGCGGACCGACGCGAAGCGCGTGCTGCGCGACCTCGCGCGCGAGGGCGTGCTCTCCCGCGACGGCAATCGGTTCTCCATGCCCTCCGCGGCCCCGCGCCCGGAAGGCGTCCCCACCCACGCCGCGCGAGGCGGCGGACCGCGCGGCGGAGCGAGGCCCGTGAACCTCGCGACGCGCGCGGCGCGCCCGGGCCGGTTGCCCCAGACCGTGGGAACGCTCACGCGCCACCGCGACGGCTACGGCTTCGTCGCGCGGCTCGACCGCGCAGGCGAGGACGTGTTCGTGCCGCCGGACGAGGCGGCGAAGGCGATGTCCGGCGACCTCGTGCGGGTGGAGGTGGGAGAGGGGCTCCGCGGGCGGCCGGCCGGCCGGATCGTCGAGGTGGTGGAGCGCCGGCGCCGGCTCGTGCTCGGCACCTACCACGCGCGCGGCCGCTCCTCGTTCGTCCTCCCCACCGACCCCGAGCTGGAGGGCCCGATCCCGGTGCCCGAGACGCGCCTGGCGCGCGACGGCGAGGTGGTGAAGGTCTCGCTGGAGCCGGGCACGCCGCCGCGCGGCGAGGTGTCCGAGCGCGTGGGCGAGCCGGGGTCGCCGCGGGTGGAGGTGCTGAAGGTCGCCTACGCGAAGGGGTTCGCCGACCTGTTCCCCGACGACGTGCGGGCCGAGGCGGAGCGCGTGCCCGATCACGTGCTCGAGGACGAGAAGCGCGGCCGCCGCGATCTCACGGGACTGCCGCTCGTGACGATCGACGGCGAGGACGCGCGCGACTTCGACGACGCCGTGTACGTGGAGCGGCGAGCCGGGCGCGGGAAGGGGAAGGGCTACCGGCTCGTGGTCGCGATCGCCGACGTCTCGCACTACGTGCGCGCCGGCGGCGCGCTCGACGCCGAGGCGCTGCGCCGAGGGACGAGCGTCTACTTCCCGATGCAGGTGCTGCCGATGCTGCCCGAGCGGCTCTCGAACGGGATCTGCTCGCTGAACCCCGACGTCGAGCGGCTCTGCATGGTGGCCGACCTCTCGTTCGACGCGCGCGGCGAGGTGGTGGACGCGGAGATGTACGACGCGGTGATGCGGAGCGCGGCGCGCTGCACGTACACCGAGGTCGCCCGGGTGCTGGCCGGCGAGAAGCTGCCGCACCGCGAGCGGTTCCGCGCGCAGTTCGCGCTCATGGCCGAGCTGCAGGAGAAGCTCACCGCGGTCCGGCGCGCGCGGGGCGCGATCGACTTCGACCTCCCCGAGTCGAAGATCGTCCTCGACGCCGCGGGGCAGGTCACCGGCATCGAGAAGCGGCCCCGCAACCAGGCGCACCGCATCGTCGAGGAGTTCATGCTCGCCGCGAACGAGGCGGTGGCGCGCCACTTCGGCGAGCAGGAGCTGCCCACCATCTACCGGGTCCACGGCCTGCCGGACGAGGACAAGGTCGACGCGTTCCGCGACCTCGCCGCCGCGCACGGCTTCCACGTGCCGGAGGGGCCGCTCGGCCCCAAGCAGCTCAACGCGCTCCTCGGGGGGTTCCGCGGCCACGCGCAGGAGCGCGCGCTGAACCAGCTCCTGCTCCGCGCGATGATGCAGGCGGTCTACTCTGCCGAGAACATCGGCCACTACGGGCTCGCCGCCGAGCACTACCTCCACTTCACCTCGCCGATCCGCCGCTACCCCGACCTCATCGTGCACCGGCTCCTGCGCGAGACCTTCGCCGCCGGAACGGCCGGGCGCGCGCACGGGAAGCTCCCCGCGCGAGATCTCGACGAGATCGCCGCGCTCGCGTCGGAGCGGGAGCGCGCCGCGATGCAGGCGGAGCGCGAGATCGCGGCCTACTACGCCGCGCTCTTCATGCAGGACAAGGTGGGGGAGCGGTACCCCGGCGTCATCGCGAGCGTGGTGGAGTTCGGGCTCTTCGTCGAGCTGAAGCCGTTCTTCGTCGAGGGACTCGTGAAGACGACCGACCTCGGCTCCGGCTTCTACTTCGATCCGCGGGTCCATGCGCTCGTGGAGCCGCGCAGCGGGCGCGCCTACCGCGTGGGCGACGAGGTGGAGGTGGAGGTCGCGGCGGCGAGCCCGTCGCGGCGCCAGATCGACCTCTCGCTCGTGGAGGGCGGCGAGGCCATCCGGGCGCCGCGGCCGCGCGCGCGCGACGGGGAGGAGCTGCCGTTCCCGCTGCGGGAGCCCGGCGACCGCGGGCTGCGGCGGCGCGGACCTCCCGTGCGCGCGGCGAAGGGCAAGGGCGGACCGGCGGCGAAGGGCGGCGGCCGGAAGCCCACGAAGCGGAGCGGCGGCGGCAAGCGCGCGGCGGGCCGGCGGAAGGGGCGGCGCTAGCGCGCGATCCCCCTCATCTCGGACTTCTCCCGCGGAAACAGCGCCCTCCAGAACCGGCGCGCGTGGTCGAGCGCCGAGCCGAGGCTGCCGTGCGACCGCCGCAGCTCGCGCGTATCGGCCTCCGGCCTGAGCTCGGACGATCCGCCGTCGTCGGGATCGAACACCAGCGCGAGCCGCCGGTCGTCCATGGCGCGGAAGAAGGTCTCCCAGCCGCAGCGGGTGGCCGACGGGTCGTGACCGGAGACGAACACCGGCACCCCGTCCCGAAGGGCCGGGGAGAGGCCGTGCCGGCCCGCGAAGTGGAGGATGTCGCCGCGATCCCGGGTCGCGATCTTCATTGGGGGCCACCTCTCCTCGCCGGTACCGTTGAATTTTATTCGTGCGCGCGACGGACTGCCATGCTGCGTCCGCGTCGCGTAACATTTGCCGCACGGAGGGTGACATGCAGATCATCCGCGTGGACGCGTTCGGCCCGGCCGAAAATCTGAGAGTCGTCGAGATGGAGTCGCCGCCGCTGCACGCCGGAGAGGTGCGCATCGCCGCCTCCGCCTGCGGCGTGAACCGCGCGGACGTCCTCCAGCGCACCGGCGCGTACCACGGCCCCAAGGTGATGCCGGTATTCCCGGGCCGCGAGGCAGCGGGCGCCGTGGCCGAGGTCGGGCCCGGCGTCTCGGGCTTCGCCGTGGGAGACCGGGTGATCGGCTTCGGGGGGCGGCCGGGCTGCTACGCGAGCGAGGTGATCTTCCCCGTGGAGCGCCTCGTCCGCATTCCCGACGGCGTCTCGTTCGAGCAGGCGGCGTGCCTCCCCACCTCGTGGCTCAGCGCCTGGTACACGCTCGTGCGGCTCGCGCGCCTCCAGCAAGGGGAGACGGTGCTGATCCAGGGCGCGGCGAGCGCCGTGGGCCACGCCGCGGTCCTGATCGCCCGCTGGCGCGGCGCGCGCCCCATCGCCACCGCCGGCAGCGCCGGGAAGCTCGAGTGGCTGCGGGGGCTCGGCGCCGCGGACGGGATCGACTACTCCCGCGAGGACGTCGCGGCGCGCGTCGCCGAGCTCACCGGCGGGAAGGGCTGCGAGGTGGTGCTCGACGCGGTGGGCGGGAAGGCCTTCGGGGCGAGCCTGAAGGCGCTCGCCTACGGCGGCCGCTGCGTGTCGATGGCGAACGTCACCACCGAGGACTCGGTCATGAACACGCGCGACTTCTACCCGAAGAACGCCGCCATCTACGGCTTCCAGATCTCCTTCCTGCGGGAGAAGAGCGGGTGGGACGCGCGGCCCG
>Ga0318496_10001159_pt1 | contig 10295 bp, 7 predicted proteins | sample GRESIP109b1f22_FD_203296 | JGI IMG/M metagenome (GOLD analysis project Ga0318496, IMG submission 203296) | Tropical soil microbial communities from Luquillo Experimental Forest, Puerto Rico - GRE.SIPMG.109b1f22 | ecosystem: Environmental > Terrestrial > Soil > Tropical forest > Bulk soil... | reverse complement strand
GCCGGAAGATCCAGTTCACGTACCTCGACGACGGCTACGACCCGTCGCGGACGGTCAACAACGTCCGCCAGCTGATCCAGCAGAACAACGTCTTCGCTCTCTTCTCCGTCGTCGGAACGAACGAGAACCTTGCGATCCGCGACTTCACGAACGCGGCCGGCGTGCCGCAGGTGTTCAGCGCGGCCGGCGCGACGACGTTCGGCCGCGACTACGCCAAGTACCCGTGGACGATCGGCTACCTGCCGCCGTACCACGAGGAGGGCGAGATCTACGCGAAGAACATCCTCAAGACGCAGCCGAAGGCGAAGATCGCCGTGCTCTACCAGAGCGACGACTACGGCCGCGACCTGCTCGCCGGCTTCCGCGCGGGCCTCGGGGGCAAGGCGCGCAGCGCGATCGTGCAGACCGTCGGCTACGACCCGACCGCGACGGACGTGCAGTCGCAGGTCGCGCAGCTGAAGGCGAGCGGCGCCAACACGTTCATGATCTTCGCGTTCGGCAAGTTCGCGATCCAGGCGTTCGTCTACGCGAACAAGCTCGGCTGGAAGCCGCAGATCTACGTCAACGACGTCGCGTCGGCCTCGTCGATCATGGCGCTCGACCCGGCGTCGACGGCAGAGGGCTCGATCTCGATCCTGTGGGGCAAGGACCCGGCGACGCCTGCGTTCGCCAAGGACCCGGGCGTGAAGCTCGCCGCGCAGGTGATCAAGCAGTACATCCCGGGCGGCAACCCGTCGGACGGGTTCCTCGTCGCCGGGATGGCAGAGGCGTACTCGCTCGTGGACGCCCTGAAGGCGGCCGGCAAGAACCTGACGCGGCAGAGCCTGTTGACCGCAGTCACGCACATGAACGAGACGTCGAACCCGTTCCTCGCGCCGGGCGTGACGGTGCGCACCACCCCGGCGTCGCGCTTCCCGATCTCGCACGTCCGCCTGCAGCGCTGGCACAAGGGCCACTGGGTGCCGTTCGGCGGGCTCGTCTCCGGCCGGCTCTAGGCGCGCAGCACGAGATCGGCGTGCGCGGCGGGGTCGTCGCGCTCGAGGTGCAGCCGCTGCCCTGGGATGTAGCGCGCCGCGTAGCGTCGGCACACCTCGTCCTCGCCGCCCATGTGCGCTGCATCGCGGACGAGCGCCCGCTCGAGCACGCGATCGAGCGGCAGGTCGATCCACACTCGTAGGTCGAAGTTGGCGCCGTTGTCTCCCGCGAAAAGGAAACAGCCTTCGACGATCGCCAGGCGCCCGTCTGCGCGCAGCGCCGGGAGGATGTCGCCGAAGAGCGCCCGGTAGTCGAAGCCGTCGCGGTAGTAACCGAGCGCCTGGTCGGGCTCGCGGTGCCGAACCTCCGGGGACGGCATGTACGCGTCGCCCTCGATCAGCAACGCGCCCGGTAGCCGTGCGGCGACATCGGCGGCGAGGGTCGACTTGCCCGCGGTGTCCACGCCGGAGATGCCGACGATGCACGCGTCCGTCGCGCGGATGCGCGTGACGACCTCGTCTGCCCAGCTCACCGGCGCAGCTCGCGACGCTGCGCAAGGGCGGGGGAGATCGCGGCCGCCCAGACGATCACGGCCGAGCTGAACGCGAGCCAGAAGTAGATCGCCATCACGACGCCGAAGCCGCCGTAGTCGCGCGCGTAGAGGTCGAGCCAGAGTTGCATCACGTAGCTCGACGCGATCATCAGCACGACCAGGCCGAGTGCAGTCAGCCCGGCGCCCGGCAGCACGTCGCGCGCCGCCAGCTGCCCGTGCGTCAGGAACCACGGCGCCCACACGAAGAACGCCACGAGCCCCGCCACCCACGCGGGTGCGAGCGCCCAGCCCGGCACGCCGTGCACCTCGTTCAGCTGGACGAGGAGGACGAGCAGCAGGCCGTAGATGCCGAGCAGGACGAGTGCGAAGCGCAGCTGGTCGGACTCGCGCCGCGGCAGGTCGAGCCCCCACGCGCGCGCATGCACGAGCTGCAGGACGCGGCCGAACCCGAGCCCGAAGAACAGCGCGCCGCCGATCGCCAGCAGCGCCGAGCCGAGCGGGTGGGCGCGGTCGCCGGCGAAAACGCCGTGCACGAGCTCGGCCGTCTGCCGCGAGAGCCCGTAGTGGTGGACGATGCGATTCGAGAGCGCGTCGGCGTTGCGCTCGACGTGCGACTCGACCACGAGCAGCGCCGGGATCACCGCGACGAGGAAGTAGAGCGAGAGCAGCGCCGACTGCAGCGGCCCGTCCACCGCGCGGTACCGCTGCCACGCGTCGATCGCCGCGCCCCTGCGGGTGGCGCGGTCCTGGTGGTCGGCCCAGTCGCGCGCCCTGCCGATTCGGCTCGTCATCGTTCGATTCTCCCGGAAGGTGTTCGCCCCGTTGGGGCGAATTCCCCGCAGGTGCGCCGGATGCTGCTCGCAGCCGTCGCCGCCGCCGTCGTGTGCGTGCCGCCCAGCGCGCATGCGGCGTCCGGGGGGAATGTGAACCCGCAGATCGCCGGTCTGCAGGTGGCTCTGCGTGCCTGGGGTTTGTACAACGGCCCCGTCGACGGCATCTCCGGCCCGCTGACCGCCGCCGGGCTGCACACGTTCCAACGCGCGCACGGCCTCCATCCCGGCGTCCCCGATGCGCGCACGCGCGTCGCGCTCGGCCCGCTCGGACGGCCGCTCTTCGGCTCGCGGCTGCTGGAGCGCGGCTGCTTCGGCTGGGACGTGTCGGTGCTCCAGTTCGTGCTGCGGCGCGACGGCTGGTACCACGGCGCGCTCGACGGCTACTTCGACAAGACGACCCAGTCCGCGCTGCGCCGCTACCAGCGGCACGCGCGCCTCGCGGCCGACGGGATCGCCGGGCAACGCACGATGCAGACGATCGCCGTGCGCGCGCGCGTGCCGGTGAAGCCGCGGCCGGTGCCGGTCGAGGTCACCCGGATCGTCTATCGCGTCCGCGCCGGCGACTCGCTGACCGCGATCGCGCATCGCTTCGCGACGACTGTCCGTGCGCTCGCGCGTGCGAACCACCTCGACCCGTCACGCGTGCTGGTCATCGACACCCGGCTCCGCATCCCGGCTGAGCAGGTGTCGAGCGCCACGCCGACCGAGGTGCGGGCCTTGCTCGACTCCTGGTCGCAGCGCCTCGGAGTCGACCCGACGCTCGTGCGCGCCCTCGCGTGGATGGAGTCCGGCTACCAGACGCACCTCGTCTCCAACGCGGGCGCGCGGGGCGTCATGCAGCTGCTGCCGTCGACGCGCCGTTACGTCGCGACGACGATCCTCGGCAAGCCGATCCCGCGCACCGTCTCCGGCGACGTCGAGGCCGGCGTGCTGCTGATCCGTCACCTGCTCCAACGTTTCAACGGCGACCCGAGCCTGGCGCTCGCCGCGTGGTACCAGGGCGAGCGCGCGGTGCGCACGATCGGCGTCTACAAGGTGACGCGGCCGTTCGTCTCCGACGTGCTCGCACTGAAGGCCCGTATGTAGTCTGACTCGGTGGGGCGGCTGATCACCTACAGCCCGAAGGTCTTCATCCCGCTGACGAAGCTCTGCCGGGACGTCTGCCACTACTGCACCTTCGCCCACCCCCCGCGCCGCGGCGAGCGCGCGTACCTGACGATCGACGAGGTGCTCGAGATCGCGCGTGCCGGCGCCCGCGCCGGCTGCCGCGAGGCGCTCTTCACGCTCGGCGACAAGCCGGAGCTTCGCTACAAGGCGGCGCGCGAGGAGCTGGCTCGGCTCGGCTGCTCGAGGACGCTGGAGTACCTCGAGCGCGCGGCCCGCGCGGTGCTCGAAGAGACGGGTCTGCTCCCGCACCTCAACCCCGGCGTGCTGACCGCCCGCGACCTAGCCCGGCTCCGGCCCGTCGCCGCGTCGATGGGGCTGATGCTCGAGTCGACCTCGCCGCGGCTGGCGCAGCGCGGCGGCCCGCACTTCGGCTCGCCCGACAAGCTGCCGGCGGCACGGCTCGAGACGCTGCGGCTCGCCGGCGAGGCGCGCGTGCCCTTCACCACCGGCATCCTGATCGGCATCGGCGAGACGCGCGACGAGCGCATCGCCGCGCTCGAGGAGATCGCGGCGCTGCACGGCGAGTACGGCCACGTGCAGGAGGTGATCGTCCAGAACTTCCGCGCCAAGCCCGGCACGAAGATGGCGGACGCGCCCGAGCCGCCGCTCGAGGACCTCTTGTGGACGATCGAGGAGGCGCGGCGGATCCTGCCGCCGGAGGTCGCGGTGCAGGCGCCGCCGAACCTGACCGAGGACTTCGCGCGCCTGCTCGACGCGGGCATCGACGACTTCGGCGGCGTTTCGCCCGTGACGATCGACCACGTCAACCCGGAGGCGCCGTGGCCCGAGGTCGACCTGCTGCGCGGGGCGTGCCGCTCGCGCGGGCAAGAGCTCGCCCCGCGCCTCACCGTGTACCCGCGCTTCCTCGGCCCGGAGTGGGTCGACGCCGCGGTGCTGCCGCACGCGCTGCGGCTGGCCGACGCGGTCGGGCTCGCGCGCGAGGACGACTGGTCGCCGGGCGAGACGGGATCGCTGCCGTTCGTGGTGCGGCGCGACGCGCTGCCGCTCGACACGCGCGACGAGCTGGGGGAGGACGAGCTCGAGCGGCTCTTCCGCGCGCGCGGCGAGGAGCGCCAGCGCGTGCTCGCGCGCGCCGACGCGCTGCGGCGCGCCCGCAACGGCGACGTCGTCACGTACGTCGTCACGCGCAACGTCCAGTACACGAACGTCTGCTACTTCCGCTGCGGCTTCTGTGCGTTCTCGAAGGGCAAGCTCGCGGCGAACCTGCGCGGCGAGCCGTATCTCGTCCCGCACGCGGAGATCGTGCGGCGCGCCGTCGAGGCGTGGGAGCGCGGGGCGACGGAGATCTGCCTCCAGGGCGGCATCCATCCGGGGTTCGACGGCGACTACTACGTCTCGGTCGTGCGCGCGATCAAGGACGCCGTACCCGACCTGCACGTGCACGCGTTCAGTGCGCTCGAGGTCTGGCAGGGGGCCGCCACCCTCGAGGTGCCGCTCGACGACTACCTCGCGCGCCTGCGCGACGAGGGGCTGGCGTCGCTGCCGGGAACGGCGGCGGAGATCCTCGACGACGAGGTGCGCGCGGTCATCTGCCCGGACAAGATCACGACCGAGCAGTGGCTGCACGTCCACGAGACCGCGCACCGTGCAGGGCTGCGCTCGAACGTGACGATCATGTTCGGCCACGTCGAGTCGCCCCGCGCGTGGGCACGGCACCTGGTCGCCGCGCGCGAGCTGCAGAAGCGCACCGGCGGGTTCACGGAGTTCGTGCCGCTCCCGTTCGTCCACATGGAGGCGCCGATCTACCTCAAGGGCCGTGCGCGGCGCGGGCCGACCTTCGGCGAGGTGCTGCTGATGCACGCCGTCGGCCGGATCGCGCTCGACCCGTGGTTCGAGAACGTGCAGGTCTCGTGGGTGAAGGCGGGCCCCCAGGGCGTCGTCGAGGCGTTGAACGCCGGCGTCAACGATCTCGGCGGGACGCTGATGAACGAGTCGATCTCGCGCTCCGCGGGTTCGGTGTGGGGGCAGGAGCTGCCGCCGGAGCGCATGGAGGAGCTGATCCGCGCCGCGGGCCGCATCCCGCGCCAGCGCACGACGCTGTACGGCGAGGCGCCCGCCGAGCGGGTCGCGGCGTCGTTCGGCGCGGCGCCGCTCGCGGAGCCGCTCAACCCGCACGTGCGCGAGACGGAGCTTCCTCGGCGCGAGCTGCTGCGGCCGGTCCCGGCCGCGTAGTTCTCGCGGATGCGCTGCCTCGCGCTCGGGTCGACGCTCCGGGCATGCGGCGGAAGCTGCTGATCGCCCTGGGTGTCCTCTTCGGCCTGTTCGTCCTGATCCAGGCCGTTCCGTACGGCCGCAACCACAGCAACCCGCCGGTGACCAAGGAGCCGGCGTGGGACTCGGCGGCGACCCGGCAGCTGGCCGAGCAGGCGTGCTTCGACTGCCACTCGAACCTGACGAGTTGGAAGTGGTACACGAACGTCGCGCCCGTCTCCTGGCTCACCCAGAGGGACGTCGACGGCGGCCGGTCCTCGCTCAACTTCAGCGAGTGGGACAAGCCGCAGGACGGCGCGGGCGATGCGGTCGAGGCGGCACGCTCCGGCTCGATGCCGCCGTGGTTCTACCCGCTGATGCACCCCAAGGCGAACCTGAACGCGATGCAGCGGCTCCAGCTCGCGAAGGGGCTGGCGGCGACGTTCCGGCGCTCGCCGCCGATCGGCGGCGGGGGCTAACAGGACTCCGCCGCGGCGCAGCGAACGCCACGGCATGGAGGGCAGGCGTGGGGACTTCCGCATCGTCGGGGCCGGGACGATCTGGGACGGCGTCGCCTACTGGTCGATCGTGGTGGGCGTCTACCTCATGGTCGGCGGCCTCATGTTCTACTCCGGCAAGGAGAAGCTGTTCGACGAGCACGGGCATCCGCCGGCCGGGATCGTGCAGCAGTTCCAGAACTCGTTCGTCTCGACGTTCCCCGGTGTGCACGCGGCCTGGATCATCCTCGGCGTCCTCGAGTTCGGCGTCTTCGCGCTGCTCGTGCTGAGCGTCCTGCTCGCCGAGTTCCTGCCGCACCGGCAGAAGCACGTGATGCAGGTCGCGCTCGCCGTCGCGCTCGTCACGTTCGCGTGCCTCGCGTTCGGGCAGACGTCGACGGGCCAGTTCTCGGGGACGGCGTCGCTCTACCAGTACTTCGGCGCGACGGTGGTCATCCTGATTCTCGTCAGCCTGCTGCCGCCGAACCGGCCCGACTCCTGGCTTCGCCTCGACCGCTAGCCCGCCTCGAGCGCGAGCAGGTCGTCGACCGTCTCGCGGCGGCGGATCAGCAGCGCCTCGCCGTCGGCGACCAGCACCGCCGCCGGCCGCGGCACCGCGTTGTACGTCGAGCTCATCGCGAGCGTGTACGCCCCGGTGACCGGCACGGCGAGGATGTCCCCGCGGTGCGGCTCGGGCAGCTCGACGCGCTCGATCAGCACGTCGCCCGACTCGCAGTGCTTCCCGGCGACGGCGTACGCCCCGGTGGGCTCTTCGGCCGCGCGGTTCGCGATCAGCGCGGTGTAGCGCGCGTTGTACATCGCCGGCCGGGGGTTGTCGGACATGCCGCCGTCGATCGTCACGTACGTCGTCGCCGCGCTCGCCCGCTTGACCCCGCCGACCGTGTAGAGCGTCACGCCCGCGCGCGAGACCAGCGAGCGTCCGGGCTCGAGCACGAGCTGCGGCCGCGGCAGCTGGTGCAGGTGGAACGCCCGCTGCAGCTCGCCGGTGAGCCCGCCGACGAACTCCTGCACGGTGAAGGCGGGCTCCTCCCGGACGTGGCGCACGCCGAGGCCGCCGCCGAGGTCGACCACCCGCGGGGTCCAGCCGAGCTCGTTGCGCGCCCGCGCCGAGAACTGGGCCACCCAGTCGACGGTCATCAGCGCCGCGCCGAAGTGCATCAGCTGCGAGCCGACGTGCACGTGCACGCCTTCGGCCTCGGGCACGCGGCGGAGCGCCTCCATCGCGTCGTCGGGCGGCAGGCCGAACTTCGAGCCGTGGTGGGCGGTCTTGATCGCCTCGTGCGTGTCGGCCTCGATGCCCGGGGTGACGCGGATCAGGAAGCGGGTTGCGCCGGCCTCGCGTGCGCGGTCGACCTCCTCCAGCGAGTCGAGGACGACGAGCGCGCCGACCTGGGCCGCCCCGCGCAGCAGCTCGTCCTCCTTGTTGTTCCCGTGGATCACGAGGCGCTCGCCGGGCATGCCGGCGCCGAGCGCGAACGCGAGCTCGCCTGCGGTGGAGACGTCTGCGCCGAGCCCCTCGGCCGCGAACAGCCTCAGCACTGCGAGGTTCGGGAACGCCTTCGTCCCGTAGACGACGAGCGCGCCGGGCGCCGCCTCGAGGTAGGCGTGCGCCTGGCCGACGAGGGTCGCCCGGTCGTAGACGACGAGCGGTGTGCCGAACGCGCGCGCGAGCTCGCCGGCGGGCACGCCGCCGATCGACAGCGCGCCGTGCTCGATCGAGGCGCTGTCCGGCAGGAGGTCGGTTACACTGTCCACGTGAACCTGCTTCTTACCTGAGTCAGGGAGCGGACGCGGCGCAGGCCGCGACAGTTCCCCACGGCCTCTCATCTGAGAGGCTTTTTCTTTTTTGGAGCGCTGATGGACGGATACGACGCACACGCAATCGAGCAGAGGTGGCAGGAGACGTGGGCCGAGGCCCGCGCCTTCAACGTCGCCGACCCCGCGCCCGGCGACGACGCGCCGCACTTCTACATGCTCGAGATGCTGCCGTACCCGTCCGGTCAGCTGCACATGGGGCACGTCCTGAACTACACGCTCGGGGACGTCGTCACGCACTTCCGCCGCCGCACCGGGTTCACCGTGCTGCGGCCGATGGGCTTCGACTCGTTCGGGCTCCCGGCCGAGAACGCTGCGATCCGCGAGGGCGGCAACCCGCTCGAGATCACCGAGCGCAACATTGCCGCGATCAGGAACCAGATGCGCCGCATGGGGTGGGCGATCGACTGGGACCGCGAGGTCTCGGCGCACGAGCCGACCTTCTATCGCTGGACGCAGTGGATCTTCCTGCGCTTCCTGGAGCGCGGGCTGGCGTACCGCAAGGCGGCGCCGGTCAACTGGTGCCCGTTCGACCAGACGGTGCTGTCGAACGAGCACGTCGTCGACGGCCGCTGCTGGCGCTGCGGCAACGTCGTCGAAGTCCGGAACATGGAGCAGTGGTTCTTCAAGATCACGGACTACGCCGACGAGCTGCTGGCCGACCTCGAGACGATCGACTGGCCGGAGCGCACGAAGAAGATCCAGCGGCAGCACATCGGCCGCTCCGAGGGCGCCGAGCTGCTGTTCCGCAGCGCGGAGCTCGACCTCGACATCCCCGTCTTCACGACGCGCCCGGACACGCTGTTCGGCGCCACGTTCTTCGTCGTTGCTCCCGAGTCGCCGCTGGTCGAGCAGCTGATCGTCGGCTCCGACCGCGCAGAGGAGGTGCGCGCGTACGCGCGCGTCGCCGGCGCTCGGCCCACCGAGGAGCGTGCGACCCGCGAGAAGTCGGGCGTCGACACGGGGCGCACCGTCACCAACCCCGCGACCGGCGAGGAGCTGCCGGTGTGGGTCGCCGACTACGTCCTGATGGAGTACGGGACCGGCGCGATCATGGCGGTGCCCGCGCACGACGAGCGCGATCGCGAGTTCGCCGAGGCGTTCGACCTGCCGATCCGCCCGGTGATCGACGACGACGGCCGGCTGATCAACTCCGCGCAGTTCGACGGCATGCCGTGGCGCGACGCGGTGCGCGCGATCACCGCATGGCTCGACGAGCAGGGGCGCGGCAAGCCCGCGATCAACTACCGCCTGCGCGACTGGAGCTGGTCGCGGCAGCGCTACTGGGGCTCGCCGATCCCGGTCGTCTACTGCGACGCGTGCGGGATCGTCCCCGTGCCCGACGACCAGCTGCCCGTGCTGCTGCCGGAGATCAGCGACTACCGCCCGAAGGGCGAGCCGCCGCTGGCGCAGGCGGAGGACTGGGTGAGCGTCCCGTGCCCGCAGTGCGGCGGACCCGGCCGGCGCGAGACGGAGACGATGGACACGTTCGTCGATTCGTCCTGGTACTTCCTGCGCTACTGCGACCCGAAGGACGAGATCGCACCCTTCGACCGCAGGCTCGTCGACTACTGGATGCCGATCGACCAGTACATCGGCGGCATCGACCACGCCAAGGGCCACCTCCTGTACTCGCGCTTCTTCATGAAGGCGATGAACGACATGGGCCTGCTCGGCTTCCGCGAGCCGTTCGCGCGGCTGTTCCACCAGGGCTGGGTGCTGCAGGGCGGGAAGCGGATGTCGAAGTCGCAGGGCGGCGTCTCGCCGGACGAGCTGCTCGACCAGTTCGGCGCCGACGCGGTGCGCATGTACATCCTGTTCGTCGGCCCCGCCGACCAGGACATCAACTGGACGCCCGACGGGATCGAGCCGATGCTGCGCTTCATCCGCCGCCTGTGGCGGCTGGTGCATGAGGCGGCGTCGCGCCTTCCGTCGCCCGAGGGCGTCGACACGCCGCTCGCACGCAAGGCGCACGAGACGATCGCGCGCGTCACCGACGACATCGAGCGCCGCTTCGTGTTCAACACGCCGATCTCCGCCGTGATGGAGCTGGCGAACGACCTGTCGCGGTCGCCGGACGATCCGGCCGCGCGCTTCGCGGCGGAGACCGCGGTGTCGCTGCTCCAGCCGTACGCGCCGCACGTGTGCGAGGAGCTGTGGGTGGTGCTGGGTCACGAGCGCCTGTGGGAGGAGCCGTGGCCCGCCTACGACGAGGCGATGCCG
>Ga0318496_10001155_pt1 | contig 10305 bp, 10 predicted proteins | sample GRESIP109b1f22_FD_203296 | JGI IMG/M metagenome (GOLD analysis project Ga0318496, IMG submission 203296) | Tropical soil microbial communities from Luquillo Experimental Forest, Puerto Rico - GRE.SIPMG.109b1f22 | ecosystem: Environmental > Terrestrial > Soil > Tropical forest > Bulk soil... | reverse complement strand
TCCTTGTGCTGGCGGGCTTTGGCGATGCGTTCTCGTCCCCGTAGGGTCGTAGAGCACCGGAAGTGTGTCCGCCAGGACGGGACGGAGGCGTGGCATGGAGTTCGATGTGGTGATCGAGATACCGCGCGGGAGCCGCAACAAGTACGAGGTCGACCACGACAGCGGCCGGATCAGGCTGGACCGGACGCTGTTCACCGCGACCCAGTACCCGGCCGACTACGGTTTCATCGAGGACACCCTGGGCGAGGACGGCGATCCACTCGACGCGCTGGTCCTGGTGCAGGAACCCACCTTCCCCGGCTGCCTGATCCGCAGCCGCGCGGTCGGCATGTTCCGGATGACCGATGAGAAAGGCGGTGACGACAAGATCATCTGCGTACCGGCCGGCGACGTACGCCAGGAGCACCTGAAGGAGCTCGAGGACGTACCCGAGTTCTACCGGCTCGAGATCCACCACTTCTTCACCGTCTACAAGGATCTGGAACCAGGCAAGGGCGTCCGCGACACCGCCTGGGCGGATCGGGTCGCCGCGGAGGCCGAAGTCGAGGCGTCCCGGCGGCGGCTGCACGAACTGGGGCACGAGCCCGGGTAGCCGTCCGGGCCGCGAGCATTCCCCCGGTACCCGCTGGTCAGTGGTCGAAGCTATCTGTCTATTGACGGTAGCTGCTGGCCAGGCCCGTTCGGTTTCGCCTTCACTGAGGACCATGCCGCGTACCGATGCCAGGCCGCTTCCGCGACCGCGAGTCCCGGACCGCACCGAGACGGCGGACCTGCGTGTGGCCGTCCGCTCCGATTCCCCGCTGGTCGTCGAGATTCACGGGGAGATCGACATCCAGTCCGCCCCCGGGCTGCGGGATGAGCTGTTGCGGGTGATACGCCGTTACGGCGCGCAGCTCGCTCTCGACCTCACGGGCGTGACGTTCATGGACTGCGCGGGGCTCAACGTGCTGCTGGCGACCCGTCGGCGCGCTCGGCTGGAGGAGGGTTCGGTCCGGGTTATCCGGGCTTCGCCGCGGGTGCTGCGGATGATCTCGCTGCTCGGCCTGGAGAAGGCGTTCGCGCTCGGGTGATGCTCAGCAGGCTGGAGCGCTAGCCCGCGGTCCGGGCCCGGTATTCCACCACGATCCGGTCGTCAACCGCGGTGACGCCCGGTGCGGACCAGACGGCGGCCATCGCCTCGTCGTGTTCGGCCCACGACTTCACCGTCCCGGCCAGGATCACCGTCCCGAGGGCCCCGGTCTCGACCGAAAGCCCACCCGCGTCGGGTGCTGCTCGACGCGGCCCGGATGCTCGAGCCGCACGACCCGCGCCTGGCCCGCGACACCCTGCTCGACGCGTACGGGGCGGCCCGGTATTCCGGTCAGTTCGGCGTCCCGGTGGCCGAGGTGCTGGCGGCGGTCCGGGCTGCGCGCCGGGTGGAGCACTCGCAAGAGACGGCGACGGGCCTGCTGCTGGACGGCTTCGCGGCGTGGGGCGAGCGCCGCTATGAGGCCGGCGTTGAGCTCCTGCGCCGGGCCATCGCCCCCCTGACCGGTGACCAGCCGCTGCCCGACGACGTGGTGGAGCACTTCACGGCCATGTCCCTGGCGGCGTCCCGGCTGTACGACTGGCCGGCCAGGCAGGCGCTGGAGCGCCGCTGGGCGGAAGAGCTGCGTCGCCGGGGCGCGCTTTCCGCCATGCTGGTGGCCCTCGTTTACCAGGCGAACAACCAGCTGTTCGAAGGCCGCTTCGCGGATGCCGAGGTCACCCTGGCCGAAGGGCGGGCGCTCTCCGAGGCGATGGGTTTCCGGGCCCACCTCGGCCTCTTCGCGGCGGCTGAGCTGACCGTGCTGGCCTGGCGCGGGCGGGAGGCAGACGCTCGCGCGCTCGCCGCCCAGCTCCTGCGCGACTTCGCCGCCCAGGGCCACGGACTGGGGGTCATCCAGGCGCACGTGGCGCTGACCTGGCTCGAGATCGGCTTGGGGAACTACCACGAGGCGCTGCGCGGCGCGCTCGAGGCCTACGAGTACCGGACCATCGCCGCCGTGGATGTGGTCGAGGCGGGAATCCGATGCCGCGACGTCCAGGCCGCCACCGCCGCCCTGGAGTCCTTCTCGCCCATGGCCCTGGCCACCGGGAACCACATTACCCTCGGGCTGGTGACCCTCGGCCGGGCCCTGCTGGCCGACGACAACCACGCCGAGAGCGAGTACCTGCTGGCCATCGAGCACTTTCAGCAGTGCCCGCTGGCCCCGTACCTGGCCCGGTCGTATCTGCTGTACGGCGAGTGGCTGCGCCGGCAGCGGCGCCGCCGGGACGCCCGCGAGCAGCTCCGTACCGCCTGGCAGATGTTCGACACCCTCGGCATGGAGGCGTTCGCCGAACGCGCCCAGGCGGAGCTGCGGGCCACCGGCGAGCACGCCCGCAAGCGCAGCATCCAGGCCCAGGACGCGCTCACCTCGCAGGAGGCGCAGATCGCCCGGATGGCCGCCGACGGTGCCTCCAACACCGAAATCGCGGCCCGGCTGTTCATCAGCGCCAGCACGGTGGAGTACCACCTGCGCAAGGTCTTCCGCAAGCTCGGCATCACCAGCCGCGTCCGGCTCGCCCACGCGCTCAGCGGGGAGGAAGAGGAACCGGTGCCGCAGGACTGACGGGGGTCAGGCGGCGCGAAGCACGCCGCCGTCGGCCGGCTGAGCGGGGGAAAGGGCAGGCGGGGCAAACACCTCGCCGATCAGCTGCCGGAGCCACCGCATGCGTTCGGCCGCCTCTTCGGGGTGGTCGCCGAACTCCTGGGCCATCAGGCTGATGCAGCCGCCCTGGCCGAGCCGCCGCACCGTATGGCCGATCATCTCGGTCAGGGCGACCACGGTCAGCGCGTCCGATCGCTGCAACCCCGATGCGAACAGCGCCTCGCACCGCGTCTGGTTCATGTTCAACCGGTTCATGGCGAGCCTCCTTGCCGTGCCCCGGCGGCCGCATCCGCGGCCGGCTTACCTGTCCGACGGATGCCCGCCGCCTGGTCGCCAGTCCATTCCATCCCCGTGAGCCCGCTGCCGTATAGGAGGTGTCAGCTCTCCTGCCATTCACCTGGGCTATGGGCGCGGAGCGTTATTGGCGGAAATAATGGGACCATTGCCGGCCGGTGTTGGAGCCCGGCCGAACCCCGAGGTTATCGTGGCGGCGCTGGCCATTTCCGAGGACTCGACCGCGCTGGAGGACGGCATGTCGGACAAGCAGCACGGCAGCCCCGTGTTCGGTTGGCGGTCGCCGGCGGAGGGCGGGTCCGATGCTTCCGTTCTCTGACGGCCTGCCCGCACGGCGCTTCCCGATCGTCAACACCTTGCTGATCGTCGCCAACTTCGCGGTCTGGCTCTTCTACGAGCTTCCCGGCCTGAACTCGGCGATCTACCACGCCTCGTTCTACCCGTGCACCCTTGATGGCGCCTGCCACGGACCTGAGCCGTGGGGCATCAGCTGGATCACCGCCATGTTCCTGCACGGCGGCTGGGATCACATCCTGGGCAACATGCTGTTCCTGGCGATCTTCGGCAAGAACGTCGAGGACGCCTTCGGGTCGCTGCGCTACCTGGCCTTCTACTTCGCCGGCGGCTTCGTCGCGATGCTGAGCCAGACCGCGATGACCCTGCTGTTCGGCACGGCGGCCGACGCGCAGGTGCCGACGCTCGGCGCCAGCGGCGCCATCGCCGCCGTGCTGGGCGCCTATTTCGTCCTGTACCCGAGCTCCCGGGTCCGCACCTGGATCTTCCCGGTCTTCCTGGTCAGCATCCCGGCCTGGATCTTCCTCGGGCTCTGGTTCTTGTACCAGCTGATCGAGGCGAACTTCGGGCTGTTCAGCACCTCGGCCAACGGCGGCGGCGTCGCCTTCTTCGCCCACGTCGGCGGGTTCATCTTCGGCTGGATCGTGACGCGAGTCCTCATCGGGGCGGGACAAGTCGCCGCCCAGGCGCGGGAACAGGCTTCCGTCACTTGACCAGGGTGGCGACCACGTTGATCACGAGGCCGAGCAGGACCGCGCCGAAGAGATACGACAGCAGCGCGTGGGGGGAGGGTCAGCCGCCGTATCGCCTTCGAGCTGTATCAGCCGGAACCTGGGAGGCCTCCGTGATGGTTAAGGGGGAGCCTGCCGAAGCGCGGTCGTCACCGCGGGCGGGCCCTCAACCGGCACCTACCAGTCACAGCCAGGAGGCTCGCGTGGCAACGCTGGCAATAACCATCGACCTTCCGCCCACCGGCAAACTCGAGACCACCGGTAACGGCGCCGCGCCGACACAACGCCAGATGGACGAGGAGAGTCAGGCCAGGCAGTACTTCGTCGACACGGTGGCGTCATACCTGAAATCGCTGCCTAGCGTTCCCCCGCACGCGGTCGGGAACGTCAGCCGGGTCGAGTTGCTGGGCCGTAATGTCTGGTCACAGCTCAACCACTACCTGCTGCTCGTCACCGTCGACATCGGAGATCCGGGTATCGAGGACCACCTGTCGGCGCTGCTCCCGAAGGGAACCCAGATATCGCTGGTGGGTGAATTCGCGCCCGTGCAGGAGTGGCCGGAACCCGTCCCGGCGTAGGTTCAGCCGATCCGGCCGGTGACGTAGGCCTGGGTGCGGGGATCGTGGGGGTCTTCGAAGATCTGCTGGGTCGGGCCGTGCTCGATGAGCACCCCGGTGCGGGTGTCGGTCTTGCTGTCGGTCAGCACGGAGAAGAACGCGGTCTGGTCGCTGACCCGGGTGGCCTGCTGCATGTTGTGGGTCACGATCACGATGGTGTACCGCGGCCGCATCTCGCGCATCAGGTCCTCGATCCGGGAGGTGGCGATCGGGTCCAGCGCCGAGGCGGGCTCGTCCATCAGCACCACGTCCGGCTCGACCGCGATGGTCCGGGCGATGCACAGCCGCTGTGCCAGTCCGCCGGACAGGCTCAGCCCCGAGCTCTTCAGCCGGTTCTTGACCTCATCCCACAGCGCCGCCTGCCGCAGCGACTGCTCCACGACCTCATCGAGCTTGTGCCGGTTCCGCTCGCCGTTGATCCGCGGCCCGTAGGCCACGTTGTCATAGATCGACTTAGGGAACGGGTTCGGCTTCTGGAACACCATCCCGATCCGGCGCCGCACCGCGATCGGGGACACCCCGGGCCCGTACAGCGACGCGCCCCGGTAGTCGATCTGACCGTCGACGCGGGCGCCGGGCACCAGGTCGTTCATCCGGTTGAACGCGCGCAGCACCGTGGTCTTGCCGCTGCCCGAGGACCCGATGAACGCGGTGATCTGGTTCTCGTAGACCGGCAGCGACACGTCCGTGACCGCCTTGAACGACCCGTAGTAGATCGACACGTTCTTGGTGAGGAACACCGTCGCGCCGGGCTCCGCGGCCGCGGTCTCGCGCGGGGCGGGGCGGGTCGCCGGCTCGGGCCGCGCGGTCTGCACGGTGTCCTGCTCTGACTGCTCCATGTCCACCCCACAACGACGGCCGGCAAGCAATTCTTGCGTGCCAACACAAACGCGAGGTAGCCGCCGGGCAAACGGATGACCCTCACGGCCGGGCCGCGGCGGGTCATCGATGCCGTTCCCGGCTCAGCACGAGCCTGGCCTAGCCACTCTCACCCCAGCCCGCCCCGAACGTAAGGCGTGGATGCCACATCCACGTCGCTGGTACGACGTGGCTGGGACATCCACGCTTTATCGGCTGGAGCCGGGCGCGAATCACCAGTCACGATGGTTGCCTTTCAGCGGCGGAGACAGGGTGGAGGATGGCTGGCCGGGTCCGGCCGAGCGAGTCCATGGCGACGTGCTGCGCGATGCGGGCCGCGTCGGCGGCCACGCCGTAGAGCAGGCCTGAGCCGCGGTTCGAGAGCCACGGATGGCCGGCCACGTACAGGCCGGGGAAGGCGGTGACGCCGCGGGCGTGCTCGACCGTGCCGTCCGGCCGGAGCACGGGGACCCGCAGCCAGCTGGTGTCCGGTCCGAAGCCGGTGCACCACACCACGGTGGAGATGCGTTCGGCCCGCGCGTTCAGCGTCCGCGGGGCCTCCCGTGACGCCGGCCCTGGCCGCTCGGCCGGGTCGGTGTCCGGCGGCGGGGCGGCGATCCCGGCCCGGGTCACGTACTCGTCGACGAGCCGGCGGAACTGCGCCGCTCCCTGGTCCGCGTGCTGGATGTGGCGGGGCAGCTCCGGCCCGAAGCCGAGCGTGCCGCCGTCGGCGCCGGCCAGGCGGCCAAGCAGGCGCACCCCGTCCCGGGCGAGCTGCTGGTAGGACAGTGTCTGGCCGCCGTGCGCACCGGACAGCATCGGGTGCGGCCTGCGGAACTCGGCGGGATCGGTCACCGCCTCGGCCGGCTGGTCGTAGAGCCCGAGTTCGACGCCCCACTCGTGGCAGTCCCGCCCCCGGTAGCGGCGTGGCACCCGGGGTACCTGGCTGGTGGCCAGCAGCACCTCCCGGCCCGCCGCGGCCAGGTCGGTCGCGATCTGCATGCCGGATTGCCCGCTGCCCACCACCAGGACCGCGCCCGGCGGCAGCGCGTCCGGGCGGCGGTAGTCCCCGGCGTGCAGCTGGTGGATGTCCGCGGGCAGGGCGGCGGACAGCCGGGGAATCACCGGGCGGCGCTGGCCGCCGGAGGCCACCACCACGGCGCGGGCCTTCATCCGGCCTGCGCCGGTCACCACGTCATAGCCGCCGTCGCCGACATCGACGGAGAGGACCTCGGTACCGGCCTGCACCGGCAGCCCGCGGGCGAGGCCGTCCAGCAGCCTCACCGCCGTGTCCCTGGGGAGGAACTCGCGCGCTGCGCCGGCCGCCAGGCGGTAGCCCGGCAGCCGGTTCATCCAGTTCGGCGTGACCAGCGTGAACGAATCCCAGCGTGCCGACCGCCAGCTCTCGCCGACCCGGCCGCGCTCCAGCACCACGTGCTCGACGCCGTACGCCTGCAGGTAGTAGCTGACCGCCAGCCCCGCCTGGCCGGCGCCGACGACGACCACCTCGACCTGGCCGGCCGTTCCGTTTACCCGCATGACCTGTTTCCTTTCGCTGATTGCTCGTCCCGACCGATGCTGCGCCGGGCCGTCGCGGCAAACACCCGCCAGGTGGCGGGTTTTCCGGGCCTGGCGGTTGCGGAGCCGACCCCGGGTTCGCACACTTGGCGTGTGAGACGTGGCTGGGCGGCTCCGGCTGGCCAGGTCGCGCTGGTCGGACGCGACGCTGAGCTGGAGCGGCTGGCTGCCGCTGCGGCAGCCGCCCGGGCGGGGCGGGGAAAGATCGTGCTCATCTCCGGCGAGCCCGGCATCGGCAAGACCGCCATCCTCGCCGCCCTGCTGGACCGCGCGGCCGCCGACGGCGCCCGGATCGCGTCCGGTGCCGCCGAGGAACTCGAGATGCGGGTGCCGTTCGCGGCCGTCTCGGACTGCCTCGGGCTGACCGCCGCGGCCGCCGACCCGCAGGCGGCCGAGATCGCCGCGATGCTGCGCGGCGCCCACCGGCCATCCGGTGCGTTCTCCGCGGCCGACGCCGAGTTCCTGGTCACCGAGGCGATCCTGGGTCTTGTCGACGGGTGGTGCGCGGCGGGGGCGGTGGTGCTCGCCGTCGACGACCTGCAGTGGGCGGATCCGGCCAGCCTGCTGGTGCTGCACCGGCTCGGCCGGGTCGCGGGCCAGCTACCGCTGCTGCTGGCCGCCACCCGGAGCCCCGGCGCCGGGCCGGCCGACCTGGAGCGCCTGCTGCGCAGCTGGGAAGATCGCGACGCGGACCTGCTGTCGCTCGGCCCGCTCGACGAGACATCGGTCGTCGCCCTGACCCGGCAGGTGACGGGCGCCGAACCGGACACGGGCCTGCGGACGGCGACGGCCGCCGCGGCGGGCAACCCGCTGTACGTGATCGAACTGGCCCGGGCGCGGGCCGGGACCTCCGCGCAGGAACCCGGCGCGAATCCGGGATCGATGCCCGAGTCACTGATCACGGTGGTGACCAGGAGGCTGTCGGGGCTGTCCGGGCAGGCCCGGCGGATCCTCCCGGTGGCGGCGGTCCTCGGGCCGAGCTTCACCGTCGCCGAACTCGCGGCCGTCCTCGGCGTGTCCGTGCTGGACTTCCTCGGGGTGATCCAGGAGGCGGCCGGGGCGGGCGTGCTGGCCGCCGAGTCCGACCGGCTGGCGTTCCGGCACGAGGTGATCCGCCAGGCGCTGTACGAGAGCCTGCCGGTGTCGGCGCGCAACGCGCTGCACCTGCAGGCCGGGCAGGCGCTGGCGGCCGCGGGGGTGCCGGTGGAGCGGGTCGCGCAGCACCTGCTGGCCGGGACGACGCCCGACCCCCGGACCGTCGAGTGGCTGGCCGGGGTGGCGGGGCAGCTCACCGCGCGGGCCCCGGAACTGGCCGCCGACCTGCTCTGGAGGGTTTGCGACGTCGCCGACCCATCCGGCCCGCAGTCCGGGCCGCTCCGGCTCGCGCTGGCCCGCGCGCTGCTGCGGACCGGCCGGTTCGCCGAGGCCGAGGCGGCCGCGACCCGCGCGCTGGCGTCCGGCCTCGGCCCGGAGTACGGTGGCCGGCTGCGCTGGGTCCTCGCTCAGTCCTGCCTCAACCAGGGCCGGGTCGAGGCCGCGCTGGCCGAGGCGCACCGGGCGCTGGACGACCGCGACCTCAGCCGCGCCGAACGGGCCCGGTTCCACGGCCTGGCCGCGCAGGGGGCTCATGTGGCGTCGACGTCCGGGCCCGCGGCCGCCATGCGAGAAGCCGAAGCGGCCCGGGACGAGGGCCTGGCCAGCGGCGATGCGTACGCGATGGCCTACGGGCTGCAGGCGGTCGCCGGTGCCTGGCGCTGGCAGGGGCGTTTCGGCCGGGCGCTGGACGTCGCCAGCCAGGCCGTGGCGGCGCTGGAGCAAGCAGGCCCGGTCAGCGACAGCCAGCTCGACCCGCACCTGATCCGCGCCAACTGCCTGTTTGACCTGGACCGGGACGCCGAGGCCCGGCAGGCGTACGCGGCCGACCTGCGCCAGGCGGAACGCGGCCTGGGTACGTTCTTCCTCTGCTTCCATCACCTGTCGGTCGCCCGGGTGTGCTTCCTGACCGGACGGTGGGACGACGCTCTCACCGAGATCCGTTCGGCTCGTGATGTTCCAGACCACCTCGGGCTGACCGTTCACCTCGACGGGCTGGCTGCGCTGATCGCCGTGCACCGGCAGGACCGTGACCAGCTAGGGAGGCTGCGTGCCGCGCTGGATCGCCCGCTGGCCACCGGTTCGGTCCGGCACACCTACGATGACCGGTCGTGGGGCCGGGCGCTGGCGGCCCTGGCCGACGGCGACCGGGCCGCGGCGTTCGGCCTGCTGTGCCGGGCATGGGAGCAGTGCGTGGCGGGACACCGGGAGCACTGCGGCCACTACCTGCTGCCCGACCTGGCGGCGCTGGCCGTCCCGCTCGGGGAGCAGGAAACAGGCAGGCAGGCGCTGGCGCAACTGGAGCGCTACGGCGCGGACCGGCAGGTGCCAGCGCTGCACCGGTCCGCGGCGCTCGCCGCCGCGATCCTCGACGGCGACGCGGATGCCCTGCTCACGGTGGCGGACGGCTACGCGGCCGCGGGCCGGCCGTTGCTCGAGGCCCAGGCCCGCGAGCACGCCGCCGAGGGCCTGGCCGCGGCCGGCCGGGACCAGGAGGCGCGGCTTCAGCTCGAGGGCGCCCAGGACCGGTACGCCGCGCTGAACGCGTCATGGGACGCCGCCCGCGCCGACGCCCGGCTGCGCGCGCACGGCGTCAGGCGCGGCGTCCACGGCCCCCGGCGGCGGCCGAAGGCGGGCTGGGACGCCCTCACCGACACCGAGCATACGGTGGCCGCGCTGCTGGCCGAGGGCCTGTCCAACCCCGATATCGCCGGCCGGATGTTCATCTCCCGCCGGACCGTGCAGTTCCACGTCTCCAACATCCTGGCCAAGCTCGGCCTGTCCTCGCGGGTGGAACTGGCCACGCTGGTGACCCGGCGGGCCGGCTGAGCCCTGGTACGAAGGTGGCGCTGCGCGCCGGCCGGCCTCACGGCGCGTGAGCGTTACCGCGAATAGACGCTGGAACTTCCGGAGTACTGGGGTACATAGATGACCGTGATCGTCTGCTGGACCTGGGGTGCGGCCGCGTAAATACGGTTGCCGGCCTGGTTGGCGTCGATGACGCATTTGCCCGTCCCGGTGTAGGTCACCGTAGCCCCCGACACGCGGCACACCCGCTGGCCGCTGGAGGGATCAACGGAGAACACGACCGGGTTGCCCGAGCCGCCGCCGGTAGCCGACAAGTCCGCCGAGGACCACAAGGCCCCGGACGTCGGGGCGGTGAAGGAG
>Ga0318496_10001138_pt1 | contig 10343 bp, 10 predicted proteins | sample GRESIP109b1f22_FD_203296 | JGI IMG/M metagenome (GOLD analysis project Ga0318496, IMG submission 203296) | Tropical soil microbial communities from Luquillo Experimental Forest, Puerto Rico - GRE.SIPMG.109b1f22 | ecosystem: Environmental > Terrestrial > Soil > Tropical forest > Bulk soil... | reverse complement strand
CCCCAGGACCGGCCCCCATCCCCCCTTTCCGCCGCAAAAGTTTCACGGAAGCAATAGGTCTGCGTATCTGTCTGCCCCGACAGTTCAGTTCAGGGAAGCGGGCGGCATCTGGATCAGGGCGGTAGTCGCCCTCAGCGTTCCGCTTGAGGAGTTGAGCCACCTGTTGATGGGCCTTCGCCAATTCTCGGATCAGCCTTGCCCGGCTGTCGTCATCCGTGGCGATGCCCTTTCGCAGTAACAGAGCGTCAGCAATAGACCCGCTTAGAGCCTCTTCGCTTTCTTCCCCCCGTATACGGCCAGCATGAAGGGCAAATCCCCACACGTCCGCCTCACCCGGATCATCCTGCATCCTGCCAAGGATTGAGCGGTACTCCTCACCAGCCAGAGCCACGATTTGCCGATGGGATAGAGGCTCGGGCTTTGACAGCGGATCGGACTTGGCGCGAAGCGCCCGCCACCGCATCTCGACCTCAGCGGCCACAGCGGCATGACGAACTTTCGCCTCGCTCATGTCTTTGGTGCCGAGCGAACGCTTTTCCTCCGTCTTGCCGATGATGGCGCGGAGGTCTTCGGGGACGACCTTGCGGAAGAGGTAAACCCCGGTCTTCGGATGCTTAGTGGGACGGCTCATAGCTAGGACCATTTGTACCTCCCCTTTGTACCACCGGGGAGGCTGATATCCTATGCTTTTGAAGGAGTTGTTCTCTTCCAAGGACTTATGGAAGGAGTGGTGCCCAGGGCCGGAATCGAACCAGCGACACTGCGATTTTCAGTCGCATGCTCTACCAACTGAGCTACCTGGGCACAGGCGTCCTTGGTGAGGACGCTGCTTATAGACAACTTCTTTCGCTCTGTCCATAGGCGGAATCAAAAAATGTCATTCTTCGTCGTCGGTGCCGGAAAGCCCGGTTCCGGCAACGGGTTGGGTCTCGTCGCCGGGCACGACATAGACCTCTCCCAGCCAACGGCCGAGGTCGACGTCGGCGCAACGGCGCGAGCAGAAGGGGCGGAGTTTTTCCTGGGCGGGCTTGCCGCAAATGGGACAGACGGACGATTTGCTCATGTTCATTCCTCGATGATGCGCCAACCGTCCAGGCCGGCATCGTCGCGCAGGCTCAGGGCATGGCCCAGGCGCCGTTCGGTCTCGGCGACGGCCGCCGGGCGACGGCGCAGCGTGGCGGCAACGGCCGGTGCCGCCGCCAGAGCCAGGCGGCGGCCGGGAGCCGCACCGGCCTCGCGCAGAAGGGCCGCCAGGGCCTCCAGCCCCAAACTGTCGTCGGACAGCCGCGGCGAGGCATCCGCCATCAGGCATTCGGCCAGACTGGAACCGCGCCGTTCGCGGGTCAGTTCGACCATTCCCAGCGGCGTCGTCCCCACCACCTGGGTCGGAGTCGGATCGGCAACGACGGCTTGCCGCAACGCCTCGGAAATCTGCGCCAGCGATCGGCGCTCCCGCATGGGGATGACGTCCACCAGAATATGGCCGGACAGACCGCGCAGACGCAGTTGGCGGGCAATCTCGGGAACCGCCGCCAGATTGGCCTCCAGCGGAGCGCCGGAACCGCTGTCAATGTCGATGACGGTAATGCCGGCCACGGTGCCGATTTCCAGCGCCCCGCCGCCCGGCAAGGCGACGCGGGGAGCCAATGCTTGATCGAGAAGATCGGCGGCGTCGGCAAAGGCGTCGGCCTGGAAATCCGTGCCGGGGAACTGCTCCCGTAAGCCGGCCAGGGCGGCGCGGTCGTCGACGGTAACGCGACGGATGGCGGCATGCTCGCCCAACAGACGGGACAAAGCCGACGGCACGCGCAACGGGGCCGGCGCCGCGGCGACGGCCATGGCGGCACGGATATCGCGCCACTGGCCGCGCAAAGCCTCCAATTCGAACAGCAGCGCCTGCTCCGGCGCTCCCTCCGCCTGGGTACGGACCACCAGCCCCTCGTCCTCGCGGCGCAGGGGTTTCAGAAGCTCGGACAGGCGGGCGCGCTCCTTTTCGGCGACGATGCGCCGCGACAGGCTGAAGCCGGGGCGGAACGGGCTGTACGCCAGCAGACCGCCCTGAAGCGAAGGGGCGGCGCTCAATTCGGCCCCCTTGGTTCCTCGAGCCGAGGCCGTCACCTGCACCGGCAGGCTCTGGCCTTCCGACAAATCCTTGGCCTGATTGAGAAAGCCGGGCAAAGGCTCGCCGATTTCCACCAGGGCCGCCCCCAACGGCCTGATCAGCGAGACCACCCGGCCCAGCAGAATATCGCCGGGCGCGGCGGCTCCGCGTTCGATGCGGAACTCCACCACCTGCCCGGCGGACAACAGGGCGATGCGCTGCTCCCCCGGCGACGCCTGAATCAGCAGGCCGTCAACCGGCGGCATGGCCCAAGCCCCGCAGGAGCCCATAGGTCTCGTGCAACGGCAAACCAACCACGTTGGAATAGCTGCCCGCAAGCTGGCGCACGAACACGGCCGCCAATCCCTGGATGGCGTAGCCGCCAGCCTTGCCCTGCCATTCCCCGCAGGCGATATAGCGGTCGTATTCGCCGGCGTCCAAAGGCTTGAAGGTCACCGTGGTCGTCACCAGACGGCTGGCCATGCGCCCGTCGGGAGCCAGCACGCAGACGCCGCCCAGCACGCGATGGCGTCGACCCGCCAGCAGCGACAGGCAAAACCGCGCCTGTTTCTCGGTTTCCGCCTTGGGCAAAATGCGCCGGCCGCAGGCGACGACGGTATCGGCGGCCAGCACGAAGGCGCCGGGATGACGGGCGGCCACGGTTCTGGCCTTGGCTTCCGCCAGACGCAGGGCATGGGGACCGGGCAATTCCCGATCGGCCGGCGTCTCGTCCACGTCGGCGGGGTCGACGACGTCGGGGCGAAGACCGATCTGGGCCAAAAGATCAAGGCGCCGGGGAGACGCGGAAGCGAGAATCAGGGTCACTTAAACCGGAAAGTCAGACGACCTTTGGTCAAATCGTAGGGAGTCATCTCTACGCTGACACGATCGCCATTGAGGACACGAATATGGTTCTTACGCATTTTGCCGGAAAGCTGGGCCAGAATTTCATGGCCGTTTTCCAGACGCACGCGAAACATGGCGTTGGGCAGCAGTTCAATGACAACGCCGGGAAACTCGATCACATCTTCCTTGGCCATGGCTCCTCCCGAGACCCAATGCCGGTGGAAACAGCAAAATCCGTCCGGCTGGTAACAGGAAAATCGTCAGCCATGCGACATGAGGCTACTAGCGGAGCGGTTTCGCTGGGTTATACTCCAGCAAGCCTTTCTGAAAAAGCCCTCAATACCATGCCTTTCCACAATGTTTCCTTCGTTGCCGCCGAGAATGAAACCGCGCAGCGCGCCCTGAAGCATCTGAAGCATCGCTACGGCTCGGTGCCGCTGGATCAGGCCGACGTCATCGTCGCCCTGGGCGGCGACGGCTTCATGCTGGAGACATTGCATAGGAACATCGACCGCCATCTGCCCATCTACGGCATGAACCGCGGCACCGTCGGCTTTCTGATGAACTGCTACGTCGAGGACGATCTGATGGAGCGGCTGAACCGGGCCGAGCCGGTAAGGCTGCATCCCCTGGTCATGAAGGCCCAGACCATGGACGGCGCCCATCACGAAGCCCTGGCCATCAACGAGGTTTCTCTGCTGCGCGAAACCCGCCAGGCGGCCAAGCTGCGCATCCGCGTCGATGGCCGCGTGCGGCTCGAAGAGCTGATCTGCGACGGCTGCCTGCTGTCCACCCCCGCCGGCAGCACCGCCTACAATCTGTCGGCCCACGGCCCCATCATCCCCATGGGCGCCGGCGTGCTGGCCCTGACCCCCATTTCCGCCTTCCGTCCCCGCCATTGGCGCGGCGCCCTGCTGTCTCACAAGGCCACCGTCAGCTTCGAGGTTCTGGAAACGGAAAAGCGTCCGGTTTCCGCCGTGGCCGACCATACGGAAGTGCGCGACGTCTCCCGCGTCGAAATCCGCGAGGACCGCACCATCGGTCTCGATCTGCTGTGCGATCCCGAGCACAATCTGGAAGAACGCATTCTGGCCGAGCAATTCCAGCCCTAGGGCTTCGCCCCTCCATTCTTCCCGCCGAACATCCATATGCCGGAGACATGACTCATCCGTGACGGACGCACTTGCAAATAATGTTGAGAATCGTTATCAATATCAGAAGCAAGCGCTTTGCGAGGATCGAAGGTCATGCCCATCCGCCGTTTATCCCCCGCCGTTTTGGGGTTGTCCCTGCTGGCTCTGCCCGCCTTGGCGCCGTTTTCGGCGGCCCAAGCCGATGAACCGGGTGTGTACCGCCTGACCATCAAGGATCATCGTTTCACTCCCGACAGCATCAGCATCCCCGCCGACACCAAGGTCACGGTCATCGTCAGCAACCAGGATGCCACGCCCGAGGAGTTCGACAGCATTCCCCTGCGCCGCGAGAAGGTGGTGCCCGCTGGCAAGGAGGTCACCATTCTGCTGGGGCCGCTGAAGCCGGGCACCTATGCCTTCATCGGCGAATATCATGAAGACACAGCCAAAGGCACCGTGGTGGTGCAGCCGAAGGAGTAACCCCCATGTTGGCGACCGCCATCATCGTGTTCCGTGAAGTTTTGGAAATGGCCGTAGTCATCGGCGTGGTCATGGCCGCCGCCGAAGGCGCCCCGGGCCGCAACCGCTGGGTCGCCTACGGCCTGCTCGGCGGCTTCGCCGGCGCCGCCCTGGTAGCCGCTTTCGCCGGCACCATCTCGGATGCCGCCGAAGGCATGGGCCAGGAATATTTCAACACCGCCATTCTGGCTTTCGCCGCCGGCCTGATCGGCTGGACCGTGGTCTGGATGCGCCAGCACGGGCGCGAAATGGCCGCCAAGCTGAAAGAAACCGGACGCTCGGTGGCCAGCGGCGAATCACCGCTCTATATGCTGTCGGTCGTCGTCGGGCTGGCCGTGCTGCGCGAAGGTTCGGAAGCCGTGCTGTTCGTTTACGGCATCGCCCTGTCCCAGCCGGAATCGGCTCTGGACATCGCCCTTGGCGTCATCGTCGGTCTGGCCGGAGGCGGTCTGGTCGGCGCCCTGCTTTATCTTGGCCTGCTGAAGATTTCCGCCCGCCACCTGTTCAGCGTCACCAGCCTGCTGCTGACCTTGCTGGCGTCGGGCATGGCCGCCCAGGCTGCCGGCTATCTGGTAGCCGCCGGCACGCTGCCCGCCCTGATCGACCCCTTGTGGGACAGTTCCTGGCTGATGGCCCAGGACGGCGTCGCCGGACGCGTGCTGTCGGTGCTGATCGGCTATCAGGAACGCCCCTCGGCCATGCAGGCTTTGTTCTACGTCGGCACCTTGATCGTCATCCTGGCCGCTTCGCGCCAGGCGTCGAAGCCCACCTGGAAACCGGCATCTTAAAGCCTCCCGCAAGCTCCACCCGGCCCGTCTCTTCCTCTCCCGGGCCGGGCTTCCTCCCGGAGCCAGCCATGCTCCGGGAGGAAGAGTCCCAAAGAAAAAGCCGCCGCCCGGACCGGGACGGCGGCTTTTTCTTTGTTTCTATCTTTTACTTGTAGCTGGCGATCTTGGCCCTCAGCGCATCCAGCAAGGCGGACACCTTGCCGCCGTTGGCGCGGATGATGGTGCTGAAATCGGCCTTCATGGTCTGCACCATGCTGACGCCGTTAACCGACACGTCGGAGATCACCAGATGGCCGTCCTCGGCATGGGCCACCTGCCAGTCGACGGCGGTGGTGTCGGAGTTCGTCACCAAGGAGTGCTGAATGATGCGGCCTTCCGGTGTGGTCTCGGCCGTGGTGAACTGCAGGCTCTGCTGGGCCGGCATGTCGGCCAGTTGCTTCGACCAGGAACCGATGGCGTAATCGACGGCCAGCTTCTGGAATTCGGCCTGTTCCTCGGGGGTGGCCTTGCTCCAATAGCGACCCAGAATGTCCTGGCTGCTCAACGGCACCGATCCGAACTTAGCGATGTAATCGCGCAGCAAAGCGTCGGTCTGCGCGAACGGCAGGGTCTTGCCGCCGAAATCCCTGATGGCGCTGTCCATCAGTTGGTTGATCAGAACCTGACCGTCCTTGACGTCGTCCGCCCGCGCACTGGAAACCGGCGCGGCCGACAGGGTGACGGCGATCAGGGCGGCGGCCCCGACGGCAAACAGCGGACGAAGAAAGGTCATAGTCGGATCACTCACTTTGATTGGGTTGCACCAGATTTAAGAAACACCCGAATTGCGGTGACTTCAAGGCCGGTCAGAAGAGACGCGGCGTCAGGAGACGGCCCGCCGGGTAATTTGAATGCCGTATTTCTTGATGCGATGCCACAGGCTTCGTTCGTTAATGCCCAACAATTGCGCTGCCTGCACCTGCACTCCGTCGGCCTTGTTCAGCGCCGCCAGGATGGTTTCCCGCTCGAAACGGGCCAGTTCCTCGTCCAGATCCATGGGAAAGCGCGGCCCGTCGCTGCCCACCGTCTGCGCGGCGAACAGATAGCGCGGCAAGTCCCCGACATCCACCATGCTGCCCTTGGCCACGATCAGACCACGCTCGACGCAGTTCTGCAACTCGCGGATGTTGCCCGGCCAGGCGTAATGCGCCATGGCGGCCAAGGCGGCCTGGGTGAAGCCATCCAGCCGTTTGCCCATGCCCAGGCCCAGGGTGTCGAGGAAATGCGCCGCCAGAGCCGGAATGTCGTCGGCCCGGTCCCGCAAAGCCGGCAAGGCGATGGGAAAAACGTTCAAGCGGTAATAAAGGTCGTCGCGGAAAGTGCCGGTCTGCACGGCCGCCTGCAAATCCTTGTTGGTGGCGGCAACGATGCGGACGTCGACCTGGCGGGTCTTGGCCCCGCCCACCGGCTCGAAGCTGCGTTCCTGCAACACGCGCAGAATCTTGGCCTGCACGGGCAGCGGCATGTCGCCGATCTCGTCCAGGAACAAGGTGCCGCCATCGGCTTGGGCGAAGCGCCCCTCGCGGTCGGCCACCGCTCCGGTAAAGGCTCCCTTCACATGCCCGAACAATTCGGATTCCAGCAATCCTTCGGGAATGGCCGCGCAGTTGATGGCGACGAAGGGCTTATCCCTGCGCGGGCTGTTGTAGTGAATGGCCCGAGCTACCAGTTCCTTGCCCGTGCCGGATTCGCCGGTCAGCAGCACGTTGGCGCGGCTTTCGCAAACTTCGGCGATGCTTTCGATAACGCCGCGAAAGGCCGGGCTGGCGCCGACCAGCATCTCGAAGCGGTAACGTCCTTCCAACTCGCCGCGCAGGCGCTCGTTGTCGGCCAGCACGTCCGACAACCGCAAGGCGTTCTTCAGAGTTTTCTCAAGATCGTCGATTTCGAAGGGTTTGCCGACATAGTCGAAAGCCCCCTCCTTGATCAACTGCACCGCGTCCTTGACCGAACTGTAGGCGGTCATCACCACCACCGGCAACTGGGGGTGCAGACGCTTGACCTCCTGCATCAGTTCGCGCCCGGACATGCCCGGCATCCGCAGGTCGGTCAGCACCAGACTGACCTGCTCTCCGTCCAGCAGCGCCAGGGCCGACGCGCCGTCCGCAGCCGTCAGCACGCGATAGCCCGCCTGCTCCAAGGCGACGGCGGTCACGTCGGCCAAGCGGGGCTCGTCATCCACCAGCAAGACGGTATGAGTCATGGGAACACCCTCAGTCTGCGGCGGGAAGCATCAGAATGAAACAGCTTCCCTGTCCGGCTTCACTGTTCAGATCGACGCCGCCCTGATGGTTTTCCATCACCGCGAAGACCTTGGCAAGCCCCAGACCCGTGCCGCGGGGCTTGGTGGTGAAGAAGGGATCGAAAATCTTTTCCTGCATGTCGGACGGAATGCCGGGGCCGGTATCGGCAAAGGATATTTTCGCCCATGCCCCGTCGCGCCAAACGCTGATGGTCAGCGTCCCCCCGCCCTCCATGGCGTCGATGGCGTTCAGCACCAAATTCAGCGCCGCCTGGAACAGATGGTCTTCGTCGCCGTCCACCATGACGCCGTCCGACTGGTCTTCGACGCTGAGGCTGATCTTGTGGCTGGAGAGTTCCGGCTCGCAGAAATCCGCCACCCTTTTGGCGACCGCCGACAACGGCAGCCGCCGCAGCACCGGGGCCGTCGGGCGGGCGAAGGACAGGAACTCGGTGATCAGGCTGTCGATGCGCCGCACCTCGTCCACCACGTAGCCCAGTAGCTTGACGTCGCCGGGAGCCAGCCCTTCGCGCTTCCGCACCAGCTCCGCCGAGGTCTTGATAGTGCCCAGGGGATTGCGCACCTCGTGGGCGATGCCCATGGCCACTTCGCCCAAAGCCGACAGCCGGTCCTTGCGCCGCAGTTCCGCCTCCAGCGACCGCAACTGCCCCAACCGTTCCGACATATGGTTGAAGGCCTGGGCCAGTTCGGCCACCTCGTCATCACCCTGCACCGCCACCCGGTGGCCGTAGTGGCCGTCGATGATCGAACTCACCCCTTTGGCCAGCGCCCGCAAGGGACGGGACAGACGTCGCGAAATGAACATGCCGGTCAGCGCCGTCAGGAAACCGCCAGACAGAAACACCATGAGAATGGTGTTGACCGGAAGATCGCCGATTTTTGGCAGTTCGGTGGAGCGCATGCCCGACGACATGATGCCGATCATCTCGCCCTTGGCGTTGCGCACCGGCATGTATTCCACGCGGAAACGGCCGTCCTCGGCTTCGGAATCGTAATAGGAGGAATGCCCCGCCTTCAGAGCCTGCACCACCTCGTCGGGCAACCGCGTTCCGGCGGCCGCCTCCGAACGGGACGAATAGATCATCTGGAACTGCCCGTCGCGCTGGTAATAGAGCCTCAGATCGATGGACGTGACCGACTTCAGATTCTCGATGAAATTCTCGTCCAACCAGTTGCCGACCAGAATGACGTGGGAATGGCCTTCCGCCTGATAGGCGTAACTGCCGCCCGACATCACCGTGGTGCGGTTGGGCAATTGCAGGCTGTAAAGATTGTTGCCCGCCCCGCTGGGCAACAGCTCGAAACGGCGCACCGGATAGTTGGAATAGACGATGTGCTTGTCTTCGGCGTCGTAGATCACCACCACGCCGTAGCCCAAGGTCTCCACCAGCCGCATGAAGGAGGGATCGACCTGGTTGATGGCCTTGCCCGGATAGCGCTGCTGATGCTCTTCATACAGGTAATGGCTGAGAGCGGCGCCTTCCTGCTGGGTTTCCTGGAAGTTGCCCAGAAACAGGATCGAGGTTTCGTGCAGGAAAGCCTCGACATCGCTGTCCATGACCCCCAGCACCAGACGCACGGTCAGTTCGGCGGCGATGGCCGTGGGAATCAGGCTGAGCAACAGCGAGGCGATGATCAGCTTGCCCTGAATCGAGGCAAGCCAGCGGCGCAGATGGGATGTGCCGTACTTCATGTATCCGCGCCTCCCTTCCCGCTATCGCCCGTTCAATCGGAATCCGTCTGATCGGCTTCGCCCTTGCCCGGCTTTACCGGCGACAGATCGTCGGGCGAGCAAAGAGCCTTGAAATAGTCCGCCAACTGACGGACCACCTCGTTGCGCTCCCGGTCCACCGTGATGATGTGGTAGCTCTCGTGGAACAGCACTTTCTTTTTCGGACCGCCCAGATGAGCTTCGCAATAATCGGCGTTCTTGCGGCTGGCCACGTCGTCCTCGGCGGCATGCAGGATGATGGCCGGCGTGGTGATGGCCGGCATTTCCGCCTTCACGACATCGACCAGGCTCCATAACTCGCGCAGGGACGCCCCCGTCATGCCCAGATTGCCGGCTTCCACCGAGTTGCCGGCATGCATGTTGGCCACCACCCGCTGACGCAGGCGGTCGTCCTTGATGCCGTAGGGAAAATTTTCGACGAAACGGTAATGCAGTCCCAGCGGGGTATGCAGGAACAGCGGCATCAGAAAGCGGAACTTGGGAATCGCCCAGCCGTCATAGGTCAGGGTTGTGGACAGCAGCCCCATGCCGCGCAGCTTGCCGGGACGGCGGGCCACCAGATGCATGGACATCACCGCCCCCATGGACAAACCGGCGACGAACACCACGTCGTGCGCCTTGGCTACGTCGTCGTAAGCAGCCTCGACGCTGGCGTACCAGTCTTTCCAGCCGGTGCGCAAAAGATCGTCCTCGGTGCCGCAATGCCCGGCCATCTGCAAGCCGTAAACCGAGAAACCGGCACTGGCCAATCCTTTGCCGACGAAACGCATCTCGGTCGGCGTCCCGGTCAGCCCGTGAATCAGGATCACCGCCGCCTTGCCGCCGGGATAATGGAAGCTGGCGTCGGCAATTTCCCCGGACACGACCTCGACCTGGCCGGGACCGGACCAGGGCATGGCGCCGAAACAGACCAGCATCAGAC
>Ga0318496_10001127_pt1 | contig 10382 bp, 11 predicted proteins | sample GRESIP109b1f22_FD_203296 | JGI IMG/M metagenome (GOLD analysis project Ga0318496, IMG submission 203296) | Tropical soil microbial communities from Luquillo Experimental Forest, Puerto Rico - GRE.SIPMG.109b1f22 | ecosystem: Environmental > Terrestrial > Soil > Tropical forest > Bulk soil... | reverse complement strand
GACCGCAACCGTTCGCGCCCGCCGGTCCCCCCACGCCCTCGACCCCAAGGACTTCCCCTGGCTCTCCCAGCTCGGCCGGAACCTGACCGAGCTCGCCGCGGCCGGGAAGCTCGACCCGCTCGTCGGGCGCGACCGCGAGGTCGAGCAGGCGATCGACATCCTCGGCAAGCGCCGCACCAACAACCCCCTCCTCGTCGGCGAGCCCGGCGTCGGCAAGACCGCGATCGTCGAGGGGATCGCCCAGCGGCTGCTCGACGGCCCCTCGCGCGACCGCGTCCTCGTCGAGATCGACATGGCGAGCGTCGTCGCCGGCACGCAGCTCCGCGGCGCCTTCTCGGAGAAGCTCCTCGGCATCAAGGAGGAGGTCCGCCGCGCCGCCGGGCGGGTCGTCGTCTTCATCGACGAGATCCACACGATCATGGGCGCCGGCTCGACCGGCGACGGGCCGCAGGACGCCGCGAACGAGCTCAAGGCCGCGCTCGCGCGCGGCGAGTTCCCCTGCGTCGGCGCGACGACCCACGACGAGTACCGCCAGCACATCGAGAAGGATCCCGCGCTCGAGCGGCGCTTCACGCCGGTGCTCGTCCGCGAGCCGTCGGTGGAGGAGGCGGTCGCGATCCTGCGGGGCCTCGCGCCCCGCTACGAGCGCCACCACCAGGTCCGCTACGCGCCGGAGGCGATCGACGCCGCGGCGGCGCTCACCGCCCGCTACGTCACCGATCGGTCGCTGCCGGACAAGGCGGTCGCCGCGCTCGACCTCGCCGGCTCGCGGGCGCACCGCGCCGGCGCGACCGCCGTCTCGGCGGAGGACGTCGCGCGCACCGTCGCGAAGATGGCGAACGTCCCGGAGTCGCGCCTCCTGGCGACGGACCGGGAGCGGATCCTCGGCCTCGAGGCGGCGCTCCGCGCCCGCGTCGTCGGCCAGGCGGACGCGATCCAGAAGGTCGCGGCGGTGCTGAAGCGGAACTTCGCCGGCTTCGCCTCGCGCCGGCCGATGGGCTCGTTCCTCTTCCTGGGGCCCACCGGCGTCGGGAAGACGGAGCTCGCCCGCGCGCTCGCCGAGGCGCTCCACGGCTCGCCGGACGCGCTCGTGCAGCTCGACATGAGCGAGTGCGCCGAGGCGACGGGCGTCGCGCGCCTCGTCGGAGCCGCGCCCGGCTACGTCGGCTACGGCGATGGCGGCCAGCTCACCGACGCCGTGCGCCGGCGTCCCGCGTCGGTCGTCGTGCTCGACGAGATCGAGAAGGCGCACCGCGACGTGCAGATGCTGCTGCTTCAGGTGCTCGAGGAGGGGCGGCTCACCGACGGGCGCGGCCGGCAGGTCGACTTCTCGAGCGCGGTCGTGATCCTCACCTCGAACCTCGGCGCCGAGGAGGCGACGCGCGCGAGCTCCGGCGCCCTCGGCTTCGGCGCCGCCGAGCGGAGCGCGCCCCGCGGCGACCGCGCGCTCCAGGCCGCGCGCGGCGCCGTCCCGCCCGAGCTCTGGAACCGGCTCGACGAGCGGCTCTTCTTCGCCCCGCTCTCGCGCGAGGACGTCGCCCGGGTGGCGCGGCTGCTCCTCGCCGCATCCTCGGCCCGGCTCGAGGCGGAGCGGAAGATCCGCTTCACCGCGAGCGACGAGGCCGTCCAGTTCCTCGTCGAGCACGGCGGCTACGACGCGGCGCTCGGGGCGCGCCCGATGCGCGGCGCGGTGCAGCGGCTCGTCGAGGCGCCGCTCGCGGAGCGGATCCTCGCGGGCGAGGTCGGCCCGGGCGACTCCGTCACCGTCGAGGCCGACGCGGGCGGCCTTCGGTTCGCGCGCCCCTGAACGGCGCGGATACGCGGTACGGGCAGCGCGCCCATCCGCCCACGTCCTCCCATGCGACACGGGATCGCGCCACCGGCCGCGGGCGTGACCGCTGCCGAGAGCCGCGCGAGGATGAGCGCCCACGGGGAGGACCCACCATGGCGTGCCCGAACCTCCAGGGCTGTCCGCTGTTCCCGCTCTTCCGGATGAAGGCCTCGCTCCAGGTGTGGCAGGTGCAGTTCTGCGAAGGGAAGTACGAGGGCTGCGAGCGGTACAAGCTCTCGCGCGCGGGGCAGCGCGTCCCGCCGAACCTCCTCCCGAACGGCAAGAGCCTGGACGTTCCCCGCGTCGCCTAGGCCGCCTCCGCGGCGCGCCCCACGTACTCGGTCTTATCCACGATCGCGCAGACCGTCCCGTCCGCGTCGGTGATCTGGAGCGTGTACGTCCGATCGATCGAGCGCCGCGTCTCGAGCGCCGCGCGGATCCCGTCGAGCTCCTCGGCGGAGAGCCTGAAGGTCGCGCGCAGGGTCGAGCGGCCCGGCCGCTTGAAGCGGATCGCCGCCGCCTTGTCCCAGACGACGTAGCCCGGGCCCAGGTTCTTGATGAGCATGATCATGAAGAACGGATCGACCGCCCCGTACATCGACCCTCCGAAGATCGTCCCGACGTAGTTGCGGGTCCGGAGCGAGCGCGGGATCTCGACGCGCACCTCGCGCCAGTCGTGCGCGATGTACGTGACGCGTCCGCCGGTGCCGAAGTAGGCGGGGAAGACGTTGAAGGCGTGGCGCTCGAGGCGCGTGCGGAGGGACTCGGGCATGCGGGCGTTGTAGCGGGGCGGCGCCGCGCCGCGGCGCGGTCCGGTGGGGGGCGCCGGGCGAAACGCGCCCTACCCACCCCGCCTTCCCATCCGCACCGCCTCGGGAGCCGCGGGTTGCACCTCGAGCCGCGCCCCTCGCCGCGCGACGCTCACGAGCTCATCAGATGGGTCCGTCCCGAGCTAACCACGGTCCGTGAATTCCGGAGGGGTGAGCGTGCCGCTCTCGTCGCGGTCGAGCCGCTTGAACAGATCCTCGTAGAACTTCATGAACTCCTCTTTGGTGACGTACCCCTTCTTGTCGGTGTCCATCATGTGCATGACGTCCATCGGCTTCATCTTCTGCAGTTCCGGAAAGGACGGCATCTTCTTGCCCGTCTTGGTCTCCGTCTTCTTCGTCGTCTCCTGGGCAGCCGCCTGCGTCGGCGCCGAGACGAGCGACACGACCAGCGCTGCGCCCACCGCGGCGAGCGCAACATGAACGCGAGCGATACTCGGTCGGTGCACGGTCGCCTCCCTCTCAGGTTCGGCATGATGATCCGAACTCGATGCAAAGGTTAGTCACAGCGCTACGCGGGCGCGCGGTGGGCCGGGGCGCTCGCGATCGAACTCAGGGTTCACCATCGTGTGCACGTCCACCGACAGGGCGAGCGCCTTCTCCGCGATGACCTGCGCGCAATAGGTCTCCGAGTGGATCCCGGGGGCGCGTCCAGAGCGCTCTCACCGAGCCGGGTCACGTCGTCGTGATGATGTGCCGGCGGCGGCGTCGCTCCGTCTAGGCGTGCGTCGGCTGAGCGTCCGGCGCGATGGACGCGCATCTGCACGGCCCCCGAACCTTCACGCCCTGGCTTCCCCCTCGCCCCGGCGTTCAGGCCGACGCTGGCGCGCGTCGCTATGTTGTCACGATCCGGGGGGGCCGGAGCCGAAGCCAGGGGAGGTTCTGCAATGCGTGTCCCCGCCGGCGCGCCGCGCTCTGCGCGCGGACTGCGCTCGACCACGCTCTTCGCGGGAGTCCTCGCCGCAGCCGTCGCCGCCTCGTCCGGTGGCGCACCGCACGGCGGGCCGGTGCACGAGGGCGCGTCGGACCCCTTCGCCGCGGAGATGCACGCGGCCATGGTCAAGATGGACACCGGCATGGCGATCCCGCCGACGGGCGATCCCGACCGCGACTTCGCGCGGATGATGATCCCGCATCACCAGGGGGCGGTGGACATGGCGCTCGCCGAGCTGCGCTTCGGGCGCGACGAACGCCTCCGCCGGCTCGCGCAGGGGATCATCGTGGAGCAGCGGCAGGAGATCGAGGTCATGCAGCGGATCCTCGAGGCCGGCGCCGCCGCTCCCGCCGGAGCGGGTTCGACTCCTCCCTCGCATTGAAGGAGACGGTGAGATGCGGTTCCGGACCTCATTCCTCGCGTTGCTCTCGCTCCTCGCCTCCGCAGCCGCGCGCGCGGGTCAAGCCCCGTTGCCGGCCGCGGCGCCGGACGTCGCGGTCAGCGCGCGAGATCGCGTCTACCTCGCGGAGCAGTTCTCGAACACGATCTCGGTGATCGACCCCTCGACCAACCAGAGCCTGGGAGTCCTCCGGCTGGGCGACACACAACCTTCGAACCTGAGCCCGCTCTATCGCGGGCAGCTCCTGGTCCACGGGCTCGGCTACTCGCCCGACCGCCGCACGCTCGCCGTCGTCTCCATCGGCTCCAACTCCGTGACGTTCGTGGACACGACGACGAACGCCGTGAAGCACATCACCTACGTCGGCCGTTCACCCCACGAGGCGTTCTTCACGCCCGACGGTCGCGAGGTGTGGGTGACCGTCCGCGGCGAGGACTACGTCTCCGTCCTCGACGGGAGGACGTTCGCGGAGAAGCGCCGCCTCAAGGTCCCCAACGGCCCGGGGATGACGATCTTCTCGCCCGACGGGAAGTACGGCTACGTCTGCTCGAGCTTCACCCCCGAGACCGTGGTGATCACCACGGCCGATCATCGGATCGTGGGTCGCGTCCCTCAGCTGTCCCCGTTCTGCCCGAACATCGCCGCCACCCCCGATGGCGAGCAGGTGTGGATAACGCTCAAGGACGTGGGCAAGGTGATGGTGTTCGACGCGAAGCCGCCGTTCAAGGTCCTGCGTACGCTCGACACCGGTCCCATCACGAACCATGTGAACTTCGTTCGCAACGCCTCGGGGCAGCTCGCGTACGTGACCGTCGGTGGGCGCAACGAGGTCCAGGTCTATCGCACGAGCAGCTTCGAGCGCATCGCGACCATCCCGGTCGGCGATCTGCCGCACGGGATCTGGCCCTCGGGCGATGGCAGCCGGGTCTACGTCGGCCTCGAGAACGCCGACGCGATCGCCGCGATCGACACCGCGACGCAGAAGGTCGTGGCGACGATCCCCGGTGGTCAGGCAGGTCAGGCCCTCGTCTACATCCCCGGCGCCGTGGCGCAGGGGGCCGGCACGGACCACCTCGAGCCCGTCGGCCGAGCCCTGTCCGCGGCGCACCTTCGGCTCGGCCCGGCCGGCGGGCCGGCCGCGACCACGATCGCCCTCTTCGACCAGCAGCTCACGCAGGTCGTCCAGGCCGCCGTGACCGGACTGCAGCCCAAGGCGAGGTACGCGCTCGCGCTCGCGGGCAACGTGTCCGGCGACGGGCCGCTCGAGCCGATCGCGCAGTTCACGACGAACCCGGCGGGCGCCCAGGTCGTGAACGCGGTGGGGCCCATCCGCCAGGTGGTCGCTCCGTCCGAGCCAGCGCCTCGACGCTGGCTCGTGATCGCGCCCGTGGGCGCGGGGGAGACGATGGGGCGCCCGGTGCAGGTGCAGCTCGAGGCAAACGAGGGGCCGACGGCGCCGCTCGGCGGAACGGCGGCCGGCCGTTAGGTGCAGGTGCGGTACAACCCCTTCTCCTCGACGTACTCCCTCACCCTCCGCGGCACGAGCCCCGACACGTCCTCGCCGCGCGCGATCCGCGCGCGCACCTCGGTCGACGAGATCGCCGGCAGAGATGGCACGCCGGGGACCGGCGGGTAGCCTTCGCGGCCCACCACGATCACGCGCGCCAGCGCCTGGACGCGATCCCAGCGGTACCACTTCCCGGTGTCGGGCAGGATGTCGGCGCCGACGATCAGGGCGAACCGGTGCGACGGGTGCTTCGCCACGAGGTGCTCGAGCGTGCGCGCCGTCTTCCCGACGAGCGGGTCGTCGGCGAGCTCGGCCTCCGCCGTGCAGACCGCGACGCCGCGCACGCCGCGCGCCGCCAGCTCGCACATGCGGACGCGGTCCTCGAACGGCGTGAGCGCCTTGCCGAACGGGTGCCGGAAGGAGGGGAGGAGCCAGACCTCGTCGAGGTCCTGCGTCGCGAGCGCCCAGTACGCGGCCATGAGGTGGGCGACGTGGGGCGGGTTGAACGATCCGCCGAGGAGCGCGACGGCCCGGACGCCGCCGCGGCGCGCGGTGGACTCCGGCGCGCGGCGCGCCTCGGCGGACGGGCGCCGGACCATCACCGCACCGACAGCTTGCTGCCCGCCCCGAACACGGCGCGCTCCGTGCGGAGCTCGGCGGCGTCGGCCGAGAACACCCTCAGGACCAGCTCGCGCTCGTCCAGGTCGACGAGCGCGAACGACGCCGGCGCCTCCGCGACCGCCCCGGCGCGCAGGTGGCCCGGGGTCACGAAGCAGCGCGGGCCGATCTGCACGATCGCCGCGTGCACGCTGTGGCCGTGGAAGAGGATGCTCGCGTTCTCGATGTCGTCGCGGCCGAGCGACGCCTTGTCGTGCACCGCGCAGCAGATGCGCCCCTCGAGCATATCGACGTGCATGCGCGCGCCCGGGTCGAGCGCGTGCTCGGGGCACTCGCGGCTCGCGACGCGCACGATGCGGCCCGCGAGCGGATCGGACTGTCGGGCGAGCGCCCCGCGGACGGCGTCGAGGAAGGCGACGTCCCCCTGCTCCGCCGCGGGGGGCGGCGCCGCGCGGCGCCGCGCCAGCGCGGCGTCGACGTCCGCGTACCGCCCGCCGAGGAAGAAGACCTGCTCGACCGCGGCGCGCTCGAAGAGGTCGAGCGCGCGCGCGAGCCCCTCGACGTTCCCGTGCGTGTCGCTCGCGAGCCCGATTCGCAACCGTCGCCCCTTCCGTCACTCCGACGCGATGAAGCGTACCTCACGGCGCATAGCGGAGGTAGGCCGACCGCCGTCGCGCGAACGCCCGCTCCTCGGGCCCGAACGCGCGGGCGAGCTCCGACACCGTCGCCCCGGCCTCGATCCCGTCGCGCTCCCGCGCCGAGCCGCAGAGCAGGTCGAAGGCGGGCACCCCCTCGACGAACTCGTACGCCTCGGTGCGCCACGCGAACCGGTCCGGATCCTGGGCGCGCGCGTGGACAACGCAGGCGAGGCCGGTCCGGAACGGGCGGAAGGCCGCGGCGTCGGCGACGAACAGCTCGACGCCGTGGCAGCGGACGCCCGCGTGCTTGTCCCAGGTCGGAACGAAGCTCGCCGGCCGGAAGCGAACGCCCGGCAGGCGCTCCCTGGCGAGGTCGTCGGCGAGCCGCTGCCCGTCGAGCCACGGCGCGCCGAACAGCTCGAACGGCCGCGTCGTGCCGCGCGCCTCGGAGAGGTTGGTGCCCTCGAGCAGGCACATGCCCGGATAGACGAGCGCCGTCTCCGGCGTCGGCATGTTCGGCGATGGGAAGACCCAGGGGAGCCCCGTCTCGCGGAAGAGCTGCCCCCGGCGCCAGCCCTCGCAGGGCACCACCTCGAGCTCCACGTCGAGCTTCCGCTCGGCGCGGAAGAGCGCCGCGAGCTCGCCGACGGTCATGCCGTGCCGGACCGCGAGGTCGTGCAGGCCGCAGAAGCTCTCGAACCCTGGCGCGAGGCGCGGCCCCTCCACGGCGACGCCGCCGATGGGGTTCGGCCGGTCGAGCACGAGGAACGGCACCCGCGCGTCCGCCGCCGCCTCCATGCAGAGCATCATCGTCGCCTGGTAGGTGTAGTAGCGGGCGCCGACGTCCTGGATGTCGAAGACGAGCGCGTCGAGGCCGTCGAGGCGCTCCGGCGAGGGCTTGAGCGACGTGGCGGTCTCGCCGTACAGCGAGTGAACTGGCACCCCCGTGCGCGCGTCGCGCTCGCCGCCGACCGCGGCCATGTACTGCGCGTCGCCGCGGACTCCGTGCTCCGGCCCGAACAGCGCGGCGAGCGTCACCCCCGGCGCGGCGTGGAGCAGGTCGGCCGCGTGCACGAGCCGGGCGTCGACCGCGGTCGGGTTGCACACGAGCCCGACGCGGCGGCCGCGGAGCGCGCGGAAGCGGCCGCGCGCGAGGACGTCCAGCCCAGACCGGACGGCGGCGGGCGCGGCGGAGACGCGGCGGCGCGGCGTACGGCGGCGAGGGCGGCGGGGCGGCATTGGCGTGCGGTCCTCCCGGGCGGAGGACGTGTTCTACCACGCGCCGTGCTGCTACCCGCGGACGCCGATCGACCGATACACCCCGAGCACCTCGCGCGCGACGAGCGGCCAGGCCCGCCGCTGCGCCACGGCCCGGCCCCGCTCGCCGTACGCCGCCGCGCGCGCCGGCTCGCGCGCGATCCGGACGATCGCCCGCGCCCAGGCCGACTCGTCGTCGGCGCCGAGGATCTCCCCCTCGCGGCCGTGCTGCACGAGCTCGCGGTAGCCGTCCACGTCGGACGCGAGGACCGGCTTGCCCGCCGCCATCGCCTCGAGCAGCGTCATGCCCGCGCTCGGACCCTGCGCCGGCGCGCAGACGACGTCCGCGGTCGCGAACCAGTCCGGCCGCTCGTCGTCGACGCGCCCCGCGAAGACCACGTCCTCCTCCAGCTCCGCCGGGACGCTGGCCCGGTAGCGCGCGAGCCTCGGCCCGTCGCCGACGACGAGCAGCCGCGCGTCCACCTGCTTCCACGCGCGGTGGAAGGCGGCGATCAGCGTGTCGAGCCCGTTGTGCGGGTCGGGCCGGCCTGCCCAGAGGACGTTCAGCTTTCCGTCGTCGAACCGACGGAGCTTGCGGCCGCGCGAGAACCGCTCGTAGTCGACGCCGGTCGGGATCACGCGGAAGTCGGCGCGGAGCCGCTCCCGGTAAGGCGCGACCGCCGCGCGCGAGACCGCGATGGCCGCGTCGAGCCGGTCGAGGTAGCGCTGGAGCGTGCCGCGCGCGAGCCGGAACAGGAGCCCGGGGCGCGCGCCCGGGTGGAACGTCCCCACGACCGGCCCCGTCGCGTGGTGGACCGCGAGCAGCGGGAGCACGGGCGAGAGCGGCGCGTGGACGTGGACGACGTCGAACCGCTCCCGCGCGAAGAGCTCCCGCATCGCGGCGCCGACGCCGGTCCCGCCCGTCAGCCGGGAGACCGCCCCGGGCCGCGCGAGCGGGTGGCTCGCCCCGATGCGCAGGACCTCCGAGGAGAGCGGGTCGCTCCCGACCTCCCGCGACGGCGCGTCGCGCATCTCGCTCGTGACGATCCGGACGACGTGGCCGAGGCGGCGCGCCTCGCGCGCGAAGTGGTGGACATGCTCCGGGACGCCGCCGATGCTGGGGTAGTAGTCCTCGGTGACGACCCCGATGCGCACGGCGCTCCCCCGGCGGGCCGCGGCTCAGCGCGGCAGGGCCTGCTGACGAGGATGGCGCGGCTGGAACGGGATGATGCGCGCCTCGCGCGGCGCCATCGTGTGCGCGCGGCGGCCGACGGGCGCGCGCCGCCACGCGAGCGGCGCCAGGGCGAGGACGGCGCCGGCGAGCGCCGCCGCAGCGCGCCACGCGAGGACGACGGACGCGATCAGCGCGCGGAAGATCAAGGACGCCCGGCTCTCCACGGTCGGGCGGACGGGAGCGGTGGCCAGCCGCAGATGGCCGCGAACGGCGCGAGGACCGGAGTGCTGCACTTGGCTGGGACCTCCTCGCGGTCAACGTAGACACCCGCTGCATGGACGGCCAGGCGACCACGGAGAGGTGGTCGCCCGCTCCGCTGGCCGGCCGGGCGCGAGTGCTGTAGAGACGCGGGCATGCGCACGACGGAGGCGGTGCCGGTCCGAAACGGGGTACCAGTGGCCGTCCTGCTCGCGGCCCTCGCCCATGTCGCGCTCGACTTCGCGACGAGCCGCGTGGCGTGGACGACGCCCCCCTACCTGCTGCTCGACCACGCCAGGGGACCGTTCCGCGATCTCCTGCAGATCGCCCCGGGCGCTATCCTCGTCGGGGCGTCCATCGCCTCCTCCGGCGTGAACGGCGTCGTCGCAGGGATCTTCGGGTACGCGCTCCAGGAGCGGCGGCGGCGCCTCGTCGCGCTGGGACTGCTCCTGTCCGGGCTCTGGATCGTGTCCGGCGGGCTGCTCGCGCTCCTTTACCTGTCGGTCCCGCCCGGGCTCCTCGCCGGCAGCCTCCTCGCCGGCGTACCTCGCTCGTTCGCGATCGCCTGGATCGTCGACCGGGTGCTGCCGCGGCCCGATCGCTAGCGCTTCGACGGCAGCAGGGGCCGGAGCGCGCGCTCACCCTGCCTGGTGATCGCGCGGGCGCGGGCCTCGGCGCGCTCCGCGGCGTCCCGCCTGCCCAGCCGCTCGTAGAACCGCGCGAGCCGCTCGTAGCCCGCCGCGCGCTCCGGGGTCGCCGCCGCCGCCGTGACCCAGGCCGCCTCGGCCTCCGAGATCCGCCCGTCGGCCTCGTAAGCCTCGGCCAGCCGCTCGCGGACGGATGGGTCGTCGGGGCGGAGCGCCCGGACCCGCTCGAGCTCGCGCGCCGCCTCGGCGGTCCTGCCGAGCCGCTCGAGCGCGGAGGACGCTGACCTGCGG
>Ga0318496_10001123_pt1 | contig 10387 bp, 10 predicted proteins | sample GRESIP109b1f22_FD_203296 | JGI IMG/M metagenome (GOLD analysis project Ga0318496, IMG submission 203296) | Tropical soil microbial communities from Luquillo Experimental Forest, Puerto Rico - GRE.SIPMG.109b1f22 | ecosystem: Environmental > Terrestrial > Soil > Tropical forest > Bulk soil... | reverse complement strand
TACGGCGCCGGTGCGGTGGTCGGCAGCACCGGGGCCATGCCCGGCGGGTTCGGCCTGGTGGAGGTGACGGTCACCGCCGCCCTGGTGGCCACCGGCCTGAGCGCCTCCCGGGCGCTGACCGCGGTACTCGCCTACCGGCTGGTCAGCTTCTGGCTGATCCTCTTCGGCGGCGGGGTCACACTGCTGGTGCTGACCCGGATCCGGGAACACCGGGTGCGCCACTATCCGCGCCCGTTACCGCCGCCCGGGGCTGGTGTTACCGCCCCGCCCGCCACGAGTTCAGGTACTCCCGCTGGGCCGGGGTCAGCTCGTCGATCGCGGCGCCCAGCGACTCCAGGGTAAGTCGGGCGATCTCCTCCTCGATCCCCGGCGGCACCGCGTGCACCCCCGGGCCCAGCCCGGGCTGGCCGGCCGCGAGCCAGCCAAGCACCAGCGCCTGGCCGGCGAAGGACACGTCCATCACCTGTGGCGGGCTCCCCTCGGCCGCTACCAGGTTCACCACCCTGCCCTCGGCCAGCAGCAACAGCCGCCGGCCGTCGGCCAGCAGGTACTCGTCGGTATGCGGGCGCACCTCACGGGTGATCTTGACCGCCTCGGCAGCCAGCGCCCGGGTGTCGATCTCGACGTCGAAGTGGCCCGCGTTGGCGAGGATGGCACCGTCCCGCAGGACCGGCAGCAGGTCGGCGCCGATCACGTCGCGGGACCCGGTGGCGGTGATCAGCACCTCCCCGGCCGGTGCCGCCACCGCCATGGGCAGCACATCGAAGCCGGCCAGCACCGCATCCAGCGCCCGCACCGGATCCACCTCGGTGACGATCACCCGGGCGCCCAGCCCGCGGGCGGCGTCGGCGATCCCGCGCCCGCAGGCACCGTACCCGGCCACTACCACCGCCCGCCCGGCGAGCAGGGTGTTGGTGGCCCGGAGCACGCCATCGATCACCGACTGGCCAGTGCCGCGGGTGTTGTCGAACAGCTGCTTGGTGACGGTGGTGTCGGTGGCCACCATCGGGAAGGCGAGCGCGCCCTCCTCGGCCATCCGGTGCAGCCGGATGACCCCGGTGGCGGTGGACTCGCAGCCGCCGCGGACCCCGGAGAGCAGTTCCGGGCGCTGCGCGTGCAGCGTGTTGACCAGGTCGCCGCCATCATCCACGACCAGGTCAGGCTGGCTGTCCAGGGCCCGGTGGATGTGCTCGCCGTAGCCTGCCGGGTCCACCCCGGCCCGGGCGAACACGGTCGCCGCGCCGGTGGCGGCGAGCGCCGCGGCCACGTCGTCCTGGGTGGACAGCGGGTTGGAGGCGGCCAGGAAGACCCGCGCCCCGCCGGCCCGCAGCGCGGTCACCAGGCCCGCGGTCTCGGCCGTGACATGCAGGCAGGCGGCCACGGTGCAGCCAGTGAACGGCTGGGCCTGCCCGAACCGGCGGGCCAGCAGCCGCAGCACCGGCATGCCCCGCTGCGCCCATTCGATCCGGGCCCGCCCGGCTTCGGACAGGCCCGGATCGGCGATGTCGGAGGCCGGTTCGCCCGGGCTGGCGGTCATGGGTCAGTAGCGGTAGTGCTCTGGCTTGTACGGGCCTTCGACCGGCACCCCCAGGTAGCTGGCCTGCTCCTTCGTCAGCTCGGTCAGCCGGGCTCCGAGGGCGGGCAGGTGCAGCCGGGCCACCTTCTCGTCCAGGTGCTTGGACAGTGTGTGCACCCCGACCGGATAGGCAGCCGGGTCGGAGAACAGTTCGACCTGGGCCATGACCTGGTTCGTGAATGAATTTGACATCACGAAACTGGGGTGGCCAGTCGCGTTGCCCAAGTTGAGCAGCCGTCCCTCAGACAGCACGATCACGGCGTGCCCGTCAGCGAACCACCACTCGTCTACCTGGGGCTTGATGTTTTCCCGCCGGATGCCGGCCAGCCGGGCCAGCCCGGCCATGTCGATCTCGTTGTCGAAATGGCCGATGTTGCCGACGATCGCCTGGTGCTTCATCGCTTCCATGTGCTCGGCGGTGATGACGTCCCGGTTGCCGGTGGCGGTGATGAAGATGTCGGCGGTGGCCAGCACGTCGTCCAGGGTGGCGACCTGGTAGCCATCCATCGCCGCCTGCAGTGCGCAGATCGGGTCGATCTCGGTGATGACCACCCGGGCACCCTGGCCGCGCAGCGACTCGGCGCAGCCCTTGCCCACGTCGCCGTACCCGCAGACGACGGCGACCTTGCCACCGATCAGCACGTCGGTGGCGCGCTTGATGCCGTCGATGAGCGAATGCCGGCAGCCGTACCTGTTGTCGAACTTGGACTTGGTGACCGAGTCGTTCACGTTGATGGCGGGGAAGAGCAGGGTGCCCTCCCTGGCCATGTCATAGAGGCGGTGCACGCCGGTGGTGGTCTCCTCGGTGACCCCGATGATGCCCGCACCCATCCGGGTGAACCGGCCCGGGCCGGCGGCCAGGCTGGCGCGCAGCAGGTCCAGGATGACGGCGAGTTCGGCCGGGTCATCCGGGCCAGCCGACGGGACCGCGCCTGCCTGCTCATATGCGGCGCCCTTGTGCACCAGTAGCGTGGCGTCCCCGCCATCATCCAGGATCATGTTCGGCCCGTCGGCACCCGGCCAGGTCAGCGCCTGGTCAGTGCACCACCAGTACTCGGCCAGTGTCTCGCCCTTCCACGCGAACACCGGTATGCCCCGCGGGCTGCCGGGGGTGCCGTCCGGCCCGACCGCCACCGCGGCGGCAGCGTGGTCCTGGGTGGAGAAGATGTTGCAGCTGGCCCAGCGCACCTGGGCACCCAGCGCGACCAGCGTCTCGATCAGGACCGCCGTCTGGATGGTCATGTGCAGCGACCCGGTGATCCTGGCCCCGCGCAGCGGCTGGCCGGGCGCGTACTCCTCGCGCACCGCCATCAGGCCAGGCATCTCGTGCTCGGCCAGCCTGATCTCCTTGCGCCCGAAATCGGCGAGGGAAAGGTCGGCAACCTTAAACGGAAGGGATTCGGCTGGCATGTCCACTCCTGGTGCGGCGCTGCTGATGAGACTGGTGGGCCCGGCCCCGCCCGGCGGCGGCGCCCGCGGCACCTCCGACCGTACGGGAAGAGAAGCCCGCCGTGCACGCCAGCGGCGATGTTTCTGACACAAAAATGTTAGATTTGCGGTATGAGGATCACCGAGGCCGCGCAGCGGCTGGGCACCTCGGCCCGGATGCTGCGCTACCGGGACCTGCTCGGCCTGCTGCCACCGGTGCGCGAGCCAGGCCCGGGCAGGCGGATGGCCGCCGCCGTGCCGCCCGCGGCACGGCCAGCGGCCGGCCGGGCGGCAGCCGGTGACGGCGCCCGGCGGCCTGCGCCCCGGCACCGCCGGTTCACCGAGGACGACCTGGCGGCGGCCGCCCTGGCGCTGGGTATCGAGCGGCGGCATGACATCAGCCCGGCCGCGCTCGCGTTCGGCTTGCGGGTGCTGACCGAGCCCACAGTCCGGGCCGATGTCGCCGAACTCGGCCGCCGGGTCGGCCGCATTCCCCCGCTGCCGGCCCGCGCGCTGGAGTTCGAGAAGGAGCGGGCGCTGCGCCTGCTCAGCCTGGGCCCGGCCGCCCGGCCGGGCCCCGGTCAGTCCGCCGGGCGGCGGGCCGCCCGGATCGCCGGGTCGGTGGTGTCGGCCCGGGACGACTCGTACAGGTCGGGCTCGAGGTAGATGATCTCGGCGATGGGCACGGCGGCGCGGATCCGGCGTTCGGCCGCATCGATGCCGGCCGCGATTGTGCTGGCCTGGTCGGACCCGCGGACCGCGATCTTGGCGGCGACCAGGAGGGTTTCCGGGCCGATGTGCAGGGTGCGGAGGTGGATCACCCGCTGCACCTCCGGCCCGGCCGCCAGCGCGGCGACGATCGCCTGTTCCACCTCGGCGCTGGCGGCTTCGCCGATGAGCAGGCTCTTGGTCTCGACCGCCAGCACGACGGCGACAGCGGCCAGCAGCAGGCCGATCGCCAGCGAGCCGAGTCCGTCCCATAGCCCGTTGCCGGTGACCACGGTCAGCGTCACACCGGCGGTGGCGAACGCCAGGCCGGCCAGCGCGGCCGAGTCCTCCAGCAGGACGGTCGGCAGTTCGGGCGCCTTGGCGCGGCGGATGAACGCCAGCCAGCCGTGCCTGCCCCGGAACTGCCGGGACTGACGGACGGCCGTCCGCAGCGACAGGCTCTCCAGCACGATCGCGACCGCCAGCACACCGAATGCCACCGCGGGCGACCTGATCGGCGCCGGATGGGTGACCTTGTGGATGCCCTCGTAGATGGAGAACGCGGCCCCGCCGGTCAGCAGCACCACCGCCACCAGGAAGGCATAGAAGTACCGCTCCCTGCCATACCCGAACGGATGCTCCTCGGTCTGGCCGCGGGCGGCCCGGTTGCGCCCCAGCAGGAGCAGCATCTGGTTGCCGCAGTCGGCGACCGAATGCACCGCCTCGGCCAGCAGCGAGGCGGAACCGGTGATGGCGTAGGCGGCGAACTTGGTGGCCGCGATGCCCAGGTTGGCACCGAGGGCGGCCAGCACCGCCCGCAGGCCGGCGCCACCGTGACCTGCGGACTCAGGATCCGCTGGCGCTGGCTGCGGGCCCGGCCGGCTGGTCATACCCTGGCTCCTTGGCCATCTGCTAGGCGATCCGTGCCTTCAGTTCGGCGATCGTGGCCACCGGGCCCGGGTCGATGCCCTGGGCGATGGCCAGGTACACCGTGGCGTAGTCGATCAGCTGGACCAGGCTGGCCAGCCGCTCCAGCGGGCCGCCGCCGGCGGCGGCCAGCTCGGTAACCTCGATGCCGCGCCCTGCCGCCAGCCGCGCCGACTCTTCCCGCCGCCGGGCGACCTGTGGATGCTCATGGCTGTCCCGCAGCAGCACCAGCCGCAGCGGGACCGGCGGGAGGCTGGTGGCCGCCCCGTCCGGGCCGCCGGCGAACCGGCCATCGAACGTGACCACCTGGTTATGGTTGGCTTCTGGCAGCATGCCGTGCACCGCCGGGTATTTCGCGTTCTCGTTGAGCTGGCAGGCGAACCGGTAGGCGGCCACCCCGGCCAGCGGGGAAGTGCCCCAGATCATCGGCAGCGTGCCCGCGAGGTCCAGCGCGAGCAGCTTGGCGGGGTTGACGAACGTCTCACTGCCGGGGCGGCACAGGTGGGAGATCCGCTCCAGTTCTGCTGCCGCTGCCTCATAGTCACTGGCAGGGACGTCGATCAGCCCGAGCCGGCTGGCCACCACCACCAGCGGCACCGACAGCGCCCACAGCGTGGACCGCGGCATGCCGGCCGACTGGACGCCGATGAACGGCGCGTGAGCCTGCTTGGCAAGCTCGGCCAGTGCCGAGTCCCGGCCACCGACCCCGATCAGCCCGCAGCCGCGCCGGACCGCCTCGGCCGACGCGGCCAGCGTCTCCTCGGCCGCGCCCACCCAGGCTGGCAGCTGGTAGTCATGCACGGCAGTCACCTGCACCGGGCAGCCGGGCCCGCTGACTGCCGCCAGGATGTCGCCGGCCACGCCCGATCCGCCCATGCCGGTGACCACGATGGCCCGGGGCCGGCCAGCGTCGGCGATCTGGCCCAGGTCCACCTCCTGGGTGGCCAGCACCGCGGTCCGCACCTGCGCGGCGGACGAGGCGACCTGGCGGAGCATGTCGGCCGGGTCTGCCTCGGCCAGCCGGCCGGGGCTGTCCATGCGCTCCTGGGCGTCCAGAGTCACCCTGCCTCCCGGGGGCGGCGTGCCTCGTCTACCAGCAGCACCGGGATGTCGTCGCGCACCGGGTAGGCCAGGCCGCACGAGTCACTGGTGCACACCAGCTCGCTGGCCTGCTCATCGGCCCGCAGCGGAGCGTGGCAGGCTGGGCAGGCCAGCAGGTCAAGCAGCCATTCGTCGATTTTCACTGCCTCTCCCAGTCCTCTGGAGCTACCCGGTCCCGCCACGAACGATGCCCAGCACCTCGTCCCGGATGGCGGCCAGGGTAGCCGTGTCGGCCGCCTCGGCGTTGAGCCGGAGCAGCGGTTCAGTGTTGGACGGGCGGAGATTGAACCACCACCCGCTGCCCTGCACGGTCAGGCCGTCCAGGTCGTCCATGGTGATGCCGGGCCGGCTGGCGAACGCCTGCCGGACTGCCCGGGTGGCCAGATCCTGGTCGCGGACCTCGCTGTTGATCTCGCCGGTGGCATGGTAGCGGCCGTAGCTCGCCAGCAGGTCTGACAGCGGCCGGTCCTGGGATCCCAGCGCCGCGATCACATGCAGCGCGGCCAGCATGCCCGAGTCGGCGAACCAGAAATCCCGGAAGTAGAAGTGACCCGAGTGCTCGCCGCCGAACACCGCGCCCGTCTCCGCCATCCGGGCCTTGATGAACGAATGCCCGACCCGCGTCCGCACCGGGGTGCCGCTGTGCTCGGTGATGATCTCGGGCACCGCGTGCGAGGTGATCAGATTGTGGATGACCACCGCACCCGGTTCCCTGGCCAGCTCCCTGACCGCGATCAGCGCGGTCAGCACCGATGGCGAGACCACCGCCGCGCGCTCGTCCACCACGAAGCAGCGGTCCGCGTCACCGTCGAAGGCCAGGCCCAGGTCGGCACCCGACTCGACCACCGCCCGCTGCAGGTCGCGCAGGTTAGCGGGGTCGATCGGGTTGGCCTCATGATTCGGGAAGGTGCCGTCCAGTTCGAAGTACAGCGGCACCACCCGCACCGGCAGCCCTGCGAGCACCTCCGGCACGGTATGGCCGGCCATGCCGTTGCCGGCGTCCACCGCCACCGTCAGCGGGCGGATCCCCGACAGATCGACCAGCGACTGCAGGTAGGCGGCGTACCCGGGGAGCAGGTCGCGGGCGGTAATGGTGCCGGGCGGCCCGGCCGCGGCGGGAACACCCGCAGCGGTCATCTCCCGCAGTTCGGCCAGGCCGGAATCCGCACCGACCGGCCGCGCCCCGGCGCGGCACAGCTTGATTCCGTTGTACTTCGACGGGTTGTGGCTGGCGGTCACCATCGCCCCGGGCAGGTCCAGGCTGCCGCTGGCGTAGTACAGCAGGTCCGTCGAACCGAGCCCCGCCGCGATCACGTCCGCACCCTGGCCGCTGGCGCCCCGGGCAAAGGCGTCGGCCAGCGCCGGCGAGGACGTGCGCATGTCATGCGCCGTCACCACCGCCGCGGCCCCGGTCAGCCGCACGAAGGCGGCCCCGACCGCTTCCGCGACCCGCTCGTCGAGTTCGTCCGGAACGACACCGCGGATGTCGTAAGCCTTGAAGATCTTCGCGTACTGCCCCACGTCGGCCTAGCCTCCCGGTCATTGTCAGTGGCGCCGCCGGCCAGCGCATCGCGGCCCGGCCTGGCCGCGATGCACGGACACCGAGCCTACCGGTCCCCCGCGCCGCCGACGGTGGCCCGGGACACGCCGGTGACCGGGGATCCCCGCAGTGGCCTGGGCTTGGCGAATATGCCGTTGACCCTCAGGCGCCGGTTCTGATGGGGCGCCGGCGCGGACTCCTGGGCGTGGGCGGGCAGAGCGCGCCGTCCCCCTGGTAGCCGCTGGCCGGCCGCTAGGGCTGCCCGGCCTGGTTCTGCGGGGATGAGCGGAGCACCCGCAGATGACCGCGGCGGCCGACTTCGACGCCCTGGCCGATCGGTTCCAGCCCGTCCGGCAGCGCGGCCTCCCTGACCGCGTTGGCCAGCGCCTCCAGGTCGTCGGGATCGGTGGTGACCTTGTCATCCTGCCCGGCGGGCAGCCGGACCACATCCCAGCCACGGGGGACCGTGAGCCTGCCAGCGTGGGCGGCGCACAGATCGTAGCAATGGGGCTCCTGGTAGACCGCCAGCGGCCCGAGCACAGCGGTCGAGTCGCGGTACACGTAGGTCAGGGTGTACAGGGCGGGTTGCCGGCAGGCGGGCTTAGAGCACCGCCGGGATGTCATTGGCGCGCCCCGACCTGGCCCGGCGCAGCGCCAGACGGCGCCATCCCGGCCGGATCGCGCGGCCACCCTGGGGCAGGTTCGCGCGAAGGGCTCACACCGGCAGACCGTACTCATCCTGGCACCAGAACGCCATCACCCCGGGCTCTCTGCGGGCTCGTGTCTTGGCGGCGGCGGCGGGCGGCGGCGGTGTGGCCGGCCAGCGCAAAGGCTGGGGCGCTGCCGGCCGGGCCGGGTTACCCTCGGGGACGTGGACAGCGGCACCGGGAACGGCCCGGAGCGGGCCCGGCGGATCCGGCGGCGGGACCGGCATGGCCGGGGCCTCCGGGGCGTGCTCGCCCCACCTGGCGTGCCGCTGCACCGCAGCCGGGCACACCGGTTCGACGAGCTGGTGCTGCAGGCCGTGGCCCGGCTGGAGCCGCGCTGGGAAGCGCATCTGGCGGACGTGGAGTTCGCGGTGGAGGAGATCCCGCCGGTGGACGTGCTGGGACCCGGGCCAGTACCGCTGGCCCGGCTGGAGGCCAGCCCGGCCCGGGGGGCGCCGGCGGCTGGCCGTGGTGACAGCGCGGCTGGCCGGCGGCCAGCGCGGATCGTGGTATACCGGCGGCCACTGCTGGCGCGCGCCGAGAGCGACGAGGACCTGGGAGAGCTGATCTTCGAGGTGGTCGTGGAGGAGTTCGCCCGGCTGCTCGGGCTGGACCCGGAAGATGTGGATCCGGGTTACCCGGCCGAGGACTGACCCGCCGCGGGCCGGGCACCCCGCCCGGCCTGCGGCTCACGGCACAGTGGTGATAGGCACGTTCCGCACCTGCGGCAGCGGCACCTTGGTCAGGACGCTGGCCACCGGCAGCATGTCCTGGATGCGGCCGCCGGTGCCGCTGCGGATGACCACCCGCCCGACGTAGAGCGGGCCGGAGCCGGCCAGTGGTGTGATCACTACCGCGAAGGCCGAGGCGCGCCCGGAACCGCCGCCCTTGCCCAGCACCTCGACCAGGCTGTGACCAGCGGCGACCTGGACGATCTGGGTCTTGCCGGTGCCACCGATCTCGGTCAGCCGGGCCCGGGCCGCCGCGCCGGGCGCCGACAGCACCAGCTGGGAGTCGGTGCCGCCACCAGCGCGGTTATACGCGACCACGCCCTGCTGCTGGAGCGGCAGGACGGCCGCGGTGAAGGCACCGGGGGCCCCGGACGAGCCGCCGGTCACCATGGCCGAGGCGGTGATCGGGACGTTCGACGTAAGTTTGAGCGCGGCCGGCACCCCCGACAGCGACGGCAGATCGATCGAAACGGCCGCGCCGCCGGGGATGTCCAGGCCGGTGCCGCCGGTGGGCTGGTAGGAGCCCCTGGCCGTGACCGCGGTCAGTTCCAGGTGCGCGTCCCGGGTGCCGGGCACGGCCACGAACACCTGCCGGGTCCCGGCCGTGGCGGGCAGCCCGGGCAGCACCACCCGGTCGGCGGGTCGCTGGGCGATCGGCAGCCAGCCGCCACTGCCACCGGTGCTGGTGGCCTCATCAACGGCCGCGACCACCTGCCCGACACTGGTCCGCACATGCAGCGCCACCACCCGGGAGCCGTGCAGGACTGTGGCCAGGGACTGCACGACCATGCTGCGTGGCGGCACGGTGATGCCGGTGTCGGTGCTGCCCTGCAGGGGGCCGGCGTCGGTGGAGGCCTCCACGTTCACGTCGGCCGACTGACGGCCCGCGTTGAGCAGGTGCAGGTCGATCCGGGCGGCGGTGTGCTGGCCAGGCCCGACGAACCAGAAGTCGGTGCCAGGGCTGGCGCACCGGCCGGCGGGCACCCCGGTGGCACTGACCTGTTCCACTTCCAGCCCTCGTGCCATCGAACCGGACGCCTGCACAACCACCCCGCCGGGCACGGTAACGGTCTGGATCTGCGGCCCGGAGACAGCCGGCTTGTGCCGGGCGGCGGAGCTGGCCCTGACCGGCGCAAGCGCCAGCTGCCCTGGCTGGCTCACGCTGGGCAGTTGCCTGCCGCCAGCCAGCTGCACCAGCTGGGCCTGCCCGGGACCAGCGGTGGCCGGCGCGGCGATGAGGGCGACATCACCGGCGGCCTGGCCGCCAAGCGACGGGCAGCCGCTGACGGCCGAGGTGGCCGCCACGGCCGCCGGCGGCAGCTGAGGCCGGCCATCCCCCAGGGTGACGGTGTGCCTGAGGGTGGTCAGCCCATACACCGCACCCACCGCCACCAGCACGGCCAGCGGTGCGGCAACCCGGTTCACGCTGAGCCCGGTCACTGGTCCACATCCCGCGCATTCGACCAGTCAGCGTGCCCGCCGTCTCCGGTGCCGGCAGCGGGATAGCCATCCATCGGCCGGCGGCGGCGGCGTGGCAGCGGCGGCAGTGGGGAGAGCAGCCCGTCCTCAGCGGGCGGCTGGCCCCGGGCCACACCCGCGCCGGTCACCTCACTCTGCTGCGATCCGCGCCGGGCGGACGCTGAGCTAGCGGAGGCGGACCGGCCGCCCC
>Ga0318496_10001121_pt1 | contig 10388 bp, 7 predicted proteins | sample GRESIP109b1f22_FD_203296 | JGI IMG/M metagenome (GOLD analysis project Ga0318496, IMG submission 203296) | Tropical soil microbial communities from Luquillo Experimental Forest, Puerto Rico - GRE.SIPMG.109b1f22 | ecosystem: Environmental > Terrestrial > Soil > Tropical forest > Bulk soil... | reverse complement strand
GCGGGCCATTATAGGGTTTCATGCCAGGCGAGTTCGGAATGATATCGACGCTCAAAACCAATCGGTAGCCCGCGTTTTCCCACGGAGCCAGGACAGGTTGCGCCGTGGCATCCGATATCGTCTCTAGGTCATTCAGATAAACCCCCGCATACTGCAAATGCCCGCCCAGTAGCTTCCCCATGCCGTTTACCGCACCAGGGCTGTTAACTTGCGCCGATCCGCCCGCGTCAGCCAGCAACGGGCCGCCAGGCCAGCCGGACCGAGTAACGTGGCTCTGTACCCAGTAAAGGCCGATAGCGTGATGAGCCTTCAGCCATGCTGTCATGTGGGCCAGGAAATACGTGTCGTCATGCCCGCCGAAGGTGTGGAAGTCCAGGGCCCACTCAGGAATGATGATGGGCTTGCCAGTAAGCTGGGAGAATCGGGCCATCCAGTCCAATCCGCCTGGGGCGGCAGTTAGGGTTTGCTGCCAATGAAGAGTCCAGTCGAGCGCGCCGGATGCGCTGTGCGGGTACGTGCCGTTAGGGCCGCCGTACCAGTCCAAGATATCGGTTCCCACGTAGTCCACGTAAGCGCTACCTGGCCAGCAGTCCGCTACCGTCGCCCCGTTGGGATAAATGGTCCACAAGAACTTGAAATGCTCATCAGGCACCGACCGCATCGTCGTAACGACTTGCCGCCAGGCCAGGATAAAAGCATCGAGTTCAGATGACGGCGCGTGCCATACGCTCCATTCATACCAATAGCCATTCATCTCGCGACTGAGATTGATAATGGCGTGGGAGAGTCCATCCCGTACCAGCAATTCGCCTAGCTGGTAAAACTGCTGATCATCAGCGCCTGCCGCCGCCCCGACCAGAGCAGAGCTGACTGACGTGTGACCGGCGGGCGCGGTGGAATCTGCAACACCATCGTTCAAGAGGGCTTGCAGCTCGGAATCTATAGCGCCAGACGGCTTGGCGGCTGGCTTGGCCGGGCTGGCTGACGTTACCGAGCCTATCCATACCGGTATGGTCAGGGCGGTGACGCCGACAATAACTGTAAGGCAGGCCAGGACTACTCGCCGCTTTATCCTGGGCAACTTTGGCTTGATCATCAGCTGTCATCTTAGCTAGGCCAAACTAGTGCGCACTTGAGTGCTGGCGGATGCGGTCGAGAAATCGCCGACGTCGGCATCGGCAGCAACCGCTTCGCCTCGCTGCCGAGCGGGACTGATCGACGGTCGGCGCTCGTCAGCGAGCTCTGAGGGTGTCCGGGTAGATGAGTGCGCTGCCGGTGTTGAGCACGACGACCTGGTCGGTGCCGGACAGCCAGCCGGATGCGCGCAGCTGCCGGACGGCGGTGAAGCAGGCCGCGCCTTCGGGGCAGATGAGGCTGCCCTCCAGGCGGGCGACCGCGTGCTGGTCGGCGAGCAACGCCTCATCGGTCACGGCCACGGCGGTCCCGCCGGTGGCGTACAGCGCCTCGAGGATGAGGAAGTCGCCCAGCGGCTTTGGCACCGTAAGGCCGAACGCCACCGTCTTGGGGTCCGGCCACGGCTCGCTCTCAGTAGCCCCGGCCCGGAAGGCCGTCACGATCGGCGCGCAGCCGGCGGGCTGGACGGCGACCAGCCGGGGCAGCTCACCGCGCACCCAGCCGAGCTCGAGCAGTTCGCGCAAGGCCTTGTAGATGCCGATGAGGCCGACGCCTCCGCCGGCCGGATACACGATCACGTCGGGCATCTGCCAGCCGAGCTGCTCGGCGATCTCCAGGCCCATCGTCTTCTTGCCTTCGATGCGGTAGGGCTCCTTGAGCGTGGCGGTGTTCTGGTAGCCGGGCCGCCGGGTCAGGGTCTCGGCGACGAGGACGCCGGCGTCCCCGATCCCGCCCTCGACCAGGTACAGCTCGGCGCCGGCCGCGGCGCATCCGGCCCCGGTGATCTGCGGGGCAGCAACCGGCATCACGATCAGGGCGCGCATCCCCGCCCGCGCCGCGTAGACCGACCAGGCGGCCCCGGCGTTGCCGTTGGTCGGCATGGCGATCGCCGTGACGCCGAGCTCGGCGGCCCGGGAGACGCCGACCGCGGCGCCGCGCGCCTTGAACGTGCCGGTGGGCAGCAGACCCTCGTCCTTCATCAGCAGACCCGGCACCCCCAGCACCCGGCCGATCCGCGGCATGGCCAGCAGCGGCGTCATCCCCTCACCGAGGCTCACCACGTGCCCGGCCTGGCGGACCGGCAACAGCTCGTGGTAGCGCCACAGATCCGCCGGCCGGCCCGCGATCTCGCGCGGCGATACCCGCCCGGCGACCTGCCGCAGGTCATAACGGGCCAGCAGCGGAGACCCGCACGAGCAGGTGCCCTGCACCCGGTCAGCGTCATACCGCATGCCGCAGCGCGCGCAGTCAAGATGAGACAGCGCGGAATACCCGGCCGGCACCACCTGCGGTCAAAGGTCAGCGCGGACGGTACGCAAGGCGAGCCGCATATCGGCCGCCGTGGCGAAGCGGTCGGCGCTGGCTGGGGCGCACGCCTTGATGAGGAACTCCGCCAGGCTGGGGCTGATGTCGGAGCGAACCGCTCGCGGGTCGGTGACCGGGACGTCGGCCATGGGCATCGCGTTCGGGAACGGGTGGTGACCGTTGCACAGCACCCGATAGAGCAGTACGCCGACCGCGAAGAGGTCGGTTGAGACGTCCCACCGGTGCAGGCCGGCGTCGGGCGGCCGGTACGGCGGCGTGCCGGACTGGGTGCGCACCGGGTCGCCGACGCGGGAGGCGATGTTGAAGTCCAGCAGTTTGGCTCCGGTGCGGGTGAGCATCACGTTGAGCGGCTTGATGTCGCGGTGGACCAGCCCTTTGCCGTTCAGTTCGGCCCACTCGCGCGATTCGGCTTCGGGCAGGTCGCCGTCGCGGCGTTGGGCCTCCAGCTGCTGCAGGCGCGCCGCATCGGGGTGAAAGGCGGCGAGCGCGTTCAGCAGGTCGAGGGCGACGTCTACGGCCTCCCGGTCGCGGAGGCGCCTCGTCCCGCTGACAAACTCATCCAGTGACTCCCCGTCGATGAACTCGGTGATGAGATACCACTGGCCGAGGTTGGTCTTGCCGGCCCAGAAGACCTTCACCACGTTGGGATGATCGATCTTCCGCAGGGCGCCGATCTCGCGGCGCACCGCCTCATACCCGGCGGCGCTGTCGAACAGCTTGAACGCTCGCTCCTCACCCTCCACGTCATCGCGCACCCGGTAGACCTTCGAAAAGCCGCCCTGCCCGAGGATCTGGAGGATCTCGAAGCGGCCCTCGATGACGTCGCCGACGGCATAGTCGGCCGCCTTGGCCCCAGCGGAGGATCGCACCTCGGCCGGGTCGGGTTCCGGGAGGGCCTGACTAACGCCTGAGTGAGGTACACGGTCTGGTGCCGCGGGCAGACCGGTTCGTTCGGCAGAAAAAAGCTGGCGGGTGCGGCGCCCATCTCCGGCACCCGCGGCAGCGGCGTCCGCCCGCACATGCCGGATTCCGCCTACGGCGTGCACCAGGCACGGGTGCAGCACGTACGTGCTTACCTCCGGCGGGAAGTGGAACTGCTCGACGTCGCCCATGGAGTAGAACCGCCGCCGCCCGCTCTCGTCGAGGTACCCGAGCAGGCCGTTCTGCCACAGGACGGAGGCGAGGTTCGTCGCCTTCTCGAAGTGCAGATCCGCCACTTCCTGCAACGCCACCAGGTCGCCGCGGGAGAACCGGTCCGCGCCGATCATCCGGACGAACGAGCGGACATCCTCCTGCACGCCGCTGATATAGGCCTGGGTGCTGGTGAACAACTCGGAGTAGTTGTGCAGGGCGGCGTTCTCCGGCATCAGATCCGAGGAGATCTGGTTGGCGCACTGCGCGAGCTGGGAGTCGCCGAACCGCTTCGCGCAGCGCTGCACCACTGCCTCCAGCGCCGCCGCGGGCAGGCCGTCGTGGCCAGCCTGCTTCTGCCGCAGGACCTCCTCGCTCAGCTCGTTGCCGAGCGAGATGATGTCGCGCGGGATCAGCCTGGTGTGGCCGAGCAGGTAGTCCTCGATCGTGCCGTCGCCGTCGGGTCCCGGCCACTGGCCGTCGACCCCGAGCCAGTCGCGGATGGTCGGGGGGCCGGTGGTCGCGCGGCGCATGAGCAGCGACGGCGGCAGCCGCTGCAACTTCTGCCCGAGCAGGTAGAGCAGCGAGCCGCGGTCCCAGGTCAGGACGCGGATGTGCGGCTCGTTGTAGTACCGCGGGGCGTGTTCTGACCGGTACACCGATGACATGACGATGTCCCGGATGCAGACCACAATATGCAGCCGGCCGCCCAGCCTGTGGTCGCGGAGCAGCCGCATGACCTGGTAGAACAACCCCTCCTGACATTTCAGCCAGTACATCGGGGCGTGGCTGAACTCCTCGTCCACCGCGTCCAGGTAGAAGTAGATCGGCTTGCACTGGCCGACCACCTCGCCCAGCAGGTCCTCCAGATCGTCCCAGAGGGGATCATCGAGGTACGTGGACAGCTGGTGGCCGGTCTGCCGCTCGTTGATGATATCGCGCACCTGGCTGTAGATCGACCGGGGCCGGCGGAAGTCATCCAGCAGCCGCGCGTACGAGTGCTCGATCTCCTCGGCCGCCTCGTCACGCAACTGCTGACGCAACTCCGGACGGCGCAGCAGGTGCGAGGCCAGCGACCGCATGATGGCGCGCTCCCAGATCTGCATCCACTTCTCGACCAGGACGCTGTCTGAGAACCACTGGCACGCCTTCACCACGACTTCGGTCTTGGGCAGGCTCTGCTGCGGCACGTCGGCGTAGACCGAGTCCTGATGGGACTGGAAGTCCTGCAGGCGCCGCAGGTAGACCGTCTTGCCGGCGCCGAGCTTGCCCACGATGACCCGCACCATGGAGTCGTTGGCCCGGGTCGCGAGGTGACCATAGGCCGGATTGCCGCCGAAGTCGACGAACTCGCTGACCAGGTCCTCGATGTCGGCTCGTGACCCGTCCGGATTGCCAAACGGCCCCACAGGATCGAGCCGGCGCCGCTTGCTTGCCATCTTCTCTCCCACCCGGATCGTAACCGCCGGCCGAGGCAACAGCCAACGAAGCGTCCGCGTCCCGGTCGCGGTGCCCTGGTTCACCTTTTTTCTACCGGCGGCGCATAGTCGTTGACCTCGTAGTTACCGGTCGTGCTCGCATGCTGGGAGGCGAGGAATACCCACCAACACCAACTGGCAGGTTCTACTGATGCCCAGTCACGGTGAGTCCGATGCCTACATCCAGATCCCGAACGCGCAGGCCGGTGGCGGCGGCATACCGCTCCAGCGGATCTGCGTCCCGGTCGACTCGTACGGGCAGGCCGATCCAGCCCTGGTGCAGGCGGCACGGCTCAGCGCCGTGATCGGCGGCCAGTTGCGTCTCGTCCACGTGCGGATGTGAGATCCGGTGCCCCGAAGCGTTGGTGCGCGCTTCTACATAGAGACCAGTGAGCAAGCCACCGAGGTGCTGTACCAGGCACTGACACGTGTGTGGGCCTGCGGCGCGTCGGCGAGCGGCGTAGTCGTGGACGCGCCCCGGAACCGGGTGGCCCGGGTCATCGCCGCCGCGGCGCGCTCCTGGGGCGCCGAGATTATGGTGATATCGCGGCGGCGCCGGGGGAAGGTCGGAGAACTGGGCGGCGCTAGGGGTGTACGTGCTGGTGATGCTGCCCGTCGCCACGGTGGTGGCCGGGATGAACGCCGCCCGGGCCAAGGAACGACGCCAACGCACGGAGCTACGCGAGCTGTTCGCGGTGTCCGGCCTGCTCTTGGAGGACAAGCCGCTGGAAGAGCTCCTGCCGGCCATCGTCACCACACTGGCCGACGTCTTCGGCGCGCGCCAGGTCGCGCTGCTGCTGCCCGCAGCGGGCCACCTGGAGGTGGCCGCGACCGCGGGCGATCCCCTCAGCGCGGAACAGCTGCGCCGGGTGGTGCCGCCGCCGGGCACGCCGGGCAGCGTGGGCTGGCAGTCCGGCGAGCAGGGCGACCTGCTGCTGCTGGCGCTGACCGCATCCGGCCGCCCGGTCGGGCTGCTGGCCTTGTCCGGTCAGGCGGCCGGGCCTGGCGAGCGTGAGCCGCTGCTGCTGTTCGCCAACCAGATCGCGCTGGCCGTGGAACGGGCCCAGCTGCGCGAGCAGGCACTGCGGACCCGGCTGACCGAGGAGGTGGCCCGGCTGGCCAAGACGCTGGTCGCCGCCGTCGCGCACGACCTGCGCGCGCCGCTGTCCTCCATTAAGGCCTCGTCATCCACCTTGTCCGACCCCGATCTCGATCTCAGCCCGCAGGCCCGGCAGAACCTCGCCCAGCTCATTGACGTGCAGGCCGACCGGCTGGCCGACCTGGTCAGCAACCTGCTCGACATGAGCCGTATCCAGGCCGGAGTGCTCGAGCCGCGCCGCAGCCTGACCCAGGTAGCCGACCTGGTCGCCAGCGTGTCCGCGGATCTCGGCCCGGTGCTGCGCGGACACGCGATCGCCACGCAGATCGCGGCCGACCTCCCGCCGGTCGAGGTGGATCCCACGCTGATCAGCCGGGTGCTTATCAACCTGGTGCACAACGCGATCCGGTACAGCCCGAAAGACGCCCCCATTACGATCGGCGCCAAGCGCTGCGAACCGGACACGATCGAGGTCTCGGTTACTGATCAGGGCCCCGGCGTCAGCCCCGGCCGACGCGACGAGATCTTCACGCTGTTCGCGCGCCGGGCCGACGACGCCGGCGCGGGCCTCGGCCTGACCATCGCCAAGACGTTCGTCGAGGCCCACGGGCAGCGCATCTGGGTGGAAGACGCGCCGGGCGGCGGCGCACGGTTCTGCTTCACGCTGCCAGCCCCAGCAGCCGCCGCGGCAACCGTCGCGACAGCCGTCGCGCCAGCCGTCGCAGAGGAGCGGGAGCTTGCCCACGATTCTCATCGTCGATGACGACCCGGACCTGCTCAGCGTCTGCACGGTCGGCCTGACCGCGCTGGGCCATCAGGTCTGGACGGCGCAGACCGGCGCCGAGGGCCTCGATCAGGCGGCGATCCGCGGACCCGAGGTTATCGTGCTCGACCTGGGCCTGCCCGACCTGGACGGGCTGGCCGTGTGCAAGCGGATCAGGACGTGGAGCGACGTGCCCATCGTGGTGCTGTCCGCCGACGGCTCTGAGAACCGCAAGGTGGAGGCCCTGGACCAGGGCGCCGATGACTACATGACCAAGCCCTTCGGGATGCGGGAACTCAATGCCCGCCTCAAGGTGGCGCTCCGGCATCACCATCCCCCAGACGACACGCAGCCGCCGGAACTCGACGTCGGCGCCCTGCATCTCGACCTGGTGCACTATGAGGCGTCGCTGCGCGGCCGGTCCCTGGATCTCACGCCGAGAGAGTTCGACTTCCTCGCCTACCTGGCCCGCAACGCCGGCAAGGTCTGCACCCGGCGGATGATCCTGGAGCACGTCTGGGGTCCCGGCTACGTCCGGGAGCTGCACTACCTCAAGGTGTACGCGTACCGGATACGGCGCAAGCTCGGCGACGAAAGCGGGGAACTGCTGCAAAGCGACCCCGCGGTCGGGTACCGGCTCGCCCCGCCGGGCGACTGACCGGCCCGCGGCGATTCCCGGGCGTCCGGCTGGTCTGCATCTGTGGACCGCCAGCCAGGCGGCGCGGAATCCGCGGACCGGAGAGGATCATCATGTCTGATCGTGCCCTGACAGGGACAACGGCGCTGGTCACGGGCGCCAGCCGGGGTTTCGGCCGCGGCATTGCCACCGCCTTGACCAGGGCGGGCGCGCAGGTCGTCGGCGTCGCCCGTGATCGCGGTCAGCTGGCCGAGCTGCGCGAGCAACTGGGCGGTTCCTTCACTGCGGTGTCCGCCGACGCCGCCGACCCGGTGGTGGCCGGGCAGCTGATCGACACCTACCGCCCCGCGGTGCTGGTGCTCAACGCGGGCGCCACCCCGCTGCCGCGGCCGATCCACCACCACACCTGGACGACCTTCAGCCGCAACTGGGAGGTCGATGTCCAGCACGTCTTCCACTTCACCCGCGAGGCGCTGCTGGCCCCGCTGGCCCCGGGCAGCACGGTGATCACCCTGTCCAGCGGCGCGGCGCTGCGCGGCTCGCCGCTGTCCGGCGGCTACGCCGGGGCCAAGGCCGCCATCCGGTGGCTGACCGGCTACGCCGCCGAGGAGTCGGAGCGGGCCGGACTGGGCCTCCGGTTCGTCTCGCTGCTGCCGCAGCTGACTCCCGCCACCGACCTCGGCGCCCGGTACGTCGCGGCCTACGCGGCCCGCCAGGGCGGCGCCCAGGCCGCCCCCGCCGTCGGCGGCCCGGGCGCCCCGGCCACGAGTAGCCCGCCGCTGACCCCTGACCTGGCCGGGCAGGCCATCGCCGAGCTGGCCGCCGACCCGGGCTACCGGGAGCCCGCCTACATGCTGACCGCCGCGGGCCTTCGCCCGCTGGCCTGACGGGCCGGTAAGCCCAGCGGCTGCGGGCTCTGGTCGCCTTGGTCGGACGGCTCGGGATTGTCCGGTGCCGGGCTGGTCTCCGCGGCAGGTTCTGCCGCTGGGACCGCGACGTCCGCGGGCGTGGGCGGCGCCGACCGGTGCAGGGTCACCGCGATGAGGGGGTAGACCAGGACCGACAGTACGCCCGCGCCGACCAGGGCGGCAGCGGTGGCGGGCAGCATGACCCCGTCTTGCTGGCCGATGTCGACCAAGGCGATCAGCAGCGGCAGCGTGGTCGCCGTGATGAACGTCATCTCCACCCGCTGCCGAGCCGGCAGTTCACGGCGGTAGATCAGCAGCGAGGGCAGGCCGCGGACGATCAGCAGCAGCGCGAAGAAGAGCAGCATGCGCAGCGGGTCATGGGCGATCGCCTTCAGGTCCAGGCTCATCCCGGAGGAGATGAAGAAGATCGGGATGAAGATTCCGTAGCCGACCGCGTCGAGCTTGTGCTCCAGGCTGGTGATATCCATGTTGGACTGGTGGGCCCAGCCGCGCATCACCATCCCGGCGAGCAGCGCGCCGAGCACGACGTCCAGGCCGAACCGGCTGGCCACCGCGAGCAGCACGAACAGCAGGACCATGGCCCCCCGCAGCGTGATCTGCGCGGTCTCGTCCTGGCCCTCCTGGACGATCCGCTGCACCGCGCGATGGCCGGTCAGCCAGGGTACGGCGGTCAGCGCGACGGCCAGCACCCCGACCAGGGCGACCGAGGCCAGCGCGATGAAATGGCCGCGCCGGGTGAGGAAGACCGCGATGATCAAGATGGGGAACAACTCCCCGACCGCGCCCGCGGCGTACACGTCCCGGCCGAACTTGCCGCTGAGCATGTCGTTGTCCCGCAAGATGGGCAGCAGCGTGCCCAGGGCCGTGGTGGTCAGCGCCAGCCCGACCGGGACGTAGTCCCTGATGTAGCCGGCCGCGGTCAGCCCGGCCGCCACCCCCACGGCGATCACCGCCGAGATCAGCCAGCCTCCGGCCGCCAGCTTGCCCGGCCGTAGCCGCAGCAAACTCGGATCAAGTTCGTAACCCGCCAGCAGGAACAGGAAGCCGAGTCCGATGTTGGCGATCAGCTGGATGGCGGACGTCTCGGCCAGGCCGAGCACATGCGGGCCGATCAGTACGCCGCCGAACAGGAAGATGACTACCTGCGGAACGCGCGGGCCCGGCAGCAGGGCGGTCACGATCGGGGCGAGCGCCGCCACCAGCGCCACGACCACGAGGTCATCCAGCCCCTGGGTGAGGTTCACGACGATCTCTCAGCCTGGCGCGATCGCGTGCATCCGTCACCTCCGGACGGTGATGAACTTAAGGTACCGCCGCGAGCAACTCCGCCGCTGAACGCCGATCTAACGGCGTCAGGTGCGGCCGCGCATCGCCCAGCGCGGGTGATGTCGGATCGCGGAGCCGGCCGCAACGTGAGGTGATGAGGAACCGGCGCCAGGAGGCATGGTGGGAATACGAGCGGGCTTCGCTCTGGGTCCTGCCGGGCGCCTCGATGATTGCGGCGCTCGCCCTGGGTGCGCTGTTGTCGAGGGTGCAGGTGAGCACGCATTCGGCGGTGCACCATCTGCTGTTCCAGGGTACCGAGGACGACGCCAGGAACCTGCTGATCGAGATCATGGGCGCGGTCATCACGATCATCGCGCTCGTCCTCGGCCTCACCCTGGTGGCCCTGCAGCTGTCCTCCACCCAGTACTCGCCCCGGGTGCTCCGCAACTTCCTGCGGGACCGGCCTAACCAGGTGTTCCTGTCGGTGATCGTCGCCACCTTCGCCTACTCGGCGGGCGGGCTCTACACCGTGGTGGCCTCGCCGAGCGGACCGGCGACCCCCTACCCGCAACTTGCCGTCACCGTCGCGCTCGTGCTGCTGTTCGCGAGCCTCGCAGCGCTGATC
>Ga0318496_10001117_pt1 | contig 10401 bp, 10 predicted proteins | sample GRESIP109b1f22_FD_203296 | JGI IMG/M metagenome (GOLD analysis project Ga0318496, IMG submission 203296) | Tropical soil microbial communities from Luquillo Experimental Forest, Puerto Rico - GRE.SIPMG.109b1f22 | ecosystem: Environmental > Terrestrial > Soil > Tropical forest > Bulk soil... | reverse complement strand
ATGGTCGCTGATAGCCATCCGATGGCGAACCCGCCGAAGACCACGAAGAAGGTATGGCGCTTGTCGGGCGAAGCGAGCAACGAGACCAGCAGCAGCAGTACGGCCCACACGATTCCGACGGCGATGCTGTAGGCCGTATAGGACCTCATCCGAGGGTTCATCTCGTCCTCCCAACCGTAGTGAGCTCCACGACCGCGCGTCCGGCCACGAGAGCGGACTATCTGACCGCGAACCGCCAGTCCCGCGTCGGCTATCAGGCTGGCCACTACGGACCGCGCCGGAAACTGTATGCACTAACTGAAATAGCAGCGACCGGCGCGGGGTTGTACCTGGTGCATCGTGCACCCGCACCCAGCGGGCGGCACCAACAGCGAAGGAGCTGACGTGGCGGACACCTACCGCAAGGACCCCGAGGCGATTTCCCGGCTGACACCGGAGCAGTACCAGGTCACCCAGGAAAAGGGCACCGAGCCGGCGTTCCACAACGAGTACTGGGACAACAAGGAGCCCGGTATTTACGTCGACATCGTGTCCGGAGAACCGCTATTCGCGTCCGTCAACAAGTACAACAGCGGCACCGGCTGGCCGAGCTTCACGATTCCCATCGAGCCGGGCAACGTGGTTCAGCGACGGGACTTGAGCCACTTCATGATCAGGACGGAGGTCCGCTCCGCCCACGGCGACAGCCACCTGGGCCACGTGTTCCACGACGGGCCCGCCGAGGCCGGAGGCCTGCGCTACTGCATCAACTCCGCCGCCCTCCGCTTTATCCCGGTCGACGACCTGGAGCGTGAAGGGTACGGCGCGTACCGTAGCCTGTTTGAGCCCGCACACGACACCGGGAGCGCATCATGACGACGGAGAAGGCCATCCTGGCCGGCGGCTGTTTCTGGGGCATGCAGGATCTCATCCGCAAGCTTCCCGGCGTGCTCTCGACCCGGGTCGGTTACACCGGCGGGGACGTGCCCAACGCGACCTACCGGAACCACCACGGCCACGCCGAGGCAATCGAGATCACCTTCGACCCGGACCAGATCTCCTACCGGGACCTGCTGGAATTCTTCTTCCAGATCCACGACCCGACCACGCTGAACCGGCAGGGCAACGACCGCGGGACCAGCTACCGGTCGGCCATCTTCTACCTCAGCGACGCGCAGCAGCAGGTCGCCGAGGACACGATCGCCGACGTCGACGCCTCCGGCCTGTGGCCGGGCAAGGTGGTCACCGAGGTGACGCCGGCCGGGCCGTTCTGGGAGGCCGAGCCCGAGCACCAGGACTATCTGGAGCGTTACCCCAACGGGTACACCTGCCACTTCCCCCGCCCGGGCTGGAAGCTGCCGCACCGTAGGGACAAGGTCACCTCCTGAGTTGGGAAGTGGCCCCCCACGCGGGTTGCCACTGAGTCGGCCGCTGCGAGCACTGCTGCTGTACGTCTGCGTGCTCGTGCTGGTCGACACGATGTTCTTCACGGCGCTGACGCCACTGCTGCCGCACTACACGCAGGTGGCTCACCTGTCCAAGGCAGGCGCCGGGATCCTGGTCGCGGCCTACCCGCTGGGCACCCTGGTCGGGGCGCTGCCGGGCGGGCTGCTCACCGGACACCTGGGTTACCGGAAGACCGTTCTGCTCGGGCTCGCGCTCATGGGGGCCTCGACGCTGGTCTTCGGGTTCGCCTCGGCGGCGGCGGTGCTGGTCTCCGCCCGGTTCGTGCAGGGACTGGGCGGAGCGTGCACCTGGGCCGGAGGCATGGCCTGGCTGGCGACCGAGGCGCCGCCGGAACGGCGCGGTGAGATGATCGGGACGGCCATGGGAGCGGCCGTGGGCGGGGCGCTGTTCGGACCGGTTGTGGGTGCGATCGCCGACGAGATCGGCACCGGACTAGCGTTCGCCAGCGCCGCGGTGGCGGGCGGCGTGCTGATGGCGGCGGCGTTCGCCGTCCCGGCGCCGCGTGAGCCGGTCCCGCAGGGGTTGCGCGAGGCGTTCACCGCGATGGGTGACCGCCGGCTGAGCTTCGGTCTGTGGCTGACGATGCTGGCGGGCCTGGCGTTCGGCGTGGTGGATGTGCTAGCGCCGCTGCGGATGGCGAACCTGGGCGTCGGGGCCCTGGTCATCGCCGGGACGTTCCTGGCCTCAGCCGCGCTGGAGGCGGCACTGTCGCCGGTCGCGGGGCGGGCGGCTGACCGGCGGGGCACCATCGTCCCGATCAGGTTCTCGCTGACCGGCGCGGTCGCGATCAGTCTGCTGGCGCCCACGCTGGCGTCGCCATGGGTGCTCATCCCGGTGCTGATCGTGGGTATGCCCTCCTTCGGCACGCTGTTCACCCCGGCCATGACGCTGGTCAGCGAGGGCGCCCAGCACCGGCGGCTCGACCAGGGTCTGGCCTTCGGCCTGGGCAACCTCGCCTGGGCCGTAGGCCAGGCCGTGGCCGCCTCGGGCAGCGGGGCCGTGGCCCAGGCCACCTCGGACCTGGTCCCTTACTCGCTGCTCGCGACCGCGTGCCTGGCGACCCTCTGCCTGACCTGGATCGGGCGCGGCCAGCGAGAGCCGCACAGCGAGGAGGCCGTGCCACGATGAGGTCATGCGCCTTCAGCGGTTCGGTGCCCGCGTCAGTACCGGTTCCGGGGGCCGCGCGGTCATCGCGGTTCCGTTTGACCCGGACCAGGCCTGGGGCGCCAAAGCTGAGCATCTCGTAGGCGGCACGATCAACGGACGGCAGGTCCGCGGGACGATCGCGCCGGGCGACGGCGGATGGGCGTTCACCGTGTCCCCGATGTGGATGCGCGATACGGGCGTCGCCGTCGGCGACGAGGTGATCGTTGAACTGGCTCCCGAGGGCCCGCAGCGCGGCGATCTGGCGGACGACATCGCCGCCGCGCTCGAGGCCAACCCCGCCGCGGCGGCGTTCTTCGACACGCTGGCGCAGTTCTACCGCAAGGCCTACCTGCGCTGGATCGATGCCACCACCCGGCGGCCCGACCTGCGCGCGGCGCGCATCACCGAGGTGGTGGACCTGCTCGCGGCCGGCATCAAGCAGCGGCCCCGACCGTAAGCACGGGCGGCTGAACTCCAGGCCCGCGAAGTCGCCCGCCTCGCGCCACCGGCGAATGTAGCGGAAGTACGCCGGGGCGCCCTCGCGGTACCCGCCGCCCAGCGGAGATTGCCGGCCATCGAAGTGCCCCTCGTTGTTGTAGTAGCCGGGGGTGCAGTCGGCCAGGAATGAGGTCATGACCGGATTGGCGATCAGCAGCTCCATCCAGGCGTCCTCCGCCTCCCTGGTGACCTCGACCACGTCGGAGCCGCCCTCGGCCATGTGGGAGACGACCGCCGCGACCGTCTTGGCCGCGTCGGTCAGGTTGTGCGGCACGTTGGCGATGACGTTGCCGCCCTGCCACAACTGGACGTGGAAGGCGTTGGGGAATCCGTGCACGTGGACGCCGTGCATGCTGCGCATCCCGTCCGACCAGTAGTCCGACAGCTTGCGGCCGTCCCGGCCGGCCATGTCGAACCCGTACCGCCTGGTCGCCTCCGTACCGACCTCGAAGCCGGAGGCGTAGATGATGCAGTCGACGGGGTACTCGACCCCGGCCACCATGACCCCGGCGGGGGTGATCCGTTCGACCCCCTGACCGTCGGTGTCAACCAGGTGCACCGAAGGCAGGTTGTAGGCGCCGAGGTACTCGTCGTGGAAGCAGGGCCGCTTGCATAGCTGGCGGTACCAGGCCTTGAGGCGCTGCGCGGTCGGCTGATCGGTGACGATCGCGTCGACCCGGGCGCGGATCTCGCTCATCTTCTCGAAGTCGGCGATCTCGAAGTCGTCCAGCAGGTCCTGGAGGCCAGCCGGACCGGAGCGCGGCGCCGTGATGCGGCCGCGGATCCGCTTGGCCAGGTCGGTCCATCCGTCGTTGACCAGGTCTTCCTCGGGGTACTCGGCGGCGGCCATGTTGGCCACGAAGTTCTCCAGCCAGCGCTCCTGCCAGCCGGGCGCGGCGACTCCGGCGAACCAGCCGGGATCGATCGGCCGGTTGTCACGGACGTCCACCGACGACGGCGTCCGCTGGAAGACGAACAGCGCCCGGCACGCGCGGGCCAGATGCGGGACACACTGCACAGCGGTCGCGCCGGTCCCGATGATGGCGACCCGCTGGCCGGCCAGGCGATCCATCGGCGCGCCGTCAGGATCGCCGCCGGTGTAGGCGTAGTCCCAGCGGCTGGTGTGGAAGGCGTGGCCCTCGAAGTCCTCGATGCCGGGGATGCCGGGGAGCTTCGCCACGTGCAGCGGTCCCGTCCCGATGCCGACGAACTGGGCGGTGAACTCGTCGGCCCGGTTCGTCCGCACGATCCACCGGGCGCGCGAGGCGTCCCACTCCAGGTCGGTGACCTCGGTGTGGAACAGGACGTCGTCGTACAGGCCGTACTGCCTGGCGATCCGGTCACAGTGCGCGCGAATCTCCGGGGCGTGCGCGTACCGCTCCGAAGGGACGTGCCCGGTCTCCTCCAGCAGCGGCATGTAGATCATCGCGGAGGTGTCGCACTGCGCGCCGGGGTAGCGGTTCCAGTACCAGGTACCGCCGAACCCGCCGCCCTTCTCCACGATCCGCACGTCCCGCAGGCCGGCCTCCTTGAGGCTGGCCCCGGTGACGAGCCCGGCGAAGCCGCCGCCGACGAAGGCGAACGTCACGTGGTCGCGCCGGGGATCGCGCTCGGTCCGCGGTGCGTACGGGTCATCCAGCAGGTGGCTGAACCGGCCCATGAGCTCCAGGTACTGATCGTTGCCGTCCGGTCGGAGCCGCTTGTCCCGCTCCTGCGCGTACCGGCGGCGCAGAGCAATGCGGTCGGCTTCGTTCATGGGAACTCCTCCAGGCGGGTTGACGTGTTCAGGGCCGGGTGCCGAAGGACGGCAGGCCCGGGCTGGCCGGCAGCGCGGCGTAGGCGTCGCGTACCCAGTCGCACAGCAGCGGCCGGGTCTCACGCGGGTCGATGATCTCCTCGATACCGAACCGTTCGGCGGTCCGCAGCGGGCTGCGCACGGCGTCGAGCCGGGCTCGGATGCCGGCCAGGACGGCGGCTGGATCTTCCGCGCGTTCCAGTTCGGCCCGGTAGGCGGCCTCGATCCCGCCCTCGACGGGCAGCGAGCCCCAGTCGGCCGAGGGCCAGGCCCACCGGCGGATGAGGCGGTGCCGGTTGGTCATGCCCGCTCCGCCGACGCCGAAGACGCGGCGCATGATGATCTCGGCCCCGGGCACGGTCGACTGGTAGATGGCGCTGATCGCCCGCACGCCGTGCCGGATGGTGGCGCGCTGCTCGGCGCGCGTGCCGATCAGCAGGCCGGGCTGATCGGTGAACGTCACGACCGGCAGGTGGAACGTCGAGCACAAGTCGGCCAGCCGGGTCAGCGCCTCGGCGCCCTCCACGGTGAGGCAACCCGCAGCCGCGTACGGGTCACTGGCCACGACGCCGACCGGATGACCGTCCAGTCGGGCCAGCGCGGTCACGATTGACCCGCCGTAACGCTGCACCTCCATGACGGAGCCGAGGTCGAACACCGCGCGCAGGATGTCCCGGATCTGGTAGGGCTGGCGGCGGTCCCGGGGTATCGCGGACAGCAGCATGTCTGCCCGCCGCCCGGGCGGGTCCGCGCCGGAGATCACCGGCGGCCGCTGGTACGCGCTTGGCGGCAGGTACGACAGGAAGCCCCTGATCATCTCGAACGTCTCGTGCTCCGATGCCGCCACCAGGTCCACGGCGGCATTGCGGCCGTGCACGGCCGCCCCGCCCAGCTGTTCCTTGGTGACGTCTTCCCCGGCTCCGCTGCGCACCACCGGCGGCCCGGCGACAAACAGCTGAGCTGTGCCTTCCACCAGCACCGACAGGTGCGCGGCGCAGAGCCTGGCCGCGCCCAGGCCGGCCACCGGGCCCAGGCCCGCGGCGACGACCGGCACGGTGGACAGGTTGTCGACGACGTAATCCCAGCCGGGATTGGCCGGAACGTAGGTATGGCCCATCTGCTCGAGCATCTTGACGCTGCCGCCCCCGCCGGTCCCTTCGACCAGCCGCACCAGCGGCAGCCTCAGCTGATTGGCCAGCTGCTCGGCGTACACCTGCTTGCCCGCGATCGCGGCATCCGCGGCGCCGCCGCGGATGGTGAAGTCGTCCGCGCCGACCACGACCTTCCGGCCGTTGAGGCGGCCCGTTCCGATGACGAAGTTGGCTGGCGTGAAGTCCGCCAGCTCGCCTGCGCGGTCATACACGGCGGTTCCCGCCAGCGTGCCGATCTCATCGAACGAGCCGTCATCGAGCAACGCCGCCAGGCGCTCGCGCACCGTGAGCCTGCCCGCCTCATGCTGACGCCGGACCTTGTCCGGGCCGCCCATCCGCTCGGCCAGGTCCCGCCGGCGGCGCACGTCATCAAGTTCCGGTTGCCACGTCATAACCACAGAAGCTAACCAACGCGACCGGAGAACGCGATGCCCCGGGGCCGCGCCGGTGGTCCTGTCGTGGCGGATCGGCGCGTCCTATTGTTGGGGTGTGCTCAGCGGACCGCGGTTGCGCCAGGTGGCTCTGGTGGCGCGCGACTGCGGCCAGGTGGCCGGCGAGCTGCGCCGGGCCTTCGGCTGGCGGCCGCCCTTTCACGATCCGGGAGTGGGACGGTTCGGCCTGACGAACGCGGTCTTCGCGGCGGGCGACACGTTCGTGGAGGTGGTGGCTCCCGCGCAGCCGGACACGACCGCCGGCCGGTACCTTGAGCGGCGGGGCGGCGACGGCGGGTACATGGCGATATTCCAGGTCCCGGACCTGGCCGCGGCCCGCCGCCGGGTCGCCGACCTGGGGGTACGCGTGGTCTGGGCCACCGAACTGCCCGACATCGCCACGACCCACCTGCATCCCCGGGACGTCCCCGGCGCTATCGTGTCCTTGGACTGGGCGGCCCCGGAGCAATCGTGGCGTTGGGCGGGTCCGTCGTGGACGGGACGGGCGCCCGAACATGCCCCGGGCGGCGTGACCGGGCTGACGATCGAGGTTAACGACCCGGCCGCCGCGGCCCGGCGCTGGGCGGCGGTGCTCGGGATCTCCGCCGCCGACGGCCGGCCCGGCCCGGTGGCAGACACGGTGGTAGAGCTGCCCGGCCCGGGCCAGCGGCTGCGGTTCGCGCCGGCCAGAGGCGGTCATGGCGAGGGAATCACCGAGGTGACCATCGCCGGACTGCCCGGCGGCGGGCCATGGATGATCGGCGGGGTCCGCTTCGCCAGCGAGGAAGGCTGACATGAGCGCGCTCGACACGGGGACCGAGGATCTGCGGGCCGAGATCGACGACGGCGTAGCGGTGATCACCATGAACCGGCCGGACCGGCGAAACGCCTTCTCCCAGGCCATGGTGTCCGCCCTGGGGGCGGTCCTGGCCCAGGTGGAGGCCGACGACGCGGTGGGCTGCGTGGTACTCACCGGGGCGGGCGGCGCCTTCTGCGCCGGCGGCGACGTCAAGAGCATGGCCGCCGCGTCAGCGGACCGCGGGGATGGGGCGGGCCCGTCACTCGACGCCCGCATCCACCGCCAGCGACTGAACCAGCGGGCCACCAGCGGCCGCCTGTGGAGCATGCCCAAGCCGACGATCGCCGCCATCGGAGGGCCCGCGGCCGGGGCTGGGCTGTCGCTGGCGCTGGCCTGCGATCTGCGCTATGCGGTGCCGGGGGCGGTGCTGACCACTGCCTTCGCCAGGGTCGCGTTCGCCGGCGACTACGGCGGGTCGTGGTTCCTCACCCGGCTGGTGGGCAGCAGCAAGGCCAAGGAGCTCTACTACTTCTCCGAGCGGCTGAGCGCCGAGGATGCCCTGCGGCTCGGGATCGTCAACGCCATCTTCGCGCCGGCCGACTTCGAGCGCGAGGTCATGGACCGGGCCCGCCGGCTGGCGCACGGGCCGTCGGTGGCCTACCGCTACATGAAGGAGAACCTGAACCGGGCCGTCTCCGGCGAGCTGGGGGAGTGCATGGACCTGGAAGTGACCCACCATGTGCACACCGGGCTCACCGAAGATCACCGCGAGGCCGCTCAAGCGTTCGTCGACAAGCGCGAACCGCATTTCCGCGGCCGGTAGGGAGGTCGGGGTGGCCCGGCGGGCAACCGTCGTCTTCGCGGCTTTGGCGGCGGCCGACACGCTGCTCGCGGCGACCGGGCACAACCGGCAGCGCTGGGTGACCAAGCCGCTGCTGATGCCGGTGCTGATGGCGGGTCGTGACCGCCCGGCGCAACGGGCACTGGCGCTGGGCGGCGCGGGCGATGTGGCCCTGCTCGGCAGCAGCCAGACCGCCTTCACGGCGGGGCTGGCGTGTTTCCTGGCCGGTCACGTGGCCTGGATCATGGCCCTGCGCCAGCGCCCCGGCGGCGGCCGGCTGCGCGCCAGGCCGGCTCTGGCCATGCCGCACGTAGCCGTGTTCGGTGCGATGAACGCTTATCTGTGGAGGCGCACCGGCCAGGATCGCCTCCCGGTCATCGTCTACAGCGCCGCGCTGCTGGCGATGTCGCTGACGGCGCTGGATTCCGGCTCGACGCGGACGGCCGCGGGCGGCGCGCTGTTCCTGGCCTCGGACACCCTGCTCGCGCTGGGCAGGTTCGGTGACCTGCACCTGCCCGCTCACGAGGGCCTGGTGATGGCGACCTACACCAGTGCCCAGGCGCTGCTGGCCGGGTGACCGCCGGGTGCCGGTCCTGGTCCGTCCGCCCGGACCGTTACCGGGGCAGGAAGTCCAGCAGCAGGCTGTTGACCTGGTCCGGGGCCTCCAGCTGCAGCCAGTGACCGGGGCCGTCCAGGCGCTCGTACCGCCACGGGCCCGCCACGTTCTCGGCGGAGTCGGTCATCTGGACTTCGGTAAGCGCGCCGTCGCCCGTGCTCCAGATACCCATGGTGGGCGCCTGCACCGGCGGCAGCTGGAGCGGCGGCTGCACCCAGGATTCGGGCGGAATGTTGGACCGGTACCAGTTCAGGCCGGGCGTGAGCGAACCGTTGGCTTCCAGGTCGGCGATCACCTGATCAGCGTCGGGGTGGCCCGAGCGCCGGAAGTTGGCCCAGTTTCCATCGGTCAGCCAGCGTTCGGCGACGCCAGGAAACTGGAACAACAGCGTGTACCACGACTTCTGGCACTGCTCCAGGGTGCGGCGGAAGGTGGCCGGGTGGCCGACCGACAGGACGACGAGGTGGTCCACACGGCCGGGTGCGAAGGAGGCCAGCGCCCAGGCCAGGGCGGCGCCCCAGTCGTGACCGACGATCTGGGCCTTACCGATCTCCAGGTCGGTGAGGATCGCCATGACGTCGCCGGCCAGCAGCGACATCGAGTAGGCCTCGACGGCCTCGGGCTTGTCCGATCGCCCGTAGCCGCGCAGGTCGGGGACGATGACCTGGAACCCGGCCGCGGCGAGCGCCGGCACCTGGTACCGCCACAGCCGCCCGGAGTCGGGAAAGCCGTGCAGTAGCACGACCGGGCGCCCCCGCCCGGTCACCTGGTACTCGGTACCGACCCCGCTGACATCCACCCGGCTCATTCGTCCTCCTCAGCCACCTGGGTAAGCGTGGCACGGACCGGCCGCAGCCGTCGAGGTCTTCGCGCGCGGGATACCAGCCGAACGTAGTTGATTCAGGTGATCTGCCGGACGGTGAAGCCCAGCTTCCCGAGCACCCTGACAGCGCCGGTCTTCCCGCCCTCGAAATCACCGGAGGCCAGGCGCTGGCCGGTGGCGAGCTCGTAAGCGGTGCCCAGGATCGCCTTCGGCGGGTACCGGCGTCCGTCCCAGATCAGCTCGTACGTCGTGGTCGGGGCGAAGCCATGCGCGGCCAAGAACGCCGCCGGGCCCAGCCGGTCGTACTCCTGTACCGCGTGTTCCACGTCAGTTCGGGTCACGTGCTCCCACGCCACCATTTGTTCAGCTCTCCTTGGCTAGTGTTGAACCGATCCGGCCGTCACTCCGTGCACAGTGGATGACATGACGACACGTTTGTGCCCGCGCGGGCCCGACCCGGCTGCGCCCCGATGAGCGCCGAACTCGAGCTGGCCGACTGGCGGCGCAGGGTCGGTGAGCTGTACGCGGCGGTCCGCGCCGAGGACGATCCGCAGCGCGGGCATGAACGGTGGCGGCACGGCCGCGATGAGCTGTTCCGGTCGCACCCGCAAAGCCCGCTGCGGCCCGGCGATCCGCTGCGCGGGACGGGCCTGCCGTACTGGCCCTACGATCCGCACCTGCGTTTCGACGTGCCATTGCTTCAGGCTGACCGGGACATGACGGTATCCGTGCCGACCAGCGAGGGCCTGACCCCGATGACCCGGCTGGGCCGCGTGCACCTGCCGGCGCCGGTGGATGCGGCGATCGACGTGTGGTGGCTGCAGCAGTACGCCGGCGGCCTGTTCCTGCCGCTGC
>Ga0318496_10001115_pt1 | contig 10405 bp, 8 predicted proteins | sample GRESIP109b1f22_FD_203296 | JGI IMG/M metagenome (GOLD analysis project Ga0318496, IMG submission 203296) | Tropical soil microbial communities from Luquillo Experimental Forest, Puerto Rico - GRE.SIPMG.109b1f22 | ecosystem: Environmental > Terrestrial > Soil > Tropical forest > Bulk soil... | reverse complement strand
GCGCCGTGGAGATCGAGAGCAGCCCGTAGAAGAGGATCTGGGGCGAGAACCACCGGAGCAGCGACGTGGCGACCGCTCGCTGCTGGGCCAGCTCGGCGGGGGTGCGCGTCCCGCCCAGGTGGTTGAGGGCCGTGAACGCGTCGATGATCCACGGTGCGAGCGCGAAGGCGATCGCGGAGGCGAGGACGAGCACGACGGTCGCGACGGTCACCACGGCCGAGATCGAGCGCCAGGCCCGTCGTTCGCCGTCGCGGTGCAGCCGCTCGATGAAGACCGGGACGAAGGTCGCCGTCGCGATCCCCCCGAGCACGACGTCGTAGAGCATGTTCGGGATGGTGTTCGCGAGGTTGTAGGCGTCCGAGAGCGGCGTGAACCCGAGGACCCACGCGAGGACGAGCACGCGCGCCACCCCGGTCGCCCGGGAGACCAGGGTGCCGGCCGCCATGGTGGAGGCGGCGGTGAGGGGCTTGGTCGTGGGCGCCGTCGTCATCAGCGCGCGGCGCGCCGTCGACGGGAGGTCCGGACCCACCACACGGCGAGCACCAGCACCGCGAGCACCGTGAGCGCGATGCCGACGATGGAGGTCTGGGTCGCCCGGACCGTGATCACCACCGGCTTTGCCAGCTGGAGGTTGTGGTCGGGGGAGACGAGGCTCGCGGTGAGCGGGATGTCACCGGTCACGTCGGCCGTCGCAGAGATCCGGACCGAGTAGACCCCGCCGACCGGGCCGTCGAGCTGGACCCTGCAGGTGCGCGAGGGTCGGCTCGTCGCGCAGCCGGGGCCGTCGGGGAACGTGAGCTTCGGGCTCGTGAGCACGAGGAACCCCGTGTATGTGTACGGCGCGCTCGAGAAGATCGTGATCGGCAGCGCGGCACCGGACTGCGTGAGGGTGATCGCCCCGTCGTAGATGCGGAAGTATGCCTGCTGGTCCGCGAGCCGCTCGTGGACGCTCGTGAAGACCCGCTGACGGAGCGAGGGGCTCATGGGCTGCTCGGCGGAGAGCAGCATGCCGTCGATCGGGCCGACCGGGGAGAGCCCTCCGCGGACCGCGGAGGCGAGCGCGTCGAGGGTGATGCGCAGGAAGCGGATCTCGCTCACGGTCGCCCCGGCGTACGTCCCGCTCGTCGACGTGGCCAGGTCCCGCACCCCTGGGAACCCGTTGGCACCGACCGGCACGGTGCGGAACGCGTGCGAGACGGTCACCGGGGTCACGACCGGGTTGTGCTGCAGCCCCGCGAGCACCTCGTTCACGAACGCGGCCGCGACGGCCGGCGACGCGTCGGTGACCGCGACGACGACGCGCGGGTCCGGGAGGTTCGGCGCCTCGAAGTGCAGCAGGGCGAGCTCCCCGAGGAAGTTCGCCGCGGTCAGCCCGGGGTCGTCCGCGGTCACGTCGCTGAGCGCGGAGAGCCCGGGGTCCGCTGCCAGCGCGGTCGGTCCCTGCGGCGCGCCGCCGAGGCGGAACGCGCCACCCCAGTGGAGGGTCTCCGCCGGGTCGACCGCGAGGTCCGAGCCGTCCACGACGAGGTGGTGGAAGCCGAGCGAGGCCACCGCGTCCGCGCTCGTCGGGGTCTGGGGCCCGGACCCGATCGTGACCGTGCGCGCCGTCGGGCGCCGGACGCCGTCGACGCGGAGCGTCGAGGCGGTGAGGGCGAACTGCGCCGGCACCTCCGCGGGGAGCGCGCTCGCCCGGAGCGTCCCGAGGTCTGCGGGCACGTACGCCTCGGCGGTGAGCTCGTGCGCCTGCGCCGCGGTGGCAGCTCTGAGGAGCGCGACGGCCGGTGCTGCCGCCGCGGACGGCGACGCGACGGTCTGCCCCTGCACGTCGACGGTGACCGGCACGGTCGGGTGCGCGGCGACCCCCTGGAGCGCACCGCGCGCGCCCGCGAGGGCGCTCGCCGGCCCTGCGACGCGGATGACCCAGGCGAGCTCGAGCGGGTTGGCGGCTGCGACCGCTGCGTAGGTGATGAGCGTGTCGATCGTCGTCGAGATCCCGCCGCCGTGCACCGCGATCCGCAGCGGGTAGACGCCGTCGCACCCGGCGCTGCACCCGAGCCGCAGCACCGGCGCGATGCGCCCGCACAGGGTGCGGTGCGGGACGGCGACCCCGTCGGGTGCGACGCGGAGCGCGACGGCGAGGACGCCCCCGGCCTGCAGGCAGCTGGCAGGGAGCGGCCCCGACGTGGTGACCGGCCCCGACGGCCCGGGCGACCCGACAGCGGCCAGCAGGCCCGACCTCGTCGTGAGCCGCGTGTACAGCGTCACCTGCACGGTCGAGCCGGCTATGGCGGCCGCGCCCGACCGGGTGAGCACGATCGCCACGGGCTGGCCCGCGCGGTGGACGACGGGGGAGACGTGGAGCAGGCGGACCGTCGGGGTGGGCGCCGCGTCGACGCGCACGGATGCGGCGCCCGGGACCCCGAGCACGACGGCGGCGAAGGCCGTGACGGCGGTCGTCGCGAGCAGCGCACGGGCGGCCCGGACGACCCGCACCCGCGCGCACCACGCCATGGCCCGAGAGGCTAGAAGGTGCCTTCAATCGCACCCGGTCGCGGTACCCTCGCCTCGGTGGCCGCGCAGGGAGTTCCCCCTCGGCTGCGCACGTTGCTCGACGCGGTCGAGCCGCTCTCGAGGAGGTTCGAGCAGGCCGGTCGACGGCTCTACCTCGTCGGCGGGTCGGTCCGTGACGCGCTCGTGGGCGCCGACCTCGATGCGATCGACCTCGACCTCACCACGGAGGCGCGGCCCGACGAGGTGCTGCGGCTGGTGAGGGGGGTCGCGGACCAGGTCTGGGAGCAGGGCCGCGCGTACGGCACGATCGGCGTGGCGGTCGGCGGGCGCCGCGTCGAGATCACGACGCACCGCGCCGAGGTCTACCGATCCGACTCGCGCAAGCCTGAGGTGACGTTCGGCGACGAGATCGAGGTCGACCTCTCCCGCCGTGACTTCACCATCAACGCCATGGCCCTCGACCTCGCGACCCTGCGGCTAGTCGATCCGTACGGGGGCGCGGCGGACCTCGCCCAGCACCGCCTGGCGACGCCGCTCGACCCCGAGGTCTCCTTCGGCGACGACCCCCTCCGGATGCTGCGGGCCGCGAGGTTCATTGCGAGGTTCGACCTCGTCCCCGACGAGGCGCTCGTCGCCGCGGCGACCGAGCTCGCGCCTCGCCTCGAGATCGTCTCGGCCGAGCGGATCCGCGACGAGCTCGACCGGATCCTGCTCGTCCCGACGCCGTCGGTCGCGCTGTGGTTCCTGGTCAGGACCGGGCTCGCGAGCCAGTTCCTCCCCGAGCTCGACGCGCTCGCGTTGGAGCAGGACCCGATCCACCGGCACAAGGACGTGCTCGCGCACACGCTCGCGGTGGTCGACAAGACCCAGCCCGACCGGCTCCTGCGGCTGGCCTCCCTCTTCCACGACGTGGGCAAGCCGAAGACCCGCGCGATCGGCCCCGACGGCGTGAGCTTCCACCACCACGAGGTGGTGGGCGCGCGCATGACCAGGGCGCGGATGGAGCAGCTCCGGTACCCGACCGACGACGTGGGGACCGTCGCGCGGCTTGTCGAGCTCCACCTTCGGTTCCACACCTACAAGATGGGCTGGACGGATCGCGCGGTGCGCCGCTACGTGCGCGACGCGGGCGAGCACCTGACCCGGCTTAACGAGCTCACCCGGTGCGACTGCACGACGCGCAACGCCAGGCGGGCGAGGGAGCTGGCGGCCAGGATGGACGAGCTCGAGGCCCGGATCGCCGAGCTGCGCGAGCAGGAGGCCCTGGACGCGATGCGGCCCGAGCTCGACGGCAACGCGGTCATGGCCCGCCTCGGGATCCCGCCGGGGCGCGAGGTGGGGGAGGCGCTCGCCTTCCTCCTCGACCTCCGCCTGGACGAGGGGCTGCTCGGCGAGGAGGAGGCCGGCCGCCGCCTGGTCGCCTGGTGGGCGGCTCGCGCGGGCGCCTGACGTCGAGCGTGAAACTTGGCACGAGGCCTTGACTTCGCAGGATCTACCTCATAGAATACTGAGTATTCTACGGAGGGAAGGCTCATGAGCGTCCGTCACGCGCTGCTGGCGCTGCTGAGCGACGGCCCGAAGTACGGCCTCCAGCTGCGCAACGAGTTCGAGGGCCGGACCGGTGACGTCTGGCCGCTCAACGTGGGCCAGGTGTACACGACGCTCCAGCGCCTCGAGCGCGACGGGCTGGTCGCCTCGAGCGACGGGAGCGAGCCCGGCCCCCAGAAGGACTACCGGCTGACCGAGCGCGGGGAGCACGAGCTGGCGGCCTGGCTCACGACCCCTCCCGACATGTCCGCGCCGCCGCGCGACGAGGTCGTGATGAAGGTGATGGTCGCCGCCGGCGTGCGCGGGGTGGACGTCGCCGAGGTCATCCAGGTGCACCGCCGGTACATGGTCGAGCTCATGCAGGAGTGGACGCGGCTCAAGGCCCACGACGACGGCGGGGACCTCAACTTCGCGCTCGTGGTGGACGCTGAGCTCTTCCGGCTCGACGCGCTGATGCGGTGGCTCGACGCCGCCGACGGCCGCTTCGCCCGCGCGCTGCACGAACGCGAAGGAGACCCGACCGGGCCGGTCCCCGTGCCGACCCTCCCGATGCCGAGACGACAGGGGGTGCGCCGATGAGTGCGCTCGAGCTCCACGAGGTGTTCAAGACCTACGGTGACGGCCCGGCCGCCGTCCACGCGCTGCGCGACGTGACGCTCACCGTGGACGAAGGCGAGCTCGTGGCCGTGATGGGGCCCTCGGGCTCCGGCAAGACCACGCTGCTCACGATCGCCGGCGGCCTCGAGGACCCGACGAGCGGCGAGGTCGTCGTCGCGGGTGACAAGCTCTCGACCCGGTCGAGGGGCCAGAAGGCGCGGCTGCGCCGTCGGTCGGTCGGGTACGTCTTCCAGGACTACAACCTGCTCGCCGGGCTGTCGGCGCTCGAGAACGTCTCGCTGCCGCTCGAGCTGGACGGCGTGCCGGCCCGCCGCGCCCAGACCATGGCGCAGGCGGCGCTCGAGGTCTTCGACGTCGCGGACAAGGGGCAGAACTTCCCCGACGAGCTCTCGGGCGGCGAGCGCCAGCGCGTCGCGATCGCGCGGGCGACGGTCGGGGACCGCCGACTCGTGCTCGCCGACGAGCCGTCCGGCGCGCTCGACTCGGTCAACGCCGAGGGCGTGATGCGCACGATCCACGCGGCGTGCAGGCGCGGGGCGGCCGCCGTCGTGGTGACCCACGACGCCAAGCTCGCGTCGTGGGCGGACCGCGTGGTGTTCATCCGCGACGGCAGGCTCACGGACCAGACCCGTCCGCCCGAGACCCCTGAGGCGCTCGTCCTCCGCGAGGTGTCGTGACCGCCGCCACCGTCACGAGCGGCGACGGGGGGCTGCCGGCGCGCCGCGCCGTGCTGCGCTGGTCGCTCCGCCTCTACCGGCGGGAGTGGCGCCAGCAGGTGCTCATCGGCGTGCTGATCGCGCTCGCCGTGGCCGCCACGATCCTGTCGGCCGGCCTGGTGAGCGGTTCGCGCGTCCCGCAGAACGCCCAGTACGGCACAGCCAACACGCTCGCCGCCCTCGACGGCAGCGACCCTCACCTCGCCGCCGAGCTCGCCGCCCTGCGCGCGCACTTCGGCGCCACCGCGGTCATCGCCTCGAGCCCCCTCACGACCGGCGCCGCCTCGGGGGCGCTGCTGGAGTCTCTCGACGCGCACGGGCGGTTCGTGGCCCCGCTCGTCCAGCTGACAGAGGGGCGCTACCCGACGGCGCGCGACCAGGTGGCGCTCTCGCCGGCGCTCGCGGGGCTGTACGGGCTCGGGATCGGGGACACCTGGCGCGCTGCCGGGCGGCCGTACCGGGTGGTCGGCGAGATCCGCAGCCCGACGGACCTCAACGCGGCGCTGGCGCTCGTCGCGCCTGGCGCGCTCGCGCGCCCCGCGAGCGTCACCGTGCTCTTCGACTCCACGCCCGCGCAGCTCTCGACGTTCCGGCCTCCCCGTGCCTTCTACACGACGCTCGTGGCCGCCATCCAGCCGGTCCCGCCGCCGAGCTTCGACATCGGCGAGCTGATCGTGCTGATCGCGGCCACCTTCGGGATGCTGTTCATCGGCCTCATCGCGGTGGCGGGGTTCACCGTCATGGGCCAGCGACGCACCCGGGCGATCGGCGTGCTCGGGGCGATCGGCGCCGCCGAGTCCAAGGTGCGCCTGGTGCTGCTCATGAACGGCTTCGTCCTCGGCAGCCTCGGCATGGTCGTCGGCGGGGTGCTCGGGCTCGCCGCGTGGTGGGCGTACGCGCCGCACCAGCAGGCGAGCGTCGGTCACGTCGTCGACCCCGCGGCCATCCCGTGGTGGCTCGTCGTCACGGCCATGCTGCTCGCGCCGGTGACCGCCACGCTCGCCGCTTGGCGGCCGGCCCGGGCGATGGCGCGCCTGCCGGTCGTCGCCGCGCTCTCGGGACGGCCGAACGAGCCGAGGGTCTCGCGCCGCAACGCCGCGATCGGTGCCTCGGTGCTGGCCGGCGGCGTGGTCCTCGTCTTCGCCGGGAGCGGCCAGGCCGGCGGCGCCGGCGGCGGCGGGGGCGGGGGCGTGCTCGTCGTGCTCGCGGGCATCGTCGCGGCGTGCGTCGGGCTCTACCTCGTCGCCCAGTGGGTGATCGCCCAGCTCGGCCGGGTGGCGGGGCGCTCGCCGCTCGCGGCGCGGATCGCGCTGCGCGACCTCGCGCGGTACCGCTCCCGCTCCGGGGCGGCGCTCGGGGCGATCTGCCTCGCGATCGTGATGACCGGCGTCGTCGTCGTCGCGACCACGGCGCGCTACTCGGACCCGTTCGACTTCGTCGGGCCGAACCTCGCGAGCAACGTGGTCGTGGTGTACCCCGCCGCGCCCGCGGGCACCTTCCTGACGCAGCCCTGCGGCGCCGGCGAGTGCACGCACAAAGCCGGTCCCCCGCCTCCCTCGGGCCGCTCGCTCACCGCGCTCAGCAAGCGGATCGCCAGCGCCATCGGCGCGACGAGCTCCCTCGTCCTCTACCAGGCGAGCGACGCGAGCCTCAACCGCACGACGCCCGGCCGGAACTTCAACGGCAACCTCTACGTCGCCACGCCGGCGCTGCTCGCGCACTACGGCATCACCCCGAGCGAGGTCGACCCGACCGCCATGGTGCTGACCTCGCGGCCGACGCTGCCCGCGGCCGCCGGCGAAATTGCGCTCGACTACGGCGTGACGCCGAGCGGCCCGAGCTTCGGGAACGCGGGCCCGTGCCCGCCGGGCTACTGCATCCTCGCGCCGAAGGTCCAGGCGATGCCGCAGCTGCCGACGGGGACGTCCGCGCCGAACACCGTCCTCACGATGCACGCGGTGCGGACCCTCCACCTGCACCTGAGCGCCGCGGCGGTGGAGCTGACGACGCCGGCCGCGCTGACCGCGCAGCAGAAGCAGGCGGCGCTCACGATCGCGAACGCCGCCACCGCGACGATCGAGACCGCGTCGTCGTTCGCCTCGCTCGACGAGGTGCTGGGCTGGGCGATCCTCCTCGGGCTGCTGGTGGCGCTCGGCGTGCTCGCGATGACGGTCGGGCTGATCCGCGCGGAGACCGCCGCGGAGCTTCGCGTGCTGACCGCGACGGGGGCGTCGAGGCGGACCCGCCGCGCCCTCACGAGCGTCACCGCCGGCGCGCTTGGTTTCGTCGGCGCGGTGCTCGGCGTCGTCACGGCCTACCTGCTGGTCACGGCGTTCCTCGCGAACAACTTCTCGGACAACCTGTCCGAGCTCACCCGGAACCTGCCGCTGCGCCCCCTCGGGGTGCTGGTCATCGGCCTGCCGCTGCTCGCCGCGCTCGGGGGGTGGCTGTTCGCGGCGCGGGAGCCGGCCGGCATCGCGCGCCAGCCCCTCGAGTGACGGGGCGGGCCGCCTAGGTGGCGGGGCGGTCGGCGCGCCGCTCGAGCCGCCAGACGAACTTGAGCCCGGACCAGTCCTCGTCCAGCTGCGCCACCTTCACGTCGACGACGCCGAGCGGGAGCATCGTCGCGCGCACGGCCGCCCCGGAGAGCTCGCTCTCGTGCCCGGCGGCCTTGCGAGGCCAGGCGACCCAGAGCGCGCCCGCGGAGGTGATCGCGCCAGCGAGGGTGGTCGCCTCGCGGCGCAGCGCCGCGAGGGTGGCGTAGAAGGCGACCACCACGTCGACGGGCCGCGCGCCGCGCCGATGCAGGACCACGCCGCTCGCGGCCGCGTCGGCGTCCCACCCGTCCGGCGCGTGCAGCAGGCAGAGGCGGTGGCCCTCGATCACGCCGACCTTGCGCCAGGTCGCGGCGTCTGGGTGCGGCACGCCCGCTAGGCGTCGCGGGGGGCGAGCGCACGCCCCATGAGCTCGCGGTCGAGCTCGAGGTCCTCTGCCCGGACGCGGCCCTCGTCGCGGAGCGCCGACGCCGCGCGCACGAGCGCCCCATACGCCGTCCAGGCGAGCGCCCCGCCGACCGAGAGGCGGCGGACGCCGACCGAGGCCAGCTCGTCGCGGGTCGGCCCGCCCGGGAGGAGCAGCACGTTGAGCGGGGCGGGCACCTCGGCGACGACCCGGGCGATCACCTCGAGGTCGCGCAGCCCCGGGGCGTAGACGCAGCCCGCGCCGGCCTCCTGGTACGCGCGCAGCCGCGCGATGGTCGCGTCGAGGTCGTCCACGCCGCGGATGTGGTGCTCGCACCGGGCGGTGAGCACCATGCCGGCGGCGTCGGCAGCGGCGGCCGCTGCGCGCACGCGGCCGACGGCCACGTCGAGCGGCTCGATCCGCTTGACAAGCGGGTCCCAGTCCTCGATCGAGCACCCCGACGCGCCCGCCTCGGCGAGGAGACCCACGGTGTGGGGGACCCCGCCCTCCTCGTGGGGGTAGCACTGCTCGGCGTCGACGTTGAGTGGGAGGTCCGTCGCCGCGACGAGCGCCTTCACGTGGGCCACGAGCGCGTCGCGGCCGACGGTCATGTCGCGCTGCCCGAGCGTGGCGGCGAACCCGCTCGACGTCGTGGCCAGGGCGTCGAAGCCGACCGCTTCGAGCATCCGCGCCGCGCCCGCGTCGTGCGGGTTGGGCATCGTGAAGGTGCCCGACTCGTGCAGCGTCCGGAACCGGGCGCGTCGTGCGGGGAGGTCCATGGCCCGATCGTCGCCCACCATGACGCCGAGAGGCAAGCGGTCTTCGGACCTCGATGGACGGGCTAGGCCTGCTCCCCCCGGGCGAAGGCCTCGATGAGCTCGCGCGCCTCGTCGTCGTGGTACTGCACCGGGGGCGACTTCATGAGGTACGCCGACGGGCCGACGAGCGGGCCGCCGATGCCGCGGTCGAGCGCCACCTTGGCGCAGCGGACCGCGTCGATGATGACGCCGGCTGAGTTCGGCGAGTCCCACACCTCGAGCTTGAGCTCGACGTTGAGCGGCACGTCGCCGAAGTTGCGGCCCTCCATCCGGATGTACGCCCACTTGCGGTCCTGGAGCCAGGGCACGTGGTCGGACGGGCCCACGTGGACGTCGTCGTCGGCGAGCACGGCGTCCTCGATCTGGGAGGTCACCGCTTGGGTCTTCGAGATCCTCTTCGACTCGAGCCGGTCCCGGTCGAGCATGTTGCGGAAGTCCATGTTCCCGCCGAAGTTGAGCTGGTAGGTCCGGTCGAGCGCCGTGCCGCGGTCCTCGAAGAGCCGGGTCAGCACCCGGTGGACGATCGTCGAGCCCACCTGGCTCTTGATGTCGTCGCCGATGATCGGGACGCCGGCCTTCGTGAACCTCGCCGCCCACGCGGGGTCGGAGGCGATGAAGACCGGGATGGCGTTCACGAAGGCGACCTTGGCGTCGATCGCCGCCTGTGCGTAGTGGCGCTGGGCCGCCTCGGAGCCGACCGGCAGGTACGCCACCAGGACGTCGGCGCGCGCAGCGCGCAGCGCCTCGGCGACGTCGCAGGGCTCCGCGGGGGACTCCTCCACGACCTCGCGGTAGAAGCTCGAGAGGCCGTCGAGGGTCGGCCCGCGCTGCACGGTGACCCCCAGGTGGCCGACCTCGGAGAACCGGATCGTGTTGTTCTGCGAGGAGAAGATCGCCTTGGAGAGGTCGGTCCCGACCTTCTGGGCGTCGACGTCGAACGCGCACACGAACTCGAGGTCGCGGACGTGGTAGCCCGCGAGCTCCACGTGCATCAGCCCCGGGACCGGCTCGGCGGGATCCGCGTCGTGGTAGTAGCGGACGCCCTGGACCAGCGAGCTCGCGCAGTTCCCCACGCCGGCGATCGCGACCCTGATCCTCTCCATCTGCTTCTCCTTTCGGCCCCCTACGGGGCGACCTCCGTGGTGAGCGCGGGGTCCGCCGCTGGCGCGACCCCCCGCTCGGCGTCGACGAGGCCGTCGAGCCACGAGATGTCGAAGCGGACCCCGGCAGCGG
>Ga0318496_10001110_pt1 | contig 10423 bp, 11 predicted proteins | sample GRESIP109b1f22_FD_203296 | JGI IMG/M metagenome (GOLD analysis project Ga0318496, IMG submission 203296) | Tropical soil microbial communities from Luquillo Experimental Forest, Puerto Rico - GRE.SIPMG.109b1f22 | ecosystem: Environmental > Terrestrial > Soil > Tropical forest > Bulk soil... | reverse complement strand
GATCTGGGGCGTTGGGTTATTAGAGTGACGGGGTCGACGGCTGCCCCAGGCTCGACAAACATGCAACCGCGTGCCAGCCTTCAGGGCGCCCGGGGGGGAAGGCAGGAGACGACCACGCATGCAGATCAACCTCCGCAAGGCGATGTTCGTCCTGCCGAATCTCTTCACGATCTCGAGCATCTTCCTCGGGTTCTACGCGATGACCCTCTCGGCGGGGGACCCGACGCCGGAGCGGCTGCACCAGGCGGCGCTCGCCGTCTTCTTCGCCATCTTCTTCGACGCCTTCGACGGACGCGTCGCCCGGATGACGAAGACGCAGTCCGACTTCGGGGTGCAGCTCGACAGCCTCGCCGACGTGATCTCCTTCGGGGCCGCCCCCGCGCTCCTCGTCTTCAAGTGGGCGCTCGAGCCGTTCGGCTTCCTCGGGTTCTTCCTCTCGTTCGCCTTCGCCGCGTGCGGCGCGCTCCGGCTCGCGCGCTTCAACGTGCTCGCGCAGCGGGGAGACAAGGGTAGCTCCCGGTTCTTCGTCGGCCTCCCGATCCCGCTCGCCGCCGGCTGCATCTCCTCGCTCGCCATCGCGCACTACCGCGCGGTGGGCGCGGCCCCCGACGACGGGACGCGCGTGCTCGTGGCGTGCCTCGTGGCGCTGCTGTCGTTCCTCATGGTCTCGACGGTCCGCTACCGCACGTTCAAGGACGTGCACCTCTCCACGAGGAGCCTCACCGTCTTCGTCTTCCTCTGCGCGGCGGGGCTCGCGATCGGCATCGCGACGCGCGCGTCGCTCGTCATCCCCGTCTACATGGCCGCGTACATCGCCATGGGGCTCGCCGAGACGGTCATCGGCCGGCGCCGCGCGGCCCGGCTCGCCGACCTGCCTCCCGCGGTCCGGGCCGAGATCGAGGCCGACGAGGCGCTCGAGGCGGAGGACGAGGACCTCGAGGTCGGCGCGAAGGATCGCGGCGACGGGTACGTGTAGCGCGTGGAAGCCGCCGCTCGACGTTTCAGCCTGAAGAAGGGCGTGCCCGAAGGGCCACCGGGAGCGTGGGTGATCCTCGCCGCCTGGGGCCCGTGCGGCTTCGTGCCCGTCGCGCCCGGCACCTTCGGCACCCTCGGCGCGATCCCGCTCTACTGGGCGCTGCGCGGCCTCTCCCTCCCCCTCTACCTCGTCACCGTCGCGGCGTTCATCGCGCTCGCGATCTTCGCGGCCGACGTCGCGGGGCGGTACTGGAAGGTCGTGGACGCCTCGCCGATCGTGATCGACGAGGTCGCCGGATATCTCGTCACGATGGCCCTCACGCCGTGGTCGTGGACAGCCGCGCTCGTCGGCTTCGTCCTGTTCCGCGTCTTCGACGTCTTGAAGCCATGGCCGGCGTCGTGGTTCGACCGCCAGAAGTTCGGCTGGGGCGTCGTGCTCGACGACGTGGCCGCCGGGGTCTGGGCCGCGATCGTGCTCCACATCCTGCTCTTCGCGATGCGGCTCGCCGCGCACTGAGGCTGCACCGGCACTGCGCCGCGCATTAGACTCGCGCGCGTGCCCCTCGAGATCGAGATCCTCTCCACCGGCGACGAGCTCCTCACCGGCCAGGTGGTCGACACGAACAGCCCCTGGCTCATGGACCGGCTCTGGGACCTCGGGATCCTCGTGCGCCGGAAGACCCTCGTCGGCGACGACCGCGACGACCTGCTCCAGGCACTCCTTGAGTCGACCGCGCGCGCCGACGTGGTGGTGATGAGCGGCGGCCTCGGCCCCACCGAGGACGACCTCACCGCCGAGTGCGTGGCGCGCGCGATGGGCGTGCCGCTCGAGGAGGACGCGGCGTCGCTCGCCGCGATCCGCGCGCGGTTCGAGAAGCTCGGCCGCGTGATGACGCCGAACAACGTGAAGCAGGCGCTCTTCCCGCACGGCGCGACGGTGCTCCCGAACCGGTACGGCAGCGCGCCCGGCTTCGTCGCCCCGCTCGGCCGCGGCGAGGTGATCTGCCTCCCCGGCGTGCCGGTGGAGTTCAAGGGGCTCTGCGACGACTTCGTGCTCCCCCGCCTCGCCGCGCGCGCGGGCGCCCGGCCCGAGGCGCGCCCGGAGGCGAGGCTCGTGAAGCTCTTCGGCGTGCCGGAGTCCCACGCCGACCAGAAGATGCGCCCGCTCATGGGCGGGAACCCCGATGTGCGGTTCGGCTATCGCGCGCACTGGCCGGAGGTCCACCTGAAGTGGCGCCTCGCGGGAGCTCGGGCCACGGAGCGCGCCGACGCCATCCTCGCGGAGGTGCAGCGCCTCTTCGGCGACGCGCTCTGGACCGCGGACGCGAAGGCGGAGCTGCCGGTGGTGGTCGTGGAGCGGCTCCTCGCGCGCGGGGAGCGCGTCGCCCTCGCCGAGAGCTGCACCGGCGGGCTCCTCGCGTCGCTCGTCACGAGCGTGCCGGGCTCGTCGGGCGCCTTCGACCTCGGGGTGGTGGCCTACTCGAACGCCGAGAAGACGGCGGTGCTCGGCGTGCCCGAGGAGCTCGTGACGGCGCACGGCGCGGTCTCGGAGCCGGTGGCGCGCGCGATGGCCGAGGGCGCGCGGCGGCGCGCCGGGGCGACCTGGGGGATCGGCGTCACCGGCGTCGCGGGTCCTGGCGGCGGCACCGAGGCGAAGCCGGTGGGCACCGTGCACCTCGCGATCGCCGGCCCGGTCGGCACCGTGGCGTTCGCGCGCCGCTATCCGGGCGAGCGGGAGCGGATCCGCCGGATGGCGGCGTACGACGCGCTGAACGAGCTGCGGCTCGCGTTGAGGTGACCCCCTACGCTCCCGGCGGCCGCATCGGCGGCGGGAGCGGTCCCGCCCCGGGCGGACGCGCCGGCGAGATCGCCGTCCCCGCCGGACGCGCAGCGGGGGCGCCGGCACGGGCCGCCTCGGCCGACTTCGCCGTGCGCAGCACGTTCGTGGCGAGGGCGATCATCGAGCCCACGTCGGAGAGGGTCGCCGGCAGGACGACCGTGTTCGTGGTGCGCGCGAGGTTCCCGAACTGCTCCACGTACTGCTCGGCCACGCGGAGCTGCACCGCCTCGGTGCCGCCCGGGGCCGCGATCGACTCGGCCACCTTGCGGAGGCCCTCGGCGGTCGCGCTCGCGACGGCGAGGATCGCGGCGGCCTGACCTTCGGCCTCGTTGATCTGCCGCTGGCGCGAAGCCTCCGACTCCTTGATCACCTGCTGCTTCTTCCCGTCGGCCGTGTTCACCGCCGCGTCGCGCTCGCCCTCCGACGAGAGGATCACCGCGCGCTTCTCCCGCTCCGCGCGCATCTGCTTCTCCATCGCGGCGAGCACGTCCTTCGGCGGCGTGATGTTCTTGATCTCGTAGCGGAGCACCTTGATGCCCCAGGGGCCGGTCGCCTTGTCGAGCTCCGACACCACCATGCCGTTGATGTGCGTCCGCTCCTCGAACGTGCGGTCGAGCTCGATCTTGCCGATCTCGCTCCGGAGCGTGGTCTGCGCGAGCTGGCTGATCGCCCAGTGGTAGTCGTGGATGCCGTAGCTGGCGCGCTGCGCGTCGAGCACCTTCAGGTAGAGGACGCCGTCCACCGCCACCTGCACGTTGTCGCGCGTGATGCACACCTGCTCCGGCACGTCGATCGCCTGCTCCTTCAGCGTGTGCCGGTAGCGAACGGTGTCGAAGAACGGCACGAGCACGTGGAACCCGGCGTCGTACACCGAGTGGAACTTCCCCAGCCGCTCGACGACGAACGCGCTCTGCTGCGGTACCACCACCGCCGTCTTCGCGATGAAGACGACGACGAGCGCCGCGAGCAGGACTGCGATGACGAGGCCTGCGCTCACCATGTGCTCCCTCCGTTCACTCCGCCCGGATCCACAACGTCACGCCTTCGACCCGCTCCACCCGGCAGCGACGGCCGGCGGCGAGCGGCGCCGCGCCTTCGGCCTGCGCGGTCCGCGCGATCCAGGGCACCCCGCGCAGCTCCGCCTTCGCCTCGCCGCCCGCGGGCAGCTCCTCGAGGAGCACCACCTCCTCGCCCACGAGGCTGTCCACCGCCACGGGCGGCCGGCGCACCACCCGCGCGAGGAGCGCGCCGCGGAACAGCGCGAGCGACGCGAGGGAGGCCACCGAGAACACGATCCACTGCGGCACCGGGTCCACGCCGAGCGCGGCGAGCGGCGCCACGAGGAGCGCGCCCGCGCCGAAGAAGAGCGCCACGAGACCGCCCGGGGTCGCGAGCTCCACCGCGAGGAACGCGATGCCCACAATCGCCCAGAGCCACCACGCCATGCGCCACCTCCCCGCCGGATGCTATCAGCGCGGCCGCGAGAAGGCGGCATCCATCGTGCGACGCGATGGTGTCGAGCGTCGCGCACCGCCGGACGCGGCCGTCATCGCGCGACGCAGAAGGCGTCGACGAACGCGTCCCACGAGACGAACGGCGCGCCCTCGGCCTGGATGCGCTCGTGGAGCGCGCGCGCGGCGGCGAGGAGCGCGTCGTCGTCCCGCGGCGTCCAGCGCTCCTTCAGGCCGGCGTCGGACAGGACGCGCTCGACGAGGCTCCGCACGTTGCGGACGCGTCCATCGAGCTCTCCCTCGCGGTCGATGAGCCAACCCACGAGCTGCCCGATCCGCTCGCGCGCGACCGCGCGTCCCCGCGCGCCCGCCGCGACCAGCGCCTCGTTCACGTCGTCCGGGCTCGCGTCGCGCACGACGAGCCCGGCCATCGGAATCAGTTGCGCTTCCGGTGAGAGCCCGAGCCGCTCCAGCGCCGCCCGGCAGCGCGCCTCGTCGGCCGCGTCGGCGCACCGGATCCGGACCACCGGCTCCTTCCGACGCGCGGTGGGCCCGCTCGACCCGCTTCCTTCCCCTGGCGACTCGTTCACGCCGCGGCCTTACCGCGCTGCGCTCCTGCCCGCAAGGGACGCGCGCACGAAGCGGGGGCTGGCGTACGGTGCCGGTGTGGCGGACCTCGATCCGGCCGTCCTGGAGGCGCTCCGGAAGCAGAGCGGCCTCTCCATCGACCTCGAAGGCCGGTTCCGGCACCGCGGCGAGCCCATCACGCACGCGCGCACCCTGGAGGTGCTCTGGTCGTCGCTCCAGCAGATGGCGGACGGCCGCTACCTCGTCCGGATCGCCCGCGAGAGTGGCTACGTCCGGCTCGAGGACGCTCCGTACGGCGTGCGCGGCGTCACGTTCGAGCCGAGCGGACCGCTCGCGCACCTCTCGGATGGCAGCGCCGAGCCCCTCGCGCCGGCCACCCTCGCGGTCGACGCGGCGGGCGTCCTTCACTGTCGGGTGAAGGGGGGTACCCACCGCGCTCGCTTCACGCGCGCAGCCCAGGTCGCCCTCGGCCTCGCGCTCGTGGAGGACGCCTCGGCCCCCGCCGGCTACGCGCTGGTGCTCGATGGCGAGCGCCACGCGATCGGACGCGAGTGAGGCCCCGCGCTCCGCCCGCCGGGGGTACGACGCGAGCGTGTGCTTGCCCCCCCGTCGAGCGCCATCTACGTTTCGCCGCATCGATGAAGAGGCTCTTCGCGCTCTGGCTCGTCCTCGTCGCTCCCCTCACCGCGCGCGGCCAGGGGTTCACCCTCCGTCCACCGGACATGGGCGAATCGATGCGGGAGATGGACAAGCTCGTCGAGAGCGCCGCCTCGAAGAAGGGGCTCGAGCAGACCTTCGTCGTGCCCGAGCGGCCGGGGCAGAACCAGGTCTCCTGGTACGAGTTCAATTGGCGCCACCGCGACATCGCCTCGCCCGCCGGCGGGCCCGGCGGGCTCCGGCTCTACTTCTACGATCGCGAGCAGGCGATCGCGGAGCGCGCGCTGCCGTCGATCCGCAGCTCGTACCTGCGCCTCGTGGACCAGTTCCACTACAGCCCGACGAAGCGGATCCCCTACATCCTCTACTCGTCGCACCGTGAGTTCCAGGCGACGAACGTCTTCCAGGTCACCGAGGGCACCCTCGGCGTCACGTCCCCGGAGGATCTCCGGATGACGCTGCCGTACTTCGGGGACCACGAGAGGTTCCGCGAGGTGTCGATGCACGAGATGGTGCACCAGTTCACCATCCAGAAGCTGCTCGACCTCGCCCGCGCGGAGGACGTCGAGTCGCCGATCAACGTGCTCCCGCTCTGGTTCATCGAGGGCATCGCGGAGTGGTACTCGAAGGGCGGCCTCGACCCCGAGACCGACGGCTACCTGCGCGACCTCGTGTGGAACCCGGATCCACGCGAGCACTACGAGATCCTGCCGTTCGCCGAGGATCGGATCCGCGGCTACATCCCGACCTACAAGCTGGGGCAGGCGCGGGTCGCGTTCATGGCCGACACGTACGGGAAGGAGAAGATCCAGGGCTTCCTCGAGAACGCGGTGCACACCGGCGGCGGAGGGGACCGCGCCTTCGCGGGGCTGGTGCGCCGCACCCTGAACGAGCCCGTCGAGCAGGTGGACGCGCGCTGGCGGGAGTGGCTGAAGCGCCGGTACTACCCCGAGTACCTGCGCGTGCGGCAGGACCTGCCGGCGCTGCGCGAGTACCGCGACATGCCCGGCGAGCCCGAGGCGTTCGAGGCGTCGGCCGACGGGAACCTGATCATCTACCGCGGGATCGACCGCGAGGAGGGGCGCGCCCGCCTCTACCTCATGGATCACCGGAACCCGCGCGGCGCGGTGGAGGTGGTGGCCGACAACCAGCCCGGCGTCGAGTCGCTCCATCCCATCGAGCACGGCGTCACCGCGCTGGGTCCCGGACTCCTCGCGTTCACGGCGCAGGACGGCGCGGGGGACGTGATCTACGTCCGGCCCTTCCGCCACACGCCGCCGGAGAAGGGGCACGCGCCACGCATCCAGCTCGGCAAGCAGCGCAAGCTCGCGCTCGTGCACCCGGCCGGCCAGCGCTTCATCGAGATCTCCGATCCCACGCTCTCGCGCGACGGCAGCCACCTCGCGTTCGTCGCGCTCACCGAGCGCGGCCAGCAGGACATCTACGTGGTCTCCACGCAGGGCGGCCTCGCGCGGCAGCTCACGAACGACCGCTTCGCGAAGCGCGATCTGGCGTGGGGTCTCGACGGCATCTACTGCGCCTCCGACGCCACCGACCACGGACGGTTCAACCTGTTCCGCGTCGACGAGGCGACCGGCGAGAAGACCCGGCTCACCACCGCCCCCAGCGAGGACCGTCACCCGCGCCCGCAGGCCGACGGGTCGGTGCTGTTCTCGAGCATGGAGGGCGGCAAGAGCGACCTGTGGCTCCTCAAGGACGGGAAGGTCCGGCGGCTCACCGACTTCGCGACGGGCCTCTCCTCGCCTGCCGCCGCGCCGAACGCGCGCGGCGTCTACGCCTCCACGTTCTATCGGGGACGCTTCCGGCTCGTGGAGGTGCCCAAGGTCGCGCTGCTCGAGGAGCCCCCGATCATCGTCGAGCCGCCGCCGAGCCCGCCGCTCGACATCCCGAGCGAGGAGATCCCGGCCGACACGCCGCGCTACAACGCCTACTCCGCGAGGAACTGGAGGCCGGAGGCCGGCATCGTGTACGGCGGCGGCGCGCAGAACGCGATCGCCGGGCGCGCCGCGCTCCTCTTCTCCGACCTGCTCCGCGACCGGGTCGTCTACCTGGACTTCGCGATCTACGGATCGTTCGACTACACGCAGGCGCTCGTGCTGTTCGAGGACCGGTCGCGGCGCTCGAACTTCGTCTACGGCGCGTACCACTTCGTGCAGCAGCAGATCGACCGGATCGACCCCACCCTCGCCTACTTCCAGCGGGACTTCGGCGTCGTGGGATCGCTCCGCCATCCGCTCGACCGCTTCCGCCGCGTCGAGGCCGAGTTCTCGGTGGGCGGCGTGAACCGCTACTGCCTCACCGACTACTCCACCAGCCTCCCCGTGCTCTGCGGCGGCACGCGCACGGTGAACCCGGGCGCGAACGACTGGGCGCACCGGAACGGCGGCGTGACCCTCACGCTCGGCCCCACGTTCCGCTACGGCTACGACACGGTCCGCTACGATCCCTTCACCGGCCCGCTCGCGGGGAAGGCCCTGCTCTTCGAGCTCGGCGGGGGCTGGCTGCCGTTCCGGCAGGCGGTCCACGGCTTCTCCCGCGTCGACGCCTCGACCTACTATCCCATCATCGGGCGGACGAACATCACGCTCCGCATCGGCGCCGGCACGAGCTTCGCGCCCAACGAGGTCGGCCGCTCGTGGTCGCGCAACTGGTGGCTCACCTCGGCCGACAACCTCCGCGGCTTCTATCCGCTCGACATCGCCTACCTCGTCGGCGGGAACTACTACGTCGCGAACGCGGAGCTGCAGGTCCCGCTCGACACGCTCATCCGCTTCTTCATCTTCGACTACGTGGAGGGCGTCGCCGCGATGGACTTCGGCGGCGTCTTCAACCGGTGGGACGACAGGAAGGTGAACCTGAACGGCCAGACGGTGATCGCAGAGCCGGGCGCGTGGTACGCGCGGACGCTCACGGGCGTGCTCGGGGTGAACGTGCTCTTCGGGCCGCTGCTCCTGCGCGTCCACTTCGGCCACCCGCTCGACATCGGCGGCCAGGTGACCCCGGCGCAGCTCCACGGCGACAGCTGGGTCACGAACATCACGCTGCGGTACTTCTTCTTCTGAGCCTCGTCGCGGGGGCGGCGAGGCCGGCGCGCTCAGCGGCGATTGACGAGCAGCGCCGCGTCGCGGACCACGCGATCGGCGGCGTCCGGAGCGTCGGCGTCGTACGTGCCGCGAATCCGGGCCGCCCCGTCCACCAGCACGAGGCGGGCACCGTGTGGAGTCCCTCCCGGCGAGCGCTCGTCCGCGCCCACCCGGAGCCCCTCCTGTGCGGTCGCCCGCACCTCGGCAGGCGCGCCGGTGAGGAACGTCCACATCCGAGGGCTCGCACGGTGGGCGCGCGCGTATGCCCGCAGCCGATCCGGCGTGTCGTGGTCGGGGTCCACGCTGATGGAGACGAGGTGCAGCGCAGGCTCGAGGTTCCGCGCGCGCGCCTGGATGCGCGCCAGCTGCCGCGTCCCGCGGTGTTCACCCCCGGTGTGGACGCCGCTCGCCACCCATACGCGGCCCGCGAGGTCCTTCGAGCCGAAGGGATTCCCGTCCTGGTCCGTGAGCGAGAACTCCGGGACGCTCCCCAGCACCGGCGGCGGCGGCGGCAATCGGGTCCGCGCCGACCAGACCACCGGCCACGCGGCGACCAGCGCAATGAAGCCGACCCACACCAGGGGCCGGCCGACGGCCGCGCGGAGGAGGCCGCCGGCGCGCGCGGCAACGCGGGTGGGGTGCACGGCTTGTTCGTGGTCGCCCCCAGCCACACAGTCAAGGACCTCTGGAGTGATTGCGCGGAGCGCGCAATGAGCGACACGGCGGTACACGCGCACGGACCGGCCGCCTGGCCTCCCGACGCTCAATACGGCGCCGCGACGCCCGGCAAGATCGGGATGTGGATCTTCCTCGTGTCCGACGCGTTCTCGTTCGGCGGGCTGCTGATCGGGCTGGGGATCCTGAAGAGCCGGAGCCCGGAGTGGGTGCAGCCGGGCGAGCCCGCGCTCGCCATCCCCTTCACCGCCGGTCTCACCTTCCTGCTCGTCGCCTCGAGCCTCACCAACGTGCTCGCGTGGGCTGCTGCCGCGGAGGGGCGGCGCCGGTCCGCCGCCGCACTGCTGGCGGTCACGGCGCTCGGCGGCCTGCTCTTCCTCGCGGGGCAGTACCACGAGTGGTCGACCCTCCTTCACCACGGCCTCGTCTTCGGCCGGTCGGCTCGCGCGAGCACCTTCTACGTCATCACCGGCTTCCACGGGCTCCACGTCACGGTGGGGGTCCTCTACATCCTCGCGATCCTCGCGATGTACCTGCGCGGCCGCGCCGACGCGCACCACGTCGAGCTGCTCGGGCTCTACTGGTGCTTCGTCGACTTCGTGTGGATCTTCGTCTTCTCGTTCGTCTATCTCATGCCCTGAGGCCGCGATGGCCGACGTCGCCGGAGCGCGTCCGATCCCAGTGGCAAGCGGCGCAACGCGCCGCGCGCAGTACGTCGTCGTGTTCGTGGTCCTGGGCGTGCTGACGCTCGTGGAGCTGGGGGTCGTCCGCACCCCCGGCATCGCGAGGCCCGCGATGGTCGTGGCGCTGGTCGCGATCGCCGTCGCCAAGGCGGCGCTCATCGCGCTGTTCTACATGCACCTCCGCTTCGAGACGCGGCTCCTGCGGCTCACGGTCCTCGGTCCGCTCGTCGCGCCCGCGATCTACGGCATCATCCTCATGGCCGAGGCCGGAACCCGGGTGGTGCGATGAGGCGCGCGCTCGCCGTTCTGGGCATGCTCGCGCCGGCGATCGCGCTGGCTTGCCCGGTCTGCGCCGCCGATCGGAACCCGCACGCGCTCCTGCTCGTGGGGGCTATGATCGCCGCGCCCTACGTCGTCGCCGCGGCCGTGATCCACGCGATCCGCGCGGGA
>Ga0318496_10001109_pt1 | contig 10424 bp, 8 predicted proteins | sample GRESIP109b1f22_FD_203296 | JGI IMG/M metagenome (GOLD analysis project Ga0318496, IMG submission 203296) | Tropical soil microbial communities from Luquillo Experimental Forest, Puerto Rico - GRE.SIPMG.109b1f22 | ecosystem: Environmental > Terrestrial > Soil > Tropical forest > Bulk soil... | reverse complement strand
CCTTTGACCAGCGGCACGGCCCCGAGGCGGCCCGGCTACTGCTCAGCGCGGCCCGGCGCCTCGAATCAGTCGACGCCAGGCTGGCGCGAGAGGCGCACCTGGAATCGCTCATGGCCGCCTACTGGGTCGGTCCCCAGGATGCCCCCGGTCCCCTGAGCGAGGCGGCGCAGGCCGCGCGCGCGGCCATGCCGGCCCCGGATGCTCCCCGCCCGGTCGACGTCCTGCTCGACGCGTTCGCGCTGTGGTTCGCGGGACAGCGCGACGGCAGCTCAGGCTCGCACCTCACCCAGGCGCTCGAACTGCTGCTCGCCTTGGACGTCAGCAACGATGAAGCTGACCGCTGGGCGTGGCTCACCGCGGGAACGGCCATCAACTTGATCGGCCTCGAACTATGTGACCCTGAGTCCTGGTACGCGCTGACCACCGCCCAGGTCAGATTCGCGCGTGAGACAGGCGCGCTCGTGCACTTGCAGTTCGCGCTCAACTACCTGGCGTCCGCCCAGGTCGCCATGGGCGAGCTGGCCGCGGCGGCGCGGCTGATGGAGGAGGATCACCTGATCGCCGAGGCGACCGGGAACCCGCCCATCGCCCTGGCGGAGATGATGATCGCCACCTGGCGAGGCCGGGAGGACGAGGCATCAAGGCTGATCGAGGCCGTCTCCCAGGCCTCCGCCGCAAGCGGCCTGGGCCTGATGGTCGACTTCTGCGTCTACGCTCGCTCAGTGCTCTACAACGGCCTCGGACGGTATGACGCCGCGCGGGACGCTGCTCGGCGGGCCTTCGAGCTTCATCCGATAGGCTACGGACCCCTCGTGGTGTCCGAGCTGGCCGAGGCGGCGGCCAGGACAGGCGATGCCGGGCTGGTCCGGGCCGCGCTGGAGTCGGCGTCCGGGCGGGTACAGGTGACCCCCACGCCTTGGGCGCTGGGCATCGAGGCCCGTGTCCGCGCCCTGCTGAGCAGCGGCGAGACCGCAGAAAACTACTATCTGGAGTCGATCGGCCACCTCGCCAGGACCCGCATGCGCTCCGAGGTCGCCCGCGCGCACCTGCTGTACGGGGAGTGGCTGCGCCGCCAGGGTCGCCGCACGGATGCTCGCGCGCAGCTGCGGACCGCCCACGAGATGCTGGACGTCATCGGTATGAGGGCGTTTGCCGAGCGCGCTCGCCGGGAGCTGGTCGCCACGGGCGAGACGGTGGTGATGCACAACGTCAAGACGCTCACCATGCTGACCGTGCAGGAGACCTCTATCGCTCGGCTGGCCCGCGACGGCCGGACCAACCCGGAAATCGGCACCCAGCTATTCCTGTCCCCGCGCACAGTCGAATGGCACCTGCGCAAGATCTTCACCAAGCTCGGCATCGCCTCCCGCCGCGAACTGCACGCCGCGCTGGCGCAGCTCGGGCGCGACGACGAGCCGACCCTGCCGAGGGCCTAACCTGCTAGCAGCTAAGACGGGCGGGCCGACTAGCGCAAGCCCGTCACCTGGTTATCCCCCGCTCAATCTCGGCATCATCGCCTTGCGCGGTTACCTGGTCATCGCCGCGCTGCTCATAATCATCAACGCCATCCAGTTCGGCGCTCACTGAAGGCGGACCATGCCAGGTCCGGGGCCGACGCCTGGCAGCGAACAGATCACCCGGATCTGCACGATCGCCGGCTGGTTTGAGTTTGGCCGCCCGGCCGTCCAGATAACGGCGGGTACGCGTGGGCTTGGTCAGATAAGGATCAGCCACAGCGCGTGACCAGAGGATCAGGCCGGACTTGGTTCAGATCCGCCAGAGCGAGAACTTACGGGTAATCGGATCAACGGCCTGCCTGGGACCGAACACGCCCAGCCCCCAGTAGTCGAGATCCTCTTCCCGGGTCGCCCGGGCCCGGGCCATCTGTTCCGCGAACGTGTCCTGGGTCATCGTTTCGGTGAAGTCGGCGTGAGGCAGCCCGGCCCGGATCGCGTCGAGGCGCGCCGTGCGCAGCTGGCTGGAGTTTCTCGCGCTCAGGACCACCAGCGACAGCGCCGGTACCGGGTGGGCGTTGCCGTCGGCGTCGGCGTAGTCGACGAAGGACATGTGCCGCCTGGTTTCGTCATCGGCGCGGGCGACCAGCGTGGCCGTCATGTGGCGCACGCGTTGAGGGCAGCGGCCGGGGGGATCTTCTTGCTGAGAACGACCACGAACTTGTGCGTTGCCGGGCCAGGCTGTGATTCGGTCAAGGCCTTACCTTCCGATGAGCGGCACGCGGCAGAAGGAACGGTACCCGCCGCGTCCTGACGGATCCTGCGTATCTGGGTGTACCAGGTGGCGCATCGAACCGCCGGATTGCGCTGGTCGTCTACCCGACTCAGTGGCGGGTAGCTCCGCGACGGCTGGTCCGGGCTTGGCCGCGTGTTGACGGATGCGAAACGTGCTGTGCTTGCCTGCTTTCAATCAGCGGCTTCCCAGTCGGCGTCGCGGTCCGTCGCATACTCGAGGATTCGCGGTGAGGGCGGGATCTCGGGCTTGGGCGGCTGCAGGATTGGCTCCTGGCCGGGGCTGGTCCAGGTGGGGAATGCCGGGCCGTGGTCGCCGTAGTCGGGGTCCTCGGACGGAACAGTCTGGCTCTGCCGGTCGGCCAGCCGGTCAGCGAAGGTGCGGTGGCCGGCTGTCAGGTCGGTGATCGACTTGTCTATCTCGCCGGGCGGCTGGTCCGGGGTGAGGGCGAGCTCGTCGCGCTGGGCCTGGGTGACGGGCTCGGGTTCGGCGGAGCGCAGCGGGGAGAAGTGCTGGCCGGGGTGGCGGCGGCGCAGTTCGGCGTCGGCCGCGATGGCCAGGTGGCGCTGGGCGCGGGTGGCTGCCTCCCAGTCGGCGCGGTCGGCCATGACCGTGGCGAAGACGGTCTCGCGTTGCCGGTAGGCCTGCTCCAGGGCCTGGTAACCAGCTGCCAGCTTGTGCTTGGCCGCGGCGTGATCGTGGTCGCCGCACCGGCCGACGGCGCGGGCCTCGGCGGCGGCGCGCAGGCCAGCCAGGCGGACGTTCCAGGCGGCGCCGCGGACCTGACGCAGCTCATCGCCGACGTACCGGGGCGCCCAGGCGGTCTCGATCGGGTAGGTGTCGCGCAAGTGCAGCAGCCGACCGTCCGGCATGCCGCGCACGTCCGGGCCGTCTACCGGGCCGAGGGCGGCTAGAGCCTGGTGCCAGACGGCCCTCGCGTCGGGCGCGGCCGTGACCGGTTCGGGGCCGATCGGGTCGGCCGGGTGATCATAGCCGGACAGTTCGCGCCAGGCGCCGATCGCCGCAGCCCGTTTCTGCCACTCGAGCCGGTCGGCCGGATCGGCGGTGACCGGACCGAGCGCTGCGGTGGCCCAGGCCGGAGGATGGCTGGCGGCGTGCTCACCGATCCGGTCCTTGCGGGCGTCCATCATCGCCGCGATCTCGGCCACGTAGGCCTGGCGTGCGGGGTCGGCGAGGGCGGGGACCTGCTCGGACCACGGCCGGGACGGGAGCGGGACCGGCGCGCCGAGGCGGTGGCGGAGGCGGGCGTCCAGGACGGCGGCGATGTCGCGGGATCCGGCTAGGTCCCGTTCGGCGATCGCGTCGGCCAGGACACCGGCGGGGTCCAGGCCGGCCAGTTCGGCGGCGCGCAGGGTGCGCCACAGCCACCGGGCCTGGTGGCCGGGTTCGGCGCGATGCCCGGGCGGCAGGGTGTTCATGAGCAGGTCGCGGTAGTGCTGCTCGCGGGCCGGGGTGGTCTCGGCGGTCCAGATGGCGTGCAGGATGGCTAGGTGGTCAGCGTCGGCGAGGGCCTGGTGGCGGGTCTGGGTGGCCGATTGCTGCTGGCCGTCATGGTTCAGGACCGCGGCGAGCACGCCTAGCGCCGTGTCCGGCGCGGCGGACGCGTTAGCCGGGGCGGGGAGGTCGGCTCGTTTGGCATGAATTCTGTCGTACCGGGCCAGTTCGGGAGCCGACCTCGGGCCGGGAGCCGGGTCGGCGGTCTTGGGCGAGGCGGTGAACACGTAGGCGAGGTTGGCGTCGGTGCCGCGGGTCAGCGCGACGTAGGCGTGCTGTTGAGCGGCGCTCAGGATTCCCATGGCGAGAGGCTGTAGCGGCACCGGGCACGCCGATGGTGACCCCGGGCCAGGTGGGTTCGTTGGCGGCGGCACCGTGCCGATGAGCGATCCGGGGTGTCAGTGACCTGCAATCCGGCGCGCGGGCGGCAGGTCTCCGCGTCGGCTAGGTGCCGGTACCGGGCGAGCGGGCCGTCCCGGGTTGCGCGGGCCGCCGCAGGGTGGCACGCTGCAACACCAGCTGCCCCTGGTGCGGACGAGACGGCCGGGCCGATCCTGGCGGGATGGGCGATGATCGAGGTCTTCGACACGACGGCGGCCAGGATCGCGCTGGCCCGCCGGATGCTGGGCTGCCCGGGCTGCGGCCAGCCGCTGCGGCTGTGGGGGCACGCCCGCGAGCGCACCGTCCGCGAGACCGGCGGCACGCCGCTGACCATCCGCCCGGACCGCGCGCTGTGCACTGGCTGCGGCGTCACCCACGTGGTGCTGGACGCCGGGCTGCTGCCGCGCCGCGCCTACGCCGCCAGGCTGATCGGGCAGGCCCTGGCCGCGTCCGCTCGCGGGCACGGGCACCGGCCCATCGCCTCCGGCCTGGCCGTCCCGGCCGGCACGGTGCGCGGCTGGATCCGCGCAGCCCGCCGGTCCGCCGTGCAGCTGCGCGTCACGGGCATCCGCGCCGTCCTGGCATCCGGCCATGCTGAGCTGCTGTCCTGGGCCCGCACCGACGAGCTGGGTGCCGCGCTGGAGCACCTGGCAGCCGCGGCGCTGGTCCTCGGCCGCCGCCACGGGCTGGAGCACACATGCTGGTGGGCGCGGATCAACGTGCTGACCCGCGGCCGGCTGCTGACCATGGCCCCGGCCGGCTAAGCCGGCCGCGCCGTTCCCGGCCCGCGCCTGCCCGCAGACAGCCATCACCGCCGAAAATCTGCCTTGAGTCCGGCACCTTGCCCATGTGGACCGGCACCTTCCCCACGACACCGCCCGAAATGCCCGGTTCTTCATCGGCGTCGTGAACGCCGCCAAGATGGGGATCTTGAGCGCCGGGCAACACGTGCTGGCGGTCCTCGGTGCCGGTGATCACCGCCAGGCCGCTGTGGACGGTGCGGCCCTGGGCGGCGTGGTCTGTGACCGCGTAACCCAGTTCGGAGTTTTCGTAGCGGTTGAACAGGAAGTGTCGGTCGGTCCAGCGGCGCTGCCCGGTCCGCGGGTCGGCGTCCAGGGCCCGGCGGACGATCAGGCCGTCCGGGGTGATGGCTTCGATGCGGAGCAGGTCGCCGTTGGCCAGGGCGCGGCCGGGTTCCCCCGCCTCGACCGTGTGGTCGTTGCGGGTGCAGAGGATCAGGTCACCGGGGCTGGCCCGGGTGCCGTCGGCGATGGTGACCGCGGGCCCGCCGGAGACGATGCCGAGGTTGATGAGGTCCTCGCGGATCCGGCGGTTCAGCTCGCGGCGCAGCGCGTGGTCTGCGGCCATCAGCAGGGCGTCAGTGCCGCCGGCGGTCAGGGCGACGTAGGCAGCCGTGGCGGCATCCATCATCTGCTCCGGGTCTCCCCCGATGATGCGGCCGTGCTGGTCGTAGTCGGCTAGCACGCTGGTATCGCCGTCGCGCAGCCGCAAGCTGGCGGCTTGTTCCCACCGCTCGCGGAATCGGACGGGTTCGGCCAGCCGGGCAAAGCCCAGCGTCTGGGCGAGCAGAGACATCCCGCCGCCGTTCTCCACCGCCTGCAGCTGGCTGATGTCCCCGGCCAGGATGATCTTGGCGCCGCGGGCCTTCGCGTAGGCGATCAGGTCGGCCAAGTCCGAGCCGGACAGCATCGAGGCCTCATCGATGACCAGCAGGGTGCCCGGGCCGATCCGGACCGGGCCGCGGGCGCCGCGCCGGCCGGGCAGATGCCCCAGGAACTGGGCGGCGTTGTAGCACACCGGGACCCCGGCGGCCAGGGTGTTGCGGGCCGACTGGGACGGGGTGATGCCGATCACCGGGCCCAGCCCGGCCTCCGCCCAGATCCGCCCGGCCTCGGCCAGCACCCGGGTCTTGCCGGACCCGGCTGGCGCGTTGAGAACCGACACGAGCCGGCCATCGGTCAGCGCGGCGAGCGCGGCAGCGGCCTGGTCCTCGCGCAGCCCGCTGCCCGTGCGCGGATCCTGCGCGTCACGCCCGTCCTGCGCGTGTCCGGCTAGCGTGTCCTGCAGTCGCGCCGGATCCGCGCTGAGCGCGTACGCGGCTTCCGCGCGCGATACGCGCGGCGCCTCGCTTGCGCTCGCCTGCGCCACCATGCGCTCTTCCATGGCCAGCTGCGCGCGCGTCGCGTACCGGCTACCGCCGTGCCGCTGGTAGACACTACGCCCATCCGCACGCAGCAAGCTGGCCGGCACCTCCCCTGGCTCGGGCGCCTCCAGGCAGGTGACCGGCTCGAACTCCGAGGCCAGCGCCCGGTCGGCCAGGTCCTCCAGCAGCGCGGCGGCCGCGGCCGGGTCCATCCCGGTCCGGGGCAGGACGCGGCCGAGGTACTTGATCACATCCGCGCGGGTCCAGGCGCTTTCCGCCTGCTGGGCCAGAGCGACCGCCTTCTGCGCTGCGCGGGCCAGCTCCAGCTCGCTGAGCACCGTGCCGTCTGCGCCGCGCGTGCGCGGGCCTGCGCGACGGCTCTGGCTGTGCCAGACCGACGGCGCGACAGACGCCAGCGGGACGCCGAGGGTGCGCGCGAGCTTGTCTGCCCAGCCCGCGTGCGCCTGCGCGAGATCCAGCGCGCCGTGCTTGGCCGCGCGCGTAGCGAAGTTGGACGCTTGCGCCAGGTGCGCGAGCTCGCGCTGGGTCGGCGCGCGGCCGTACCGCTGCTCGAACCGCGCCGCGCGGCCGCGCAGATCCGCGCTGATCGACTCCCGGCGCGAGGAGAATACCCGCATCATCTCCCCGCCAATGCCCGTGATCTCGAAGCCGTGCCCGTCGTCCCGCACAGTCCATTCCAGGCCGAACCGAGCGGTGAGGGCTTCCTCCAGGTGCTGGGAGACGATCGCGGCGACCGCGCCGATGTGCTCGTTGTAGCCGAGCGAGTCCGGCGCCCGCCACTTCCCGTCGGTGGCCGTCTTGGCGACGTGGGCGATCTGGGAGTGGACGTGCAGCTGCATGTCACCGTCCCGGGAGGTGTGCTGCAGCCAGTGCGCCACCGCCAGGTCGGCCTCGCGCCACTGGCCGGTCTCCCGGCCGTGCACGCGGGTGTTGTGCGACCCGGTGCGGGTGTAGCCCGCCTCGCGCTGGAAATAGGCGAAGCCCGCGTGCACAGCCTGCCAGATCATGTCGTCGACCTCGCCGACCAGGGACGACCAGTACTTATCGCCGTCGTTGTCTCCGGCCTGGCGGGCCAGGCGGGCGTTCTCGCCCAGGGAGGCGTGGAAGAGCGAGATCGACTTGGACAGCGAAATCGTCAGGTCGAAAAAGAGAGGACTCTGCCGCGCCTTCTTGACCGCCTCGATGCGGAGTTCGCGCTTGCGCTCGGCGGTGGCGTGCGGCTCGGCGGCCAGCAGCGCAGTGTACAGGTCGGCGGCTTTACGGCCGTTGCCTGGCAGGCGGCCAAGCTGAGTGCCGTCGGGAGATTTACGCTCGCCGAACAGAAGATCGTACGGTTTGCGCTCGACGGCCTGGCCGGGCTCGAACCCGAGCGCTCTGGCGCCGGGTCCCCACCAGTGGCCGGGCGGCTCTCCCCCGGTCTCGCTGGCCTGGATGTAGTAGCTGGCCGCGTCCTTGGCCGGGTCGCGGTCGACCTGCTTCCAGATGTAGTCAAGGTCATAACCCTTGCTCAGTGTCGCGACAATCGCCAACGGCTAATCCACCGCCAGCGGGCATGGCGGGACTGTCCATGCTCATCGGATGGTGCATGGGTGTGAGGCAGCCAGGAACCATGCTTCAAGAGAAGCAAGACAGCCGATCAAGATCAGAAACGAAGATCAGGACAGCGAGACGTTCAGGTGTCCTGATCTGATCAGAGCGATCACAGCCATCGAGGTATGGCGGGAAGTCTGTTGTACGGAGTGGTGACCCGGACGTCACGGTCTCGTCCGGTCAGCCATCCGAGCAGTCCGGCTGCTGTTGACCGCGCCGCCGTGCCCCCGCCCGGACCGAGCTGCCAGTAGCGGTCGCGGTCGGCGGGTTCCAGGCGGACGGCCGGGCAGCCGTCGCGGGCCGAGAGCGAAGCGGTGACATCATCGAGCAACGTGTCGATCACCTCGGCCGGCAGGTCACCCAGGCGTGCGCCGGCGTCGAGGTCGACCGCGCGCAGCCAGACTTCCCGGACCCGCATTCACGGGATTTCCGCCGCGGGAATGATGCGTCCGAGTGCGCTGCGCACCTCGGCGCGCCATGACTGGTCATCGAGCGCGTCGAGGGCTCGCTCCAGGTCTCCGGCGGTGCGGCCGAGCTCGCGGCGCACTTCCTCGGCGGGGAGAGCCGATGCACCTCGATCTCCGCGGCTCGCTGCTCGCGGTCGCGGTACATCGGAGCCTCCACGCCGGTGCGCGCCCACGCGGCGGGCCTGCCCAGTGCCTCGGCGTTCCGCGCCAGATGCCCGACGACGTGAGCGCGGCTCCACCCGGGGAGCACTCTGGGGCTGCGCAGGTCGGCGTCGGCGATCCGATGCACGGTCCGGGCTGCGAACCGCTGGCCGTCGCGTATCCACTGCCGGGTCAGCCGGTATCGTGCCCCGCGCTTACTGGACGGCCTGCAGCCGGGCCGCTATGTCTGCGCGCAGCGCCTTCTTGTCGAGCTTCCCGACCTTGGTGGTGGGCAGTTCGCCTACCACGGTGGGTACGACCGTTATCTTCTCCGTCTGCGCCGCGATGTACGTGAGCAAGGTCCAGGCGTCATAGAACTTCGGCTGGTACAGGTGGTGGTCCTGGATGGTGACCGGGTCGAGGCCGAGCCGTTCGGCGTCCCGGGCCCGCCGCAACGGCTCGGCGGCAGGATGCCAGACCGGGTCCACATTGGCGCCGAACACAACGGGCTGGACCGCCCCGGGAATCCTAGAGGCTGTGAAACCTGGGAGGATGCAGGGTCATGGTGGCACAGCGGAAGTATCCGGAGGAGCTGCGTGAACGCGCGGTGAAGATGGTGCTTGAGGTCCGGGAGCGGGAGGGGAAGGGGCACGGGGAGCTGGCCCGGGTGGGCAGGCAGCTGGGTGTTCATCCGGAGGCGCTGCGGTCCTGGATGAAGCAGACGGAAATTGACCGCGGCGAGCGGCCGGGCACTACGACCGGGGATAGGCAGCGCATCTTTGAGCTGGAGCGGGAAGTGCGTGAGCTCCGCCGTGCGAATGAGATCCTGAAAGCCGCCAGCGCTTATTTCGCGAGGGAACTCGACCCGAGGCTGCCGCGCTAGTCGAGTTCATTGACTCGCACCGGGACCGGTTCGGCGTCGAGCCGGTCTGTGCGGTCCTGGGATTTCCCGTGCCGTCGTATTACTACGCGAGGAAACGCGCAGCTGAGCCGGCGGCGCGGGATACCCGTGATGCGATGCTGAAAGAGAAGATCGTGCAAGTGTGGAAAGGCGAGGAGGGCAGGGAGGTTTACGGCGCGCGGAAGATATGGCTGGAACTGAACCGGCAGGGCGTCGTGGTGGCGCGGTGCACTGTCGAACGGTTGATGCGTGACCTGGAGATACACGGCGCCAGGGGGCGTCGCAGGCGGCCCCGCACCACGGTGCCCGGCGACCCCGCGGGCATGCCGGCCGACCTGCTGGAACGCGGTTTCTACGGAACTGCGCCGAATCGCCGCTGGGTCGCGGACATCACGTACGTGCCCGTCGTCACCGGGGATTTCGCGTATACCGCGTTCGTGATGGACCTGTTCGCCCGCCGCGTTCTCGGCTGGCAGGTCGCTGACCACTTGCAGGCGGATCTTGCCCTCGATGCGCTGGAAATGGCGATCTGGACGCGGCGGCACGAGAGCATTGACGGGCTGGTCCACCATTCCGATCGCGGCGTGCAGTATACGTCGATCCGTTACACTAAGCGGCTCGAGGACGCCGGTGCGGTGCGTTCGGTGGGGAGTAAAGGTGATTCCTATGATAATGCTGCGGCGGAATCGCTGAACAGCTTGTACAAGAGGGAGCTTATCGATCTCCGTGGCGATTGGCAAGGGGCTCATGATGTGATGGTCGCCACGGCAGACTGGGTGCGGTGGTATAACGAGGTGCGTATCCATTCTTATAGCGCTGATATGCCGCCGAAAATGTACGAGGAAATCTACAATAAAGCAATGGCGTCTGGTAAACTGGGGAGCAGTTCGCAGACATGAGGGCCTCTAGACTCGCCGGGGCGGACCAGACAGCCTCCGAGACCCGCAGCCCGTTCAGGGCCAGCAGGGAGATCAGGGCGTGCTCGCCTGCCGTCCCG
>Ga0318496_10001106_pt1 | contig 10433 bp, 8 predicted proteins | sample GRESIP109b1f22_FD_203296 | JGI IMG/M metagenome (GOLD analysis project Ga0318496, IMG submission 203296) | Tropical soil microbial communities from Luquillo Experimental Forest, Puerto Rico - GRE.SIPMG.109b1f22 | ecosystem: Environmental > Terrestrial > Soil > Tropical forest > Bulk soil... | reverse complement strand
CGCCGGCAATAAAAACGAGCAGGCCCAACAGCATGATCGCGCGCCGGGTCAAGCCAAATGCGACAATGCTCCTCAGCACCGCTCACCTCGATGTTGCTCGTAGTGGGCTCATCGCGCGCTTGCGGTGGCCAGCATGTTGCTGAGAAAGATCGCGCCGTCGGTGGCGACGAGTTCGCCAGGCTGCACGCCTTGAAGGATTTGCCTGTAGCCGTCGCGCTGCTGCCCGATCTCGACGGTTCGTTTGGTGAAACGCCGGCGGTCGGCGGTGACCCAGATCGTTTGTGTACCGTCGCCTTGCCGAACCACGCCGTTGAGAGCAACTGCAGGAGAGCGCACCGGCGCGCCAACGCTGATGACAAAATTTGCGAACATGCCCGAACGCAGTTCGTGCTGCGGGTTCTTGACCTCGGAGCGGACGAGGACGCGGCGGGTAGTGGGATCGACGATTGAGCCGACAGTCGTGATCGTGCCGTCGAACAGCCGGCCCGGGAAAGCGCTGATCCTGACTTGCGCCGCCTGGCCGACCTGGAAAGCCGGACTATCGTTTTCAGCGACGTTTGCCAGCATCCACATCGTATCGACATTCGCCACCGTGAACGGCGCGGGCGCGCTTCCGGGCTGCACGTAAAGCCCTGGCGCCGCATTACGCGCGGTGATCCGGCCGTCGATCGGGCACGGCACGACGAGCGTCGGGTCCGCCTTGCGCTCGGCGATGATACGGTCGATCTCCTCATTCGTCTTGCCGAACAGCCGCACCGCATCGCGCCCGGCGCGCAGATTGCCTTCGGCTGTCTGCTGCTCGGAAATGCCCTGATCATAATCGCGCTGCGACACGGCGCGCGTCGTATAGAGCTCTTTCAGGCGCGCGAGATTGCGCGTGGTCATTTGCAGGACTCCCGCTGCGGCGATCAGGGTGGACTCGGCCGACAGCAGATCGGGACTGTCGATGGTAAAAAGCGTCTGACCCTTTTCGACGTCGTCGCCAACCGACGCAAATGAGCTAATGATCCGGCCGGCATACGGCGTGAACACCTGCACCGACATTTCCTCGTCGAAATCGATACTGCCCACGGCCTCTTTCTCGGTTGGAAAGTCGCGCTCCCCAACTGGCTCGACCTTGACCGCCGAGAGTTGAGCATCCGACAGGTCGATGCTGTCCTGGTGTTCACCTGCCGCTGCGCTCGGCGCAGCGTCATGAGGGCCTGTTGATCCGCCTTTGGGAGGCCCGCCGAAATGCGAAGCCCAGTAGAGCGCGATGACGAGCGCAAATATCGCGGCGACAATCACCGCGCTTACGCGACTACTGGTCGGGGGTGCCATCTGAAAGTCTGATCAAACGTTTCCGGGATCGCTGCGGCCTCGGGATCGACAACGCCATCAGCCGCCCCCCGCGGTCTACTGTCATTAATCACAGAGGACTGGGATTAATCGCATTATGCCTTACAATTCGTGACAGTTTCTCGGTGCGGCGCACCCGGTTTTCACGGTCGTCTGCTTCGGCATTCAATGCAGAGCGCTGCGACATGAAACATGTGCACTGTGGCTAGCCGAGCACAGCCTTCCCCGTCGAAATCGGAAATAATGCCACGGGAATGCCCTGTCGTGGACCTGTTTCAATAGTGCTATTGCGCAATGTCTCGTGTAGCGGCCAGGTGGCTTGCAAATACCACCGCTCTCGCGGCCGCAATGCTTGTGACGAGCTGCGCCGTCGGACCCGACTTCCTACACCCCGCCGCGCCGGAAATCACCCGTTATACGCGCGAGCCACTCACCCATACGTCGTCGACCGACGTCGCATCTGGCCAGCGGCAAACGTTCGTGCCAGGCCGCGACATTCCCGAGCAATGGTGGGCCCTGTTCAGATCGCCACGGCTCAACGCGTTGATCGAGCAGGCACTGCACAACAATCAGAGTCTGCAATCGGCGCTGGCGAGCCTGCGCGCCGCGAAAGAAGCCGTCTATGCACAAGAAGGGAAATTCTTCCCGTTGGCTCAGGCCAACTTCAACCCGACGCGCCAGCGCACGTCCGGAGCGTTGACGCCGGTGCCGGCCAATGGCGCACAAGTATTCAATCTCGTCACCGCGCAGCTCGAAGTCGCTTATACCTTCGACGTCTGGGGGCTCAATCGTCGCACGGTAGAATCGCTCGAAGCCTTGAGCGACGTGCAGCGCTTCCAGGCGGAGGCCGCCTACCTGTCACTGACCGCTAATGTGGTTGTTGCGGTGATCACTGAAGCCTCTTTGCGCGGTCAGATCGAGGCGACCGAACAGATCATTACGATCAATGAGAAGATGCTCGAAACCATCCGGCGTCAGTTCGAGACAGGATTTGCAAATCGCAATGACCTCGCTTTGCAGGAAGCCGCGCTCGCGCAGGCAAGAGCGACCTTGCCGCCGCTGCGCAAGGCGCTCGCGCAAGCGCGCGACCTCATCGCCGCACTGGCGGGCACGTTTCCCACTGAAGGACCGCGCGAGACTTTCCGGCTCGCCGAGTTGCACTTGCCGCCGGCACTTCCCGTCAGCCTGCCATCGCAGCTGGTCGAGCAACGGCCGGACGTGCGGGCAGCCGCAGAACAATTGCATTCGGCGAGCGCTCAGATTGGTGTCGCAACCGCCAATTTACTTCCTAGCTTCACGATCAACGCCAACGGTGGCTACATCAATACTGGACTTGCGCATCTGCTCGCGCCACAGAATCTGTTCTGGATATTGGCCGGTAATGCGACCCAGACGGTGTTCGACGGCGGCACGCTGTTGCATCAGCTGCAGGGCGCCAAAGATACCTATCAGGCGGCGGCTTGGACTTATGCAGGCACGGTGGTTGGTGCGGTCCAGAATGTCGCAGATTCGCTGCACGCGATTCACAATGATGCCGACGCATTGAAAGCGGCGCGTGATTTCCAACGTGCCGCCAAGGTGAGTTTCGATCTCGCGCAACAGCAGATGCAAACCGGCCATGCCAATATTCTCATTTTGCTCACCGCGCAGCAGACCTATCTGCAGGCAACCCTTCAGGTCGTGCAGGCGAGCGCCGCGCGCTTGAGCGATACCGCAGCCTTGTTTCAGGCGCTCGGCGGCGGCTGGTGGAACCGCGAGGATCTGCCCGAGCAGCGCATAGTAAATGTCGGTACCGGAGAAGCCGATATTCCCGCCGAACGACCCGGCGAGTTTCGGAGCATCTGGTCCGCCCTTTCGGGAATCTTCAGGTCGGACACTTCGCCGTAAAGACAGTTGCGGCGAGCGTAGGCGCGCTTCTGACGATCGCGAGCGTCGTCCTCGTCGACGACGAGATCCGCTGCAAGGACTGGGTGAAGGTGAAAAACTCGACGGCGCCGGCAGTGGGGCGGAAGCCGGAGAGAATTAGGATGGAGAGAATTAGGATAATGTCGCCAAGCCGGGGCTTTAACTTGATGAGCACACCGTGTTATAATTCCTTGATGGTTGTACTTACGGGAGCGAACGATCATGATTGCTCCTCTGACCTCCGGCAGATGTCAGCTAAACGGCCTTGGCATTTCATCAGCCGTCGCCTTGGCGATCCTGATGTCAGTTGCGCCGCACCAAGCCTCAGCCAAAGGCGGGATCAAAAGTTGTTGCTTTATTTCAAGGGCGGAGGCAGCGCCGATAACTTCTCCACGGAGCCAGCCAACAACCGAAACTTTGGGCGTGGGATGTGGCGGGAAGCGGTACAGAGATCCGATTACCCATCGGTGTCGCGGCCCTGCCGACTTTGGCAATTAAGAGCCCGGGGGGTTGCGACGAATACCGCGAAGCTGCCGGACTTGGTCCAATCGCGGTTAGAGCGTACTGTTGCACTTCGCCCTAGTGATCTTAGGACGCAGCGTTTTTCACCGTTTTACGATAGTGCGTTACAGCAAGACGTGCCGCTGTAACAGCGCTGCATCACGCTATGGTGCGCACTGCCTTCGTTACTGTACAATAGGCCCAACCTCGGTGGGGACGGCAGTGCAATCAATCAAGCGGACGGCAGCCATTGCAGTGTCGCTGGCGATCATATTTGCCGTCACGGTAGTTCTTTCCTACTTCAAAAGCGCTGAGCACGACGCTCAGCATCTTGTGTTCTTTTATCTTTTACCCACCGCGATCGTGGCGATGGTCTACGGTAGTGTGCTGTCCATGTTTTGCGCTATCGCAGCAACTTTTGTCGCAGCCTTTTTCCTATACGATCCGATCTACAGCTTGTATGTGGAGGGTCCGCGCGAGGTCGGCGAACTGGTCCTCTTTGCAGGCACCGCAGTAATCGGAGCGAAGTGCACGGCGGAGATAGCAAGGCCGGCAGAAAAATATCGCAACCATTTGAAAATTGTGACCGATCCAAGTAACCGCACGGCGTTCAAGCAAATTAAGATCGACTAATTCGGTTTACGGACCATCGCTATCGATCCGTAGGCACTTAGAGCGTTGCGCCCGACCTATCGCCTTTTGTCCGACTGTCTCGCGTTCGGCGACTTTCCGGTGCCCAACGATCTCGCTGGAGTCGATCGCCCCGATCTGGTCGACGCCCTAATCCTGGAAGTCTATGGCCAGGCGAGCCTCGCGCCGCCCCAATGAATGACTCGATTCTCGGAAGGCGGCCGATGTCCGCTTTGGGTCAAAAGCGGACATCGCAGCTAGTCTGTCCCATGTCCCCCAAAAGCGGACATCAAACTGACCGGCGTTCCGTTCGGCCTAGTAGCTCCGGCAGCTTGGCGATTATCCGCCGCGATCCGCCGCGCCTGGTAGCGCGTGAGCAAATGTTTAAAGAGTCGGCCTAGCTTCTTTAACGACCGGTACGGCGGTGCCCATCCAATGACCGCCCTCTTCTTCTTCGAGAGCAAAACAGCCAGGTTGATGTTCCGGCGCCGCTGCCCACAAAGTCGGTAGCTTTCTTTTCGGTTTGCGCGTGAGGATACAGCCGCAAACTATCCATGCAGCCACGGCCGCGAAAAACAGCCAGAGTTGAATCAGTTGTGGCATGGTGGCGTGTCCAATCGGCCCCTATCAAGGCTTCTGCAACAGCCCCGGCAGCTTGGCGATATTGCTGGCAACTTTCGCGCCTCAGCCGGGAGACAACCATCGTGCGGCAGCATCGGCGCTGTCTTCGGGTCGCGTATTAAATGCGATCACGGCTGCCGGAGCGACTTTATGGACCGCATTAACAACTGCTTCGAACACTGCAAGGCTCTGAGGAGGCAAGCGGACACCAGCGCCAATTACAACGCAGGCATAATTTCCAGAGGCCAAGTGATGCTCCACCGTCTGCCCGGCCGTTCCATCAGGACGGATGTAGCAGACATCGCCCTCCCATCCCCGGTCTGTCATCTCTCTCAGCGCAAGCGAAACACCGGCGTGGATCTTCTCAGCGCTCATACCCGGCGGAAGAGCAGGATTTGAATAATCCACGGTTTCCGGGTCGTAGCCGACCAACAAAACTCGTGTCATCACCCCTACCATCTTGAGATTTCCTTTCCGCAACCGATCTGACTACGGCTTCCGCAATAGCCCCGACAGCTTGGCGATATTGGCCGCGACCCTGCTGAGCAGTAGCAGTTTCGCACCACTAATCGCCGACCCGCGTATAGGGCGGCATGGCAAATGCCCGGTCCGCCGGCTCCTGCATGCGGTTGAGAGCAATCAACGAGATCGCAGCCAGCACGATCGCCGCGAGGCAGGCAGCTAAGAACGCCTTCACGACAGCTTCCCCGTTTCAGTGAACGGAATTCTCTCGCACTGGAGCGCCGTCGGCAAGCACCACGTCCAATGCCTCGACAGACCACGGCGGCGGGAAGCGGCAGCTCGCCATTGCGAGTTCTAGGTTCTCTCCGCCAACGCCTGTAAGAGACGCACCCGCAGCCAGCAGGCATGCAATTAGGAAGGCTCGACAGCAAAAACCCGTTTGACGCGAAACGGGAGATATTTCGAAATGGTGCGCTCAAAATTCCGAACCCCGCCAGCGGTATAAATGTCAACGAATCTCTGTCCACATCTTGCAAAGAGAAGCGTTTGATCGTTCTCAGCGCCCGAGGGATTTTCACCGAATACGAGTTGCAAAATGCTCGTTCCGAAATTGCGCCATGTAAAAATCAATATCGGGCCGTTGTTGGTATGGCAGGCTGTTCCAATGCAACACCTCGGTGCATCGCCCACCTAACTCGGGTATCGCCGCAAGCCACGTATCTATGTCGTATGAGCTTTGCAGTTCTTCCGGGATGTTAACCCCACCGTGTGGTGCTGCAGTTTGCAGAACGCGACTATCCAGTTCACATGCGGAAACCGCACACAACGCGGTAGGGACACAGGAAATACCTCGATGCCATCCCCCTACGTCGCATAACTGTACAAACATTTCAGGTCACCGGCCCAATCTTCCTAATCTTCGCCTCGCCGCCATACGACCGTAACGCAATCACGGCGCGCGGCAGGTCGTCGGACTGTCAAAAATAGAATTTTAATGACGGACAAATTTGCGCTTTCGATGTTAGGAACTAAGCTGATCCAATGCCGCTATTCGTGCATGAGCCACCCGTCCAGTACGTCCACCGCTTTCATGGTCCGGTGCTCGAGCGCGTTTTGCCGCTCGCCGAGGCGCGCAGGATTTGCGCCGGCAGAGGCGTCCATGCCGATGGCTGCGCGTGGACAGTCAACGGCGCGTGCCATGTGGTTATTCCGCGCAACGGTCCCGTCCGCGACCGCGCGGCCTATCGCCGCCACGAAGTGGCGCATTGCAATGGCTGGGATCACCACGGTCACGCGGTGGCCGGCGGCCGGGATCCAATCGACTGGTGAACTAGTGAAGTCGAGCCGCGATCAGGCGCCTGCGCGATTCCAGCCGCGGATGCGGTCGCCGTAGACCTCATGCCCGGTCGGCGTGACCACAACGGTGTCTTCGAGCTTGATGAAGCCGCGCTGCGGGTGCTGCAGCGTCGTTTCGACCGACACCACCATGCCAGTCTCGAGCGGACGATCGGCATCGTAGGCGTCATAGGGCACTGGGCCCGAATTGGTCAGGCGCGGCGCCTCGTGGCTGACGAGGCCCATGCCATGTGCGAGGAAATGCGTGTGGTTGTGGATCTTCGACTTATGAAGCACGGCATTGGCCGCGGCATAGATTTCCTTGCCGAGCGCACCGGCGCGGATTGGCTTCATCGAAGCTTGCTCGACGGCTTCGACCTCGGCCAACAGATCCACCAGCTCATCGTCGGGCTCGCCGATGATGCCCATGCGCGCGACATCGCCGATATAGCCGTGATAATTGCCGCCGGAATCCAGCGACAGCACATCGCCTTCTTCCCAGCGCTGATCGGACGGCGCGCGATTGAGACTCGATCCCGCGGCGATCAGGCAATAGTCGAAGGTCAGGCCGCGCATCGTCTCTTCGCGGCGTAGCGCTTCGGCAAGTTCGGCCTTGGTCGCGCCGGCACCGTAATTATCAAAGACGGCGGCCATCGAATCGATCACCGCGTCAGTAGCGACACGGAGCATTTTCAGCTCTTCCGGCGATTTGATCGCGCGCAAGCGTTCGAGAACGAATAGTCCGTCTTTGATCTCGCCGCCGGGGAAAGCCCGCCCGAGCACGGCCGCGGAATCAGCCGGCAGAAAAGCGACTTCAGCGCCGATACGCTTTGGCTTGGCATTGAGCTTACGCGCGTATTCAACCGCCTTCTCCATGACGTCCACCGAACCCGAGCTTTTGACGTTGAGTTCGGACGTCCAGAACGGCTTCACCTCGTTCTGGTAGTTCTCCATGCGGTGACCGAAGAAACCGGCTTTGTCCGGCTCGCCTTTCGGATAAACGAATACCGGCAGGTAACGGGACAGGCCCATCGCGTCCATCGACTCAAAAAAGAAAGCACGATGGCCGCCGAGCAGGTATTGCACGTTGTGCTTCGATGTTACGAACAGCAGGTCCATGCCCGCGTCATCCATCAACCTGTCCAACCGTTCGGTGTCGAAGGGAGCTGTATTTTGTCGCTGGGCAAGGTCGAGCATCGTCGGTCTCCTGACGGCGAAAAGGCGAAGTCTAATCCGCCGCCAGCCTAACAGTTCCACGGGCGCTGATGAACCCACTGTGACCAATGCCTGCTTTGCGTGGGCGCAAGGGCAGCGGAACGGGGGTGTGCGGCAAGCGCGCCAGCATTACCCCCATAATTGCGCGCTGGCGAGCTTGGCGCCCTGCACCAGCGCATCGAGCTTTGCCCACATAATGCTCGGATGGACTCGGCGATGGAACGGCCCCTGGGCGAAGCCGCAATCGGTTCCGGCCAAGAGATTTTCCCGCCCGATCAACCGGGCAAGCCGCACGATGCGTTGAGCCACCAGTTCGGGATGTTCGACAACGTTGGTGGCATGGCTGATCACGCCAGGAATGAGCAATCGACCGGATGGCAATTTTGCGCTTTCCCAGACCCGCCACTCATGTTCGTGCCTCGGATTGGCGCCTTCGATGACATAGGCGCCAACCTTCATGCGCAGTACGAGGTCGACAATGTCGCCGAGCGCTACGTCGCTGGTATGCGGTCCAGGCCAGCTTCCCCAGCAGACGTGGTAACGGATGCGGTCGGCGGGCAGCCCCGCTATTGCTTCATTGAGCACATCGACCTGCAATTCGAGCCACTTGCGGTAATCGGCAAAGCTCGCCGGCGGCACCATGCGGTCATAGGTGACCGCAGCGCGTGCGTCATCGAGCTGGAGCACAAATCCCGCATCGATGATCATGCGATATTCGGTCCGCATCGCCGTCCCGATGGCGCGGATCAGCTCTTCTTCACTCCTGTAATATTCGTTCTTGCGATCAGGAATGACGCTCGCCGGCGCTGCGACGGGAAGAAAAGCCTCCTCGACATCAACACCTTTGAGCGCGGCCTTGAAATTTTCCATGTCGCGCTTGAGCTCGGCTTCGCCAGTATACGCGATCGGTCCGACGCATACGGCGTCTACACTAGTCGCAACGCCTTCGCGTGCGTCGAGCTCGGCGTAGAATTCGGCGAACCGTTCACGGTCGACTCCGCGGGTAAACGGGTTGCCGCCGGGCTTGATCGGCCGCCGCTCGAACCCGCTTAGCCGTTCGAGTACATATTGCGACCAGCTGATCGACTTGCCGAACTCGCCGTCGCTGACGACGTCGACACCGACTTCGCCCTGCTTGCGCACGACGTCGGTGACGGACGTTGTAAGGCAAGCCTCGTACGCGGATTGGTCGTAGGCCTTGCCCGCTTGCTTGGCGCGCAAAAACTCCTGAAGCGGCGCCGGACGGATGAGGCTGCCGACATGTGTTGTGAGAATACGGTCTGTGCTTTGCTTCATCGACTGTCCTTTGTCCACCGCGCGGGCAGCAGACTGATAGCGCAGCGCGCGCAGTCCGCAAAATGTGGGGAGATCACAGCGAGTGCACCAAGCGTGGTGGATCCCGAGGGTCATTTCGTGCCCCCGCGGGCCGAATTGGCGATCACTTCACGGCTTGCTATGAACGGCTTAATAGAAGGGTCGAGCGGTCCCGGACCATGACCATGCAAGTGCAGAACGGTATTGTTCAAGCGATCGGCAATACGCCCTTGATCAAGCTCCATCGGGTATCTGAGGCCACCGGCTGCACGATCCTTGGCAAGGCCGAGTTCATGAATCCGGGCCAGTCGGTGAAGGATCGACCGGCGCGCCAGATGATTCTGGAAGCGGAAAAACGCGGCGATATCCGACCGGGTGGCATTGTCGTCGAAGGCACTGCCGGCAATACCGGCATCGGGCTGGCGCTGGTCGCCAATGCTCGCGGCTATCGGACTCTTATCGTCATTCCCAATACCCAAAGTCAGGAAAAGAAAGACATGCTGCGGCTCGCCGGCGCAGAACTCATCGAGGTGCCGGCGGTACCGTACAGCAACCCGAATAATTATCAGCACGTCGCGCGCCGATTGGCCGAACGATTACGCCAAGGAGAACCGAAGGGAGTTCTCTATGCCGACCAGTGGAATAATCTCGACAACCGCCTCGCGCATTATCTGAGCACTGGCCCGGAAATCTGGCAGCAGACCGATGGAAAGGTCGATGGCTTTATTTGCGCCGTCGGCACCGGCGGAACACTGGCTGGCGTGACGCAATATCTGCGCGAGAAGAAAAAAGACGTGGTGATTGGCTGCGCCGATCCATGCGGCGCCGCAATGTACGACCTGTTCGCGCACGGCATCGCCAAAACCTCACCGGGCAATTCGATCACCGAAGGCATAGGCCTTGGCCGCGTAACGCCGATCATCGACGGTCTGAAGTTAGAGAAGCCGTACATTATTTCCGATGACGAAGCGGTACCATTTATCTTTGATCTGTTAGAACACGAGGGGCTGTGCCTTGGCGGCTCTTCGGGAATCAACATCGCCGGCGCGGTGCGCCTCGCCAAGGACCTTGGACCCGGCCACACCATCGTGACCATCCTTGCCGATTTCGGC
>Ga0318496_10001102_pt1 | contig 10437 bp, 9 predicted proteins | sample GRESIP109b1f22_FD_203296 | JGI IMG/M metagenome (GOLD analysis project Ga0318496, IMG submission 203296) | Tropical soil microbial communities from Luquillo Experimental Forest, Puerto Rico - GRE.SIPMG.109b1f22 | ecosystem: Environmental > Terrestrial > Soil > Tropical forest > Bulk soil... | reverse complement strand
ACCAACTTCCTGCTCACCACGATGGCGCGGGATCGGTGCGAGCTCGACGAGGCGCTCGCGACGGCCACGGCGCTGGGGCTCGCCGAGCGTGACCCGAGCGCCGACCTCGACGGGCACGACGCGGCCCAGAAGGCGGCGATCCTCGCGTCGCTCGCCTTCCGCGCGGAGGTGACCGACGCCGACGTCCCTCGCGTCGGGATCGCCAAGGTGACGCTCGAGGACGTCGACGCGGCCCGGCGGATGGGCCACGTGGTGCGGCTGCTCGCGGTCGCCGAGCGCGTCGGCGTCGACGTCTCGGTGCGCGTGCATCCCGCGATGGTCCCCGCGTCGCACCCGCTCGCCGCGGTGGACGGGGCGTCGAACGCGGTCTTCGTCGAGGGCGACCGGCTCGGCCCGCTCATGCTGGAGGGCCGGGGGGCGGGGGGTCCGCCCACCGCGACCGCGGTGCTCGGCGACCTCGCGGTCGCCGCGCGGCACCGGGCGACGGGCGTGGTCGGGCGCGCGCCGACCATCGCGGCCGCGGCGAGGCTGGTGCCGCCCGGCGAGGTGCGGAGCGCCTTCTACCTCGCGATCCGCGTCATCGACCGGCCCGGCGTGCTCGCCGCGGTCGCGCAGGTCTTCGGCGACCGCGGGGTCTCGATCCGCTCCATGGAGCAGACCGGGCTCGGCGCCGACGCCCGTCTCGTCTTCCTCACGCATGAGGCGGCGGCGGCCGACCTCGATGCGACCGTGGCCGACCTCGGGCGGCTGGACGCGGTCGCGGAGGTCGGCGCGGTGCTCGACGTGGTCGGCGGCGAGGGGTCGTGACGCCCGAGGGCGTGATCGCCGCCTACGGCGAGCTGGTCGGGGTCCCGGTCGGGACCGAGGTCGTGACGCTCCGCGAGGGGCAGACGCCCCTCGTCGAGGCGCCGACGCTGGCTGCGCGCACCGGGTGCGACGTGCGCCTGAAGGTGGAGGGCGCGAACCCGACGGGAAGCTTCAAGGACCGCGGGATGACCGTCGCGATCACGAAGGCGCGCGCCGCGGGCACGCGCACCGTCGTCTGCGCCTCCACCGGCAACACCTCGGCGTCCGCGGCGGCGTACGCGGCGCGCGCGGGCCTCGACTGCGCGGTCGTCGTCCCCGAGGGGCGCGTCGCCGTCGGCAAGCTCGCCCAGGCGATCGTGCACGGGGCGCGGGTGCTCCAGATCCGCGGGAGCTTTGACGACGCGCTCCGGTGCGTCCGCGAGGTCGGGGCGCGCGGCGGCGTGACCGTGGTCAACTCCGTCAACCCGGACCGGATCCTCGGGCAGGCGTCGGCGGCGTTCGAGCTCGTCGACGCCCTCGGCCGCGCACCGGACCGCGTGTTCCTCCCGGTCGGCAACGCGGGGAACATCACGGCCTACGGACGCGGGTTCGAGGCGTACCGCGCGATCGGCCGGGCCGACGCGGTGCCGGCGCTGATGGGGTACGAGGCCGAGGGGGCCGCCCCGATCGCGCTCGGGCGCGTGGTCGAGCACCCCGAGACCGTGGCGACGGCGATCCGCATCGGGAACCCCGCCAGCGGGCGGCCGGCCGTCGCCGCGGCCGAGTCGTCGGGCGGGCGGATCGGCGCGGTCTCGGACGCCGCCATCCTCGAGGCGTGGCACCTGCTCGCCGAGCGCGAGGGCGTGTTCTGCGAGCCCGCGAGCGCGGCCGGCGTGGCGGGGCTGCTGCGCGACGGCGCGCCGAGGGGCGCGCTCGTCGTCTGCGTGCTCACGGGCGCGGGACTGAAGGACCCCGACGCCGCGACGGCCTCGGCGCCGGCGCCGATCGTGCTGGACGCCGACGTCGAGGCGCTGGCCGACGCCGTGCTCAACCCCCCGGCGCCCCGAGCACCCGGTGGGGGACGCTGACCGGCAGGACCCTCGTGGCCGGCTGGACGACGGCGAACGCCCCATCGCGCCAGGTCGTCGTCGTGATCCCGTGGGCGGCGCACCACGCCTCGAACCGGGCGACGGTCGGCGAGGCCGAGACGAAGAGGTACGCGGGGTGCGGGCTCGCGGCCACCGCGTCGTAGATCGGCGGGTACCGCTCGAAGCTGAACGGCGTGGCAAGCGTCGCCTCCTGCGTCTCGAACGTCAGCCGGTACGCCAGCCAGTACGACGCGAACGCGTCGTGGACGTGGTGCTCGCGCACCAGCGCCAGCAGCGCGGCGTCGTGCGCCGGCATCGGCGCACCGGCGGCGGGGAACTCGGAGAGCTGCGACGGCGGCTCGCGCACGAGCGCCACGAACCCGAGCGCGGCGAGCGCCGCCAGGCACGCGGCGAAGACCGCGACGGCGGGCACGCGACACCGCGCGGCCACCGTCCGGCCCAGGTTCTCGAGCCCGACGCCCACGAGCAGCGCGCCCATCGTCGCCCCGAACAGCACGTAGCGGCCCTGGCCCACGTGGTTGGCGAGCGAGTTCGAGGCGAAGATGAACGGCAGCAGCGCGAGGGTGAGCACCGGCAGCCGGCACCGCTCGGCGCGGCCCATGAGGACCGCCCGCCCGACGAGCACGACGCCCACGGTGCAGGCGACCACGACCGCCGCCCCGAGCGGTCCGAGGACCCACGCGAACGACCCCTCGACGCGGCCGCCGAGCGCGATCGGCCACTCCCACCAGAAGAACTGCCCGAACCGTCCCGCGATCGCACCGAGGAACGAGCGCTGCCCCGGGTACCAGAGGTTGCTCGCCCGGTGCGTCGCCGCGAACCAGATGACCGGGAGGCCGCCCAGCACCCCGCCGGCCACCACGATCCACACGCGCCGCCCGAGCCGCACGAGCGGCCGCCGGCACCAGATCGCGGCGGGCACGAGCAGCTGGAGGGACATCGGGCTCGACCAGAGCGCGAGGCCGGACAGCACCCCGAGGACGAGGAGCAGCCCGGTGCGGTCGTCGCCTCGCCGCAGCCGCGCGACGGCGTTCACCGCGCACCACGCGATGACGAGCGCCTCGAGGTAGGTGCCGCCGGGCTTGAGCGACCGCCAGGTGAAGAGCGGGGGCCACACCCACAGGGCGAGGGCGGCGAGAGCCGCGGCCGGCTCGCCCACGATCCATCGGGCCGCACGCCACACGGCGAGGACCACGCCCGCGCTCATCACCGCGCCGGTCCCGAGCAGCTGTCCGGTGCCCACGCCGTCGACCCTGAAGACCGCCGCGGTGACCAGGGCCTCGAGGTTCGAGCCGTAGGACTGGCCCCACATGTACGCGGGCACCTGCCCGTGGTGCAGCACGTGCAGCGCCATGAGCCCGATGACCGAGCCGTCCGAGGTGAGCACCCCGAGCGGGTTCGTGGCGACCCAGATCCGTTCGAGCGCGCCGACGGCGACGAACCCGATGGTGATCGCGACCCACGCGAGCCGGTCCAGCGCGGGACCCGGTCGTGCGGCATCGGGGACGGGACCGGTGGTCGCCGCGGTGGGTGCGTCGGCGACCGCGACCGACGGCGGCTCGAGCATCCGAGCAAACTAGGTGGCGCCCAGTGTGGCGGGAGGCCGCTCCGACCGCTACAATGGGGGCATCCCACCCCGCCTCCGGCGGATCGCCGCGGGGCCCAGGGACACCTTCCTTGGAGCGTGGGTCCGCGCCGTGCATCACGCGCGCGTCGTCCCCCGTGGGCGCACTCGCGTCACCGGGTGAGAGAGAGGACACGAATGACCGCCGGTCCCCAGTTGGAACGGTCCCTCCTAGAGGCCAAGGAGCGTGACGAGCTCCAGACCATCGCCCAAGCGATGGAGATCAAGACGTCCGCGCGGGCGAGCAAGGCGACGCTGATCGGCGCCATCCTCGAGGCCGCGGGGGTCGGCGACGGCGCGCCGGAGCCGGCGCCAGCCGAGGTCGCGAGCAACGGCGCGGCTTCCCATGACCCAGAGCCACGCGACGACGCCGAGCTGGTCTCGGTCGCGGCCGCGCCGGCCGTCGCCACGACCGCCGACGCCGTCGAGACCGCTGAGACCACCCTGGACCCGAGAGGCGCGCGGCCCCAGGCGCCGTACGACCCGGCGAACCGCCGCTCAAACCGCCGCCGCCGGGGCCGGGACCGCGAGCGGGGCGATCGGGACCTCCAGGGCGTCCAGGAGCAGGCCTACACCGGAGAGCTCGTCGAGGTGCGGGGCCTCCTCGACCTGCGCGACGAGGGGTACGGGTTCGTGCGGACCCAGGGGTACCTGCCGTCGTCGCGCGACGTGTACGTCTCGATCAGCCAGGCCAAGCGGTTCTCTCTGCGCCGCGGGGACGCCATCGTCGGAGCGTGCCGACCCGCGGCGAGCAACGAGAAGTACCCGGCGCTCCTGCGCATCGACTCGGTCTCGGGCCTCGACCCCGAGGAGGCGAAGACGCGGCGCCGGTTCGAGGACCTGACCCCGCTCTTCCCCGACGAGCGGCTCCGCCTCGAGACGGTCGGCGAGAAGGAGAACATGACCTCGCGGATCATCGACCTGCTCTCCCCGATCGGGAAGGGGCAGCGCGGGCTGATCGTCTCGCCGCCGAAGGCCGGAAAGACCGCGATCATGAAGCAGATCGCGCACTCCATCGAGGAGAACAACGAGGAGGTGCACCTCATGGTGCTGCTCGTCGAGGAGCGGCCCGAGGAGGTCACCGACATGCGGCGCAGCGTCCGCGGCGAGGTGGTCGCCTCCACGTTCGACCGCCCGAGCGAGGAGCACACCCAGGTCGCCGAGCTCGCGATCGAGCGGGCGAAGCGCCTCGTCGAGCTCGGCAAGGATGTGGTCATCCTGCTGGACGGGATCACGAGGCTCGCCCGTGCCTACAACCTCTCGCAGCCGGCGACCGGCCGGATCATGTCCGGCGGGGTCGACTCCGGTGCGCTCTACCCGCCGCGGAAGTTCTTCGGCGCGGCGCGGAACATCGAGGAGGGCGGATCGCTCACCATCCTCGCGACGGCGCTCGTCGAGACGGGGTCGAAGATGGACGAGGTCATCTTCGAGGAGTTCAAGGGGACCGGGAACATGGAGCTGCGGCTCGACCGCCGCCTCGCGGAGCGGCGCATCTACCCGGCCATCGACGTGAACGCCAGCTCGACCCGCCACGAGGAGCTCCTCTTCGAGAAGGGCCAGCTCCAGCAGGTCTGGAAGCTGCGACGCGTGCTCAACGGGCTCCAGAACGACGGGAGCAGCGCGGCGGGCCTCGAGCTGCTCATGGACAAGATCAAGACGACGCGCTCCAACGACGACTTCCTCGCCGAGATCGCGAAGGGCCCGACCGCGAACGCCTGAGCGGGTGCGCCGGTACACTGTCGCGCCCATCGGAGGAGCCATGAAGCCAGAGATCCACCCCGCCTACGTCGAGTCGACCGTCACGTGCTCGTGCGGGAACTCGTTCACGACGCGCTCGGTGAAGGCCGACCTGCACGTCGAGCTCTGCAACGAGTGCCACCCGTTCTTCACGGGCAAGCAGAAGCTGGTGGACACCGGTGGCCGCGTGGAGCGCTTCCAGCGTCGATACGGCGCGAAGGGCAAGACCCGCGCCGCCAAGAAGAGCTGACCGGCGGCGCGCCGCGCCAGCCGATGGGGGCGCTCGACGAGACCGTCGCCAGGCTCCGAGAGGAGCTCGACGCGACCGAGGCGGACCTCGCGGCGCCGGACGTCGCCCGTGACCCTGCCCGGCTCCGCGACCTCCAGCGGCGCCACAAGAAGCTGACCGCCGTCGTCTCGACGTGGCGCGCGCTCGGGTCCGCGCGCGCCGACGTCGCCGCCGCCGACGAGCTGCTCGAGCAGGCGAGCGGCGAGGACCGCGCCCAGCTCGAGGCGGACCGGTCGAGGTCCGCGGCGCTCGCGAACGAGCTCGAGGCCCGGTTCGAGGAGCTGCTGATCCCAGAGGACGAGAACGCCGGCCGCGCCGTGCTCGTCGAGATCCGTGGCGCCGAGGGCGGCGAGGAGGCGAACCTCTTCGCCCGCGACCTCTACGAGATGTACCGCCGCTACGCCACGACGCACGGGCTGGCCGTCGAGGTGCTGGAGGAGCGGGCGAGCGACCGCGACGGGATCGACGAGGCGATCCTTCGGGTCTCCGGCGACGACGCGTGGGAGCGGCTCGAGCACGAGGGCGGGGTCCACCGCGTGCAGCGCGTCCCGGTCACCGAGGCCAAGGGCCGCGTGCACACGTCGTCGGCCACCGTCACGGTGCTGCCTGAGGCAGAGGAGGTCGACGTCAAGATCGACCCCAACGAGATCAAGGTCGACGTGTACCGCTCGAGCGGTCCAGGCGGGCAGTCCGTGAACACGACCGACTCGGCCGTGCGGGTCACGCACCTGCCCACGGGCATCAAGGTCGAGATGCAGGACGAGAAGAGCCAGCTGCAGAACCGCGCGAAGGCGATGGTCGTGCTGCGCAGCCGGCTCCTGCGGCTCGAGCAAGAGGAGGCGGCGTCGCGCCAGGGGGCGCTTCGACGCTCCCAGGTCGGCGGTGGGGGGCGGAGCGAGAAGATCCGGACCTACAACTTCAAGGAGAACCGGGTCACGGACCACCGGATCAACCTGACGCTCTACAGGCTCGAGCAGGTCATGGCGGGCCAGCTCGACGAGCTGGTCGACGCGCTCGTCGCCGACAAGCGCGCCCGCCTCCTCGCCGAGCAGGGCGCCTCGCTGCGCGCCGCCGATGCCGACTGACGCGCTCTGCGACGAGCTCGCGGTCGCGATCGGCGCCCGTGAAGCGCGGTGGGTGCTCGAGGAGGTGGATCGCCAGGGTCGCGTGGGCGCGGATCGGGACCGTGCGGCGCACGCGCTCGTCGCGAGGAGGCGGGCGGGCGAGCCGCTCCAGTACGTGCTCGGCCACTGGCCGTTCCGCGGGATCGACCTGCTCGTGAGGCCCGCGGCGCTCATCCCGAGGCCGGAGACCGAGGCGCTCACGGGGCTCGCCGTCGCCCGTGCGCTCGAGCTCGACCGGGCAGCCGTCGTGTGCGACCTCGGGTGCGGGACCGGTGCGATCGCGCTCAGCGTCGCCGTGGAGCTCTCGGCCGCGGGGCGGGCCGCGGAGGTCCACGCCGTGGACGTCGCGCCGGAGGCGCTCGACCTCGCCCGTCGCAACGCCGCACGGCTCGGCTGCGCCGGTGTCGCGTTCCACCTCGGCTCGTGGTACGACGCGCTGCCGCGCTCGCTCGTCCACGCGGTCGACGTGGTGTGCGCGAACCCGCCGTACGTCTCGGCGTCCGAGCGGCCGAGGCTCGCCCGCGAGCTCGACTTCGAGCCGGACCTCGCGCTCGTCGCGACCGACGGGTCCGACGGCACGGGCGGGTTCGCGGCCGTCGAGGGGGTGATCGCCGGCGCGGGGAGGTGGCTGGCGCCGGGTGGGACGCTCCTCGTCGAGCACGGCGCGGCGCACCGCGACGCCGCGACCCGGCTCGCGGCACGGTGCGGGCTCGAGCTCGTCGCGGACCACGCCGACCTGGCGGGGCTGCCTCGGATCCTCGAGGCGCGATCCCCGGCGTGACGCGGGTCCTCGCGGCCGTCGAGCTCGAGGCAGCGGCCGAGCTGCTCGCCTCGGGCGCGCTCGTCGCGATCCCGACCGACACGGTCTACGGGCTGGCGGCGCGCCTCGACGACCCGCGTGCGGTCGAGGCGCTCTTCACCGCCAAGGGCCGGCCGACGTCCGTGCCGATCGCGGTGCTCTGCGCGTCCCCGCACGCTGCGCGCGCCCTCGCGACGAGGTGGCCGCCGGCCGCGGCCGCCCTGGCGACCCGGTTCTGGCCCGGGCCGCTGACCCTCGTCGTGCCGACCGACGCGGCGCTCGCTGCGAGGGTCGGTGCCACGCGCGGGGTGGGGCTGCGCGTCCCCGCTGACGCCACGTGCAGGGGGCTCCTCGGGCGGAGCGGACCGCTCGCCGTCACGTCCGCGAACCGACACGGCGATCGGCCCGCGACCTCGGCGGAGGCGGTGCTCGACGCGCTCGGTGCCGCCGAGGTCGCCGCGGTGCTCGATGCCGGGCCGCGCGACGGCGAGGTCTCGACGGTCGTGGATCTGACCGGCGACGGCGCGGCGATCGTCCGCGAGGGCGCGATCGGGACCGCCGACGTGCGCTCGACGGTCAGCGGATCGTGACCCACCCGTCCCGGACGGTGACGCGCCCGCCGAGCGGGTCGGCCGCCTCGAGCTCGGCGGCCGCCGCGGCGTCGTCGCACGCGAGCATGCGGCGCGCCCCCGATGGCGCGAGCACCGAGACGATGGCGCGGGCCGCGTCGCCCCCGCGGTCGTGGCCGACGGTGAAGGCCTCCACCTCCGCCTCGCCCTCGTAGCCCCAGTCGGCCTCGCGCAGGGGCACCGCGTCGACCGCACCCTGGGCGTCGTGGACCGCGAACCCCCCGCCACGTGGCGGGGTCGTGGCGTAGGTGGCCCACGCGTGCGTCGAGGCGTACCAGCCGAGCGCGGTGACGAGCGCGGTGGCGCCGGGGCTCGCGCGGAGCCGAGCGACGGTCTCTGCGATCGAGTGGGTGACGTAGTTGTTCCCCGGGCCGCCGAAGAACGTCATCCCGCCGGTGACGGTAGGCGGTCGCGGGTCGGTCAGCGGGTCGATGCCGAGCGCCGCGCAGCCCAGCTGGACCGCCGAGGGGAAGCAGCTGTACAGGTCGACGAGCGCGACGGCCTCGGGGCTCGGCGCCGCGGGCCCGAAGAGGGCCCTCGCGCACGCGGCCATCGCCAGCGACGTCGAGAGCTCCCTGCGTGTGGACACCAGCCACTGCTCCTTCGCGACGGCGCCAGCGAGCGGGAAGACCATCGCGTCCTCGTCGACCCCCGCGCGGCGGGCTGCCTCGAGCGAGCAGACGATGATCGCCGCGCCCATGTCCACCATCACGTTGGAGGCGAGCAGCTTCGTGTACGGCGCCGAGACCATCCGGTTCGACGGCGACGCGGCGGTCACCGACCCGTCGCCGCCGCCGTCGCGGAGCCACGCGCCGGCCGTTGTCCTCGCAACCTCGCGCATCCGTGCGGCGAGGGCGTCGAGCCTCGCGAGGTGCCCGACCCGGTCGAGCCCGGCCGCGCGCCGAAGCGCCTGCTCGAAGAGGGCGTACGTGCTCACCGGGAGGGCGAGGCCGCACGCCCGCTCGGGGTCGCTCAGCGCGTCGGGGGCGGTGAGCACGACCGGCGCGGCCGGGACGTCGTCTCCCTGGTGGCGCCACGCGACGTCGGCGCGGCGGCGCTTGGCGAGATCGCGGCTCTTCATGGCCTCGGCGCCGACGACGACGGCGACGTCCAGCTCGCCCGCGGCGATCCGCGTCGCGGCGTCGAGGAGCGCGGTCTGCGGCACGGTGCCACCGGGTCCGGTCACCCGGGTCGCACGGGGCGAGATCCGGAGCGACTCGGCCGCCGCGCGCGCGGGGTCGCGCGGGGACCAGACGAACGAGGGGATCGCCGTCACCTCGTCGACCCGGTCCAGGAGAGACGAGCGCCGAGCGTCGCCACCCGCGGCGTCGCCACCCGCGCGCGAGAGCGCCTCGACCATCAGCTCGAGCGGCTCGTGCCACGTGGACGGGTCGTCGGCCGTGGGACGGGCGGTCACCTGGCCGACGCCGGCGATCACCGGCGTGCGAGGGTCGATCGACACCTCGCAAGTATGCAGGGAGGACGAGCCCCCGATCGGTGGAACGGTAGGGTGCGGACGATGCGGATCGCAGTCGCTGCAGACCACGCGGGCGCGGCGCTGAAGCGGACGATCGCCGAGCACCTGCGCGATCGTGGGTTCGACGTGATCGACCTCGGCTGCGACGGCACCGAGGGCGCGGTCGACTACCCGGACTACGGCGCGGCCATCGGTCGCGAGGTGGCGCACGGCGACGCGGACCTCGGCGTCGCGGTCTGCGGCACCGGGGTCGGCATCGCGATCGCGGCCAACAAGATCGCCGGGGTTCGCGCGGCGCACGTGCAGGACCCGACGACCGCGCGCCTCGCCCGTGAGCACACCCACGCGAACGTGCTCTGCCTCGGTGGCAGGACCATCGGCCCGGCGCTCGCGCTCGACGCGGTGGACGCGTGGCTCGACGCGGTCCCCGCGCTCGGCCGGCACCTCGCACGGGTCAACAAGCTCGCCGCGCTCGACGACCTGAACACCATCCCGATCGAGCGCTGAGGAGGCGACCGTGGCCGACGCGACCGCCATGGCGAGGCTCGCGTCGCTCGCCGACGACCCGGAGGTCGCGAGCCTCGTCGCCGCCGAGCTCGAGCGCCAGCAGCGGACGCTCCAGCTCATCGCGAGCGAGAACTTCGCGTCTCCCGCGGTCCTCGAGGCCACCGGGTCGGTGCTCACGAACAAGTACTCGGAGGGGTACCCGCACCGCCGGTACTACGGCGGCAACCGCGTCATCGACGAGGTCGAGGACCTCGCGCGCACGCGGCTCGCCGCCCTCTTCGGCGCTGAGCACGCCAACGTGCAGCCGCACGCCGGCGCGCCCGCGAACCTCGCCGTCTACCAGGCGCTGCTCTCCC
>Ga0318496_10001098_pt1 | contig 10450 bp, 7 predicted proteins | sample GRESIP109b1f22_FD_203296 | JGI IMG/M metagenome (GOLD analysis project Ga0318496, IMG submission 203296) | Tropical soil microbial communities from Luquillo Experimental Forest, Puerto Rico - GRE.SIPMG.109b1f22 | ecosystem: Environmental > Terrestrial > Soil > Tropical forest > Bulk soil... | reverse complement strand
AAGTGCCCGCTTCCCCCGGCGCGAGAGCCTGGCGGGCCGGTGAGGCCGTGCATGACCGCCAGCTAATGACTCCTCCGCCGTGCGCCGGGGCGCAGCGCCGTGATGCCAAGGCTCCTGGGGCGCATGTGCATCATGAGCCGGCCAACCGCGAAAAGATCGTGGAAGAAAGGGGCTTTGGGGAAATTCCGGTGCACTATAGACCCCCAAATCCTCCCCAAAGCCCGAATCCTCCCCGCAAAAGTTAAGATCATCGCACTGGTGAGCAAATAGAGATGCAGGAGAGGCTGATGTGCTCCTCACCAAGCGGCCGGGCGGGGTGATTCGCACGGCATGGCCATCCGGACCTTTGCCGCTGCCGCGGCGAGCCCCGCCATTACGTCACGCTGACTCGTGCATGCTGTCGCATACTTAAGAGGCTGCCCAGGAAGGGGAGGTGGGGGACGTGACGGAGAACTCTCAGCCGGACGGGACGCGGCTGCGGCTGGCGCGGCAGGCCCGCGGCCTGTCCCAGCAGCAGCTGGCCGGCGTGGCCGGAGTCACCAGGCAGGCGGTGTCCGCCGTCGAGTCCGGTCATTCCGATCCGTCGCTGCGGGTCGCCCTCGGCCTGGCCCGGGCGCTCGGCATGGCGGTCGAGGAGCTGTTCGGCCCCGGTGACCCCGGCGATCCGGTGCTGGCCCGGCCGGTCGCCCCGGTCAGCCGCCCGGGTTCCCGGGTCGCGCTGGCCACCGTGGGCGACGTGTTCGTCGCGCTGCCGCTGGACACGGACCTGGCCGCCCGGCTCGGCTTCGGCGCCGCGGGCGGCCTGATGGTCCGGGGCGGCGGGAACCAGATCGCGGTGCGGCCGATCGGGCCGCCGCGGCCCACCGTCGTGGTGGCCGGCTGCGACCCGGCGCTGCCGCTGCTCGAGACGCCACTCGGGCTGCTCGACCCGCCGCTGGCGTTCGTCTGGTGGCCGTGCAGCAGCGGCGAGGCGCTGCGCCTGGCCGCGGCCGGCCTGGTGCACGCCGCCGGAGTGCACCGCGTCGGCCCGGGGGAAGGCGGCGACGCGGCCGGCATCCCCGGCGGCGCCGAGGCGGTCGGCTTCGCCTCCTGGCGCGAGGGCCTGGTGGTCCGGCCCGGGGCCAAGGTCCGCGGCCTGGACGACGTGGCCAGGCAGGGGCTGCGGCTGGTCAACCGCGAGCCGGGAGCCCAGGCGCGCACGCTGCTCGACCGGGAGCGCCTGCGGCTCGGCCTGGAGCCGTCCCAGTTGGCCGGCTACGACAGCCTGGCCGCCGGCCACCTGCAGGTGGCGGCGGCCATCGTCGGCGGCCTGGCCGACGCCGGCGTGTCGAGCGAGCCAGCCGCGCTGGCCTACGGGCTGGACTTCATCCCGCTGGCCGAGGAGCGCTTCGACCTGCTGCTGCCGGCCAAGTACGCCGCGTCCCGCGAGGTCCAGGGTCTGCTGAAGGTGCTCACCTCACCGTGGCTGCTGGCCCAGCTGGCTGGCCTGCCCGGCTACGATGCCGCCCGGTGCGGCGACCGCGCATCCTGATCAGTGCCCGTAGACCGGGATCATCACAGCCCGGGCGATGGTGTGGAAGCGCAGGTTGAAGCCCGCCACGGCCGCCGAGATCTCGTCGTTGACGTCCAGCGACTCCACGTCCAGGGCGTGCACCGCGAACACGTACCGGTGCGGCGGGTCGCCGGCCGGCGGGGCCGCGCCGCCGAAGTCCTTGGCGCCGTAGTCGTTCCGGACGTGGAACGCCCCCTTGGGCAGGCCCGAGCCGTCCGTCCCGGCCGCGCCCGTCTCCAGCTCGGTCACCGAGGCGGGAATGCCGAGCACGATCCAGTGCCAGAAACCAGAACCGGTCGGCGCGTCCGGGTCGTAGCAGGTCACCGCGAAGCTCTTGGTTTCCCCCGGGAAGCCGGACCAGTACAGCGACGGAGAGATGTTCCCCCCGGTCATGCCGAACCCGTCGAACACCTGGTTGCCCCCCATCATCTGGCCGTCGGCGACGTCGTCGCTGCGCAGCTCGAACGACGGGACCGGAGGCATGAAGTCGTAGGGGAGCGGGGGGCGGTTTGGGCTGGTCATGGCGTTACCTCCGACTGGATCCCTCAGATGGACGGTCCCACGTTATCGGTAAGCCTCATGGCCGGTCCGGCGGGCCGTCCCGGTCACGGTTTGGGGTGATCGGCAGCATCCCGGCGCCGGAGTTCTCCTACGGTGGTTGGTGTGAGGAAGCAGCGGGGGCGCAACTTCTCCGGCTGGGCGCGCCGCGGGGCCGCCGGGCGGCTTCTCGGCCGGCTGCACCGCCGGGCCGCGCACGGCTTCCTCGGCCGGATCAGCTTCGGCGCGGCGGGCACGTCACCGCGGCTGCGGCGCTGGGTGCTGGCCGCGGCCCTGCTCGGCGTGGCCCTGGCACCTTACCCGGTCCAGGGTGCGGCCGGGGTACCCCCCGCCGCCGCCTGCCGGGGCGGCTGCCGCGCCGGGTCGGTGTCCGGCATGGTCAGGTGGACGACGCCGCTGTCCGGCGCGTGGAACGTGGCCCCCGGGCTGGCCGGCACGGTACCCGCCTCCGGCCTGGCCTACGCCGCGGTCGGCGGCGCCCTGGCCGCGGTCGGTGCCGGGCTCACCGTGAGCGCGTACTCGTCCCGGACCGGCGCGCTGGAGTGGCAGCGCACGCTGACCGGCTTCCCGGCCGGGGCCGCCATCTCCTCGGTGCGCGCCTGGCCGGGGGAGGTGACCGCGGGCGTCTCCTACCGTCCCGCCCGCGGCGCGCCGCGGCGCACCGAGGTCGTCCTTTCCGGTGCGGACGGCGCCCAGTCCGGCCGGTACCCGGCCGGTACGTTCGGCGGCACGGTGGCGGGCAGCCAGAAGTACACCGTCGTGGTCGGGGCCACCGCGGTGACCAGCTACGACAACGCGACCGGGCACATCCGCTGGCGGCGGCCCACCGGCCCGGTGGCGCAGGCGTGGCGGTCTGACGGGAGCCGGCTCTACGTGGCCGAATCTCCCGGCGGGTTCGTCGACTCGGCCCCGGTCTCCGCGCTGCGCCGGATCGACCTGGTGACGGGATCCGAGTTCGTCGTCCGGCCGCTCGAGGGCCTGTCGTTCCAGGGCACGCTCAGCACCGCCTTCGACGGCGTGGTGCTGTTCTCCTCGGACACCGGGGTGACCGCGTACAACGGCGCCACCGGGGCGCGGCTGTGGTCCGCTCACGGTGCCGTGCCGGAAGGCACCGATCACGACCCGCGCCGGATCTACCTCACCGAGGGTTCCAACCTGATCGGCGTCGACCCGCAGACCGGCCGGATCAAGGCGACCGCCTCGGGCTCCGCGGTCAACGGGGCGGCCGGGGTGTACGTGGTCAGGGGCGGCGTGGCGCTGGGGCTCGACCAGGGCGGAAACGGCGACGCCTGGGGCTACGACCTCGCGGTGCAGCGGGTCACGCTGGCCGCGCCCGGGCTGCCCTGGCCGCACTACTTCGTCGACCTGAACGGGGTCGGCGGCAGCGCCGACCCGGCCGGCCACCTGGTGATCATCGCGGCCTGCCGCCAGCCGGCGCCGGCCCCGACGACCCCGCCGAGCACGTCCGCACCGCCGAGCACGTCCGCACCGCCGAGCACGTCCGCACCGCCGTCCGGGGCGGACGCCACATCTTCGCCTCCCCCGGGCACTTCCACCGCTCCGGCATCTTCCGCTCCTGCCACGCCGGGCCCCGGCGGCAGCCCGTCCTCCTCGGCCGGGTCCCCGGGGGCCGCCCAGGGGTGCCTGCGGCCCGAGCTGGTCGCGCTCAACTTGTAGCACCTGCTTGTAGCACGTCCTCCGCAATGCCATCATGGCCTGCGCTAACGCGAACGCGATTCCAGTGGATGTTTGCGCTGAGCCCGGGTACGTCTTCCTCGCAATGAACATGCTGCAGAAAGTCCTCCGGGCCGTAGACGAACTGCAGCAGCGGCATGCCTGGCTGGCCTTCCCGATCGCGGTGTGGAAGAAGTTCGGCGACGACCAGGCGGGTAACCTGGCCGCGCTGATCGCCTACTCCGGCCTGGTCGCGATCTTCCCGCTGCTGCTTCTCCTGGTAACCGTGCTGGACATCGCGCTCAAGAACGATCCCGAGCTGAGGGAGAAGGTGCTGAAGGCCGCGGTGGACCAGTACCCGGTCATCGGCCCGCAACTCCAGCAGAGCATCGGCCACCTGAGCCAGAAGGGGATCGCGCTCGCCATCGCCGTGATAGGTATCTTCATCGGGGCGCTCGGGGTGTCGAACTCGCTGCAGAACGCGCTCAACTCGGCGTGGGAGATCCCCTTCTCCCGCCGCCCCGGGTTCCCGTGGTCCTGGCTACGCAGCGCCGCGCTGATCATCGTGATCGGGGTGGGCTTCATCGGCACCACGATCATTTCCGGTATCGCGTCCGGCGCAGGCCGTTTCCTGCCAGGCGCCGGCCAGTCCGTACTGTTCTACGCGGTATCGCTCGTGCTGAACTTCGGGCTGTTCTGGCTCGGCTTCCGGCTCGGCACCGCGAGCGAGATCACCTGGCGGCAGCTGTGGCTCGGCGCGGCCATCAGCGCCGTCATCTGGCAGGTGCTGCAGGCCTTCGGCAGTTATTTCATCTCGCATCAGCTGGCCCACGCCTCACCGCTATACGGCACGTTCGCCCTGGTGCTCGGCCTGATCGCCTGGCTCTACCTGCAGGCCCAGCTCACCTTGTACGCCGTCCAGATCAACGTGGTGCGGGCCTACCGGCTGTGGCCGCGAAGCTTGGCCCCGCCGCCGTATACGGAACAAGACCGCCATGCGTTCCGGCTATACGTAGAGAAGCGTCGTGACCAGTACGACATCGTGGCGGAAGCCGGAGGTGAGGACGATCGCGAAAAGACGTCAGGCTGACCCGAACGCGCCGCACGTGGTCATCTGCGGCGCGGGATTCGGCGGTCTGTCCGCCATCTCCGGGCTCACCCGCGCCGGGCTGCGGGTGACCCTGGTGGACGGCCACCTGTACAGCACCTTCCAGCCGCTGCTCTACCAGGTCGCCACCGGGGGCCTCAACCCCGGCGACGTCGCCTACCCGGCCGGCGGCGCCGGGCGGCGGTACGGGGCGGTCTTCCGGCGCGGGGAGCTGGCCACGATCGACCCGGCGTCCCGCCGGGTCAAGCTCACCAACGGCCTGGATCTCGGTTACGACTACCTCATCCTGGCGACCGGGGTGTCGGCCGCGTTCTACGGCATCAAGGGCGCGGCGGAGCACACGTTCGGCCTCTATACCAGGACCGATGCGATCGTGCTCCGTGACCACCTGATGGCGGCCTTCGAGCGGCTCAGCGTGGACCGCGGCGACCTGCACGTCACCGTGGTCGGCGGCGGGGCCACCGGCGTGGAGCTGGCCGGCACGCTGGCCGAGCTGCGCCAGACCGTGCTCGGCGCCACCTTCCCCGACGTGGACCCGGCCCGGGTGCACGTCCAGCTGGTCGAGATGGCGCCGTACCTGCTCGGGCCGTTCCACCCCAAGCTGCGCGAGTACGCCCGGGTCCAGCTGATGGACCGCGGCGTCGACGTGCGGCTGGACACCCGCATCGACGAGGTCACCGCGGATCAGGTCCGGCTCGCCCACGGGGAGGACCTGCCGAGCGACATCACGGTGTGGGCGGCCGGCGTGGCGGCCGGGTCGGCGGTGGCGGGCTGGGGGTTGCCGCAGGGCAAGAACGGCCGCATCGTGGTCGGGCCGGACCTGCGGGTGCAGGGCCAGGACAGGATCTTCGCCGCGGGCGACATCGCGGTGAACCCGGACGATCCCGCGCCGCAGCTCGCCCAGCCCGCGCTGCAGATGGGGCGGCATGCCGCCGCGCAGATCGTCAACCTGGAGGGCGGCAAGGCCACCGAGCCGTTCCGGTACCACGACAAGGGCATCATGGCCACGATCGGGCGCCGGTCGGCCGTGGTCCAGCTGGCCGGCGGCCTGCGGCTGCGCGGCACGCTCGCCTGGCTCGCCTGGTTCGCCCTGCACCTGTTCTACCTGCTCGGCGGGCGCAACCGGGTGACCACGATAATCAACCTGACCTACCGGTACGTGCTCTGGGGGCACGGCGGGGCGGTGATCGTGGGCGACGAGCCGGTCGGCGCGCAAGAGCTCCCGGTAGCCAGCGACAGCTTATTCCTACAGGCTGTAGTAGACCGCTGGGCCGAACCGAATGGCCGCAGTAGGCTGTTTCTCGCCATGAACAGGTTCCGCGCGCGCGCCGCGCTGTCAGCGGCGGCCCTGGTCGGCGTCCTCGGCGGGCTGCCGGGCCTGGCCGCATGTAGTTCCGGCACGCCGTCGGGCTCGCAGGCCGGGAGCGCGTCGTCCACCGGGGCGAACTCGGCCGCGATGGACAACCCCAACCTGGACCTCGGGTCCTCGCTCGGCGGACAGCCGGCGCCGGACTTCCGGCTGCGCAACCAGTTCGGCCAGCCGATGTCGCTGAGCCAGTTCCGCGGCAAGGTCGTCATGCTGGCGTTCGAGGACTCCGAGTGCACCAACGTCTGCCCGCTGACCACGCAGAGCATGCTGCAGGCCAAGCAGCTGCTCGGCCCGGCGGGCAGCCAGGTGCAGCTGCTCGGCGTGGACGCCAACCCCGACGCCATCGGCCGCGCGGACGTGCTCTCCTACTCGCGGACGCACGGCCTGGTCAACCAGTGGGACTTCCTGACCGGCTCGCTGCCCGAGCTGAAGGCGACCTGGACGAAATACCACATCGCCGTCCAGATCGAGCAGGGCCAGATCGACCACACTCCCGCCCTGTTCCTGATCGACCAGCAGGGCCGGGAGCGCAAGCTCTACCTGACCCAGATGGCCTACTCCAGCGTCGGGCAGTCCGCCCGGGTGCTCGCGGAGGAGATCGCCAGCCTGCTGCCCGGACACCCCAAGGTGGCCAGCCAGCAGTCGCTCGCGTCCATCGCGGGCCAGGGCCCTTCCGATCACCTCACGCTGCCGTCCGCCAGTTCCCAGGGCAGCACGGTCACGCTCGGGCCGGGCCAGCCGCGCCTGGTCATGTTCTTCGCCACCTGGCTGGACGAGGTCGCGAACCTGAAATCCGAACTGGCCGGCATGAACGCCTACGTGGCCGCGGCGCGCCGCGCTGGCCTGCCGCCGCTGGTGGCGGTGGACGAGACGGTGGTCGAGCCCTCGGCCCAGGCCGTCCGCTCGTACCTCGCCAACCTGGGGACCAACCTGGACTTCCCGGTCGGGATGGACACCACCGGGCGGGTGGCCGACGGCTACCAGGTCCAGGACCAGCCCTGGTTCGCCCTGGTCTCCGCCTCCGGCAAGATCGTCTGGTCGCACGACGGCTGGCTCCCGCTGCCCGCCCTGGAAGCCGCGGTCAGGCAGCACGCGGGGTGATCTCCCGAGCCCGGTACGTCGCGGCGCATGCGTCCCGGTAACCGCCGCTGGCCAGTGGCCCCCCGATCCGAGCCCGCGGGTCCCCCCCGGCCTCGCGGACTCGGATGCTTATACGGAGGGGCGGCCCGTCCGGCTTGATACACGCCGCGGCGAAAAATTCCGTAACGCACGTGCAGTCGGGACGCCGGTCCCGGCTTCCCGCCGCCAGAAGCCGGACGCTCAGATCGTGACCCACCCGGTCAGCACGTCCGTGCCGTCGGCGCTCCGGCAGCGCAACCGGAACGGGCTGTCCGGGATGGGATCGACCGAGAAGCAGCCGATCTCGTCCACCTCGGTCGTGCTCATTCCGCCCGCCCTGGTATGGATCTCCAGCTCGCCCGCCCGCGGCGGGAGGAGCTGGCCGAGCAGCGAGTTCCCGGTGACCTCGAGCTCCAGGCTCAGGTGGGCCGAGGTGAAGGTGAGCGCCCGGATCGAGGCCGTCTCCGACCGCAGCGCCGCGAGCGCATGGTGGTCCTGGTCGGAGTCGTAGGTGAGCTGTGCCAGCTCGGCGTCGATGTTATGCCAGGCGAAGGCGCTCTTGCCCGTCTCGATGAACCACGAGGGAACGGCCTCGCGAGCCTTCAGTGCCTGGCTCAGAGCAGCCAGGAGCCGATCATCGTCCCAGTCACGCACCTGGCTCGCCTCCCCGTGTGTTATAGAGCCAGCCATCCTGTCCCACGTCCTCAATGTCACGATTGCTCAGCCGGCCCCGAGTGCAGATTGTATACACAAGTGCTCCATAGCGGTCAACAAGCTCGTTCCACGCATCTTGACCTCCCCCGGACGCGCGGGTCACGAGCGCGACGACATGCGGGTCGTCACGCATGGCCGGCTCCGGCAGCTTGTTGTCCGCCATGATCAGCACCTCGGTCGGTGATAATCACCTGTCTCTAACTCAGAGAGCGGCTAGGCGCATCTGATACACCCGTCAAATGATTTTTTTTACCGCACTCAAACGTTCTCTGCAGAAAATTCTCCGGCGGCAGCCGTGTCCAGCAGGAAGTCTCTCGGTTACTACCGCCCAGTAGGTTTGATCCCGAACGGACTGGGCGCGTGCCCCCGCGCACTACCCGGGCTCGTCCGGGCTGCTCGCCCGGCCGCGTCCCTGGGCCCGGTCCGCCACCCACGCGGCGATCTGGGAGCGCGAGTTGAAGCCCAGCTTGGCCATGATGTTGGCCACGTGCCTGGCCGCGGTGGTGGGGCTGATGGAGAGCTCGGTCGCGATGGCCTTGTTGGACAGGCCGCCGGCCACCAGCTCGGCGATCTCGTATTCCCGCTGGGTCAGCGAGCTCGGCGGTGCCGAAGCCACCCGGTAGCGGCCCACCACGGCCAGCGCCGGGCTCTCGCCGGTCGGGTCCGCCCCTGATGCCGTGGGCCTGACCGGCGCGTCCAGGGCCAGCGCCACCGCCGCCTCGCTGGTCAGCGCCCGGCCGCTGGCCCACAGCCGGGCCACCGTGGCGTCGCCGAGGCGTCGCGCCGGGGCCAGGTACGCCTCGACCCGCGCGCCGGGCAGCGGCCGCAGGCCGGCCGTCTCGCGCAGCGCTGTCGCCGCCGCGGCCAGCTGCACGGCCAGCTCGGGCTGGCCCTCCTGCCCGGTCAGCGCGGCAAAGGCCTCCAGGCCGCGGGCCACGCCGATCCGCGCGCCGGTGGCGTGGCTGAGCCGCAGGCTCCTGGTCAGGTGCCGCCGGGCCTGTTCGAGTGCGCCGAGGTCCATGGCCACCCGGCCCAGGCCGGCCAGGCAGCGCGCGATTTCCGGCCGGGCGCCGATCTCCCGCAGGATGGCCAGCGCCTCCACGTACCAGCCGTGCGCCTCACCCGGATGGTTACGGAACCTGGCCAGGTCACCCAGGCCGAGCAGGGCACGGGCGGCACCCCACTGCTGGTCGATCCGCTGCATCACCGCCACCGACGTGGTGGCCAGCTGCTCGGCCTCGCGGAGCTTGCCGCGGCGGGCCGCGATGGCGGCCCGGGTGCCGAGCGCGTAGCCCTCGTTCCAGCCGTCGCCGGACGCCTGCGCGATGGCCAGCGCCTCGTCCGTGCTGGTCTCCGCCTCGTCGATCCGCTCGGTGTGCAGGGCGATCTCGGCCAGCAGGTTCAGCCCCACCGTGATCCAGTACGTATCGTCGGCCTCGCGGCACAGCTTCAGCCCCTCGGTGCCCAGCGACCAGGCGGCGGCCGGGTCGCTGGACAGGGTGAGCTGCCCGCGCACCACGGTGGCCGCGCCCTGGACCCGGGCCGGGACCGCGGTCATGTCCAGGGCCAGGAACGCGCGCAGCCATTCGCTGCCCTCGCCGAACGTGCCCCAGACGATCCAGCACGGGCTGACCGCCGCGCAGATCCGCAGCCCGGCCTCGGCGTCGCCCTGCTCCAGGCACCAGTTCAGCACCTGGGTCACGTTGCCCGCATCCACGTCGTAGCGGTGGAAGACGTCCACCCGGGCGGGCCACGGGGCCGCGATGCGGGCCATTCCGAGTGCCTGGCTGTGCTCGGCGGTCCGGATCGCGTAGTCGCGGAGCCTGCCCCGGAACGCCGCCGCCTCCCCGGCCTCGGCCAGCCGCAGCGCCGCGTACTCCCTGATCGTGTCGAGCATCCGGTACCGTGCCTGGCTGAGCAGCTCGGGATCGAGCACGACCAGCGATTTGTCCACCAGCGCGGCGGTCAGGCCGAGCACCTCGGCAGCCGGGATGTCCTCGTCGGCGCACACCTGCTCGGCCATCTCCAGCGACCAGCCGGTGAAGATGGCCAGCCGCCGGAACAGCGCCCGCTCGGGCTCGGTGAGCAGCTCGTAGCTCCACTCGATGGCGGCGCGCAGGGTCCGCTGGCGGGGCGCGGCCGACCGGTCGCCCGCGGTCAGCAGCCCGAACCTGTCGTCGAGCCGGGCCGCGATCTGCTCCACGGACAACGCCCGGACCCGCGCCGCGGCCAGTTCGATCGCCAGCGGCATCCCGTCCAGCGCGCGGCAGATCGAGGAAACGGCCGCGTCGTTGTCCGGGCCGACGGTGAACCCGGGCCGGGAGGCCGCGGCCCGGTCGGCGAACAGCCGGACCGC
>Ga0318496_10001096_pt1 | contig 10459 bp, 8 predicted proteins | sample GRESIP109b1f22_FD_203296 | JGI IMG/M metagenome (GOLD analysis project Ga0318496, IMG submission 203296) | Tropical soil microbial communities from Luquillo Experimental Forest, Puerto Rico - GRE.SIPMG.109b1f22 | ecosystem: Environmental > Terrestrial > Soil > Tropical forest > Bulk soil... | reverse complement strand
TCCGTCAACTGGGCGTCGACGACCCGGGGGGCGCGGCCCAGGATCCCCTGCGAAGGACGGCCGACGGCCACCCACGGCTGCACGCCGGCGACCACGGGCTCCGACACGGAGACGAAGAGGGTGTCGGGAGTGGCGGGATCGTCGGCGACCCTGTAGGTCGCGCGCACGGGGACCGGCGCGATCCGCTCGTGGACGGGCACCGCGACCCACGGGAATCCCGGGCCCCACTGCCAGAGGGCCGCGACCCGGCCGGTGAACCCGGTGGTGTCGACACCTTGGGGCGGAAAGTCGAAGCTCGCCACCAGGGAATCGGCCGACAGCGACAACGCGGAGGCCGCCCACGGAAGGAGGTGCAGCGAATCGGGCCACGGAAGCTTCAAGCCGGAAGTCGCATGCCAGGCCAGCGCCGAATACAGGACGACCCGGTCCAACCGGCCATCCCCGTCCAGATCCAGGTAGACCAGGGAGTCGGGCGCCCTCGGCAGGACCCGGATGGGCTGGGCCGCGACCTCGGCGCCGAGCGAATCGTCGCGGAACCGGATGGAACCCGAGAGGAGCGGGGAACGGCCGAGGACGGACACCGAAATCTGTCCACCCACCAGCGGCAGGGATGCGACCTCGGTGCCCGCGGCCGACTGCACCGAGAGGGCGGGATCCGGGGGATCGATGTCGACCCTGCCCGCGCAGGCGGGGCAGAAGCGGCTTCCCACCCAGACCTGGACGGTGACGGTGCGCCGTTCGCCCACGCGGAGGTCGAAGCCGAGGCTGTCGGTCGCCAGACCCGCCGTGTCGAGGAAGCGGAGATGGAACTTCGCCGCCTGGACGATCGTGGTGGCGCGCGAGGTCTTGTAGGTCCCCCAAAGGGAGTCCAGGCCCAGCGGCCCCACCTCGAGCACCGTGTCCCGCAGGTCGGCCATCAAGCCCTGCACGAAGGAGAACGATCCGCGGTAGATCCCGTCGGCTCCCCGGACCAGCGTCACCGCGAGGGTGTCGCCCAGCCGGTGCCGGACCACCACCTGCACCGAAAGCGCCGTCGATTCCGAGTCGACCACCGTCGCCAGGATCCGTCCGTCGGGACCCTCGACGCTGGGCTCCAGGGACAGCACCGGCACGGGGTGGTGGGGAGCGGCGAGCACCTGCGTGGTCGCCCGCGAGACCAGGTAGGTTCCCCACAGGGAGTCGATCCCCGCCGCGCCCAACTCGAGCAGGGTGTCCCGCGGGTCGGCCGCCACGCCCTGCGCGAAGGCGAAGGAGCCTCGGTAGGTGCCGTCGCCCCCGCGCACAAGGGTCACCGCCAGCGTGTCGCCCAACCGGTGGCGGACCACCACCTGCACCGTCGCCGACGTCGATTCCGAATCGACCACGGTTGCCAGAACCTGTCCGGCGGGACCCACCACGCTCGGCGTGAGGGTGAGGACCGGCGCCGCGGGATGGTGCAGGCCCAACCGCGCCCAGGCCGTGTCGCGCTTGTCGCGCGGCATCTGGAAGAACGCGTACACCGTGTCCCATCCGTAACCCGAACGGATCACCAGGTCGCCGGTCACGGGACCCGAGGGCGCGAGGCCCTGCCAGGGCAGGCTCGTCCGGAAAACGCCCGTGGAATCCTTCGCGGCCGTCGCGGGAACCGGGGCTCCCGTCTGTTCGCGGTCGGACGACCGGACCGTCGTGAACACCAGCGGGAGACTCGAGTTCCCGGAAGGGATGGTCTTCAAGGTCGCGACCACGGCGCGGTCGGCGGTGTCGGCCCACGGCAGACCCGACCGGTCCGGGGCCAGCGAGAGGGAACTGCCGGGACCGCAGGCGTCGGAGAGGAGCGTGTCGGTCCCCTTGGTGCCGGTCAACGACGATCCGCCCACGTTCACCGTCCAGGTCGCGCCGATGGTCTGGCCGCTCTCCTTCAGGCTCAGCGAGAGCTGGTTGGCTCCGGTCTCCAGGCCCACGATCGAGTCCAGCGCCATCCGGTAGGCGTTGGCTCCCGCCGAAGTGGAGGTGACGGCGATGGCGCTCTGGCCGTTGGTCAGGTTGCGGACCAGCAGGGTCTCGGGCGCCGCGGGCTGGATGAGCGAACCGAGGATTCCGTCGATCACGCGGCCCAGGCTGTCGGGCATGAAGGGCGGGATCCGGAAGTACCGTCCGCCGGTGGTGTCGGCGATCGTGGCCAGTTCCGAGCCCTCCACCGTGTCGATCCCCAGGTAGATCCCGTAGACGGGGGGGATGGGAGGTGCGTCGGTGGTCCAGGTGGTGTCGCCCACCTTGACGGAAGTCGTCGCCTTCAGGAAGTTCTTCCACGTTCCCGCCGAGGGCCTGCCGTCGGAGATGATGATGATCGCCTTGTTGGGATCCTTCGACGGGGGGATCGTGCGGGTGGCCGAATGTCCGCCGTACAGAAGGATCCGCGCCCAGGTGAGGGCGATCTCGTAGTTGGTTCCGCTGAACCCGTTCAGGGGGATGCTGGCCTGGAGGGCGGCGATGTTCGCCGCGCTGGACAGGGAGGTCATCGAATCCTGCGAGGTGATCCCCGGGCCGAAGTTCACGGTGGCCGCGTACGATCCGGGCGCGGCGGCGGCTTGCGTCGCGATCGCCGACTGGATGGTGCTCGAGCGCACGGAGTAGGGGTCGCCGGCCACCTTGCAGACCTTCTTCAGGGTGTCCAGAGGCGTGCCCGGAGTGATCAGCCCGACCGACTGGCCGTGGAAGAGGAGGGTGTCGACGAAGGTGATCTTCGGGCTCGAGAGGCTCTTGTTGCACTCGTACCAGCCCGAGGTGTCCTCGGTTCCCGGCAGGATGGCCGTGGGCACCATGCTCGCGGTCTGGTCGACGGCGTAGACGATGTCGGTGGGCGGGGGCACGCTTCCGGGGATCCCGCACAGGACCAGTCCCGAGGCGGGGATGCGCGTGGTCGCCGCGGGCACCTGGACGGTGGCGCCGTCCAGGGAGGCGAGGTCGAGGCAACGCGGAGCCTGCGAGACCAGATCGCACCGGGTGGCCGCCCGGGGATGGGTGGCGAGGACAAGGAGGATCGCGCCGGGCAGGGCGAGGCCGAGGGTCTTTCTTCCGGTGAGCATGGTCACCGTTGAATCTGGTTCACCACCGCTCTCGAGGTGGGGCGCATTGGAAGGGGGCCGTTGAAATTCCGTCCCTTTTGTTGAACTCGTTTCAACGGATCCTAGGCGACCGATCGACGGCGGGGGGCGCTGGCGGCTTCGGGAACCCGCGCCACCGGGAAGAACTGGACGCACACCTCCATCACCCGGTCGGGAGAGGCGACCCCTCCGGCCAGGGCCTGGACCTGTCGGCGGAAGTCGGCGATCCACTCGCGGACCGTCGCGAAATCCTCCTCGGAAAGGGCCGCCGTCAAGGTGGCTACCTCCCGGTCGGCGGGTCCGAAGCTGTCGACCGACCGTACGGCGAGGTCCAGCACCTGGTCGTGCCAGCGCCGCAGCTCCTCGCGCGGGACTTCCGCTCCGGCCGAGATGTGCGGCTGCGAGGGCCGCAGGAAACCGTCCCCATCGCGGGCCAGGAGCCCCAATCCCTCCAGGAGGCGGACCGACGCTTCCGATTCCGCCGAGGTCGACGGAGGATCGCAGAGCGGCCCCAGCCCTTCGGCCTTGCGGGCCTGGACCACGCCCGTCAGGGAACGGACCACGGCGTGCCGCCAATGGGCGTAGAATCCGGCCTCGTCCTTGCCCAGTTCGCGCGGAACCACGGCGCGCAGGGCGGCCAGGCGTTCGGCGCATCGCTCCCGTTCGGCTTCGGTGCGCGAGCGCGCCAGGCGCAGGAGCTCCTCGAAGTAGGCCGATTCCAGGCTTCCGAACTTGCACAGCTTCAGGACCGCGGGAAGGGTCCGCTGGGGAAGGTGGAGTCGCCCCTGGAGGATGTGCGCGAGCTGACCCGCGTCGATGTCGAGCCTCTGGGCCATGAACCGGTAGGAGAAGGCCGACTGGATGGAACGGCGGTGCTCGTAGTGGGCCTTCAGGTACTTCCGGTAGTCGGAGAAGGCGAACAGGTCGGGAGCGGGATTCACCACCGGATCCATGGGACACCTCCCCGGACCTGGGTCTGGTGCTCCAACTGGGACCAGTGGACGTCGCGGGCCGTGTCGGACAGCCGCAGTTCGTCGAAGGTGGCCCGCAGTCCCGATCCTCCGTGGATCGGGGAGCGGGAGGCGGCGGGATACTTCACCGTGGTTCGGGCGTAGATCGTGGTGTCGACGACCAGTCCGATCCGCGAGGAAGCCGCGTCGAAGGTGGCCGCCAGCCGGGTCCAGGTCCCCACGGCGAGCGGCGTGGTGGTGGCGATCTCGTCGCCGGAGTTGGCTCCCGACCACAGGCGCACCGTCATGTCGTCCTTCACCGACAGGCCCCAGCGGGCGGTGTCCGGCGCGCCGTCGACGCCCGCCAGGAGGGTCTCCCCCGAGGGCTTGGCGTCGAGCCGGACCCACAGCGAGACGGTCCAGGAGGCGGTTCCACCGAGGTTGACGGAATCCGTCGCCCATTGCCCGGATCCGGCGAGCTGGCGCGCGCCGTCCACGGAGCCGGTGGTCGAGGTCGATCCGGTCCAGCGCAGGCCGATCCCGCCGGAGGTCTCGGAGGCCGAATCGAGGTGCCAGGCGCCGGAAAAGCCGTTGTCGGAGCCGAAGATGGCCGGCATGTCGGAGGGCGCCCGGACCGACCGGCCCCAGAGCACGCGCAGGAAGTGCTTGGCCGAATTGCCGTTGGCGGTGTCCAGCCGGACCCAGGCGGTGGCCCGGCCCGCGGCCGCGTCCCACGAGAGGGCGCGCGGCAGGAACTTGCCCTTGCCGTCGTCGAAACGGATCCCGGTGGAGTCGATCGAGCCCACGTCCAGGACGGAGTCCAGCACGACGGGCACCACGAAGCCGACCTGGTCGCCCACCACGCGGGCCCCCGTGGCGGAGAGATCGACCACCGCCGTCCGCGCGAAGGGCCACAGGGTCGCCGACTCCTGGCCCCACGCGGCGCCCTCCCAGGCGCCGGTCGACAGGACCTGTCCCGGATCGGCGTGCACGACGGCGTCCTCCCGCAGGGAGTCGGCCTGGAGCCGGAGGGTCAGGTCGCCGCTGGGCAGGGGCCCCAGCACGAACGAGCCGGAGCTGTCGGTCTCGGCGAACAGCGGCGTGCCCACCAGCGAGACGCGGGTCCGGGCGAAGCGCCCCCCGACGGTCCCCGAGATCCAGGCGCCCGGGCGGAGGGTGTCCGGACGACGATTTCCGTCGGGCGAAGCCAGGTGCACCGCGAGGGAGGAGCCCGATTGGACCAGGACCGACCAGATCCCTTCGGGCACGGCGATGGACCAATGCCCCAGCGAATCGGTCCGGGCGGAATCGACGACCTTCCCGCTGTCGGACCAGGCCCACGGGGCCATGACCCGCACGGCCGCGCCGGCCAGGGGGCGCCCCTGCTCGTCGAGGGCCGTTCCGTCCAGCGCGTTGGGCACCTCCGAGGAGTTGCCTCCGGCGACCTTGTCCTCCTGGCCGCATCCGGCGAGGAGGAGCGCGAGCGCGCAGGGGATGAGGCGCTTCACGGCGCGCCTCCGCGGCTGCCCCAGGCGACCGGGAACAACTGCACGTTCACCTGGAAGATCCGGTCGGGCGAGCGCGTCCCGTGGGAAAGCTTCTGGACCTTCTGCCGCAGTTCGCGGGCCATCTCCCGCAGGGTCGCGAATCCGGCCGCGTCGACCGCCGTGGTCACCGCGGAGATGTCGCGCTCCCCGGGCGGGATCTCGCGCAGGGCCCGCCGGGCCTGCTGGATGGACTCGCGGTGGTAGCCGCGGACCACCGCGACGGGGATGTCGGGACCGGAGACCACGTGGGCGTCGCGCAGGCGGAGCGATCCATCCTCGCCGCGCTCGACCAGCCCCAGGTCCAGGAGGAGGGCGACGGAGTCCCGCGCCTCCTGCTCGGAGAGCGGAGGCGACGCGAGGCCCGCGAGTTCGGATCCGTCGCCGCGCACCCGGCCGGAGCCGACCAGGGCCCGCACCACGGTGTGCCTCCAGTTCTGGTAGAACTGCGCCTGGGTCCCCTCCACAGGGGACGCGGCCACCCCGCGCAGCGCCGAGAGCCTCTCCCGGCACCGGGACTTCTCCTCCTCGGTGCGCGCGCGGTCGAGCCGGACCAGCTCCTCGAAGAACGCCGTGGCCCGGCGGTCCAGCCCCAGCAACTCCACGAGGGCCGACAGATGGCGGAACGGAAGGGGCGCGCGGCCGGCGAGGATCCGGTGGAACTGGGCGGAATCGACCCCCATCTTGCGGGCGAAGTCGCGGACGCTGCCGTCGGCGCCGCCCTCCCGGCGCCTCTCCAGTTCCTCCTGGAGGAAGACGCGCCAATCCTCGTGGTCGTAGACCCTGTGCACATCCCAAGCCTACCCTCTCCCGGCCGATCGTGGAGGGGATTCGGCGAGCCCGCGCGTTGAACCCCGGTCCACGGAGCCCCGATGCGATCCACCTCCGGTTCGAGCCGGGACGCTCGAGGTTTGCTAAATCAGATTGAGTCTCAGTCCACCCGGCACCCACCAGGGATCCCATGACCATCCTGTTCATCGCGCTCGCGCTCCTCCTGGTGGCCCTCGCCATCGTGATCCTGGTGGCGTCCAGCAAGCCCGACACCTTCCAGGTCGCCCGCTCCGTCGCCATCCAGGCCACACCCCAGGCGATCGGGCCCTGGATCGCCAACTTCCACCGCTGGACCGACTGGTCGCCCTGGGACCACCTGGATCCCGACCTGGAACGCACCTACGACGGCGCCCCGGAAGGGGTGGGAGCCCGCTACGGCTGGAAGGGCCGCAAGTCGGGGGAAGGACGCATGGAACTGCGGGAGTTCGAGCCGGGACGGCGCGTGGGGATCCGCATCGAATTCCTCAAGCCCTTCCGCGCCTCCAACGACGTGGAGTTCCTCCTGGAAGCGCAGGGAGCCTCGACGTTCGTGACCTGGACCATGCGGGGAGCCAACACGTTCTTCCCCGGCAAGCTCATGGATGTTTTCCTGGACAAGGACAAGTTCCTGGGCAAGGATTTCCAGAAGGGATTGGAAGCGCTCCGGTCCCGCGTCGAGAACCCGCACCGCTGAAACCCGGAGAACGCTCCATGTCCATCGCACGCCACATCCCCACCGTCCTGCGCTTCATCTACGGCATTCCCCTCGTTCTCTTCGGAGCGATGGACCTGTTCCACCCCATGACCCCTCCGCCTGGAATGCCCGCCGCCGCGCTGCACTTCAGCCAGGCGCTGGGCGAGAGCGGCTACATGATGCCGATGATCGGAATCGTCCTGTTGGTGGGAGGCGTGCTCGTGGTCGCCAATCGCTTCGTGCCGCTGGCCCTGCTCCTCTTGGCTCCGTTCTGGGTGAACAGCGCGCTGTTCCACACCTTCCTGGAACGGTCGGGTCTGCCCATGGTCGCGGTGTTCGTGGCGCTGGAGCTCTACATGGCCTGGCAGCACCGCGGTGCGTTCGCGGCCGTACTCAAGGCGCGCAATCCGACGACCTGACCGTCGAGGAGGAGTTCAACTCCTCTTCACTTCCTCGTCAGATCGAGGTAGATGCCCGGTCCGAAGAGCAAGACACCGCTCCAGGGGGTCTTGCTGTACCGCACCGGATCGATCCGGAGCTCGGACATCCGCGAGAGGTCGATGGTCGTCCCTTGGAAATGGATGGTTCCCGAGGTGACCGGAGTTCCGTTCTTTCCATAGACGAGGTTGGCGGGTTTCCAGGTCGTGGTCTTCATCTGGTCCTCCGCCCAGTCGTGTTCGGAACAGGAAGCGGTCATCCCTCCGTCGGCGAACCCCGAGCCGACCAGGAGCGCCAGGAAAAGGAATGCGCTCTTCACAGGTCCCTCCAGAGGGTCGTCGTGTTGGATGAGCTGGAATCCAGGGTGAACTGCACGGTCCACCGCACGTTCGTGTCCAGGTCGTCGCGCAGAACCAGACTGCAGGCACCCGACGTGTCGCAGCGGAAGGAGGAGGCCGTCCCGGAGTCCGGCAGGTAGAGGCCGCTGGGCCTGGCCTTGGTGGAATCGACCACCTGGTTTTCGGACGGACGATACCGGCGAGGACAAGGGGGGGAACCCAAGCGGATCGATTCATGGATCCAAGGATATGCTTGATTCCCGGATCGTTTCCGTGAGATGGATCACTTACGGCTCCAACGCGGCAAAGCGGACCCCTGAATCCACCTTCGAGTGATACAATCCCGGCCTATGCATTCCAGGCCATTGATCGGACTCGTCACCAACGACCTCGTGGGCACCTACCAGCACACGTTCTGGTCGGGGATGCGGTCGGCCGCCGCGGAGGAGGATTGCGACCTCGCGAGCTTCAACGGCGGCGAGATCGGCTCGCGCCAGCACGACAAGTCCATGCGCCGATCGGCCTTCGACCTGATCCGCTTCGCCAAGCCCGACGCCCTGGTCCTGCTCTCCACGGCGATCACCAACAGCGGCGACCAGTCGAGGATGGACGTCTTCCTCCGCCGACTCGGCAAGATCCCGCTGGTCTCGGTCGGCTTCACCCTGCCCGGACACCCCGCCGTCCTCCTGGACAACATCGCGGGAATGTCGGCTGTGGTGGAGCACCTGGTGGTGCACCACGGACGTCGTCGGTTCGCCTACCTGGGCGGACCCAACTTCAACCCCGACGCGCGCGAGCGGCGGGAGGTGTTCCTGGGCGTCCTGGAGCGACACGGGCTCAAGTTCGATCCCCTGCTCGAGGCCACGGCCTCGTGGGACTTCGCCCTGGCCAAGGAGAAGGTGCGCGCCCTTCTGGACACCGAGGTGCCCTTCGACGCTCTGGTGGCCGCCAACGACGACATGGCCTTGGGCGCGATCGAGGCCTTGCGGGAGCGCGGCCGTCGCGTCCCCGAGGACGTCGTGGTCTCCGGGTTCGACGATTCGGAGGAAGGGGCGTGGACCGCTCCCGGCCTCACTTCGGTGCGCCAGCCCGTCTTCGAGCAGGGGCGCGCGGCCCTGCGCCTGGCCCTGGAACGGCTCGAGGAAGGCGCCCCCAACCGGACGGAAACCGTCCGCACCATCCTGGTCCCCCGCGGCTCGTGCGGCTGCCGTTCGGGATCCCTCCTGCTGGTGCGACAGGTCGCCGAGGCCCCGCGCGCTCCCGCCGGACCTCCCGGAGGGGCGGAGCACCTGGCCGCGGTCCGGGAGGCCTGCGAGGAGATGGCCGGAGGCAGTCGCCAGGACGGAGCCCTCGCCCACCTGGTCGCCGGCCTGGTCGAAGGAGCCCGCACCGGGGACGACGTCCAACCGCTGGAGGCGTTCTCCCTCCTGATGGACCTGAATCCGAACCAGGAATCGTCCGACCATTGGCAGGACTTCCTCACCAGGTTGCGCCAGGCGTCGCTGCCCTTCCATTCGGCCCATCCCGAACAGGTCCTGCGCCTGGACACGATCCTGCACGAACTCCGCCTGCTCGCCCACGAGAGCACCGTGCGCGCGATGGCCCGCCGCGCCCTCGACGCGCAGCGCAAGGCACGCGAGATCCACGAGACCGGACTGCGCCTGCTGCAGGGGACCGACCTTCCCACCCTCGCCGAGATCCTCTGCGAACAGGCCCGGACCCTGAGGATCGCGAGCCTCCAGGTGCTCTTGCACGACCGCTCCCCCCGGCGGAAGGACTGCCGGGTCCTGGTGGCCGTCCGGAGCGGGGTGCGCTGCGAGACGAGGCCGGGCCGGAAGGAACCGCTGTCGGAGGCGGTGCACGCGATCCTCCGCAGCTCCGGACTCCGTTCGGCCCAGGTGGTCGAGCCGCTCTACTTCGGGGAGGAGCACCTGGGGTGGATGATCCTGGAACCGGGAGCCCGCCTGGGACTGCTCCTCGACTCGCTGCGCGGCCAGCTCTCCGCGGCGCTCCACGCGCACCGCGAGCGGCAACCCGCGGGAACCGCGTCCGGGTACTGAGCCGACCGGAGGGGAACCTCCGTACGCCGATTTAGACTTCCCGTCCACCCAGCGGAGTTCCGGTCCGAACTCCGACCCAGGCGAGGACGACGATGGCCGAGGCGAAGGAACCCCAGAAGTTCGTGTTCTACATGCACGGGATGTCCAAGGAGTACACGCCGCAGAAGGCCGTGCTCAAGGACATCTACCTGTCGTTCTACTACGGGGCCAAGATCGGGATCATCGGATCCAACGGCTCGGGCAAATCCACCCTCCTGCGGATCATGGCGGGGATCGACAAGGACTTCACGGGCGAGGCGTGGATCGAGTCGGGACGCACCGCGGGCTACCTGCCGCAGGAGCCGCTGCTGGAAGCCGGGCTCACGGTGAAGGAGAACGTCATGAAGGGCGTGGCGAAGAGCCAGGCCATCATGGACCGCTACACCGAGATCTCCAACGCCTTCGCCGAACCGATGGACGAAGAGAAGATGAACAAGCTCCTGGACGAGCAGGCGCGGCTCCAGGACGTGATCGACTCCCAGGACCTCTGGAGCCTGGACCGG
>Ga0318496_10001095_pt1 | contig 10459 bp, 9 predicted proteins | sample GRESIP109b1f22_FD_203296 | JGI IMG/M metagenome (GOLD analysis project Ga0318496, IMG submission 203296) | Tropical soil microbial communities from Luquillo Experimental Forest, Puerto Rico - GRE.SIPMG.109b1f22 | ecosystem: Environmental > Terrestrial > Soil > Tropical forest > Bulk soil... | reverse complement strand
GTCCGACGCGCCGCGCGCGCGAGGTGTATGCGCTGCTCGCCGCCGGCGATGCGCGCGGCGCGTCGGACCGCGCCGAAGCCATCCTCGCGAGCGCCCCCGGCGACCCCTCCGTCCCGGCGGTCCGGCTCGCCCTCGCGCGCGCCTGGCAGGCCGCGGGCGACGAGCCGCGCGCGATCGCCGGCTACCGCGCGCTCTGGGCCGAGCACCCCGCCGATCCGGCCGGGATCGAGGCCGGCCGCGCCCTCGCCGCCGCATCGCGCGCCGGTGGCCCGGTGCCGCCCGCCACGGCCGACGACCAGCTCGCGCGGGCCGAGCGGCTCGTCCAGCTCGCCCACCCCCGCCAGGCGCTGGTCGCCCTCTCGCGCCTCGATCCCGAGGCGCCGCCCGCCGCGCTCGCGCGCGCCCACCTCCTCCGCGCGCTCGCGAACCTCCAGCTCGGACGCGTGAGCGAGGGGGAGGCGGCGGCGCGCTGCGCCGACGTCGACGGAGCAGCGCCCGAGGTGCGCACTGGCGCCAGGCTCGTCCTCGCGCGCGCGGCGGCGCGGCTCGGGCGCACCGACGAGGCGATCGCGCGCTACGCGGCGCTCGGGCGCGAGCGGGCCCGGGCCGCGATCCCCGGCCTCTCCCCCGCCGCTGCGCGGAGCCTCCCCGACGACGCCGCGTACCTCTCGGCCTGGCTCCTCTTCGACGCCGGTCGCTACGAACCGGCGGCGCGCGCCCTCGGGCGGTACGCGCGGCAGCGACCCGCATCCCATCGCGTGACCGACGCGCGCTGGTTCGAGGCCTGGTCCCTGCGCCGCGCCGGGCGCGCGGACGAGGCCCGGCGGGCCTTCGACCGCCTCTCCCGCGGGGCGCTCGCGCCGGCGGCGCTCTACTGGCGCGCCCGGATGGAGCCGCCGCGAACCGCCCGCGTGCTCTACCGGCGCGCGATCGCTGCCGAGCCCGGAGGCTGGTATGCGCTGCTCGCGGCGTCGCGCCTCTCCGAGCTCGGCGAGGAGGCCGCGGCGCTCGCCCCCTCCGCGCCGGAGCCGATCCCCGACGGCGCGCCCGACGGGCCCGCCGCGCCGGCGATCGGGAGGGCGGTGCAGCTCCTCGCGGCGGGGCTGCGCGAGGAGGCGCTCGAGGAGCTCCGCACAGCCGCCGTCGCTCCGGGTGCGCGCGCGGCCGCCGCTTCGCTCGCGCAGCTCGCCGCAGCCGCGGGCGACGCGGAGCTGCCGTTCCGGATCTCGCAGACGCAGCTCGCGGTGACCGGCCGGACGCTGCGCTGGTCGTTCCCCGACGCATACCCGGACCTCGCGCCGCGGCTCGCGGCGCAGGCGGGCGTGGATCGCTGGCTCCTCCTCGCGGTGATGCGGCGCGAGTCGGGCTTCCGCCCCGACGCGCGGAGCTTCGCCGGCGCAGAGGGGCTCGTGCAGCTCCTGCCGCAGACCGCCGAACGCCTCGTGGCGCTGCTCGGCGTCGACCACGCCCGCGCGCGTGGCCTCGAGGACCCCGCCGCCAGCCTTCCGCTCGGCGCGGCGTACCTCGGGCTGCTCCAGGACCGGTTCCAGGATCCCGCTGCCGTGGTCGCCGCGTACAACGCAGGCCCGCCGCCGGTGGCGGCGTGGGCGAGGTCGCGCGCGGGCCGGCCCCTGGACGAGGCGGTGGAGGAGCTGCCGTTCCGCGAGACGCGCCGTTACGTGAAGGTGGTGCTCGCGGCCCGCGCCACGTACGACTGGCTTTGGACGGGCGCGCGGCTCGCGATCGACGGGTCGCGGCCGCTCGCCGCTCCACGCTCGGGGGTCGAGTTCTAGGGTTGTCCCTTCGCGCGCGCGGCGTCGAGGAGCGCTCCGCCCATGCGCCGCCGCACGTTGGGCGTGAGGCCGACCACGCCGTCGAGGTCCTGCTCCTGGGACGGCTTCCGGCGCGCGATCTCGAGCATCGCCTGCTCCGGCAGGACCTTGAACGGCGGCCGGTCGAGCACGCTCGCGCGCTCCTCCCGCGCGATCCAGAGCGCGCGGAGGATCGCCTTCCCATCCCGGTCGAGCTCGCGCGCGCCGCGAAGCTTCCGCCAGCCCTCGGGATCGAACACCTTCGGCCTCGGCTCCACCGCGGCGATGCGCGCGAACTCGCGGCGCGCGTCGTCCATGAGGCCGCGCGCCGCCAGCTCGCCGGAGAGGAGCGCGTGGAGCGGGAGCAGGAAGCGCGTGTCGAGCGCGGCGTAGCGCAGCTGGGCGCGGGTGAGCGGCCGCTTCCCCCAGTCCGAGCGCTGGAACTCCTTCGACATCCGCACGCCGTACTGCGCCTCCACCAGCGCGGCGAGCCCGAGCTGCGCGCGCCCGAGACGCTTCGCGGCCACCATCGTGTCGAACAGGTTGGGCAGCGCCCAGCCGTACTCGCGCTTCAGGCAGCGGACGTCGTAGTCGGCCCCGTGGAGCACGAGCTCGCGCCGCGAGGCGAGCACAGGGCCGAGGGGCCGCGGGTCGAGCGCCAGCGGATCGACGATGACGTCGAGCGCGGGCGTCGAGATCTGGAGCAGGCACACGCGCTCGCGGTACGCGTGGAAGCTGTTCGACTCGGTGTCGAGCGCCACCACCTCCTCGCGGGAGAGCTGCTCCGCGAGCGCCAGCAGCTCGTCGGAACCCGCGATGAGCCGCGGCTCCGGAAGGTGTCCGGGATCGGAGCCGCTCACGCGCTCTCCCCCGCCGCGAGCGCCACCGCGACGTCGGCAGCCACCGCGGCGTTCTCCTCGAGCAGCGCGAGGTTCGCCGCCCGGCTCTCGCCCGAGGTCGCGCGGTCGATGGCCGCGAGGAGGAAGGGGCTCGCCGCCTTGCCGTGGACGCCCGTGGCGCGCGCCGCGGTGAGGGCCGCCTCCAGCGCAGCCTCCACCCGCTCCACCGGAAGCGGCGCCGGCGGCGGGACGCAGAGGAGCACGCCCTCGCGCCGGCCGAGGCCCCAGTGCGCGCGAAGGACGGCGGCCGCCTCGGCGGCGCCCGCGACCCGGTGCTCGAGCGCGACGCCGCTCCGCGCGGCGTAGAACGCCGGCAGCTCCGAGGTGCGGTAGCCGATCACGGGTACGCCCAGCGTCTCCAGCAGCTCCGCGGTGGCCGGCAGATCGAGGATCGCCTTCGGCCCGGCGGAGACGACGCACACCGGGCTGCGCGAGAGCTCGACGAGATCCGACGAGACGTCGCGCGCGGCGCCGGCGTCGCCGGGGAGCAGTCGGTGGACGCCGCCGATGCCGCCGGTGGCGAAGACGCGGACGCCCGCGAGCGCGGCCGCTGCGCAGGTGGCGGAGACGGTGGTGCCCGCGTCGCGGCCGGCAGCGAGGAGCGGGCCGAGGTCGCGTACGCCGGCCTTCGCCGGCGCGCGGGCCGGATCCGCGAGCCGCCTGAGCTCCTCGTCCGAAAGGCCCATGCGGAGCCGGCCACCGAGCACGGCCACGAACGCGGGCAGCGCGCCGCGGCGGCGGACCGCGGCGGCCGATCGGCGGGCTGCGTCGAGGTTCGCGGGCGGAGGCAGGCCCTGCGCGACGACGCTCGTCTCCAGCGCCACCACCGGCCGGCGCGCCGCGAGCGCGTCGGCGACCTCGGGCGCGAGCTGCAGGAAGCTCTTCACCGGCGGGAGTGTACCGGAACGCCGCTCCCGGCGCCGCGCCGGGGGGTCGCGCCGGCGGGCGTGCGTGCTATGAGAGGCGCGTGGACGCCGCCCCCGCCTCGCGCTCGCACCTCCGCACCATCGCCGCCACGCTGCGCGGCGGCCTCGTCGCCGCCTACACCGCGGTCTCGATGCCGGCGTTCTTCCTGCTCCAGCTCCCCGTGATGGCCCTCACCGGCTCGGGCGACTTCTCGATCTGGCTCGCGCGGCGCGCGTGGGGCCCGATGGGCCTGTGGCTCGCCGGCGTGCGCGTCGAGGTGGTGAAGCTCGCGCCGCCTCCCGAGGGGCCCGCGATCTTCGCCTCGAACCACGAGAGCATCCTCGACCCCTGGGCGCTCTTCATGGCCATCCCTCGCAGCCTCCGGTTCGTGGCGAAGTCCGAGCTGTTCCGCATCCCGATCTTCGGCTGGTACCTGCGGCTCGCGCGGTTCGTCTCGGTGGACCGGAAGAACCACACCCGGGCCGTCGCCGCCCTGAAGGCCGCCGGCCAGGTGGTGCGCAGCGGCACGTCGCTCATCGTCTTCCCCGAGGGGACGCGCAGCGTCGACGGCTGGGTGCACGCCTTCAAGAAGGGCCCGTTCGTCCTCGCCGAGGAGGCCCAGGTCCCCGTGGTCCCGGTGGCGGTCGTGGGCGCAGCCGCCCTCGTGCGGAAGGGGCGCATGGAGGTGACGCCCGGGACGATCCGGATCGCGATCGGTCCCGCCGTGCTGCCCTCCGACCATCCCGACAAGAACGAGCTCCTGCGCGAGGTCCGCCGCCGGGTAATCGCGCAGCATCGGGCGCTCGGCGGTGCGGGCGGACGAGACGAGGACGTCGAGCGGGCCGGCTTCGAGGGCGGGCGGTCCGTGCACTAGAGGCCCGTCGCCGCCGGGGAACCTGCTTGTGGAGGGCCCGGCCCTGGCGCTACGCTCGCAGCGGAATGCAACCCCCCGCCGCCCTCGCCGGCTGGTCCTCGCGACTCCGAGACGCCGCCGGACAGCTCCTCGAGGACCTCCGCCGCGCCGACCGTTACTCCCGGATGCGCTACGGCGTCGTCGGCGGCTGGGCGTTGATCTCCCTCGTGACGATCTTCGCGTCCTGTCCGTCGGCCGGGCCCGGCAACTCGTTGGGCGCCGACGCGAGCGTCCTCGGCGAGTCGTTCGTCGGCGGCGCGCAGGTGATGGTCCGCAACGACTCCGGCAACACCTGGACCGACATCGTGCTCACGGTGGACGGCGAGTGGCGCTACAAGCAGCCGACGCTGCGGTCCAAGGATCGGGCGGTCGTCCCCGTCACCCAGTTCCGGCGTGGCGACGAAGCGCTCCCTCCGGACCACCGCCCGCGCCGCCTCGACGTCGAGTGCGACCAGGGCAGCTCGTCGTTCGAGCTCCGCTAACTCGGGAGGGCCGCATGGGCCGCGTCCTGCTGGTCGACGACGATCCGGAGATCGCGCAGTTCCTCTCCACACTGCTCGAATTGGAGGGGTTCGCCACGGAGCAGGCGACGCGGGGCGAGGAGGCGCTCGCCGCGTGCGCAGCCGAGGCCCCGGACGCCGTGCTCGTGGACGTGGCGATGCCCGGGCTCGACGGGCTCGATCTCTGCCGGAGGCTCCGCGCGGCCGGGCTCTCCTGCCCGATCCTGGTCGTCTCGGCCCGGCCGTCGCCCGACCTGCCGTCGCGCGCCACCGCCGCCGGCGCCGACGAGTTCGTGCGAAAACCGTTCGACAACGCGGACCTGATCGCGCGCCTGCGCCGGCAGCTCGCCGCCCGCGCGTAGCCAACCGCGTCACTCGCCTCGCTCGCGCGCGAGCGCCCAGGCCGCGCCGATCCGGCCGTCCTCCTCCGCTTCCGCCGCGCGCTCCAGCGCGCGCCGCCGCCCGGCCAGCCGACGCTCGCACAGCGCCTCCAGCGCTCGATGATCCCGATCCGCGGCGGCCACTCCGGCCCGCGCGCGCTCCACCTCCCGCGCCGCCTCTCCCGCCGTTCCTCGCGCCCGCCAAGCTTCGGCCCGCGCCGCTGTGAGCCCGTACGCGAGCGCGGCACCCCATCGGCCTGCGGCCGCGAGCCCGACCGCGTCCAGTACGCTCCCGGCCTGCCCACCCGCGCGGGAGAGCGCTCCGGACGCAGCGACGCAGGCTTCCTCGGCGCGGACCGCGTGGGCCTCGGCCACGGCGAGTGCCCGCGCGGCTCCTGCGAGCTCGCCGCGTGCCCGGTCGAGCGCGCGCCGCCGCTGCGCCTCCAGCGCCGCGAGCGGGCCGGGCGTCACGCTACGGCCTCGGCGAGCCTCGCGAGCGCCTCGTCGCGACCGGCGTGCTCCTCCGCGCCTTGGCGCAGGAGCGCCTCGAGCGCGCCGATCCGCGCGAGCGCCTCGTCGGCCTCCGGATCCCCGCCACGGACGTAGGCGCCGAGCGCCACGAGGTCGCGCACCCGCTCGTGCGCCGCGAGCAGCGCGCGCGCCCGCGCGGCGTGCTCCAGCTGCGTGGGCAGGGCGACGCGCGGCATGAGGCGCGACAGGCTCGCGAGCGGATCGATGGCGGGGAAGCGCCCCCGCTCCGCGATCCGCCGGTCGAGGACGACGTGGCCATCGAGGATCCCGCGCACCTCGTCGGCGATGGGCTCCTCGAGATCCGAGCCGGCGACGAGCACGGTGTAGAACGCGGTGATGACGCCGCGCGGACGCGGTCCGGTGCGCTCGAGCAGGCGCGGCAGCGCGGCGAAGACGCTCGGCGGGTAGCCCTGGCGCACGGGGGGCTCCCCGGCCGCAAGCCCCACCTCGCGCTGCGCCCGCGCGAACCGGGTCACGCTGTCGAGCAGGAGGAGCACGCGCCGCCCCTCCACGTCGGCGAACCACTCCGCGATCGCGGTGGCGACGTGGGCGGCCCGGAGGCGCACGAGCGGCGGCGCGTCGCTGGTCGCCACCACGACCACGCTGCGCGCGAGGCCCTCCGCCCCGAGGCTCTCCTCCAGGAACTCGCGCACCTCGCGCCCTCGCTCGCCCACGAGGGCGACGACGTTCACCTCCGCGGCGGCCCCGCGCGCGAGCTGGCCGAGGAGCGTGGACTTCCCCACGCCCGATCCGGCGAAGATCCCGACTCGCTGCCCCTCCCCCACCGCGAGGAGCGCGTCCACCGCGCGCACGCCGGTCTCGAGCGGCGCGCGCACCGGCGGGCGCGTGAGCGGGTTCGGCGGCGGTCGATCCACCGCCCAGCGGGCGAGTCCCGCGGGTAGCGGGGCTCCGTCGAGCGGGCGCCCGAGGCCGTCGAGGACGCGGCCGAGGAGCGCGGGGCCGACCCCGACGCCGGACGGGTTCCCGCGGGCGGCGACCTCCGCGCCGAGCGCCACGCCCGCGGCGTCGCCGAGCGGCAGCAAGCTGGCCGTGCCGCCGCGGAAGCCCACCACCTCGGCCTCGAGCGGCACCGCGCCCGCGCCGCGTATCTCCACGGCCTCTCCCACCCTCACCCCGTCGATGGCAGCCCGCACCACGAGCCCGGTCACCTCGACGACCCGCCCGCGGAACGCGAGCGGAGCCGCCTCCGGGAGCGCCGAGATTCGCCGGGACAGCGCGCCGGCGATCACGCGCCCTCCGCGAGCAAGCGCCCGAGCGCGGCGAGCTGGAGCTCGAGCCGCGCGTCCACCACCGTACCGTCGCTGGCCTCCACCACCGCGCCGCCGCGTCCGAGCTCAGGGTCCTCCAGGAGCGCCACGCCCGCCGCGACCCCGCGATCGAGCGCGGGCCGGGCGGCGCGGACCGCCGCCGCGTCGTCGGGGTGGACGCGCAGGAGGACGCCAGGACGGCCGCGGGCCGCCGCGAGGGCGCGCCGGGCGCTCTCCACGGCAACCGCCGGCTCGCGCGCGGCGAGCTCGCCCACCACGCGACGGGCGACGTCGAGCGCCAGGCCGACCACCTCACCCTCGACCGACGCGAGCAGCCGATCGCGGGCTGCCGCCGCCTCGGCGATCCTCGACGCCGCCGCGGCCTGGCCCTCCTCGCGCCCACGCTCGCGCGCGGACGACCGGATGGCCTCCGCCTCCTCGCGCGCGGCGGCCACGATCGCCCGCGCAGCCTGCGCTGCCTCCTCCCGCTCCCGCGCCGCCTCCTCGCGCGCCGCGAGCACCGCGCCGTCGAGCCTGCCTCCGGTCACCGCCTTCAGGATCGCCATACCGTTGCGGAGGGCAGGCGGCGTGCCGCGCGGCGACGCCCGGAAAGCACGACGGCCCGCCCCCGGAGTGGGAGCGGGCCGTCCAATGCGTGGACCATGGGACCGCGGCTAGGCTGCGTCGCGCTCCTGGGTGCCCTCGAGATAGCGGTTCAGGAACTGCTTCGTCTTGAGCTCCACCTGGCGGACGCGCTCGCGCGACACGCCCCAACGCTTGCCGATCTCCTCCAGCGTCTTCGGAGAGTCCTGCTGCAGGCGGTTGTGGACGATGTCCCAGCCGAGCTCGCCGATCCGCTTGCGCACCTTGCCGAGCGCGTCGCGGACGTCGCGGTCGCCCTCGGACGCGAGGTACGTGTCCTCCGGCCCGGGGCCGTCGTCCTCGATCCGCTCGAGGTGCGTCACGTCCCCCTCCTCGTCGATGGAGGAGTCGAGGGAGAGGTCGGGCTGGGCGACGGTGCCGCTCTGCGGCCGCACCGTGCTGCGCGCCTCCTTGAGATACTTCCCGATGTACGCGCGGATCCACCAGACCGCGTACGTGGAGAAGCGCGTCCCGGCGTGCGGGTCGAACTTCTCCACTGCTCGCATCAGGCCGACGTTGCCCTCCTGGATGAGGTCGTCGAGCCGCACGGTGCCCCGGCGCTGCTTGCGCGCGATGGCGACCACGAAGGCGAGGTTGTGCCGAACGAGCTTCTGCTTCGCGTAGACCTCACCCTTCCGCGCGCGGATGGCGAGCGCGTGCTCGTCGTCGCGCGTGAGCGGCGGGTAATCGCGGACCGCCTTGAGGTAGGGCGCGAGCTCCTCGAATTCTCTGCTGCTGCGCTGGGTACTTGCCGTCCTCATCTATTCACCAGTCGAACGTTGCGTTCAGGCGCCAGGGGGTGCGTCCGAACCTCTGCGTGGGGAGTTACGTAACGTGAGATTAGAGGAAGTGGACTGGACAAGTCAACCATGCTCCTTGTGGCCGATTCTCAGGGACTTACGTGTCCTGTGAGGGACACGCGCACACCACCACAAAAAGTCCGGGGTTCGCCGCAATATGCGCCCTTCCCCGTGACGGGAAAGCCCCCTCTTCAGGATCCGAGCAGGCCGGCCCTCCCTTGAAACACTCCACCCACCGGAATCAGCCGAGCCCCGGTGGGGCAGGTCCAGGGCGTCCCACGGGAAGGGGTCGAGCAGAATCGCGCAGTTGACCGCGCGCCAGCTCGGAGCCACGGAGACCGGACTCCCGGTCGGGCGCCCGAAGCCCAAAAAAAGGCACAGGGTCCTGCCCCTTGAGGGACAGGACCCTGAGTGAAACGGACCAGGTGACGCCGCGCCACGGAGGCGCGGCCGGGACCCGACCTACTCTTCTGCCGCGACCGCGAGGGCCTCCTCGGCCTGCTCGACCGCGTCCACCGGCGTCTCGACCTCGATGTCGAGGTGCTTGTACGCGCCGAGGCCGGTGCCGGCCGGGATGAGCCGGCCCATGATCACGTTCTCCTTCAGGCCGCGGAGGTGGTCGACCTTGCCGCTGATGGCGGCCTCGGTGAGCACCTTCGTCGTCTCCTGGAACGACGACGCCGAGATGAAGGACTCGGTGGAGAGCGACGCCTTCGTGATGCCGAGGAGCAGCGGCTCGCCCTGCGCCGGCCGCCCGCCGTTCTGCATCACCTTCTCGTTCTCCTCCTCGAACACCCACTTCTCGACCTGCTCGTCGACGAGGAAGCTCGTGTCGCCCACGTCGAGGATCCGCACGCGGCGCAGCATCTGCCGCACGATGGTCTCGATGTGCTTGTCGTTGATCTTCACGCCCTGGAGCCGGTAGACCTCCTGCACCTCGTCCACCAGCCAGCGCGCGAGCTCCTTCTCGCCGAGCACCTTCAGGATGTCGTGCGGGTTCGGGGCGCCGTCCATGAGCGCCTCGCCGGCGCGGACGCGATCGCCCTGGTGCACGCTGATGTGCTTGCCCTTGCCGATCAGGTACTCCTTCGCGAGATCGGCGCGGAGCTTCCCGTCCACCTCGGGCGTGATGACGACCTTGCGCTTGCCCTTCGTGTCCTTGCCGAAGGCGACGACGCCGTCGATCTCCGAGATGACCGCGTGCTCCTTGGGCTTGCGTGCCTCGAAGAGCTCGGCCACGCGCGGGAGACCGCCCGTGATGTCCTTCGTCTTCGTGGTCTCGCGCGGCATCTTCGCAATGATCTCGCCGGCGTCGACCTCGTCGCCGTCGTTCACCACGATGTTCGCGCCCTCGGGCAGCATGTAGCGGGCGTCGGCGTCGGACGTGGGCAGCTTCCTCGTCTGGCCGTTCGTGTCCTTGATCGACACGCGCGGGCGGGCATCCGGGTCCTTCGACGCGACGACGACGCGCCGCGCGAGGCCGGTGATCTCGTCCACCTGCTCGGAGTAGGTGACGCCGTCCACCAGGTCGCCGAACTTCACGCGCCCGGCCACCTCGGTGATGATCGGCATCGAGTAGGGGTCCCACTCGGCGAGGAGCGTGTTGCCCTCGACCTTCTGCCCCTCCTTCACGAGCATCTTCGCGCCGTACACGACGCCGTAGCGCTCGCGCTCGCGGCCCTGGTCGTCGCTGAGGACGATCTCGCCGTTCCGGTTCATCACGATGAGCGTGCCGTCCTTCTTCTTGGCCACGTTCACCTTGTGGAACTTCACGACGCCGGGGTTGCGGTTCTCGAGGGTGGACTGCTC
>Ga0318496_10001092_pt1 | contig 10468 bp, 9 predicted proteins | sample GRESIP109b1f22_FD_203296 | JGI IMG/M metagenome (GOLD analysis project Ga0318496, IMG submission 203296) | Tropical soil microbial communities from Luquillo Experimental Forest, Puerto Rico - GRE.SIPMG.109b1f22 | ecosystem: Environmental > Terrestrial > Soil > Tropical forest > Bulk soil... | reverse complement strand
CGGTTAAGACCTAATGTGGCGTCCCGCCCGGCTGCAGCCTGGTAACCAGGCTCGTCCCCCCGGGTCTTAAGGCAAGGCGGATCGGCAATGCGAACGCCGACCGGGCGCGCGGGCTCGTTTCGGTCGGTCCGAATCCCGGCAAACGATTTCACATGGTACCGGAGTGAGACCTGCTTCGGGCTACGTTACCTGCTTTAGGTGTGCGGGCGCGTACCGTTGGTGACTTCTTCCCTGGCCGGTCAGTTCACCGGGAAGGTGGCGGCCAGCGTTCCGCGAACGACGTTCAATGGAATTAGGGGCTGCCACGCCCTTATCCGGTGATGATCCACTACGCTTATGCACTATTCAACGAGTGGAACGGAGTACACGTGGCTCAGAAGATACAAACCCTGTTCATCGATGACATCGATGGTAGTGAGGCAGAGGGTACGGTCCGCTTTGCGCTGGATGGTGCCGAGTACGAGATCGACCTGAACGCCAAGAACGCCGAGGCGCTGCGCAAGGCGCTGTCGCGTTACGTCGAGGCCGCGCGGCGGAGCAGTGGTACCGCTGCGCGTCGGCCCGCGCGGGCCGGACGCCGGGCCGCGGCCAGCGGACTGAACACCACGGAGGTTCGTGAATGGGCTAAGGCGCAGGGTATCGAGGTAAAGGACCGCGGCCGGGTGCCGGCCGAGCTGGTCGTCAGGTTCCGGGCGGCAACGGGGAATTAGCGTCGCGGCGCGGTTCGCGCGGCGGCTGACGATCGGATGAGAGGCCCATGTGCGCAGTCGCACTAAACCGGGGGGGTCTCTCCGCAGGTTTGCTTGCTCGTGACTTCGGTACCACCGCTTTCCCCGGGGTGCTGTGTCCTTCGGTGAGCGCAATGCCATAGCAGGACACGGAACCCCGGCGGCCCGGGTTGTTCCCGGCGCGACTTTCCGGAAGGCGGGTCCCAGCGACCCGCCTTCCGCTTTCCCCGGGCCACATGCCCGCCAGTCAGCCGGAAATGGCGCCCGCGAGCGCCGCCATGACCCGGGGCCAGGCGCGGCTCTCCGGGTCGATCAGGTCGAAATGGCCGGCCCCGGGGATCTCGACCAGCCTGCCCGCGGGAAACGCCCGGCTCATGCCCACCGGCACCTGGTCGTCAGCGGTGCCGTGGACCAGCGTGACGGGTACGGCGGGCGGCGGGAGCGCGGCCGGGTCGGCCACGGCGTAGCGTTCGGGGACCTCGTCCGGCCCTCCGCCCATCAGGCTGCGGACCGCGCCGCCGCCCAGGTTCCATTCCGCGCACAGCCGTAGCGAGACGCAGCCGGCCAGGGAGACCACGTGGGTGGCGGGGGATGGCCCGCGCCATGACGACCCGGCTCCGGACAGGGGCAGGCCAGGCCGGGCCGCGGCCCACAGGGCCAGGTGGCCGCCTGCCGAGTGACCGGCCCAGGTGACCGCGCTGGTATCCGCGCCGTGTGCCCCGGCGAGGCCGGCCACCCGATCGGCGGCCAGCGCGATGTCGTTGAACGTGCCCGCCCAGCCCTCTTCGGCCATGCCGGCCCGGCGGTACTCCGGCACCGCGACCATATATCCGGCGGCCGCGAGGGCGTGGCCCATCGGGCCCAGATGCGTGCGGTCGTAGGCGGGCCGCCAGAACCCGCCGTGGATGAGCACGATCAGCGGCGCCGCCCGGTCCGGGCCCCGCGAGGGGAGCCTGAGGTCCACGACGTGCTCGGGGCGCGGGCCAAACCGCAGGGTCAGGTCGGGGGGCGGGGCAGGCCGGTCCAGGACGCCAGTCACCGCCTCACCCGGCGAGGCGCGGGGTGGCGCGGCTGACAATGGCCGCGGTGCTCACGCCGGACGGCAGCGTGCCGAAGGAGTGCCCCCAGGCTCCCGGGCCGCCGTCGTCGGCCAGCCGGGACGCGGCGAACGCGTCGGCCACGGCGGGATCGCCGTACCGGACCAGCAGGGCGCCCTGGAGGGTGAGGGCCATGGCCTCGGCCAGCTGACGGGCGCGGGCCTCGGCCGGGTCGCTGACCTCCTTGCGCAGCCGGGCCACCGCCTGGTCCAAGCGGCTGTCCGCCCCGGCCGCCTGGTCGAGTTCGGCGAAGAATACCTCGGCTGATTCGGGCTGCCTGGTCAGGGCGCGCAGCGCGTCGAGCGCGGCGACGTTGCCCGACCCCTCCCAGATCGACGCCAGCGGAGCCTCCCGGTACAGCCGCGGCAGCCCCGATTCCTCCACGTAGCCGTTGCCGCCCACGCACTCGAGCGCCTCGGCGGCGTGCGCCGGGGCGCGCTTGCACACCCAGTACTTGGTCGCGGCCAGCGCCAGGCGGCGGAACGCGGCCTCCTGCGCGTCGCCGCGGACCGCCCGGTCGGTCGCCCCGGCCAGCCGGAACGCCGCCAGCGTGGTCGCCTCCGACTCGATCGCCAGGTCGGCCAGCACGGCAGCCATCAGCGGCTGGTCGGCCAGCTTCCGGCCGAAGGCCATCCGGTGTGCGGCATGGTGCGCGGCCATCGTCAGGCCGGCCCGCATCCCGGTCGCCGTGCCCAGCACGCAGTCGAGCCGGGTCACGTTCACCATCTCGATGATGGTGCGGACGCCGCGGCCCTCCTCGCCGACCAGCCAGGCCAGGGCCTCGTCGTACTCCACCTCGGCCGACGCGTTCGACCTGTTGCCGAGCTTGTCCTTGAGCCGCTGCAGGCGCATGCCGTTCCTGGTCCCGTCCGGCCGGACCCTGGGCAGCAGGAAGCAGGACAGCCCGCCGGGAGCCTGGGCGAGCACCATGAACAGGTCGCCCATCGGCGCCGAGGTGAACCACTTGTGGCCGGTCAGCAGGTACTCGCCGGGACCGGCCGGGACCGCGCGGGTGGTGTTCGCCCGGACATCCGAGCCGCCCTGCTTCTCGGTCATCGACATGCCCGCCAGCACGCCCCGCTTGGTCTCCGGCGGCCGCAGGCCGAAGTCGTACTCCGGGGCCGTGAGCAGCGGCTCGAACCGCCCGGCCAGGCCGGGCGCGTGGCGCAGCGCGGGCACGATGGCGTACGTCATCGACACCGGGCAGCAGTGCCCGGCCTCGGCCGCGCCCCAGACGTAGAATCCCGCGGCCCGTGCCACGTGCGCACCGGGGCGGGTGTCCCGCCATGCGGCGGCGTGCAGGCCGTGCCGCACCGCCACCGTCATCAGCTCGTGCCAGGCCGGGTGAAACTCCACCTCGTCGATCCGGTTCCCGAAGCGGTCGTGCGTGCGCAGCCTCGGCGGGTTCTCGTTGGCCTGACGGCCGAGTTCCTGCACCCGCGCCGAGCCAGCCAGGCGGCCGAGTTCGCGGACGCCCTCCTCGGCCCAGCCGGCGCCCTCACGCCGCAGCGCGGCCAGCATGCCCGGATCGTCGGCGACGTCGTACCCGGTCAGCGCGGGCGGCTGGTTGAATACCTCGTGTGTCGGCGGCATCAGCGGCTCCTGCCCCTGGTTTCTTTCCGCCATTGAAGCACGCCGGGCAGACGTGCCTGACCTACCGTCAAGCGGGCGGGCCCATCGCCGCGACCACCAGGGTCACGGTCATGGCGATCTCGGCCAGCGCGCCCAGCACGTCGCCGGTGATGCCGCCGAGCCGCCGCACGGCGTGCCGCTGCACGCCGAACGCCGCGCCCAGGCCCGCCGCCACCGCGAGCGGGAGGGTCCAGCCGAGCCCACCGCCGCCCAGCGTCGCGGAGATCGCGACCGCGCCGGCCGCGGCCGCCAGCGTGACCGCGCTGGCGGCGGTCGGCACCGCGGGACGGACCGATCCGGCCACGAGGGCGCCGAGCCCGTCCGGCCGCGCCGCGGGCACGCCCCGGCGGCAGGCCCAGGTAATGGCGAGCCTGCCGGTGACCACGGCGGCGACGAGTGCCGCCGGTCCCCGGCCGTGGCCGTCCGATTCGGCCTGGCTGAGCGCCGCGACCTGGAGCAGCAGCGTCAGGACGAGCGTGACCGCGCCGAGCGCGCCGATGTCCGAGCGGCGCATGATGTCCAGCGCGGCCGGGGCGGGCTTGCCGCTGGCCAGGCCGTCCGCCAGATCGGCCAGCCCGTCGAGGTGGAGGCCCCGGGTGAGCAGGGCGAGCGATCCGACCGCGAGCCCGGACGCGGTCAGCGGCCCGGCCCCGAGCGGGTGATCGGCCAGCAGCAGGACGGCCGAGGCGATGACGCCGAGCAGCACCCCCACGGCGGGCGCCCACGCCATCGCCGCGGCGACGGCGGCACGCGGCGGCGCCGTGTCGCCCCCGGTCGCGGCCTCGTCCCCCGGCCCCCGCCACGGGATCGCGGTGAGCAGCGTCACCGACAGCCTGAGCCCCATTCCTCTCACAGCGAAGGAGCCTATCGGCCCAGAGCTGAAAGACGTACTATCTTGAGAACGAGGGTCAGCGCGCAAGCGGATGGCGGTGGTATAGGCGTGTCCGAGTGGTGGTCGATCGAGGTCTTCGACGCAACCGAACTGCCCGCGCGTCGCTGGAAGGACTCCTATCAAGACGACCTCACCGAGGCGGCGCTGACGAACGGCGCGATCGAATGGGCGTGGCACGAGCATCGCTACGGCGTGGTGTTCGAGGTGCTTTTCGACTCCGACGAGCGGTGGGAGGCGTTCCGCGCGCTGCCCGCGGTCCGTTCGGCGCTCGATGGCGCGCCCGACCCGGTGAACGGCCTGATCGTCTACCGCGGCCGGGGCGGGGGATCGGGACCCAGGAAACCCCGCAAGCCCAAGCCGGCGCCGGGGGCGAGCACCATGGCCCTGCCCGAGCCGGCCGAGGAGCGCGTCCTGCACCTGGCCGGCGTGGCGCCGCCGGGGAAGCCCGAGGCCGTCTTAGATTCCGTCCCCGCGGGTCAAGCACCCGGCCGGACGGTGCAGGATGGGGGGATGAGGGAAACGCGAGTCCTGACCGATGGCCTGCGGGCCGCGATCGAGCGCAGCGGGTACTACCCGGGCCTGGTATACGACGCGGTCGCCTCGGCACTCGGGTCGGAACCAGTCACGGCCTTCGTCGTGCACCACGACGCGATCTTCGACCCCGGCATGGAGGTGCGCCGGCACATGACCGTGCTGGCGCTGACCCCGACCCGGCTGGTGTACTCGCACACCGACGAGCATCCGGCCGAGGAGCCCGACAGCAGGCCGCGGGCTGAGACCAGCACGGAGGCGATCAGGTTCGCCAAGATCTCCTCCGTGGCCCTCAGCCGCGTGGTGCCCGACCCGGCGGCCTACCGGCCCGGCGTCACCATGCCGTCGGAGGTCATGCTGACCATCGGCTGGAACGTCCTCTCCCACCTGGAACTCGAGCCGGCCCACTGCGGCGACGAGAACTGCGACGCCGATCACGGGTACCTGGGCACGATCACGGCCGACGACTTCTCGCTGCGGGTCAGCCAGGCCGCCGACGGCGAGGACGCCGTGCGGCAGCTGCTGAGCTTCGCGCGCGAGCTGTCCGACGCCACCGCCGTCCGCGGCAGCTGAGCAGCCGGCGGGTGCCAGCCGGTATTCCGTTTTGCCGCTGCCGCCCGCCCAATGGCACCATGTTCCGGCAAGATGCTGAGGCACAAGATGCTGAGGCAAAGGCGCCAAGGCACGGTAAGGCACGAGCCGCGGCAAGACGCTGAGTGGCACCCACGAGTAGCAGGTGAGGATCCCGCATGACGCCCGAGCCGAGACATCCGCCGACCGTGCCCTCCTACGGGGCGGCCGCCCTCGCCGACCTGTCATCGTCGATACTCGCTTCGCTGGACCCGGACGCGCCGGAGTCACAGAACGTCCTCGGCCTCCCGTCCACCCGGCGCGCGTGCCTGCTCATCGTGGACGGCCTGGGCTGGGAACTGCTCCGCGACCATCCCGCCGTCGCGCCGTTCCTGTCCGAACTCGCCCGCAACTCCAAGCCCATCACGGCCGGGTTCCCGTCCACCACGGTCACCAGCCTCGGCTCGATCTGCACCGGGCGGCCGCCGGGCCAGCACGGGATCCTCGGCTACCAGGTCATCATCCCTGGCGAGAACCGGCTGCTCAACGGGCTGCGCTGGGATTCAAGGATCGATCCGCGGCAGTGGCAGCCGCTGCCCACCGTCTACGAGCGGGCGGCCGCAGCGGGCATCGCGGCCGTGCACGTGACGCAGGGCGCGTTCCGCGGCACCGGCCTGACCGTGGCGACCATGCGCGGCGCGGACTTCCGGCCGGCCGACAGCATGGGCGCGCTGGCCGCGCAGGCCGCCGCGGCCCTGCGGGAGAACGGCCGCGCGCTCGTGACCGTGTACCACGGCGACCTCGACGGCACCGGTCACGTGTTCGGGGTCGGCTCGGACGCCTGGTACAACCAGCTGGCCCACGTGGACAAGCTGGCCGAGCAGCTGGCCGGCGCGCTGCCCTCGGGTACCTGCATGTACGTGACCGCGGACCACGGCATGGTGGACATCGGACCTGATGACAAGGTCGACGTGGACGACCACTCCGACCTGCGGTCCGGGCTGGCCCTGCTCGGCGGCGAGCCGAGGGCCAGGCACCTGTACGCGCGCCGCGGCGCCGCGGCTGACCTCCTCGCCACCTGGCGTGAGGTGCTCGGCGAGCGGGCCTGGGTGATGTCCAGGGACGAGGCGATCAAGGAAGGCTGGTTCGGCCCGGTGGACGTGACCATGGCCAGCCGGATCGGCGACGTGGTGGCCGCCCCGGCGGGGTCGCTCGCCATCGTGGCCACCAAGGCCGAGCCGCGCGAGTCCGCGCTGACCGGGATGCATGGCTCGCTCACCCCGTCGGAGCAGCTGGTGCCCGCGCTCATGTACGCCGCGGCGTGAACCGGTCAACCGGCCGGGACGACGCGCCGGTCAGCGCCTTGCTGGTCAGCACCCTGCTGGTCAGCACCGGGGCACTCGCCGCGGAGCTGGCGCAGGACCCGCCGCCGGTGCTCCTCGACGTGCGCTGGCGGCTCGGCGGGCCGCCGGGCATGGACAGCTACCGGCAGGGCCACCTGCCCGGCGCGGTCTTCGCCGACCTGGACCGGGACCTGTCCGGACCGCCCGGGCCGGCGGGTCGGCACCCGCTGCCCGGCCAGGCCGTCTTCCAGGCCGCGATGCGCGCCGCGGGGGTGAGCCGGGACCGCCCGGTCGTGATGTACGACGACGGTGACGCCATGAGCGCCGCACGCGGCTGGTGGACGCTGCGCTACTTCGGCCACCCGGACGTCCGGGTGCTCGACGGCGGCTACCGGGCCTGGGCCCGGGCCGGCCTCCCGGTGACCACCGCCGAGCCCGCGCCGGCGCCCGGCGACTTCACCGCGGACCCCGGCCAGATGCCGGTACTGGACGCGGCGGGCGCGCAGGCGGCGGCGCGGACCGGGCTGCTGCTCGACGCGCGGGCGGGGGAGCGCTACCGCGGCGAGACCGAGCCGGTCGACCCGGTGGCCGGGCACATCCCCGGCGCGGTCAGCGCGCCCACCGCGGGCAACGTGAACCCGGACGGCACGTTCAAGGACCCCGCCAAGCTCGCGGCGAGGTTCGCCGGGTTGGGTGTCGTCCAGGGGGCCGCCTCCGGCGCTCCCGTCGGTACCTACTGCGGCTCCGGCGTCACCGCGGCCCACGAGGTGCTCGCCCTCGCGCTGGCGGGCATCTCCGCCGCGCTCTACGTCGGCTCCTGGTCCAACTGGGTCGCCGACCCCGCCCGGCCCGTGGCGGCCGGCCCCGGGCCATCCGGCTGATTCCCTGAGGCCGCGCGCCGGCGCGGTCAGGCCGGCGTGTCCGGCGGGATGTTGAACGGGGTGATGACCTGGATGGGCGCGGGCGCGGTGACGATCGGCCCGTCCAGGGCGCCGTGCGCCTGCATGATGATCTGGCAGGCACGGTGCATGTCCCGGCGCAGGTCGTGGTAGAGCACCGCGGACAGCCGGCCCGCCTCGAGCAGCTCGCGGTTGTCCCGGTCCAGGTCGTGCGCGATAAAGGCCCGGCAGGGGCGCTGCCGGGCGTCGAAGGCGTCGAGGATGGCCCGGTTGCCGCCGCCGATGGAGTACACGGCCTCGATGTCGGCGTGCCGGTCCAGGGCATCGAGCGCCAGCCGGTAAACCGACGTGTCGAGCCCGTCGCTGTCGGTGATCTCCACCAGGCCGCGGTGCGGCCACCGCTCGCGGATCGCGGACCGGAAGCCGATCTCGCGCTCCTCCTCGCCGCGGAAGACGCTGCGGCTCAGCGCGACGAGGATGCGGCTGCCCCGACCCGGAGAGCCCGAAGACCCCGCGGAATCACCTAGCCACTGGTTGACGAGGTAGGCCGCGGTGGCACCCGCCGACCGGTTATCCATCCCGACGTAGGCCACCCGCTTGCTGAACGGCAGGTCGCTGACCAGCGTGACCACCGGGATGCCCGCCTCGCTCAGGCGCAGGACCGCGGCGTTGACCTCCGGCGCCTCCGGCGCCTTGAGGATGACCCCGCGTGAGCCGCGGCGGGCGATCGTGTCCAGCACCCCGACGATGTCGCGCACGTGGCCCGTCTCGCGGAAATCGAACCTGGACCGCACGACCGCGGGCCGCAGCGACGGAAGCTCCTGCTCCAGCGCGGCCTTGACCGCGGAGGAGAACCGGTCGGGCGTCTGCATCACGATGTCGATCATGAACACCCGGCCGTTGAGCCTCAGCTGGCTGGCCTGCCGGTCCAGGTCGGCGATGGCCTGCCTGATGTCGTTGACCGTGCTCGAGCGGACGCCGCCGCGGTGGTTGAGGACCCGGTCCACGGTGGCCTCGCTCACGCCGGCCTGGCGGGCGATCTCACGGATCGGATAGGGGTGCGGCATGCGATCGTCCTGATGGATTCCTGATGGTGAGAAGCATCGATCGGCCCCTGGTCTTCGCCGGGGCACGAGCCAGCTCCGTTCGGCTCAATGTACCTCATCAGCACCCACGAACACCAGCCTCGCGGGCCGCCGCGGGCCCGGGGACCAGAGCCGTCTTAATGATGGGTTTTTGATGGTTGGCTTGCTGTTGACTTGATGAATCCGGTCATGCAGTGTCTACTTCATCGACCCCGATCCCGCTGACAGGCTGGTGTGTACAGATGGAGATGCTGATCGGCGGCACGTGGCAGCCGGCCGCGAGCGGCCGCACCGAGGACGTGACCTCGCCGTTCGACGGGACAGTCACCGGAACGGTCCCGGTCGCCGGGCCGGCCGACGTCCGCGCCGCGGTTGACCGCGCCGAGGCCGGCGCGGTCACCTGGCGGCGCACGCCGGCCCACGAGCGGATGCGGATCCTGCTCCGCGCGGCCGAACTGGCCGACGAGCGCGCCGAGCAGACCGCGCAGATCATCAGCGCCGAAGCCGGGAAGACGATCACCGAGGCCCGCGGCGAGGCGGCGCGCTCGGGCGACCTGATCCGGCTGGCCGCGTTCGAGGGCACACAGCTCTACGGTGACGCGCTGCCGCTGGACGCCAACCGCGGCACCGGCCTGGACAAGATCGGGTTCACCATCCACCAGCCGGTGGGCATCGTGGTGGCGATCACCCCGTTCAACTACCCGGCCCTGCTGGTCATGCACAAGCTGGCGCCGGCCCTGGCGGCGGGCAACGCGGTGGTGCTCAAGCCGGCCAGGACCACCCCGCTGACCGCGCTGGCCCTGGCCCGCTGCTTCACCGACGCCGGGCTGCCGGACGGGGTGCTGTCCGTGCTCACCGGCCCGGGCCGGAGCCTCGGCGACGCGCTGGTCACCGATCCGCGGGTGCGCAAGGTCTCCTTCACCGGCTCGACCGCGACGGGTGAGCGCATCACCCAGATCGCCGGGATCAAGAAGCTGTCCCTGGAGCTCGGCTCCTCCTGCCCGGTCGTGGTGCTGCCCGACGCGGACATCGAACTGGCCGCCAGCGCGGTCGCGGCCGGCGGCTACATCAACGCCGGCCAGGTCTGCATCTCCGTGCAGCGGGTCATCACCCACCCGGCCGTCGGCACGGACTTCCTCGCCGCGCTGGTACCCAAGGTGGAGGCCATCAGGACCGGTGACCCCGGATCCCCGGACACGACCATGGGCACGCTGATCACCATCGATGAAGCCGAACGGGTCGCGGAAACCATCCGCCACGCCGTAGCCGGCGGAGCCGAGCTGCTGACCGGCGGCGAGCGCGACGGCGCGATCGTGTCACCGGCGGTGGTCGCCGGGGTTGACCCGCGGTCGCCGTTCAGCCAGGAGGAGCTGTTCGGCCCGGCCGTCGCGGTCAGCTCGGCCGAGGACTTCCAAGGCGCGATCGCGCAGGCCAACGGCACGCCCTACGGGCTCGGCGCCGGCATCTTCACCTCCGACGTGTCCGGCGCCGTCCGGGCCATCAGGGAGATCGACGCCGGCAACGTGCACATCAACTGGACGCCGCTGTGGCGAGCCGACCTCATGCCCTACGGCGGCCTGAAGGCAAGCGGCATCGGCAAGGAGGGCCCCCGCTCGGCGGTGGCCGAGATGACCGACGCCAAGACCGTCATCCTGCACGGTCGGCCCTGGTAAAGGAAGGATCCGACGATG
>Ga0318496_10001086_pt1 | contig 10474 bp, 14 predicted proteins | sample GRESIP109b1f22_FD_203296 | JGI IMG/M metagenome (GOLD analysis project Ga0318496, IMG submission 203296) | Tropical soil microbial communities from Luquillo Experimental Forest, Puerto Rico - GRE.SIPMG.109b1f22 | ecosystem: Environmental > Terrestrial > Soil > Tropical forest > Bulk soil... | reverse complement strand
TGACGACGCTCGTCGCCATGCTCGGCCTGCTCCCGGCGGCGCTCTCGACGGGCATCGGCGCGCAGGCGCAGAAGCCGCTCGCGATCGTGGTCATCGGCGGCGCGCTCGCGCTGGCGCTCCTCACCCGGCTCGTGATGCCGCCGCTCCTCGTCATCGCGCACCAGCGGCGGGGCGTCGCGCACTTCGTGGAGCACCGATGACGGCCGCCGCTCGCGGGGGGCGTCTCGGCGAAGGGCCGGCCGCTCGCGCGCGCGTTTTGGCTGGCGGCGGCCGGGCCTGTGGTATATCGGGCCCCGCCGGACGCAGTCGGCCGTCTGGGCCCCGTAGCTCAGCTGGATAGAGCGGCGGTTTCCTAAACCGTAGGCCGTGGGTTCGAGTCCCGCCGGGGCCACAAAAACCAGCCGGGAACGTGGGGCGGATGTGCCAGGGGCAACACCGACGCCGGAAGCGGGAACGCTTCTGGAACAGGAGCCCCCGTGGAAACCTGGGAAGGCGGGTTCATCCGCCGCGACCGCCGTGGCCGCGCCGTCTACGTCCTTTACAAGCAGGTCTGCGGACGACGCTGGAAGAAGACGCTGCCATCGAGCACGCTCCTCGACGCCCTGGTAGAGCTTCGCCGGTTCGATGCTGACCCAGCCGCGTACTGCGACGCTGGCGGGGCTCCCACAGCGCCCGTGCGGCTCGACTCTGCGTTGATCGACGCGTACCTCGCATCGGTCCAGAACACGGCGAAGTGGGCGGCGTACAAACGGCGGCTCCTGCTCTGGTGGGCGGCCAAGCTTGGCGGCCGAGAGCTCGCGCGTGTGCGGCTCGCCAGCGACGTGTTGCCAGCCCTGGAAGGCGTGCGCGGCGCTCGTCATCGGCGCGAGGCCATCAAGGCGCTCTACTCCTGGCTCCGGAAGACCGGCCGCGTGACGCTTGCGCAGGATCCCGTCGCCTCGTTGCCTGTGGGGAAGGGCGGGGTGGCCCAGCTCACGCGGTCGAAGGTCGTCGTTCGCGAGGATGTCGTCGCCGTTGCGGACCACCTGGAGGAGCCGCTTCGGGCACGCCCTGGTCGTCCAGGCGGGGACGGGCTGGCACACGACCGAGGTCGTCCGCTTCGCTGCCGCAGGGACTATCATCGACCCCGTCCCCGCACACCTGGCGCAGCCCGGTGTTGACGCCATCCTTGTCACGCCTATCGCGAAGAACGGCAGGCGGCATTATGCGAAGGTGACCGAGCGAGTGGCGTTCGCGGCGCGTCTGCTGGTCGGGGCGGGCATCAGCGAGCGCCACTACTACGCGGCCGTGAAGCGTGCCTGCCGTGCGCTGAGCGTTCCCGTCTTCTCGCCCGCGTGGATGCGACACACGAACGCGACGCACGCCCTCCAGGCGGGCGCGACCGAGAGGGAGGCTGCGGGATTTCTCGGTCACGCACCCGACGGTCGCATGGTGAGGGAGGTTTACGGCCTAGGAGCCGTTCCGCCCAAGGTGCCGACGATCCTGTGACCCGGATCTGATCACGCCGCCCTCTCGCTCGCCCTGCGTCGCCAGGGCCGGCTCGTTCGCCGCCACGAGCGGCCACCGGCGGGCGGATCGGCGGCGGTAGCCGCTGGCGGGGTAGCCGGCGTCGCGGTCGTCGACCTCGTCAGCGGTCATCGGGCGCATCAGCCGCAGCAGTTCGCCGTCGCACCGCGGCGTCCGCAGCGGCTGATTCCTCTTCGCGCGACCTTCCTTCATCTTCGACCCCGTTCTCCTCGGCGTTGGCTCGACCGCTTCCTGTCGTATGCAGATCGACTCCGGGTCCTCAGGAAGCTGCGCCCAAGGATCGACGCCGCCCCTGCGCCTCTGCGCCGCCTCCCCGGGCCCGTCGGTGCCGGTCGCGTGCGCGCGTGACCGTCATGCGCGGCTGGCGTCGCCACCCGCTTCGCGCCTAGCTCACCGCGGCCATATTTCGCCGCGCCGCGGAGCTTGTTCAGGAGGTCGCGCTCCTCCCATGGCGGCTGGCACGTCGCGTTCCACGCGCGCATGAGATCGAGCGCGTCGTCCTGGGGCAGCGCGAAGTCCACGACGAGGACGGTCGCTACCTTGTACGTATGGTCGTCGCCGTGCTGGCCCTCGACGGCCGGCCCAATGGCCGCGATGTAAGCCGCGGCGCGCTCGCGAACTTTGCGGGGGGAGACAGCGTCAGTGCAGATGGGCATGAGCCCTCGTTCGCGCGGCTCTCGCGGAGCAGCGCGGGTAACGGGGCCTCGACGGAGCCGTGTCTCCCGCCATCATCCGGGTCAGCGACTCACGCTGTTGCCCGGCTTCTCGCCGTATGTCGGTCCAGACCCAAGCTCGGCTGATGAGCCCGCAGATGGTTTGCCCTCATGCCGCCAGGACACCGCGTCTGCGTGGAACGGGATCTAGCAGGGTGGTCCGACTGCTTCCAGGCGGGGGAACCTCGCGAGTCGAAAGCAGAAGATCGGCGCCGCGAAGAACAAGATTCGACACGGTGTCTGCTTCCCGGACGCAGGGTACGAGTCCTAACGGCACAGGAAATCAAGGTGTTGGCGACGCTGCGAAGGGGCGATCCGTAAGTAGGGAGAGCGACGCTACTAGCTGTCCGCTCCGCGTCGTCGGCAAGGAGCCGAGCGCGCCACGGCCGCCCGCGCGACTCGACCCGCTGTAGCTCTCACCTGCTTCACGTCCTGCCCCCTCCCCTGGGAACTAAGGCGAGGTGCGTCCTGCGCCCTCGCGCAGCCGTGCATCCGTCCGCGACCAACGGGCTTCCGAGCGTGGCGTCCCGCCACGTTCCGGCCCGCCAGGAACAGACCACATGACACCGTACATCCAGTGCCCCAGCTACCAGAGCTGCGCGTGCAACGACTGCCCGCTCGACCCCGACGCCGGTCTCCATGGCGGCCCCCACCGCGCTGTCCACGGCGAGGACGAGTGCCGAGCGACGCGCCAGACGCGCGAGCGCCTCGCGTCCGCGCACGGCCTCCCGACCTCCTGGGCGCTCCTGCCGTGCGAGGTCGAGCACGACCGCCGCAGCGCGACCTGGGCCCGGCTCACCCCGGAACAGCGGGCGCGTAGGACGGCCGGGCTCTGGAGAGGCCTTGGAACGCGCCTGGAGGTCGCTGGTGACGGGCCTACAGCATCGAGGGCCGCTGCGTAGGGGTGGAGTAGCGGCTCGCCGTGGTCGCTGCTGGAAGCCCGTCAGATGACGTTCGCAACCCGGCGATCTCCCATGGGGAAGGTACTGCCCCATGCTCATGGGGTATGGGCCGTCGCCGGCTTCGACTACACCGCGAGCATGACCGCCCCGACTAGCCCCCGCCGCGCAGGCATCTATCTCCGCGTCTCGACGGACCGGCAGACGTCGGACAACCAGCTGGCCGACGTGCGCCAGTTGGCGCTCGCGCGAGGCTTCGAGCCCGTCGTCTACGAAGAGGTCGAGAGCGCCGCGAAGGCGCGCCCCGTTCTCGATCGGATGCTCGCGGACGTGCGGGCTGGCCGCCTGGACGCGGTCGCGGTCTGGGCTCTGGACAGGTTGCACCGCTCGATGACCGGCGCGATCAACACGGTCCTCGAGCTGGACCGCCTGGCGTGCCCGTCCTCTCGGTCCGCGAGGGCTGGCTAGACACGAGCGGCCCCGTGCGCCCGCTGCTCGTCGCGATCTTCGGCTGGGTCGCGGAGCAGGAGAGGACGAGGCTCATCGAGCGGACGAAGGCGGGGCTGGAGCGCGCCCGGCGCGAAGGCAAGCGGCTTGGGCGAATCCCGGCCTCGCCCGTGAAGGTCGCGGCGGCCCTTCAGCGGATCAGGGAGGGAGCTTCCATCCGCGAGGCCGCGAAGGCGGTCGGGCTGAACCGCGAGACGGTCAGGCGCGTCGGCGCTGCGGCCCGCGTGGCAGTCTGACACCAAGACCCCTCTCGCGCGGCGGCGCCGGATCGCACGCCCGCGAGCATGCCGCCGGGTGACAGCGGGACGGTCGTCTTGCGGTCAAGGCAGGGGCCGCCACGCTCTACCCCTGCGCGCTCGCTGGCCCATGGTCGCCCTCCTCCTCGCCTGCGGCGGCTCGCCCTGAGTCCCACCTGGCATCCGCGGCGCCCCTCGGTAGGTGACACGACTCGCCCGCGATCTCACCTCAGGGATTGAGGACGGACGAAGAACGTCCTGTGTGCGCGTACATCAGCGAGGCCGGCGCGTGCGAGAAGCGCGCGGTCGTGCACTTGTTGGGGCAGTTCTACTGCGCCCGCCACGTGCTCGACGTGCAGACCGCGGAGCGGGAGAAGCCGCAGTCGGCGCCGAAGGCGGGCGATGCGCGCCGCCGGGTCACCGACCCGCCACCCATCGATCGAGCGAGCCGCCAGAGCAGCCCGACGACGTAGCCGGGCGCCCAACCCGGTAGGCGAGATGGAGGATCTCCTCGTTTGCGGCTGCAACGGTCCAGCGTGCCGATCGACTGCTGCGGCCCGATATTCGGGTCGGCTGCCGTTGGACCACGGGTAGTGGACGGCAAGCAGACAAGGGAGCGGGCTTTTGGTTAACCCGCGGAGGAGAGAAGCCGATGTTCACGAGGAAGCTTGGGCGTGCCGTTGCAGTTGCCGTGCTGGTCGTCTCAGCAGTGGTCGCACCCGCAGTCGGAGCGGCCCAAGGCGGCACCGGGTCGAGCAGTCCGAACACGCAAAATCCGAAGATGCCGCCTACGCCTTACCGCATGTACAAGACGGACCCGATGCAGATGTACAAGATGATGGACAAAGACAATAAGGGGTATGTGACGAAGGAAGAGTTCATGAAGTTTCAGGAGCAGCTGTTCGACATGTGGGACAAGGACAAGCAGGGCCGCCTGACCGAGCCGCAGTTCACCGACCACGGGTGATGGAAGCCTGCCCGGCGCGGCGGCCGCTCGCGCGGGACGGGCGGGATTCCTGAGACGAGCTGCTGGCCGCCGTCGATGTCGAAGGTCGCCCCGGTGACCGCCGTGTTCGTCATGAGGTGGACGGTCAGTGCGGCGATGAAGAGCGACTAGCTCTCCGCCGCGGCGACATTGAACGCCGGCACGCCGCGCAGGGCTTCCGGCCGCCCCCCCCCGCTTTCTCCGCGCGGGGCCCACGGAAACAGAGCTTCTCGCGGGTCATAGCGGGGGACGACGCTGGCTCGGCTTCGCGGCTCCCGCCGGCGGGTCGCCGGGCGTCGTCGGGAAAGGCCCCTGCTGTCGCGCCCTGACCGGCTGCTGGCAAGGGTGTCCGCAGACATTCGGTTCTGAGACCGCCGCGACTAGGAGCAGCCTCGGCATGAGGAACGAGATGGGCCCGGAGTGGTGAATCGGCTGGTTACCGCCGCGAACCGATGACGCGAGCAGGGAACTCGGTCCTCACCTCTTCCACCCACAGCTCCTTTGGTCCGCACGCGAGCATTAGGTCTTTCAGCGTCGCGAACTTGACCTCTGGGCGCACCTTTATGAGGACGGCGCGCGACGGTGGCGTCCTCGCGTCCAGCGCCTTTCTCACTTGCTGCCGGATCCTCTGGTCGAGCAGTAGTGCAGTTCGCCACTCGCGGACGTACGTGCCCTTCGCGGTTTCGAGGACGATCCGCGCATCACCCGCCCCGTCGCAGTACAGCCAAAAGATCAGAGCGTCCTTGGGGGCACGCTCGGCATCTTTCCGCGACCGCTCCTTGGCGGGTCCGGCTTCCTGGGCCAGGCTCCACGAGGGCGCGGCCGCGATGAGAAGGAAGAGCAGGACCACCGGCCGCACCTTGATCATTCTCATCGCCGATCCCCAGACGAGCCGACTCTAGCACTCAGAGCATCGCCCCCGGCCTCGATCCGCGCGGGTCCCATCTGGCGGTGGACCTACGAGCCCGTCGCCGGGCCGCGCGCCGGGATGCGATCCCCCCGGACCAAGATCGCGCAGGGGCCCACCTCGACAGGATGTCCGCGAGCCCGTCGCCGGGCGACGCGCGAGCGCCCCCGGACTTCGCGAACGTGGGACTCCAACGCGTCGGGCAGAGCTTCCTCCCCGTCTAGTGCGCCAGACCAGCTAGGAAGAGCGGCGCGCGGTGCCCTTACCTCATGCGCGAGCGGCTTGAGCCGGGTCCTCGACCGAGCGGCGAAGCTTCCGACCCCATGCGGCGATGATGGGGCTCCACGGAAGCATGACGTATCGTGAAAGTGCCAGCGCGGTCGAATGTTTCCGCGTGGAGAAACAGGCGAGCGCCAGGAACCCCGTCGCGTGCAGTGACACGCGGGTGCCCTCACATTCACGCACCGTGTTGCTCACGGCGTGCCGCGTGCGCTTGCACGAAAAGAGGACGCACATCGGTTCGGTTCAGACGCGAGTTGGCGCATTCCACATGCTTTTGGAGGGGGTCCATGCACCGGTCCGGACGGGTAGTCGCCGGCACCGTGATCGTGATCACGGGTGTCTTGTCCATCCACTGCGGCGGTACCGAGAGCACTGCGAACAATACAGAACCACGGTTGCAGAATCAGCAAGCGCGGGTTGAGAAGGTCCGAGTGTGCCACGCCGGCAGCGACGTGGAACCACACTTCGTCGAGATCGATGTCCCTCAGCAGGCGGCCGACGCCCATCTGAGCGAGCACGCGAACGACTTCATCATCATCAGCGATACCCTCACGCCTTGCCCGCCGCCGGCGGCGCCGTCGTTCCTCAGGATCTGCAAGGCCGCTGGCCCGGCCATCGTGGCGGCGGGAACCCAATTCACGTTCACGGTGACGGGTCCAGCCGTCACGACCGAAACGGTCACGCTCGCAGCCGGAGCACAACCTACTGGCAACTGTACCACCCTCCCGTTCCGGGCCGGGACCCGGCTCGCAGTGCAGGAGACCGTGCCGTCGAACCTCTTTCTGTTCTCGCTCGACGTTTCACCCTTGGTCGCGGGCACGACCAGTCTCGCGACAGCGACGGCGAACGTCACGGTTGTTGTCGGCGGGACCACGGCGACGTTCACGGACTTTCGCCTTGCCCCGCTGACGCTCTGCAAGGTCGCAGGTCCGGGTATCACGATGGGAACCCCATTCACCTTCACATTCGAAGGACATCAGGTCACCGTTGCCGCCGGCGCCGCGCCTAGGGGTAACTGCGCGTCGCCGGTGATGGTCAAAATCGCCACGAACTTCACGATCACAGAGACGGGCCCCGTGCCGTTCCACATCGTTGATGTCAATCATGCTTTCTGCGCGTCTAGCGGCTCCTTTGATCCGACAGGGTCGATCACTGTGGGATTGCTCGCGCCCATTCCTTGCACCCTCGTAGTCACGAACGCGGCGGGGACGCAGTAGTGCTGCCAGCCCTGGGCTGACGACGTGCGCAGTTGGACGACTAGGGGGCGTTGTGTTCCGGTTCGACCGGAATGCGACGCCCCCGCTCCAGAGCGGCGTGATGCCACCTGAGCCCGCGCCGGGGGCGTTTCTTCTGACGGGGGCCCACCTCGACGGTGTCCTCGCAGCCCGTCGCCGGTAGGGCTCCGCCGTTCGCGGCCGCGCTCCGCCGAAGCCGAAGCGGCGGCCGACGAGCAGGACGCTTGTCGCGCGCTCATGCGTTCGCCGCAGGAGCGATCTACGATGCGGCGGATGACGCTCAACGAGCTGATGGAGCCGCTCCCGTGGGGGCTTCACGATGCGTACCTCGAGTCGCTCTCGCTCGACTGGCCGCGCGCGACGGCATCCCTGACGGTGCGGCTCGTGATGTCGGAGTCCCAGGACGAGGAGCGCCGGGCGCGCATCGATCTCACCGGCCTCGTGTTCTGCTCCGTGGACGCGCCAGAGATCGCGCCGGAGCGCGGGTACACGCCGACGGCACCCAACGGACTGTGGCTCTCGGACGGCGAGGGAGCCGCGCCCGGGTCGGAAGCCGTGCTGCCCAAGCTCCCGGAAGGCTGCTTCCTCCACTGGCTCTACGTGAAGGACTGGAATCGAGCCAGGTGAGGGACGCGTCGCGGGCGCAGGCGTGGACGGGCGAGAGATCGCGACCCTCGACGACTTGCTGTTCCCGAGGGGACAGAAGCAGAAGGTCGCCTCCGACGCGAAGACCGCGGCGAAGTAGCCGTGACGGGCGGCGGGCATCGTCTCGATCGTCGTCGCGCTCGCCGTCATCGTCGCCCGCAACTAACAGAAGGGGCGCAGGTGAAACGAGTCCTAATTGCGCGGCCCGATGTCTCGGTGTCGTTGCCGGTCGCCGCGATGTTCGCGGCTGGCGCGCTCGGCTCGATCGCGTCGTGTGCGTGGCTGCTCGTGAGCTTGCGACGCGGCGACGAGGCCTCGGCCCGGAAGACCCTGCTGGCCCTAGCGGTGAACTGGATGCTCATCGCACCTCTGCCCTGGGCGTTGCGCAAGGCCTTCCCCCGCGGGAAGAGAACCGCAGTCGTGTTCGTCGCTTGCGCCGTGCTCGTCGGCGCCATCTCGGTTTGGAAGCAGTAGGCGCGTCGCCTCTGAGTCCGCGAGCGACTTCAGGGCCGCTACCACGTCCTTCGGCGCACGTTCTGCTCGATGCTCGCGGCGAAGGGCAACCTGCGCCTCGGCCACGCCTGCAGCGTCAGCAGCACCCGCCCGGCCAGACCTCACGCCGGACGACTTCGACCCCCCGCGCCCGCCGAAGCGTCACTAGGACGCGCCGCCCGGCCAGACCTCCCGCCGCAACACCCAGAGTGATCGAGTGATCACTCTGGGTCGGTTCATCGGCCCCCGTCACCCGCCCGCGCAGCCGCCATAATGGACTTCACCTCCTCGGGCTCGAGGTGAATCGTCCGGGCCTTCCAGTTCTCCTCCAGGTGTTCAGGCCGGCTGGTGCCGGGGATGGGGAGCATGACCGGCGAGCGGGCGAGGAGCCACGCCAGGCTGATCTGCGCGGGGGTGACCCGATGACGCTCGGCCGCCGCCGCGAGGGCAGCGCTCGGCTTCGCGTGTGCGCCGACACCGAGCGGGAAGAACGGCATGAACGCGATGCCGTGCTTGGTGCAGAGCTCGAGCACCTCCTCGGGAGCCTCGACCAGGGCGTGCGTCGTCCGGGCGAGGACGCCACCTCCCCCCGAGACGCTGTACATGTTCTGCACGGAGACGATGGGCGTGCGCGTGAGCGCGAGCTCGAGCTCCGCGGGCCCGACGTTGGAGAGCGCGAGGTGACGGATCTTCCCTTCCTTCTTGAGGGCGATCATCGCGTCGAGCAGCTCCGGAAACGGCACCGGTGAGCCCTTGCCCCCGTATCGCAGGTGCACGACGTCGAGCGCCTCGCGGCGCAGCTCGCGCAGGTCGGTCTCGCATCCCTCGCGCAGCTCCTCGGGGCGCCTGACCTGCGCCCATCCCTTGTCGGGGAGGCGCCTTCCCCCGAGCTTGGAGGCGATGACCAGGTCCTTCGGGTACGGGTAGAGGGTCTCGGCGATGAGCCGGTTCGCGACGTGGGGACCGTAGAACCAGGCCGAGTCGATGAGGTTCATCCCGAGGGCAACGACGCGCCTGAGGACCTCGCGGGCCCGGGCTGGATCTTCGGGCTCGCCCCAGACATCCGGGCCGGGAAGGCGCATGGCGCCGAACCCGAGTCGAACGACCTCGAGGTCGCCGAGGCGGATCGTGGAGGGGCTGTGAGCGAACGCGGGGGGCTGGCGGGTCTCCATGAGCTTCGTCTCCTGCGGCGATGTTTTGGCCTTCATAAGCGGAACGACCCGACCGATCCGCACCTGCTTCTCGACCGACCGCGTGGCGGTGTGCGTGGACGCGGAGTGGACGCTGACTTTCCGAAGCTCGCGTCCTGCCTCGCCAACGAGCTGCCGAGGGGACGTCCGCAGCGGGCAGAGTCGCCGTGTGGTACACATGGCGCATGTCCGCGAACCGGCTGACCGCCGTACCTCCGACCGTCCGGACGGCCCATGGAAGTTGAGATTTGCCGGATGTGCGGCGGCGACGGGCGCGTCGGCAACGCGCTCGGGGGCAGCTCGGCGACATGCCCGAGCTGTCACGGGTCCGGTCGTCGCGCGGAAGCGGAGGCGCGCTTCCATGACGTGACGAAGACGAAGGCATCGCATTACCGCCCCGCGCCCCAGGCTCCCGTGGGCCCCAAGGTCCCGGTGACCGCCGAGGGCGCGATGCTCGCTCGCGAGGTGGACGCCAGCACTGCGCTCTCGCGGGACGCGAAGGCGCGCCTCGTCGCGGAGATCGTCAACCACGAGAGCACGCACGGCCGCTGTACGAAGACCTTCATCAAGAAGTTGAGGAAGCAGACGCGGCCGGCCGCGGAGTAGGGTGACGGCTCGCGGTGCGAGGCAGGACGAGCGCTCAGCCGACGCCGCTTCCGGCAGGTGCGAGCGCATCGTAACGACTTTCCGTTGGAGCGCCTGAAGGCGTATGGCTACCCGATGAAGACGCTAACCGAGCTCAGTGGTTCCGTGATTCGACAGGCAGCTGCGGCGATCGCCGAGGCGAGGCGATCGCTCCCGAGCGACGAGAAGCCCGTATCGCCTGCCGTGCCGGAGGCGCCGGCGCAGGCCGCGG
>Ga0318496_10001083_pt1 | contig 10493 bp, 12 predicted proteins | sample GRESIP109b1f22_FD_203296 | JGI IMG/M metagenome (GOLD analysis project Ga0318496, IMG submission 203296) | Tropical soil microbial communities from Luquillo Experimental Forest, Puerto Rico - GRE.SIPMG.109b1f22 | ecosystem: Environmental > Terrestrial > Soil > Tropical forest > Bulk soil... | reverse complement strand
ACGACCTGACGGAGCTGCCGGGCGTCGGCCCGTACACGGCCGCCGCGGTCGGGAACTTCGCGTTCGGGCGCGACGTGCTGCCCGTCGACGTGAACATCCGCCGGATCCAGGAGCGGACGGGCGAGCAGTTCGACGGCTCGTGCGCACAGGCGCTGTTCGACCTCGGCGCGACGATCTGCCTGGCGCGCATCCCGCGCTGCGGCGAATGCCCGCTCGCCGAGCTGTGCCCGTCGCGCGGCTCGCGCTACGAGCCGGAGCGCAAGCAGGGCCGCTTCGAGGGATCGTTCCGCCAGCGGCGGGCGGTCGCGCTGCGCGCCGTCGCTGCGGGCGAGCAGCCGGCGGACGGCGACGCGCTCGTCTCGCTCGCCCGCGACGGGCTGGTCGAGTTGCGCGACGGCGTCGCGTCGCTGCCGTGCTGAGGGGTCTGGCGGGGGTCAGGAACGTGCCTGGCACGTGCCAGGCACCGGCATCGCCCGGTGCCGGGGCGCCGGGGTCAGACAGGGGTCAGGCCCGCAACAGAAGTGCAACGTCGTTCGTCCCCGCGGAGCGCGCGCTTTCGCGGCGCGAGGACGCGGAGAGCGGCCCTCCCGGCGAAGGGAGCTGGGGTCAGGCGCGTGCCAGGGCCGCGGCGCTACGCTCGCGGCCGATGGACGTGCGCGACAACGCGGAGCGCGGCCGGTACGAGCTGCTGGACGACGACGAGGTCATCGGCTTCGCCGACTACGTGCTCGACGGCAAGACGCTCACAATCCCCTACGTGGAGATCGACGCGCGGCTGCAGGGCAACGGGTACGGGTCCGTGCTCGCCGCCGGCGTGCTCGAGGACGCGCACACGCGCAACCTGGACGTGGTGCCGCACTGCTCGTTCATGGCGTGGTACATGAGACGCGCCTAGCAAGCGCCGGATCGTCGGTGGTCAGCCCGTCGACCCCGAGTGCGATCAGCTCGAGCATGCGCGTCTCGTCGTTCACCGTCCACGGGACGACGCGCAGGCCGCGGGCGTGCGCGGCGCGGACGAGCTCGGCGGTGACGAGGTCCTCGCGCGGGCCGAGGGTGTCGGCGACGGTCGCAGGGGGCGGGCCGTCGTCGAAGAGGAAGGTGGTCGGCGCCCGGCCCGCGACGCCGCGGAGCACCTCCTCGTGAAACGAGATCACGCGGAACCGCCCGAGGTACGGCTCGAGCGCAGCGGCGCCGTCGGGTGACTTCTGCTCGACGATCACCGGCGTGGCGCCCGCGATGCGCAGGACGTCGTCGAGGGTGAGCCCCGAGGCGTCGGAGAGGTCGACCTCGTGAGCGACGACGACGCCGACGACGTCGACCTCGACCGCATCCGGCCGTGCAGCCAGGTGGCGGCGTAGGGTCGCCTCGTCGTTCGCGCGGTGCGCGACGATCTCTAGACGCGGTGGCGAACCCAGATGTTCGGCTCCCAGTAGAGACCGCGATCCGCCTCGCGGTCGATCGACACCGGCGCGAGCCCATCCGGGAAGACGTATTCGCCGCTCACGGGGAACGCCATCTCCGTCCAGTGCTCCCAGTCCGCGACCGTTCCGGTGATCCGGAGCGACTCCGGCTCGGCACGCATGATCTCGCCTCCGACGCACAGGTGCACGCGCAGCCACGGGTCGAACGCCTGCCCGTCGTCGCGGGTCCAGTGCAGGTACTCGGCGATCGGCGCGAGCGGGTAGCGGTCTTTGAGGCTCGGGCGGATCGCCGCGAGCAGGTCGGCCAGCCCCTCGCGGGCGGCGACCTGTTTCATCAGCTCGAGCATTCGCACCGCGAGCCCGCGCCCCTGGTAGGCCGGACGGACCTCCGCGGCCATCGCGCACAGGGCCGTCTTCGGGGCATCCGACAGCCCGGGCTCGAAGATGCCGTCGAACCCGGCCGGCAGCCCTTCGACGGTGCCGTCCCACGGGATCGCCAGCGTGTGCCCCTCCGCGGCGAGCTCACCGGTGTCGTCGTCGACGAGCGTGAACTGCAGCGCCGGGAAGCGCGTGCGCATCTCGTGCCAGTACGCATTCGTCACGTCGCCGTGCCGGTTGTACTCCGGCCAGAACTCGTCGCCGAGCCCGGCCGCCTGCTCGGCCAGGTCGGGCCGCTCGGCGTGCGTGTGGACGGTGAAGCTCACGCGGACTCGAGCAGCGCGACCGCGTGCGCGGCCAGTCCTTCACCGCGGCCCGTGAAGCCGAGGTGGTCGGTCGTCGTCGCGCGCACGTTCACGTCGGCGCCGCCGACCGCTTCCGACAGGCGCTCGCGCATCTGCGCGCGGTGGTGCGCGATCTTCGGCTCCTCACCGACGAGGACGCAGTCCGCGTTGACGAGCGTCCACCCGGCCTCCTGCACCTGCCGGTACGCCTCCCGCAGCAGGTCGAGCGACGACGCGCCCCGGTAGCGCTCGTCGCCGGACGGGAACAGCGAGCCGATGTCGCCGAGCCCGGCGGCGCCGAGCAGCGCGTCGATCAGCGCATGCGCGAGCACGTCGCCGTCCGAGTGGCCCGCGAGCCCGCGCGGGTGGACGAGCTCGACACCGCCGAGCACGAGCGGCACACCGTCCTCGAGCGCATGGGCGTCCACCCCAATGCCGACGCGCAGGCTCACGGCAGCACCGACGGCAGCTCGTCGAGCGAGCGGATCCGCAGCGCGCCCCCCGGCGCTTCGTGCAGGTAGCCCCAGGGCCCGCGCCGGATGTGGACAGCGACCATCCCGGCCGCGAGCGCCGGCTCGACGTCGTTGTCCACGCGGTCGCCCACGTAGGCGATCTTCGCAGGCTCGGCGCCGGCTTCCCGCGCGAGCCGCTCGAAGAACGCCTGGGCCGGCTTCTCGACACCCCAGCCGGCGGACGAGCCGACGAAGTCGACGAGCGGCCGCAGCAGCTCTTCCGTCTCGACGCTCGTGTTGCCGACGGCGCCGACCCGGTACGTCCCGCGCAGCCGCTCGAGGCACGGCTCGGCGTCGGGGTAGAAGTCCGCCGCCGCAAACTCGGCTGCCGGCCGCGCGACACCGAGCAGCTCCCAGACGCGAGAGTGGTGCTCGCCCCTGGCGGCCAGCCCGCCGAGGATGCCCATCACGGTGAACGCCGGGACGCCCGCGGCGGCCGCGGCCCGCTCCCACGCAGACGTCTCGTCCACGAGCGTCTCGCCGATGTCGAAGACGACGACCTCTATAGCCATGAGGCGACGAGATCCAGGTCGGCGCGCGTCGTCACCTTGAGCAGGTGGTCGTGGCCGTCGACCACCGCGACGCGCCCGCCCGCCGCTTCGACGAGCGAGGCGCAGTCGGTGCCTTCCGTGCCGCGGCCGAGCGCCGCTCGGAGCACCGGCGCGACGAATGCCTGCGGCGTCTGCACGCCGACCAGCCCGTCGCGGGCCAGCGTCTCGACGACGACGTCGCCGTCGACGCGCTTCACGGTGTCGCGCGGGGGCAGCCCCGGCACCGCGCCGTCGAACCCCTCGCCGAGCTTGGCGAGCAGCCGCGGCACGAGCTCGCCCGGGAGCAGGGGGCGCGCCGCGTCGTGGACGAGAATCACCGCCGCCTCCTCGGGCACGTCGCCGACACCGGCGCGCACCGACTCCGTGCGCGTCTCGCCGCCGGTGACGCACGCCGACACCTTCGACGCACCGATCTCCTCCGCGAGCAGGATCGCCGGCTCCTCCCATCCCGATGGCGCGACGACGACCACGTTGTCCACCCACTCCGACTCGTCGAGCCGGCGCAGCGGCTCCGCGAGCAGGGGAAGCTCGCCGAGCCGCACGAACGCCTTCGGCCGGTCCTCCCCGAGCCGCTCTCCCCGCCCCGCGGCGACGAGAACGGCCCACGTGCTCATCAGGCCCGCGCGGTTGTCTTGCGCGTCGTCGCCGGCTTCTTCGCCGCGGTCGTCGTCTTCTTCGCGGCGGCGGCCGGCTTCTTGGCGGCGGCCGAGGTGGTGGTCGTCTTCGCCGTCGTCGTGCGCGGCGCCTTCGGCTTCGCACCCTCGGTCAGCGTCTCCTCGAGCCACTCCAGCGCCTCGTCCTCGCTCATGTTCTTCGCGTACATGAGCTCCGAGGCGAGGATCTTCTTCGCCTTGACGTACATCTGCTTCTCGCCGGTCGAAAGACCCTTCTCGCCGTCGCGCAGCGCGAGGTTCCGGACGACCTCGGCGAGCTCGAAGATGTCACCCGTCTTCATCTTGTCGCGGTTGTGCTTGAACCGGCGGTTCCAGTTCTTCGGCATCTCGGTCCCGCCGGAGGTCAGATACTTGACGACTTTCTTGACGGCCTCCTCGTCGATCACCTTCCGTAGCCCAACGAGCTCCGCGTTCTCCGCGGGGACGTTGACCGTCATGTCGTTGTGCAGGATCTTGATCGTCAGGTACTCGCGCTTCTCGCCGAGCACCTCTTTCTTCTCACGCTTGACGACCGTCCCGGCACCGTGGTGGGGGTACACCACCTTGTCACCGACCTTGTACAAGTGCGCCTCTTTCGTCCGTAGTCGCGAAATCGCCGGCGGCCCTGAGGGCTCCACCGGCTGGGGTTGCAGGGTAGCAGAAACCCTGCAAAATCGCCATTTTTGGGCAAAATCCCTGCTAGCTGGCCGAATCGGACAGCGCCGCCGCGAGCGCGCGCCGCAAGGTGTCCGTCCCCGGCCCGAGCACGGCCGAAATCCCGAATTTGCGACATTCCTCGACCCGCCGGTCGGCCTGCGTGGCGGGCCGCAGACGGCCGGTCAGGCCGATCTCACCGAAGGCGGCGTGGCCCTCCCGGACGGGCACCCCCTTGGCCGCGGAGGCGATCGCGAGGGCGATCCCGAGGTCGGCGCCGGGCTCGTCGATGCGGACGCCCCCCGCGACGTTGACGAAGACGTCGGCCGTGCCGAGCGGCAGCCCGGCATGCCGCGAGAGCACGGCGACGATCATCGCGAGCCGCTTCGGGTCGACGCCGGTGCCGACGCGGCGGGGCATCGCGAGGTCGGTCGGCGCGACGAGCGCCTGGATCTCCAGCAGGAGCGGCCGCGTCCCCTCGAGGGTGCACGCGACCGCCGCGCCCACCTCGCCGGCGTGCGTCTTGCCGAACACCTCCGACGGGTCGGGGACGCCGACGAGGCCGGTGCCGGTCATCTCGAAGACGCCGACCTCGTTCGTCGAGCCGAACCGGTTCTTCACCGCGCGCAGCACGCGGTGCTCCTGGTAGCGGTCGCCCTCGAACTGGAGCACGCAGTCGACGAGGTGCTCGAGCACGCGCGGCCCTGCGACGGAGCCGTCCTTCGTCACGTGCCCGACGAGGAACGTGGCGACGCCCGCCTCCTTCGAGACGCGCAGCAGGCGGCCGGCCGCCTCGCGCACCTGCGAGACGGAGCCCGGCGCCGAGCCGACCTCCTGCGACCAGAGCGTCTGGACGGAGTCGATCACGCACACCGCGGGGCGCTCGCGCTCGAGCGTCTCGCAGACCGCCTCGAGCTCCGTCTCGGTGAGGATCTCGACGTCGTCGCAGCCGCCGAGCCGCGCCGCGCGCAGCTTCACCTGCGCCACCGACTCCTCGCCGGTGACGAGCAGCGCGCGCCGCGGTGCGCGCGACCGGCGCCTCGGCGATCATCGTCCCGAACGAGCCGCAGCCCGGGCAGCGTCCGAGCGGGCGCATCGACGCCGTGCCGCACTCGGTGCAGACGTGCTGGATCGGCGCGGTCTTCGCCATGGGCGGACCACCGTACTCCGAAGGTCCGACGGCAGCCGTGCCGTCTCGGGAAGAATCCGTCCACCTTGCCCCGCAAGCTCCGGTCCCAGCGCGACGTGATCGAGCAGTGCGAGCGCCTGCGCGCGCAGCTGACAGACGCGCTCGGACGACTCCCGACGGAGGAGCCCGACGTGGTCGACGCGGTCTGGGGCGGCGAGGCCCTCGGGACGCTGCTCTGGTCGCTGCAGCTCGCCGAGCTCCCCGAGTACGACACGCCGTTCGCCGCGGAGGCGCTCGGCGCCGAGCTCGCCGGTGCGGCGCTGCGGCCGCCCGGGGAGATCGAGCTCGAGCGCGAGACGGCCCGTCTGTGGCACTGGCGCGCGCGCACCGCGCAGCTCGACCCGGCGGACCTGCCGGCGCGGTACGCGTCCGTCGACCAGGCGGTCGCGTCGGTCGCCATGCGCGGCCACGAGCAGGGGCTGCTGCCGCAGCCGCTGCGCGGCGACTTCCGGGCGTTCGGGAAGGTCTACCGCCACCTCACGGCCGCCGAGCAGGCGGAAGCGCACTCGGTCGCCGCCGAGCGCCACCGCGCGCTGAACTGGCTCTGCGGCGAGGGCGCGACGTGGGAGGATGTACCGCTCGACACCTGATAGAGCTTTCTCTATCGTTTACGACCATGACGACGACTCGCATCCAGCGCTACGCCGACCTGATCGTCCACATCGGCACCAACGTCCAGCCGGGGCAGATCCTCTACGTGCTCGCCCTGCCCGAGCACGCCGAGCTCGTGCGCGCGCTCGCCAAGAGCGGGTACGACGCCGGCGTGCGCTACGTCGACGTGCAGTACGTCGACCCGCACGTCCGTCGCACGATGATCGAACGCGCCGACGACGAAGTGCTCACCTTCTCGCCGCCGTGGCTCGTCGAGCGCTACCGCGCCGCGGCCGACGGCGGCGCGCTGGTGATGATCGCCGGCGAGGACGAGCCGGAACTGCTCGCCGATCTCGACCAGGCGCGGGTCGGGAAGGCGCGCACGCTGGACGCGCTCGACGAGCTTCGCCGCGGGCAGAGCGGCCGCACGTTGAGCTGGACGATCGCCGCCTGGCCGACCTCCGGCTGGGCGCAGCAGATGTTCGGCGAGCCCGACGTCGAGCGCCTGTGGGAGGCGATCGCCGCCACCGTCGCGCTCGACGACGACGACCCGGTTGCGTCCTGGCAGGCGCACACCGCGAAGTTGCGCGAGCGGGCGCGACGCCTGAACGAGCTCCGGCTCGATACGCTCCGCTACGACGGCCCCGGCACCGACCTGACCGTCGGGCTGCTGGAGGCGCACAGGTGGGTCGGCGGCGGCGTAGAGACGACCTACGGGGCGTTCCACGTGCCGAACATGCCGACCGAGGAGGTCTTCACCACGCCCGACCGTCGCCGCGCCGAGGGCACGGTGCGCTCGACGCGGCCGCTGCAGCTCGGTGGCACCGTCGTACGCGACCTCGAGTTCCGGCTCGAGGACGGACGGATCGTCGACGTCAGCGCCGCCTCCGGCGCCGACGCCGTGCGGGCGCAGCTCGAGACGGACGAGAACGGCGCGCGCCTCGGCGAGGTCGCTCTCGTCGACGGCGAGTCGCGCGTCGGGAAGACCGGTCTCACGTTCTTCAACACGCTCTTCGACGAGAACGCGACCTGCCATATCGCGTTCGGCAACGCGATCGTGTTCGGCACGGAGCTCGAGGACGTCGCGCCCGACGACCTGGAGGCCCACGGCTTCAACCTCTCGTCGATCCACACCGACTTCATGGTTGGCGGCCCGGACGTGACGGTCACGGGAATCACCCGCGACGGAAGCGAGGTGCCGCTGCTCGTGGAGGACGTGTGGCAGCTGTAGACGACCGCCTCGAGCGCTACGCCGAGCTGGCCGTGCGCGTGGGCGCGAATCTGCAGCAGGGGCAGACGCTCTTCGTCTCCGGGATGACCGCGCACGCGCCGCTGCTGCGCGCGATGGCGCGTGCCGGCTACGCGGCAGGCGCCCGGTACGTCGACGTCCAGTACGTCGACCAGCACGTGAGGCGCGCGATGATCGAGCTCGGCCCCGACGAGGCGCTCCAGCACACGCCGGAGTGGCTGCAGGAGCGCGCTCGCTCGCTGGAGGGCAATGCCTCGCTCGCGACGACCGGCGATCCGGAGCCCGACCTCCTCTCCGACCTCCCCGGCGAGCGCGTCGGCAAGGCGCGAATGAAGGAGATCGCCGAGATCGTGATGCCGCTGTTCCAGGCGCGGACCCTCAACTGGAGCGGCGTCGCCTACCCGAACGAGGGCTGGGCCGAGAAGGTCTTCGGCGAGCCGGACGTCGAGCGGCTCTGGGAGGCGGTCGCCTTCTGCACGCGGCTCGACGAGCCCGATCCGGTCGCCGCCTGGCGCGAGCACGTGGACCGGCTCTCGCGCCGCGCCGCGAAGCTGAACGAGCTCGACTTCGACGCGATCCACTACACCGGGCCCGGCACCGACCTCACGGTGGGCCTGCTGGACCAGGCGGACTGGATCTGCGCGAAGTTCGAGACCGCGTCGGGGATCGAGTACGTGCCGAACATGCCGACCGAGGAGGTGTTCACGACGCCGGACTGCCGGCGCGCGGACGGCTACGTCACCTCCACGAAGCCGCTCGCGCTGATGGGCGACGTCGTCCGCGGCCTCAAGCTCACGCTCGAGGGCGGCCGCATCGTCGGCGTCGAGGCCGAGCACGGCGCCGAGCTCGTCGAAGGGCAGCTCTCGACGGACGAGCGCGCGCGCTTCCTCGGCGAGCTCGCCCTCGTCGACGGCACCTCGCGCGTCGGGCAGACGGGGATCACCTTCTGGGACACGCTCTTCGACGAGAACGCGACCTGCCACATCGCGTACGGCTTCGGCATCGTGGAGGCGATCGAGGGCGAGCCCGGCGAAGGCGTGAACATCTCGACCGTGCACACCGACTTCATGATCGGCAGCCCCGAGCTCAACGTCGACGGGATCGCCAAGGACGGCACGGTCGTGCCCATCCTCCGCGAGGACACGTGGCAATTGGAGGACGGGTCATGACGAACCTTGGCTCGATCGGCCGCACCGGCACGGCGCGCTGCCGCGTCCTCAGTCGTGGCCATATGAGCTCATATGGCCACTCCTTGCGTCCTTGCATCGCGCCGCCCGGCACAGCCGATCGAGGAAGAACGTCATGACCCGCCCTCCATCCGGACTGATCGAGCGCTACGCCGAGCTGGCGGTGCGCGTCGGCGCGAACGTGCAGCAGGGACAGCTGGTCGAGGTGATCGCGCGCGTCGAGCACGCGCCGGTCGCGCGCGAGGTGGCGCGCTCGGCGTATCGCGCGGGCGCACGCTACGTCGACGTCGTCTACAGCGACCAGCACGTGCGCCGCGCGATGATCCAGAGCGCCGACGACGAGGTGCTCTCGTGGACGCCGCCATGGCTGCTCAAGGGCGCGAAGATCGTCGGCGAGGAGAACGCGGCGATCGTCGCGCTGACCGGCGAGGCCGAGCCTGAGCTGCTCTCGGACCTGCCGGGCGAGCGCGTCGGCAAGGCGCGGATGCTCGCACTCGCCGAGGAGAACATGCGCCAGATCTCGGAGCAGCTCAACAACTGGACGGTCGTCGCGTGCCCCAACGAGGGCTGGGCGGAGGCGGTCTTCGGCGAGCCGGACCTCGAGCGGCTCTGGGAGCGCGTGGCGTTCTGCGTGCGCCTCGACGAGGACGACCCCGTGCAGGCGTGGAAGGACCACATCGACAAGCTGTCGCGCCGCGCACGCACCCTCGACGAGCTGAAGATCGACACGCTCCACTACACCGGGCCGGGCACGGAACTGACGGTCGGGCTGCTCGAGGAGTCGCGCTGGAAGGGCGGGGACTCCGTGACCGCCGCCGGCATCCCGTACGTCGCGAACATGCCGACGGAGGAGGTCTTCACCACGCCGGCGATGTACCGCACCGAGGGCGTCGTTCGCTCGACGCGGCCGCTCGAGCTGAACGGGCAGGTGATCCGCGGCCTCGAGGTGCGGTTCGAGCAGGGGCGGATCGTGGACGTGCAGGCCGAGCACGGCGCCGACGTCGTCCGCGGCCAGATCGAGCTCGACGAGGGCGCGCCGTACCTCGGCGAGGTCGCCCTGGTCGACGGCGGCTCGCGCGTCGGCCAGACGGGGATCGTCTTCTCGGACACGCTGTTCGACGAGAACGCGACATGCCACATCGCCTACGGCGGCGGCTACACAGAGGCGCTGTCCGACCCCAAGGCGGATGGTGCGAACGTCAACTCGACGGTGCACACGGACTTCATGATCGGCGGCCCCGAGGTGTCGGTCGACGCGATCACGCGCGACGGGCGGACCGTCCCGCTGCTGCGGGACGACGTCTGGCAGCTGGACGCCTGACTCAGTCGTCGAGCGCCAGCTCGGCGACGTGCTCCGCGATCGCCATGCTCGACGTCGCCCCAGGCGACGGCGCGTTCCGCACGGCGACGACCGGGCCGATGCGGTTGATGCAGAAGTCGTCGAGCAGCGAGCCGTCGCCCGCGAGCGCCTGCGCACGGATCCCCGGAGCCGCCGGCACGAGGTCGGCCGCCGACACCTCCGGCACGTAGCGCCGCGCCGCCGCCGCGAACGCGGTGCGCTGCAGCGAGCCGCGCAGCTCGTGCGCGCCCATCCGCCAGTGCCTGCGGGCGAGCGCGCGGAACCCGCGCGAGCCGAGAGTCTCGGCGAGGTCGCGCAGGCTGACGTCGCGCCGCCGGTAGCCCTCGCGCGCCAATGCGAGCACCGCATTCGGGCCGACGTCGACACCGCCCCCGATGCGCCGTGTGAAGTGCACGCCCAGGAAC
>Ga0318496_10001077_pt1 | contig 10501 bp, 8 predicted proteins | sample GRESIP109b1f22_FD_203296 | JGI IMG/M metagenome (GOLD analysis project Ga0318496, IMG submission 203296) | Tropical soil microbial communities from Luquillo Experimental Forest, Puerto Rico - GRE.SIPMG.109b1f22 | ecosystem: Environmental > Terrestrial > Soil > Tropical forest > Bulk soil... | reverse complement strand
GGGACGGGGCGCTCCCGGATCTGAAGCTCCAGCGGGCCAGGCCCCGCGGGCTCGGTCATGACGCGGGGCACCCTACGCGAGGGTCGGCGGGAGCGTCCACGATCCGGCCCCGGAGGCGGTTCAGTCCCCCGCTCGGCGACGGTCGACGTCTCTCCAGAGGGCGATCCCGCCCAGGAGCCCGGCGACGTTGGCCACCACCGTCACCCCCGGAGGCAGCGGGATGCGGAGGTGCTTGGCGTTGCCTCCGCCGATGTAGAGGTGGCGGGGATTCCAGATGGGAAGCACCTGGGCGATCACCCGGGCTACGTGGCGGTTCCAGCGCTTCTTGCCCAGTTTCTCCAGGGCCTTCGCCCCCACGTACTCCTCGTAGGTCTTGCCCTTCCGGAGCGGGTGGTGGGCCAGCTCGAGGTTCGGGACGTAGACCCCGTCGTTGTAGAGGGCACAGCCCATCCCGGTGCCGAGGGTGAGGAGCATCTCCACCCCCTTGCCCTCCACCACCCCGTACCCCTGCACCCCGGCGTCGTTGAGGACGCGCACCGGGCGACGGAGCAGGTCCTCGAGCGCCCGGGCGAGGTGGAAGCCCTTCCATGTGGGGTGCAGGTTGTGGGCGGTGAGGGTGACTCCCTCCACCACCACCCCGGGGAAGCCCACCGAGACCCGATCGAACGGCCCGAGGGGCTCGACGATCTCCCACAGCGCCCGGAGGATGCGCGCCGGGGTCGCCGGCCGCGGGGTCTCCACCCGCGCCCGGTCGGTGACCGGCGAGCCCCGGGAATCGACGATGAGCGCCTTGAGCCCGGTGCCTCCCACGTCGATGCACAGGGTGCGAGGTCCGCTCGCTGCAGGAAGCTTGGTGACTTTCGACCCGGACCGCTGCGCGGCAGTGGCCATGCGGGGGAGCATGCTAAATTTTCATCCCGCTTCCCAATGCCACCCAAGGTCATCGGGCCCTACCGCGTGCTGGATACGCTGGGCAGTGGAGGTGCGGGCACCGTCTACCGCGCGCTCGACCGCCGCACCGGCGAGCCGGTGGCCCTGAAGCTCCTCTCCACCGGCCCGGCGCTGGATCCGCGCGCCGCTCGCCGGCTGGCCCGGGAGTTCGAGACCCTGGCCGACCTCTCCCACCCCAACGTGGTGAAGGTCTTCGACACCGGCGTCCACCACGGCTACCCATATCTCGCAATGGAGCTGGTCGAGGGGCTGACCCTCCGGAACTACCTGGAGCTCGACCTCAGCGACACCACCGCCGCGGTCCGCCCACCGCATCCCCGCCGCGAGGAGCCCTCGGTGCCCTGGGACGACACCGACACCGGCGACTGGGCCCCGAAGGCGTTCAGCCTCAGCCACTACGCCGAGGAGCCGCCCAGCGAGGAGGTCTCCTATTCCTCCGGTCCGGAGAGCGTGCGGGCGCTGGCCGATGCCGCCGACGAGCCGGACACCCACGACTCCAAGGACCTCAGCGCCGCCGAAGCCCGGGCCGAGGAGGTGGTGGAGATGCCGGTCGCTCCAGTGGTGGTGCGACCGCCCGACGTGGTGGCCCTCAACCGTCCCGAGCGCACCGGCCGGCTGAAGGACGCGATGACCCAGCTCGCCGCGGCGCTGAGCTACATCCACGGCCACGGGCTGGTGCACCGCGACCTCAAGCCCAGCAACGTGATGGTCGACGAGGATCGCCTGGTGCGGCTGATGGACTTCGGCCTGGCCAAGTTCCTCGCCGACGACGGAGCGGTGACCGCCGACGGGAGGCTGGTGGGCACCTTCCGCTACATGGCCCCGGAGCAGATTCTCGGGGAGGGGCTCGACGCCCGGGCCGACCTCTACTCCCTGGGGGTCATCCTCTACGAGATGCTCACCGGACGGACTCCCTTCGACGCCCGGACGCCGCACGAGCTGTGGCAGAAGGTGCTGGAGACCGAGCCGGGCACGGTGCAGGCCCTGAACCCCGGCGCGGATCCCGCGCTGGCCCGGATCGCCCACCGCCTCATCCGCAAGGAGCCCGCCGAGCGCTACCAGACCGCGGAAGAGGTGGCCGAGGCGCTGGCGGAGTGAACGCTCAGCGGCGGACGGTGGAGGTCCCCCCGGACGCCGCCGGACAGCGCCTCGACGTCTGGCTGGCCGGAGCGCTCGGCCTCTCCCGGGCCAAGGTGAAGGAGCTGCTCGAGTCGGGCGCGGTGCGCCAGGGCGGTCGCCGCATCCGCAAGGGGGATCGGACCGTCGCCGGCGCCCGCCTCGAGGTCGAGCTTCCCTCCGCCGACCTCCGACCGGTGCCCGAGCCGGACGCACCGCTCACCGTGCTTCATGCCGACGCGCTCCTGGTGGCGGTGGACAAGCCCGCGGGCTGGCCGAGCCATCCCCTGCTCCCCGACGAGCGGGGGACGGTGGTCAACGCCCTGGTGGCCCGCTACCCCGAGCTGCCCGACGCCTCCGAGGACCCGCGGGAGGGCGGGCTGGTGCACCGCCTGGACACCGAGACGTCCGGAGTTCTGCTCGCCGCCCGGACCCGACCGGCGTGGGAGGCGGTGCGTGCGGCCTTCGACCGCCGCGAGGTCGACAAGCGCTACCTGGCGGCGGTGAGCGGTCCCATCGCCGACGCCGGGGAGATCGATCTCCCCCTCCGCCACCGCGCCGACCACGTGGAGCCCGCACCCGCCGGTGGGGGACGCGAGGCCAGCAGCCGGTTTCGCGTCCTGTCCCGGAAGGGGGACCTCTCGCTGGTCGAGGTGCGCATCCTCACCGGGGTGCTCCACCAGATCCGTGCCCATCTGGCGGCCATCGGTGCTCCGGTGCTGGGCGATGCGCTCTACGGTGGGCGACCGGTGCCGGGGCTCGAGCGCTTCTTCCTTCACGCCGCCTCCCTGGGCCTCGAACATCCCGGGACCGGGCGGCCCATCACCTTCGACGCTCCCCTGCCGCCGGAGCTCGGGGCGGCACTCGGCACCCTGGGATTGTCCCCGCCTTCGCCCGCCTGAATCCGCGGGCGTCCAGTCGTGCCGCGCCCGTCGTGGTGGGGGACGGGTAGGCTCGCCGCCCGCACCATGCCGGCCATCCTCCACGTGGACATGGACGCCTTCTATGCGTCCGTCGAGCAGCGCGACCGTCCCGAGCTCCGGGGCCGTCCGGTCATCGTCGGCGGCCACCCGAAGCGGGGGGTGGTACTCGCCGCGAGCTACGAGGTCCGCCCCTTCGGCGTCCGCAGCGCCATCCCCATGGCCCGGGCGGTGAAGCTCGCCCCGACCGCGGTGGTGGTGCCGCCCCGCTTCTCCGCCTACGTCGAGGCCAGCGAGCAGGTGTTCGCCATCCTCGAGCGCTACACCCCGCTGATCGAGCCCCTCTCGCTCGACGAGGCGTTCCTCGACGTCACCGCCAGCCAGACCCTCTTCGGTCCCCCGGCGGACATCGCCCGGCAGCTCCGTGCCGAGATTGCCCGCGAGGTGCGGCTGCCCGCATCGGCCGGCATCGCGGCGAGCAAGTTCGTGGCCAAGATCGCCTCCGACCTGGCCAAGCCGGACGGCCAGCGCGAGGTGCTCGAAGCCGAGACGCGCGACTTCCTCGCCCCCCTCCCCGTCTCCCGGCTGTGGGGCGTGGGCCCCAAGCTCGAGGCCACCCTCCACTCGCTCGGCCTTCGCAAGGTCGGCGACCTCGCCGTCCGGGACCCGGGGTGGCTGGTAGAACGGCTGGGCGACGCCGGGGCTCACCTGGCCGCGCTCTCCCGCGGCGACGATCCGCGGGTGGTGGTTCCTGACCGGGGAGCAAAGAGCATCGGCGCCGAGGACACCTTCGAGGAGGACCTCTCCGACCTGGCCGTGCTCCGCCCCCGGCTGCACGCCCAGGCGCTGCGGGTGGGACGGCGGCTGCGCCGCGCCGGCCTCAAGACCCGGGTGGTCCAGCTCAAGCTCAAGGGCAACGACTTCACGCTCCACACCCGGCGGCGCACGCTGGAGCAGCCCACCGACGACGGGCAGGAGATCTACCGGGAGGTGCTGGCGCTCCTCGAGCGGGCTCCGCCGGAGCGCCCGCTGAGGCTCACCGGCGTCTCGGCGCAGGAGCTGGGGGAGCCCTCCACCGCGCAGCTCGGCCTGTTCGGCGAGGCACCGCGGCGCTCCGAGGCGCTCAACCGGACGCTCGATGCCATCACCGAGCGCTTCGGGCGCGGAGCGGTGGCCCCGGCCGACGTCCTGGCCCTGGAGGGTGACGACCCGCTCGACGAGCTGCGGTCGAAGGCCGGTGCCTCGCGGCTCGACCCGCGGGAAGACTAGCGGAGCGTTCCCAGCGGGCCACGCACCCCGAAGCGGTGGCGCAGCTCACCGAGCCAGGCGCCGGGGTGGGAATGCCGGTGGCGGGCGGTGACGCCGTTGCGGGTCTCCATCCGGTAGCGGTCGGTGAAGGTGATGCGCCCCCACGGCCGGGCCACGGTGAAGACGGTGTGGTTGGTGAACGGCGACTCCGGGCTGCTCTGGTGCCAGGCGAACATCCCGGCGAACTCGGAGAGTGCCCGCGGGCGGAGCGAGAGCCGGTACACCGGTCGCCACGCGCCTCCGCGCACCGAGGTCTGGAGCTGGAGGTCGCCCTCGTCCGGCACCAGCCGGTAGGCGCCGCTGACGTCGGAGGTGGCTCCCGCCGGCAGCCGCATCGGGGCCCGGAACGCCTCGCCGAACCCGACGTCGGCGAGGAACTCCTCGCTGCCGACACGTACTCGCAGCGCCAGATGGTCGAACTCCTGGCCCCAGGCGCGCTGGGACTTGTGCCACACCCGAGCGGAGAGGAGCGAGACGTCGAACCCGAGCTGCAGCAGCGCCCAGGCGAAGAGCGTGTTCAGCTCGTAGCAGAAGCCGCCGCGGCGCCGCTCCACCACCTTGGACCAGGCCTGCGCCACGTCGAGGTGCAGCGGGATGCCCCAGGCGATGTCCAGGTTCTCGAACGGCACCGTGCGGAGGAAGGCGCGCTGGAGCCGGATGAGAAAAGGCACCGACGGGGGCTCGGGACGGACACGGAGGAGCTTCAGCAGCCCCTCGAGATGCGCCGGACCGAGGCGGTCGACGCCATGGGCCGCCCCGAAGGGGGTGGGCCCGGCGATGCCTGGAAGGTCGAGGACGGGTGCGGTCTGCACGGTCGGGCGGCTTCAATGGGTGGGAGGCGGCTGGCTCGCAACCCGAACGTCTGACTCAGGGCGTCATTGTGAAGAAGGCTGTCCCGAGCCCTCGCCGGAGCGCGGCCCCCGCCGTCGGCGCCGACGCCGGCGACGCCCTCCACCACCCTCGACCGGTGGAGCCCCCGGTGCCGGGGCAGGAACACCACCCGCGCGCCACGCCTCGAGGGCTTCCCGGTGCTGGCCGGTCGCCTCGACCGACAGCTCGAACACGGCCAGGGCCTCGGCGAAGAGCGGATGGCGGCGGAAGCTGGCCAGGCTGCCCCGGCGCCGTCGCTGTCCGGAGAGGGTGCCCTGGGCGAGGAGGATCATCCGACACCGCTCGGCGATGCGCCGGGGCAGTCGGGCAGTGCGGACCAGCTCGCTGAGGAGGTCCTCGATGGAGGCGGGGACCGCCGGAGCGCCAGTCGCGTCGGTGCCTTCCTGCGTCCCGAGGAGCGGGAGGAGCAGGGCGGCGAGGAGCACGGCGTCCTCGGGCGGACCGCTGGCGCGAACCTTGGCGTCGAGCCGCTCGGCGTGGGCGCGGAGCAGAGCCTCGCCCTGCGGTCCCCGCTCGCGGAGCCAGCTATCCACCGGGGGAAGGAGGAACTTCAGGCCGTCCACCGCCGAGAGGAGGTGCAGCCCGCAGGCCGACACCCCGCCCCGCAGGATGCGGAAGGTGTCCTCCAGCAGCCGCGGGGGCGCAGAGCGCGGCAGGTCCTCCACCGCTCCTTCCATCGCCGCGTAGGTCCGCGACTCGATGTCGAACTCCAGCCGGCAGGCGAAGCGGACCGCGCGGAGGATCCGCACCGGGTCCTCGCGCATGCGGATCTCCGCGTCGCCGATGGTCCGGACCTCGCGGAGGCGCATGTCCCGGAGCCCGCCGACGAAGTCGATCACCCGCCCCTCGGCCACGTCGTAGAAGAGCCCGTTGATGGTGAAGTCGCGGCGGCGGGCATCCTGCTCGGCGGTGCCGAAGACGTTGTCGTCGCTGATCAGGAAGTCTTCCCGCTCCTCACCCTCCTCGGGGGGCGCCGCGGGTTCCTCCACCTCGGTAGGATTGGCGCGGAAGGTGGAGACCTCCACGATTTTTCCGCCCTTGAAGTAGACGTGCGCCAGGCGGAAGCGCCGGCCGATGAGTCGGCAGTTGCGGAAGATGCCCCGCACCTCGCTGGGAAGCGCGCTGGTGGCGACGTCGAAGTCCTTCGGCTGGCGCCCCACCAGGAGGTCCCGCACGCAGCCGCCGACGAAGTAGGCCTGGTGGCCATACTGCCGCAGCCGGTTGACCACCTTCAGCGCATCGGGATCGAGCTCGTCGGGATCGATCTCCGGCGGATGGCCGGCGGGGACCGGAGCGGTGGGGTCGAGGTGATCGGCCTCGCTCTCCCACAGCGCGGCGGGAACGGGGTCCGGCTCCTTGGCGTCGTGCGGAGGCGGCGCCTCGGGGACCTCGGCGGGGAGAATCTCCGCGTCCTCCTCGGTGTCGTCCTCGTCACCCTCTCCCTCGAGGTCGTCGTCCTCCCCTTCCTCGGGCGAGGCGAGGGCCTCCGGGTCCTCGGGCCGGGAGTCCGACGCATCGGGGCTGGAGGGAGGGCGCTGCTTCTCGGGCGCGTTGGGGTCGTCCGTCATCCGCGAATTGACGCCCCGAACCGGGGCGGCCTTGAAGGGCAGGCGTCTATAGCAGGGTTGGCCTTCAAGCACCTGCGTTGAATCGCGGGGCAACTGATTGTCCGGTGCGGGGAGGCCGCTGTCCTCGGCTGAACCGCCTTAACCCTGCCCCCGCAACTCGGGTGGAACGCGCCTGTTGAGCCGTGTCACACCGACGCCCGCTGGGTCAGGGGCCTGGCGTCGTCAGCGCGGGCTGACGAGGGAAGGGACACATGAGATCCGGCGCTGCGCGCCTCTTCACCTCTCTGGCACTCGCCAGCGTGTGGGCCGGCTGCAGCGGGACCGGACCCGTGGCGGTGGCGGTCAGCCCGAGCACCACCACCTTGCTGACCGGGCAAACCCAGCTGCTCTCTGCGACGGTCACCGGAGCGGAGAATACCTCCGTGCTCTGGAGCGTCAGCGGCGGGACGCTCGACGGCACCAGCACCAACGCGGTCACCTACACCGCGCCCACCATGCCCGGCACCTACCAGGTGACCGCCACCAGCGTCGCCGACCCGACCCAGTCGGCCACGGTCACCATCACTGTCAGCCAGGTGGCGGTCACGGTGACTCCTCTCGCGGTCACCCTCGGGCCAGGCGGAACGCAGCAGTTCACGGCGATGGTCTCCGGGAGCCAGACCACTGCGGTAAGCTGGACCGTGTCGGGCGGGACGCTCGACGACGCCAGCGCCAACCCGGTCACCTACACCGCCTCCTCGGACGCCGGGGTCTACACCGTGACTGCCACCAGCGCCGCCGACATGTCGAGCGCGGGAACGGCGACAGTCACCGTGGCGCCCACGTTCTCGGTCGTCTCCAGCAACTCCGGTCCCACTCCCTTCATCGCCTTCGTCGCGCTCTCCGCGCCCTCCCTCGGGCCCCTGCAGAGCGTGGGCTACGTCGTGCAACCGAAGCCCGGGAGCGCCTCGAAACCGGTCAACGTCACCTACTCCATCGCGCGGCTGCAGAGCCGGGGGTACGTCAGTGGCTCGACGATCACCCTCCCGGTCTTCGGGCTCTACGCGGGGTTCACCAACAACGTGAACATCCAGCTCCAGTTCGACGGACAGTTCAGCCAGACGGTGCCCTACGCGATCACCACTGACCCTTACACCGACCCGACCGCGGTTTACGATCGCCCGAACATCCTGGTCGCCCGGACGCCGGGAAGCTCACTGGGGTTCGACTTCTTCGCGGTGAAATCGGTCCTCGAGCCTGCCCTGGTGATCGACACCGACGGTGCCATCCGCTGGGTCGGGCCGTCTGCTGCCTCCACGGGGGTCTCCAGCGCGGTCCTCTTCGACAATGGCGGGTTTCTCGTTGGAAGTGAGTTCTCGCCGCAGTTGACCCGCATGGAGCTCGACGGACTGCTGACCACCACGTCGATCCTCGATCCCAACGTGGACTTCTTCCACCACAACATCGATCCCGGGAAGCAGGGAGCGCTGGTCGAGGTCGCCACCTCCACCAGCGTCGAGGCGGTGGTGGAGGACATCGGGCCCTCCGGCTTCGTCTTCCACTCCTGGGACCTCGCGCCCTTGATCGCCGACTACATGACCAGCCAGGGCGACGATGCCGGGGCGTTCGTCCGCCCGACGGTCGACTGGTTCCACAACAACGCCGCCACCTACGACCCCTCGGATGACAGCCTGATCGTCTCCAGTCGCGAGAACTTCGTGATCAAGATCGACTACGCCACCGGAGCGCCGATCTGGATCCTCGGGGATCCCACCAAGTACTGGTACACCTTCCCTTCCCTGAGGGCGAAGGCGCTGACCCTGGCCGACGGCGGTCTCTATCCGGTCGGACAGCACGCCACCTCAATCACCTCGGACGGCCTGCTGATGCTCTTCAACGACGGGCTGGGGAGCTTTTCCCAGCCGCCCGGGGAGCCCGCTGGCATTTCCCGGACCTACAGCACCGTCTCGGCTTATTCCATCGATCCGGCGACGATGACCGCCCAGGAGGTGTGGGACTTCGACTACGGGCAGACGATCTTCTCGCCGATCTGCTCCAGTGCGTATGAGGCGTCCGGGAAGTCGATCCTCGTCGATTACGCAACCGCCAGTGACGACACCAAGGCCCGCCTCGTTGGTCTGGACGCCAACCACCAGGTGGTCTTCGACTTCGAGTACGACAGCGCCAACCCCTGTTCCACCGCCTGGAACTCGGTGCCGGTCCCCTTCGACAACCTCCAGCTCCAGTAGGCATTCGAGCCGGTCATCCTGTCCGCTATGGTGTCCTCCCCACCGTGCGGACCCTGCTGACCGGCGCCACCGGACTCATCGGAGCCAATCTCGCCCGCCGATTGCTCCGCGAGGGGGAGCGCCTGCGGACGCTGGTCCCTCCCGGGTCGGAGGCCCGCGCCCTGGCCGGGCTCGACGTGGAGCAGGTCCGCGGCGACATCCGCGACGCACACTCGCTGGCCAAGGCCATGGCCGGGATCACCACCGTGTTCCACGCCGCGGGGCGGGTCCGGTTCGACGACGCCGGGCGCCTGCTCCTTTGGACCATCAACGTCGAGGGGACGCGGCAAGTCCTCCAGGCCGCTCGCACCGCCCGGGTCCGGCGGCTGGTGCACGTCTCCTCGTCGGTCACCGTGGGCCAGGGAACGCTTGACGATCCCGCCACCGAGGAGAGCGCCCCGCCCACCGACGGCACGCCTTACGCCGAGAGCAAGCGGGCCGCAGAGGCCCTGGCCCTTCAAGACTGGGGACCCCTGGAGGTGGTGGTCTGCAACCCCACCTTCGTCGTCGGGGCCTTCGGTACCGGCACCACCAGCGCCGAGGTGGTGCGGCTGGTCGCCTCGGGGCTGCTGGTCACCTATCCGCCGGGCGGGAGCAACTTCGCCAGCGCCGACGACGTCGCCGAGGGGCTGATGCTGGCCATGCAACGGGGGCGCCAGGGTGAGCGCTACCTGCTCGGCGGGGAGAACCTCACCTACCAGGAGCTGCTCGGGCAGATCGCCGAGGAATGCGGACAGCCGCCGCCGCGCCTTCCCTTCCCCGCCTGGGCGGCTCGAGGGCTGGGCCGCAGCGGCGACCTTCTCGGCAAGCTCACCGCCGACCGTCTGGGCTGGGTCAACAGCCACTTCCTCCGCCAGCTTTACCTCCCCGCCTACGTGAGCAGCGTCAAGGCGCAGCGGATGCTGGGGTACAGGCCGCGCCCGGTGCGCCGCGGCATCCGCGAGGCGCTGCGCTGGTACCAGGAGGAGGGGCTGCTCTCGCGCGACCGACCGCTCACCCCGCGCGGCGTGGTGGAGCGTCCCGGGTGACCCCGGCCTCTAGAAGGTCACCTGCCGCCGGGTGACGTCGATGATGGTGGTGGTGCCGTCGGCGCGCCGGACATCCACCCGGACCACGCTCCCCTCCTCGCCGCGGAGCCGCTGCACGGCGTCGGTGAAGCCCAGGTCGGCCACGGCGATGCCGTCGATCCGGGTGAGGATGTCGCCGGGATGGAGTCCTGCCATCGCCGCACCGCCTCCGGGGGCGAGCGGGCCGACGACCAGCCCATCCTCGCTCCGGTTCACCACCGCCCCGATGCCCACCAGGTCGGTGGCCTGCGTCTGCCCCGCCTCGACCGGGCGGAGGAGGATCTCGATCTCCGCCGGAGCACGGGCACCGCTGATCAGCTTCCGGTGATGGCCATCCGCCTCCACCGTCACCGTGGCCGGGGTCTCGGGCAATCCATCGAGCGTGAAGCGCCCGTCCGGCCCGGTGAACACCG
>Ga0318496_10001076_pt1 | contig 10501 bp, 8 predicted proteins | sample GRESIP109b1f22_FD_203296 | JGI IMG/M metagenome (GOLD analysis project Ga0318496, IMG submission 203296) | Tropical soil microbial communities from Luquillo Experimental Forest, Puerto Rico - GRE.SIPMG.109b1f22 | ecosystem: Environmental > Terrestrial > Soil > Tropical forest > Bulk soil... | reverse complement strand
GGCGAACATCGCATTGTCGAGCGCGTTGCGCTTCTCCGGCCGGTTCAGCCGGACGTCCGCCACCCCGTCGGTAATCGTCACCGTGACACGCTGTTCGGTCATCGCCTCTCCCTCGTCCGGGTCCTGAACGGAAGGTTAGCCTGGGAAGCGGGGACCGCCGCAGGGAGGAGGCAGCGTGGACACGACCGGGACGACCACGAGCCGGGAGGTCACGGCGCGGGAGGTGGCGGCCCGGATGGCTATCGCCGCGGCCGCCTGGCTCGACGCGCTCGACCCGGCGCAGCGCGCCGTGGCCGCCGGCGACGCGCCCAGCGCGGACGCCGGGTCCGACGCCGAGCGCAGGCGCTGGTTCTACACGCCTACCGACCATGGCGGCCTGACCCTGGGCGCCCAGCGCCCGGCCCAGCAGCGGCTGGCTCACCAGCTCGTCGCGTCCGGGCTGTCCGTCGCCGGGTACGTTACCGTGGCCACCATCGTCGGGCTGGACAACGTGCTCGACCAGGTCGAGGGCTGGAGCGTCGACTGGGGCCGGGAACGGGGCCGCGACCCGGGCCTGTACTACCTGCGGGTGTTCGGCGAGCCGGGCGGCGCGGCGCCGTGGGGCTGGCGGTTCGGCGGCCATCACGTGTCGCTGAACAACCTCGTCGTCGACGGCGCGGTCCAGTCGACGACCCCGTGCTTCTTCGGCGCCGACCCGGCGGTCTCCCCGCTGCTGGGGCCGGCGCCGCTGCGCCCACTGGCCGGGGCCGAGGACCCGGCCCGCGAGCTCGTCCGATCGCTAGACCCGGACCAGGCCGCCCGGGCGATCCTGCTGGACCGGGCGCCGTCGGACATCGTGGGCGGCAACCGGGCCCAGCTCTCCGACGGCGACCAGATGTGTCACCTGCGCGACATCTGGCGCGGCCAGTTCACCGATCCGGGGCTGCTGGACCGGGTGACCCAGATGGGCGACGGCGCGGAACGGGCCTCCGGCTACGGCGCCGCCGACCACCGGCGGCTCGCGCTGAGCACCGCGCCGAAGGGCCTGGCCGCGGCGGAGCTCAGCGCCGGGCAGCGGGACCTGCTGCGCGCGCTGCTGGCCACCTACCTGGGCCGGGCCCCTGACGGCATGGCCCCGGACCTGGACGAGGCCGCGCTGGACGCGGTGCACCTGGCCTGGGCCGGGCCCACCGGCCTGGGCCAGCCGCATTACTACCGGCTTCAGGGACCGCGGCTGCTGATCGAGTACGACAACACGCAGCGGCAGGCGAACCACGCGCATTCGGTGTGGCGCGATCCTGAGGCCGACTTCGGCTACGACGCGCTCGGGGCGCACCTGACCGCGCACCACCTGTGACCGGCGCCCGGCTGGAGATCACCGGCGCCACCCGGGTGTACCTGCACCTGGCGCACCCGAGCGCGCACGCGCGCACGCCGCAGGTCATGAACGCCGAGTTCGCCCGCAGGGGCGTCGACGCGGTGGCGGTGTCCGCGGACGTGGCCCCCGGCGACCTCGGCGCGTTCACCGGCGGCCTGCGCGGCTGGCGCAACCTGGCCGGGCTCAGCGTCACCATGCCGCACAAGGAGGCACTGACGCCGCACGTCGACGCGCTGGCCGGGCAGGCCGCGCTGATCGGCGCGGTCAACGTGGTGCGCCGGGAAGCCGACGGCCGCCTGGTGGCGGGCAACACCGACGGCCAGGGTTTCGCCATCGGGCTGCGCGGCGCCGGCCATCAGCTGTCCGGTCGGCGGGTGCTGCTGGCCGGAGGCGGCGGCGCCGGACGAGCGGTCGCCTTCACGGTGGCCGCAGCGGGCGCCGCGAGCATCACCATCGCCAACCGGACCGCGGCCCGGGCGGAGCGGCTTGCTTCCGAAGTGGCCGCCGCATACCCCGCCGTGGCGGTGGCCGCCGGACCACCCGACCCGGCCGGCCATGACGTGGTGATCAACGCCACCTCGCTGGGCATGCACCCCGGCGACCCGCTCCCGGTGCCGACCGGCCGGCTGGCGCCCGGCACCCTGGTCTGCGACATCGTGACCCGCCCGGCGACGACGCGATTCCTGCGCGAGGCGGCCGCCCGGGACTGCGTCACGCACCCGGGCATGCCCATGCTGGCCGGCCAGGTGGACCTGATCCTGGAATTCCTCGGCCTGAGCGGGGACCGGCCGGGCTAGCCGGATCGGTGCCGCTTCGTATACGTGGAAACGAATATCAGTTACTCCGGAACCGCCCGTACGGACCGTTGTGGATGCCACATCCACGTCGCATGAAGTGCGCGTCTGATATTTACCCGTCGATCTGGCGGCGCTCGGTAAGGGCCGCGTGATCGAGGGACAGGGCATTAGAGGCATCAGCGGGGAGGATCCGGGCTATGGGGAAGTTCCGGGGGGCTATCGTGCACCGGATCTTCCCCGTAGCCCGGAATTTCCCCGTTCTCCCGCCTGGCGCGCGCACCATGGGACGATCCGGCACCACGGGACGATCCGGCACCAATGGTGCTCGCGGCACGCCGTGACCGGCGCGGGGGTCCGGCGGCAGCGGCCGGCGGTCACCGGTGCCGTGAAGGCAGTGACCAGTGGTGCACCCTGCCTGCCGGGAACCCTACGGGTTATCTTCCGACGCGCGCTACCAACAGCATGGCTGGGACATCCACGCGTTATGGGCCGGGCGGACCGGGGCGGCGGACGCGTATCACCAGTCACGGCAGTGATCCGGGAGCGCAGCAGCACCAGGAGGCAAGGCCGGGGCGCGCACCGCCCGTCCACGATCACCCTAGGTGATCGTGGACGCTCTGCTGGCCGGGATCACGGCTACGTCGGTGAGCGGGACCTCGCGGCCCTGGTCGTCGAGGTAGCCGACGTGTACCGGGCAGTCGGTGCCGCGCACCCGGCGCAGCATGCTGGGGCCCTCCGGGCGGGGCAGGTGCTCGTCGCCCCATTGCTGCAGCGCGCTGAGGACCACCTGGAGCTCACGGCCGGCCGGGGTCAGCCGGTACGCGGACCGGGACCTGGCCCCGGGCTCGCGATAGGGCTCGCGCGCCATGACCCCGTACTCGACCAGGGTGGCCAGCCGGTCCGACAGGACGTCGGGGGCCACGCCGAGCCGGTCACGGAACTCGGCGAACCTGGTCGCGCCCAGGAAGGCCTCGCGCAGGATCAGCAGGGTCCAGCGCTCCCCGACCACGCCCAGGGTCCGCGCGATCGAGCACGCCTCGTCGCCGATCTTGGTCATGCTTCCAGGATACCTGCTGAGTTGGTTTTTCAAATCCAGTCATGCTAGGTTGGAAAAACCTACTCAGGAGAGGACGAGCTCGATGGAGATCACCGGAAAGACCGCGCTGGTGACCGGGGCCAACCGTGGCTTCGGGCGGCACCTGGCGGCCCAGCTGCGCGACCGGGGCGCCACCGTCTACGCCGCCGCCCGCAACCCGGCGGCGGTGGACCTGGCCGGCGTCACGCCGATCGCGCTGGACGTGACCGATCCCGCGTCGGTGGCCGCCGCGGCCGCCGCCACCCGGGACGTCGCCATCCTCATCAACAACGCCGGGTCGGGCACCGGGGCCTCGCTGCTCACCGGGGACCTGGCCGACGTCCGGCTGGAGATGGACACGCACTTCCTCGGCACGCTGGCGGTGACCCGGGCCTTCGCCCCGCAGCTCGGCGAGCACGGGCAGAGCGCGATCCTGAACGTCCTGTCCGTGCTCTCCTGGGTGAGCCTGCCCAACATCGGCGCCTACTGCGCGGCCAAGGCGGCGGAGTGGTCGCTGACCAACGCGCTGCGGGTGGAGCTCGCGCGCCAGGGCACCCGGGTGACGTCGCTGCACGTCGGGTACATGGACACCGACATGGCCAGGCACGTCGACGCGCCCAAGGCCGACCCGGCCGACATCGCGCGGATCGCGCTGGACGGGATCGAGGCGGGCGAGGCCGAGATCGTCACCGACGAGATCAGCAAGCAGGTGCTGGCCGGGCTCTCGGCCGGCGTGCGCGGCCTCTACCCGCAGGTGGCCTGAAGCCCTTCCCCCGGCCGGCCGCGAACTGGATGTATCAGGACGGCACTCACCCGCTCTGTCGGGTGTCGGGCGGCGGCGCGCCAGAAGCCGCCGGCCGGCGGGTGGAGGCCATACATGAGCACCGAGACATCCGCGCCATCGCTCGTGGTGCGGACCGGGGAAGGCGAGCGCTGCCTGGGAGCGGGCCGCGCGTACCTGGTCGGCCGCGATCCGCAGGCCGACATCGCGGTCGCCGACGCCCGGGTCTCCTGGCGGCACGCCGAGCTGCGGCTGGCGGACGGACGCTGGGTGCTGGCGGACCTCGGCAGCACCAACGGCAGCTACGCGGGCGGCCACCGGGCGGACCTGATCGAGATCGACGGGCAGCGCCAGGTCCGGCTCGGCGACCCCGAGGACGGGCCGCTGCTGGACTTCGCGCCGCTCGACCTCCCGGCCGGCCAGGCGCGGCGCATCGGCCGGTCGCCGGACAACGACATCGTGGTCCCCCACCTCAGCGTCTCCAGCCACCACGCCGAGCTGCGCGCGACGGCGAGTGGGTACCGCATCGTGGACCTGGGCAGCCATAACGGCACCTTCGTCAACGAGCAGCGGGTCACGGCCGCCGCGCTGGCCGAGGGGGACACCGTCGGTTTCGGCGACGCCACGTTCCGGCTGGCCGGCCGCGAACTACGGGAGCTCGAGGCCCCCACCGAGGCGCGGATGCCGCCCGCTCCCGAACCTGCCCCCGAATCCGCCCCTCACTTCGCCACCGAGCCGGCCGATGCCGGGGCCGCCGCGGGGGCCGGCCCCGAGCCGGCCCCAGGGGATGGCGCGGCCGGCCAGCTGCTCGAGATCCCGTACGCGGTGCGCTGGCTGGTGCCGAGGGGCGAGCGGTTCGCGAACTTCGACATCCTGAACGACAACGACACCCAGCTCGACTACTACCGCCGGTTCGGCCACATCTACGCGGTCGGGATCCCGACCAAGAAGTGGCGGCTCGTCGTGGTCTCGGACCCCGAACTCCTCGACGAGGTGGCGGAGGACGAGGAACGGTTCGGCAAGCGGGTGGAGGAGATCAACTTCTTCGCCCAGCTCGCCAACTCCCGCGGCGGCGGCCTCTCGGTCATCGGCGACGGCGAGCGCTACGAGCGGATCCGCAGGGTGATGCTGCCCTGGTACTCCCCGGCCCACCAGCGCACCCAGCTGGACCGGATGAAGGACCAGGCGCGCAAGCTGGTCGCCGCGTGGTCCGCGCTGCCGGACGACGAGCCGCTGGACGCGCGGGCCTGGATGGAGCGCTATACCCTCGAGGTGTCCGGGCGCGGCGCGTGCGCCTACGACTTCGGCCTACTCGGTACCACCCCCGGGGCCGACCCCGGGGGGCCCGGCGAGGCGCCCAGGCGCCCGCACCCGTTCGCGGCGGCCGTCCCGGCCAGCACCAAGGAGAGCATCCTGCGGGTGGCCGACCCCCGCCCCGACTTCACCCTGTTCGCCGGGCGGACCCGGCGGGCGCGGCGCAAGGCGTACCGCCGGCACAACGCCGAGCTGTTCCGGACGGCCGACGCGCTGGTTCGCGCCCGGATGCACACCTGCCCGCTCGGGCCGCAGACCGACCTGCTCAGCCGGCTGGTGAGCACGCCGGACCCGGAGACCGGCGAACTGCTCGACGTCGAGACCATCCGCGACCAGATCCTCATGCACCTGTCCAACGGCTTCAACGGCCCGTCGATCACGGCCGCGTGGCTGGCCTACGTGCTGGCCACCAACCCGGACGTGGAGGAGAAGCTGATCGCCGAGATCGACCGGATCACCGGCGGCGACCCGGATTACGACCTGCGGTACGACGACCTGATGGCGCTGCCGTACACCACGCAGGTGATCAAGGAGACGATGCGGATCTACCCGCCGATGCCGGTCACCATCCGGCGCAGCCTGAAGGACGGCACGCTTGGCCGCTACCGGATCAGGAAGGACGACATCATCCTGGTCGGGACGCTCGCCGCGCAGCGTGACCCGCGCTACTGGGGCCCGGAGCCGGACCGGTTCGACCCGGAGCAGTTCACCATGGACAAGATCACCGGTCGGCCGCGGCACGCCTTCATCCCGTTCTCGATCGGAAAGAGGCAGTGCATGGCGCAAGAGGTCACGTTCATGATGCTCCGCGTCGTCCTGTTCGAGGTCTACCGGCGCTACCGGCTGCGGATCGCTCCGGGCGCGACGGTGACGAAGAACGCGGTGGTGACGACGAAGCCGACCGCGGTCCCGGTCATCCGGCTGCCGCGCGCCGCGGGCGAGCTCAGGCCGGGCTCCCGGCCGGCGACCATGGCGATCAGGCCGGACCGTTCGGCCCCTTCGGCCCCGGAGTGGGGGGAACCGACCGAGATCCCGCCGGCCAGCGCCTACCGGAACATGGTGATCGCGTACGGCAGCAACTTCGGCGCGAACAAGGAACTGGCCGAACGGTTCGCCGAACGGAGCGACTTCTACGGCTACACCAGCGACGTGATCACCCTGAACGAGCTCGCGGACGCGCCACCGCGCACCGAGCCCTGGCTGCTCGTGATCATGACCTCGACCTACACGTCGAACCCGCCGTCGAACGCGGCCACGTTCAAGACCTGGCTGGAGCGCACCGCGCCGGGCACGGGTACCTGGCGGAACTGCCGCTACCTCGTCTGGGGTCTCGGCAACAGCCAGTGGAACGCGTTCCTCGCGTTCCCCCGCTACGTGCACGACAAGCTGGCCGAGCTCGGCGCCGCGCCGCTCACCGAACTCGGCTTCGGCGACGTGGGCTCGCCGATGTGGGAACGGCTGCACGCGGACTGGAACAGCCGGGTCTGGCCGATGCTGCTCGACCTGTCCGGGGCGCGGCCCACCGCGGGCGCGGCTGAGCGCGTGGCCGCGGAGAACGCGGCGGCCGGCGCGCTGACCGGGACCGACTCGAGCACCGCGATGCACAGGTCGCTGTACGGCGACGACGACGCGACCGAACCGATGCCGCGTCCGGCCAGCGTCACGTCGATCATGCGCCGGCTGGCCCCGGACAGCACCCCGTCGCGGGTGATGCTCGCGCCCGCCATCCTCACCAACGCGGTCGGCGTGCGCACGGCCGAGGCGCGCGTCCTGGCCTGCCAGGAACTCCAGCCCGCGGGCGCGCCGAAGCGGACGCGGCAGCTGGACATCAGCCTGCCACCTGGCGTCACCTACCGGGCCGGCGACCACCTCGGCGTGTGCCCGAAGAACCACGAGGAGCTGGTCGAGCGGCTCGCCCGGCGCCTCGGCACGGCCCTTGACGGCCTGTTCATGGCGCCGAGGACCATGAACGTGCGGGCCGTGCCGAAGGGCGTCGTGCTCCAGGTCCGCAACGTGCTCACCAACCTCGTCGACATCAGCGGCCCGCCGAGCGTGCCGCTGCTCGACCTGCTGATGGACAAGGCGGTCGACTCGGCCGAGTGGTCCAGGCTGGCGGAGATCAGGGCTGTGCTGGCCGCGCCGGGCGGCCCGGATTCGCCGCTGCGCGCGACGATCGAGGCGGGCGGCTACGACGTGCTCCGGCTGCTGGACGAGTTCCCGTCCTGCTCGCTGAACATCTTCGAGTTCCTCCGGGTGGCGCAGCCGCTGCGGCCGCGCTACTACTCGGCGAGCTCGAGCCCGCGGGTGCACGGCGCGGGCGTCGTCCAGCTGACCGTCGCGCTCGAGGCCGCGCCCGCGCCGGCCGGGCACGAGTTCCGCGGGATGGGCTCGCGGTACCTGCACACGCTGCGCGAGGGGGACCGGCTGAACGTCTTCCTGGACAGCGCGGACGGGTTCCACCTGCAGCAGGACGTGACCAAGCCGATGATCTTCGTATCGGCCGGCACCGGCCTGGCCCCGATGCGGGCGTTCCTCTGGGAGCGGCTGGCGATGCAGCGGGCGGGCGTCCCCCTGGCGGAGGCGGCGCTGTTCAACGGCATCCGCTCGACCAGCCAGGACTACATCTACCGGGACGAGATCGGGCGGTTCGCGGCCGAGGGAGTGCTCAACCACGTGCACGTCGTGACATCGCGCGAGCAGCCGGGCCGCCGCGAGTACGTCCAGGACCGGATCCGCGCGCAGGGCGCGCTGGTCTGGCGGCTGCTCGCGGCCGGCGGGTACGTCTACGTCTGCGGCTCGCAGCCGATGCGGGACGCCGTCCGCGCCGCCTTCACCGACGTCATCGCGGACCACGGGGCCTTGCCGCGCGAGCGCGCGGAAGCCTACCTCGACGAGCTGGAGACCACCGCACGCTACCGCCCAGACCTCTGGGGCTGACCCCTGGGAGCCACCATGGATGTCCTCGCGCTTGCCCTGACCGCCGCCGCCATGATCATGTTCGTGTTCGCCGCCAGCGGCCGCGAGCTGCGTCGCTTCAACGAGATCGCACTCGGGCTCGTCTTCCTCAGCGCCGCGCTGATCTGCCAGTTCACGTCGATCACGAACACCCACATCGGCCGCTGACGCACCCGGGCCCAGCGGGCCAGGCGTGGCCGGGCCGCGGGCCGCGGAGTTACCCGCCTGCCGCGCGGAACGCGGTGTCGATCCGCGCCCGGTCCGCGCCGCCGGCCAGCAGGACGTGCAGTAGCATCCGGGCCTTATAAGGATCGAGGAAGCCCGCGCTGATCAGGCCACGGGCGAGCAGGTCCCGTTCGGAGCCGGGGTAGTCGTAGACGTCGGCCAGCACCGAACCCCGGCCGGTCCGGGAGGCGAAGACCACCGGGATCCGCGCGGCCAGCGCGGCCAGGGCCGGGACCGTGGCCCCGGGTGCGTGCCCGGCGCCGAACGCGGCGACGACCAGCCCGTCGAAGCGGCCGGCCGCGGCGCGCAGCAGCTCGCCGTCGTCGCCGAGGGCGAGGACGACCAGGCCGGTGCGCACCGGCCGGGGCGGCCCGGCCATGGGCATGGTGAACCGCCCGGCCGGGCGGGTGAGCAGCCGCGGCTCGCCCTCGACCAGCCGCCCGAGCGGCCCGGCCGACGGCGAGGTGAACGCGGTGAGGCTGGTGGAGTCGGCCTTGCGGACGAAGCGGGCGGCGTGAATCTCGTCGGCGAACACCACCACGCAACCGAGGTCGCGCAGCGCCGGACTGGCCGCCGCCCGGACGGCGGCGAGGATGTTCGCCGGGCCGTCGGCGCCGGCCATGGCGGGGGTGCGCATCGCGCCGGTCACCACGACCGGTTCGGGGCCGGCGTGCAGCAGGTCGAGCAGGTACGCGGTCTCCTCGATGGTGTCGGTGCCCTGGATCACCACGGCCCCGGCCGCTCCCGCCGTGATCTGCTCCCCGATCGCGGCGGACAGCTCGAAGATGTCGCCGATGGACAGCGAAGCGCTGGGCCCCGACCGGAACTCGCGCACGTCGAGCCGGGCGCCGAGGCGGTCGAGACCGGGCACCGCGTCGAGCAGTTGCCGCCCGGTCAGCGCCGCGCCGGACGTCATGGAGATGGTGCCGCCGAGGGTGAAGACCGCGATCCGGGCGGCGGCAGGAGGCGAGGTGGTCATCGACTCGGTAGCGTAACCGCTCGGCCCGGGAACGCGCCTGCCCCGGCCGCTTGCGAGGATGGCTTGGTGGCCGACCGCTCGCCTGCCCACGGCTTCTGCGACGACGAGCAGACCAGGCGGCTGCTCCGCTCCCGGCCGCCGCGGCAGGTGCTGGCCTGGGCCGCGGCGCGGCTGGGCGGCCCGGTGGTCTCGGCCAGGGCGCTGCGTGGCGGGATGTCCTCGGCGGTGCACCTGATCACCGTGCGGCGCCCTGGCGGCGAGCGCGACCAGGCGGTGCTGCGCCGTTACGTGCGGCCCGATCCGGATGAACCTGAGCCCGCCGCGCGCGAGGCCCGGGCGCTCCGGCTGGCCGGGGCGGCCGACGTGCCCACGCCGGCGCTGCTGGCCGTCGACCCGGACGGGACCGAGGCCGGGGTGCCCGTGCTGCTCATGACCCGGCTGCCCGGCCGGGTGGACTGGTGGCCTTCGGACCTGGACCGCTGGCTGGAGCGGCTGGCCGAGCTGCTGCCCCGCATCCACGGCGCCGCGCTGCCACCGGACGAGACGCTGCCCCGCTTCGCCCCCTACCGGCAGGACAGCTACCAGCCGCCCGACTGGGCGCGGTACCGGCGCGTGTGGGAGCGGGCCGTCGAGATCAGCCTCGGCCCCGCCCCCGACCTGCCCGCGGTACTGCTGCACCGCGACTTCCACCCGGGCAACGTGCTGTGGCGCCGCGGCCGGGTGTCAGGGGTGGTCGACTGGCTGGGCGCCTGCGCCGGGCCCGCGGCGGCCGACGTGGCGCACTGCCGGGTGAACCTGCTGACCATGGGCACCGAGGTCCCGGAGCGCTTCACCGCTCGGTGGGAGCGGGTGGCCGGCGCCGCGTACCACCCGTGGGGCGACGTCGTCACTGTCGTCGGCTTCCTCGACGATCTGCGCGGCGACTGGGGCCCGGAGCGGCTCCTGGTCGAGGACATGCTCGCCCGCGCCGTGACCGACCTGGGCGGGTAAGGTCGTGCGGGCCTGGAAGGAATCGAGG
>Ga0318496_10001074_pt1 | contig 10504 bp, 5 predicted proteins | sample GRESIP109b1f22_FD_203296 | JGI IMG/M metagenome (GOLD analysis project Ga0318496, IMG submission 203296) | Tropical soil microbial communities from Luquillo Experimental Forest, Puerto Rico - GRE.SIPMG.109b1f22 | ecosystem: Environmental > Terrestrial > Soil > Tropical forest > Bulk soil... | reverse complement strand
GAATTCGTCGAATCCGGGGAACAAAAGGGCTCGATAATTGTCATTTGTCGATGTCTCGTGACAATCATTCGGAAGTTCGGATTTCAGCCCGTTTTCCCACCGAACACCGTTTCGAATGGAGAAAGACTCCTCCACGACGAATGGATGGAGTCCTCCTGGCAAGGGAAGCGGGGAACTGCGTGTTGTCATTTTACAACCAAAATCTCCCTGGATCGACAGCCGGATCCGCGTGGGCGGGACATCTTCACCAGGCCGTCGGATCTGGAGTCGTGAATCCGCCATCCTTCCCGTCGGCTTTCCACGAGGAAGGTCCCATGCCGATGAAGTTCCGCTCCGCTTTCCAGACGATGCTCCTGGCCGGCGCCTTCGCGACCGTGTCCGCGCAGAGCCATTGGGTGGGGACCTGGGCCTGCGCTCCCTACGATCCGCTGGCCGCGAACCAGCCCCCGTCGCCGGGCCTGTCCAACAACACCCTCCGCCAGATCGTCCGCGTCTCCATCGGCGGCGACACCGTTCGGGTGAAGTTCACCAACGCGACCTCGACCTCCGCCACGGCCATCACGGCGGTCAACCTCGCGGTCTCCACTTCGGGAACCGACGCCATCAACACCTCGACCATCACCCCGCTCAAGTTCGGGGGAAGCACGTCCGCGAACATGGCGGCCGGCGCCACCCTCGTCTCCGATCCGGTCGCCTTCCACCTGGACACCAGCATGCGGGTGGCGATCACCATCCACTACGGCTCGGCCCCCGCGAATCCAACCGGCCACGTGGGAGCGCGCACGCCTTCGTACCTGCTTTCCGGCGACAAGAGCACCGCGGCCAACTTCAGCGGAGCCACCACCGCCGAGCATTGGTATTCGATCAGCGCCATCGACGTGATGGCCCCCGCCTCCGCGAACGCGGTGGCGGCCTTGGGCAATTCGATCACCGACGGATACGGGCTCACCGGCGGGCTCCAGAACCGCTGGACCGACTGGCTCTCCCACAATCTCCTGGCCAACGCCAACACCCGCGAGGTGGGCGTCCTGAACCTGGGCATCGGGGCCACCAACGTGGCCTCCGGGACCAACTGCGGGATCGCCCGCTACAAGACGGACATCCTGGGGCAGAGCGGGGTGAAGTGGCTGATCATCTTCTACGGCGTCAACGACATCAACGCGGGGACCTCGGCCTCGGGCATCACCGGCGCCTACCAGACGATCATCGCCGACGCGCACGCGGCCGGAATGAAGGTCTACGGGGCCACGATCACCCCCTTCGGCGGCAACAGCTACTACTCCGCCGCCCACGAGGCGACCCGCAGCCAGGTGAACGCCTGGATCCGGACCGCGGGGCACTTCGACGCCTACATCGACTTCGACCACGTGGTCCGCGACCCCAAGGACACCACCAGCTACCTGACCCAGTACAAGAACGACGGACTCCACCCCAACGCCGCCGGGTACCAGCTGCTGGGCCAATCCATCGACGTCAACCTCTTCGCGACCTCCAGCTCCGTGGAGCGGGAGACGCCGGCCCTGCTGCCGGGCGGTCGCGCGGGCGGTGCGATCTCGGTCCACGGTGGGGTGCCCGCGGTGGACTTCGAGGGACGTCGGATCGACGGAACCCGCACCACCCGCTGAGGTGGAGCGGGCGCCCTCTCAACTCCGCTGGCCCGCCGCCCGCGGACGGAAATCGGCGGCGACGGCGTCGAGGGTGCCGTTGATCCGGGCCGCCTGCGCCAGGAACTGGGTGCGCTCCGCTTCGGGAAGGGGCGGAGCCGGAGGCGGCTCGACGGTGAGGGGATTGACCGGTCGGCCGTCGCGGTAGAACCGGAAGTCGAGGTGCGGTCCCGTGGCCAGCCCGGTCATTCCGACCCACCCGAGGACTTCGCCCTGGTCGATGCGGCCGCCGGTGCGCACCGAGCCTGCGATCGCCTTGAGGTGCATGTAGCAGGTGCTGAACGTCGCGTTGTGACGGATCTTGACGAAGTTCCCGCCGCCCTTGGGATCCCAACCGCGCGCGAGCACCGTCCCGTTGCCCACGCTCATCACCGGCGTTCCGGCCGGTGCGGCGTAGTCGACCCCGTAGTGGGGGCGGACGATGCGGAGCACCGGGTGCATCCGGCCGCTGGAGAAGCGCGAGGAGATGCGGGAGTACTGGAGCGGCGCCTTGAGGAACTGCCGCTTGCAAGGCGACCCGTCGGCGTCGTAGTAGCCCCCGTGCCCGTCGGGGCCGCGGAAGAGGTAGGCCTTGGAGACCTTGCCGGACTGTTCGAAGGACACCGCCTGGATGTCGCCCAGCGCCACGGTCTTGCCGTCGACCTGGAGCTCCTGGTAGACCACGCGGAACTTGTCGCCCGGCTGGACCGAGAAGAAGTCGACCTGCCAGGCGAGGATGTCGGCGACCCGGCCGACCAGCTCGGGCGTGTGCCCCTGGGCGATCAGGTTCTGCCAGAGGCTCCCCTCGATGGTTCCTCCCACCGTCCGTTGCACGGTGTCGACCTTCTCGGAGCCGCGGACCACCAGCGGGACCAGGCTGTCGAGGTCGAACCGGATCCATTGGATCGCGTCGTGCTCGTAGACCAGGTGCCGGACCCGGCCCGTGCTGTCGTGGATCAGGTGGAGGGGACGGCCCACGCGGAGTCCGCGGACGTCGAAGACCCCTTTGCTCGCGGCCAACAATTTCTGGCAGGCGGGACCCGAGAGCCCGATCCCCGCGAGGATGGTGCCCAGGGTTCCGTTGCGGGGAACCAGGGTGTCGACCTGGTCGTGCCGGCGGAAGAGCAGGCCGAAGCGGGAGACCTTGGGAACCGGAGCCGCGACCGCGACGGAAGCCGGCGGCGGCTTGCGCAGCAGCGTGAAGGCGGCCAGACCGGCTCCGCACAAGGCGATGGCCGCGCACCCCCGGACGACATGGGGATCACGGACGATTTCCAGGAATCGCTTCGGCAGCACGTTTTCAAGCTAAGTCGAATTGCGCCTTTTCGCGTCTCGAACACCGGAAACCGGATTTCATCGGATCCTGGAGGAATCGCCTCCCGGGATCCGAATCGGTTGCAAGTGGTTGATTCCAAACGATTTGGAATCGATCCAGCCAAGCTCTCACCAGGGGTGGTGGTGCTTGCCGGGAAGATCGGTCCGCTCGAAGCCGTGGTTCCCGAAACGGTCCCGCTGGGCCTGCAGGAGGGACGAGGGGAGCCGCTCCGAGCGCAGGCTCTCCACCCAGGAAAGCGCCGAGGCGATCGCCGGGACGGGGATTCCCTGCTGGACGGAATCCGCGACCACCGACCTCCAGCCGGAAAGCGCTTCGCGGATCCGGGTGGAGAAGGCGGGATCGAGCAGGAGATGGGGGAGGTTCCGGTCGCGCCGGAACGCCAGTGCGGCATCGTCGAGAAGTCTGGCGCGCAGGATGCATCCGGCTCGCCAGACCAGGGCCGTCCTCGAGAGATCGAGGTCCCAACCCGATCGGGCGCCCATCGCCGCGAGGAGCTGGAATCCCTGGGCCCAGGCGCAGAGCCGGGCCGAGAGGACCGCCTTCTCCAGGGCATCGACGAACGACGACGCGTCGGCGACGGGGGACGGACGGGAAATGTCCCGGAGGGCGCGTACAGAGGGAGCGCGGGCCCGGGAATCCGACGAGAGAGACCGCGCGAAGACCGCTTCGGCCAGCGTGGGAACGGCGATCCCCAGTTCCAAGGCGGCTTCGAGGGCCCATGCCCCCGTCCCGTTCTGGCCCGTCCGGTCGCACACCACCTCCAGGAGGGGACGGCCCGTGGAGGGGTCGATCGCCTCCAGGATCTCGGCGGTGATGGAGGTCAGGTAGCCCTGGAGATCGCCCTCGTTCCAGCGCCGGAACACGGCGGCGGCCCGGGAGTGCGACATCCCGGCGACCCCGGAGAGGAGGCCCCAGGCTTCCGACAGAATCTGCATGTCGGCGTATTCGATGGCGTTGTGGACGGTCTTGGCGAAGTGCCCGGCGGCCTCGGGACCGAGCCAGGCGCAGCACGGGGCGTCGGCCTCGGGTCCGGCTTGGGCGGCGATGGCCGAGAGGAGGGGGTCCACCTCGAGCCAGGCGGATCGGTCGCCACCCGCCATGAGGGAAGGTCCGTGGAGGGCGCCTTCCGCGCCTCCCGAGACGCCCACGCCCAGGAACCGGATTCCCCGCGCCGCGAGGGCGCGGGCGCGCCGCTCGGTGTCGGTCCAGCGGCTGTTCCCACCGTCCATCACGATGTCGCCGGGGGAGAGGTGGGGGAGGAGGGATTCGATCACCTCGTCGACGGCCGGTCCCGCGGGAACCGAGACCAGGATCCGGCGCGGCCGGACGAGGGCTGCCGCGAGTCCCGCGGGGTCCGTCGCTGGAGACAGATTCCGACGCAGGGACGGATCGTCGGCGAGGAGTCGGATCCTGTCGGCGGAACGGTCGTGCACGGCGGTGGGGATCCCGCGGGAGACGAGGTTGCGGGCGAGGTTCGCCCCCATCGTCCCCAGTCCCACCACGGCGATCTCGGCGGTTCCCACCGGGTCCGGCGATTCCATGCTCCCGAAGATAGGTCGCTCTCCGCGCATCTCCTTCAGCCAGGTCCGCAACGGGGCGTGCGTCTCGTCCATCAGCGCCAGGCCGGCCTGGACCCGAGCCTCGCGCGGGTCGACGTTCCGCAGCGTCCGCAGCAGGACCTTCCGGACCTTGTGGCGTCCGGCGCGCCGCAGCGGAGTCTTCGTGAAGAGGGACTGGAATCCTCCGCCGGGCGCGCAGACCCGGTTCCAGTCCTCCCAGGTGCGCGGGTGCCCGGGCGGAGGCGGAGGAGCCGGGGACACCTTCCGGTTCCACGGGCAGGCGACCTGGCAGAGGTCGCAGCCGAAGATCTCGGTGCGAGCGGCTTCGGCGGCGGGACCTTCCGAGGTGTCCCGGTCCTCGATGTTCCAGTGGGAGAGGCAGCGCCGCGCGTCGAGGAGGCCCGGTTCCACCAGCGCGCCCGCGGGGCACGCGTCCAGGCAGGCGCGGCAGCTTCCGCACCGGTCGGGTTGGAGCGCGGGTGCCGGTCCCGGTTCCAGGTCCAGGAGGAGTCCGGCCACGTGGTACGCGCTTCCCTTGGAGTTGAGGAGGAGGGAGTTCCGGCCTCTCCAACCCAGGCCCGCCCGCACGGCGAGCTCGACCTCGGGCAGGGCCAGCTCGTCGCAGAACCGGTGCGATCGCAGACCGGGGAAGGCCGCCTCCAGCGAGGTCTGGATCCTCTCCAGGATTCCGTTGGCGCGGTGGTGGTAGTCGCGGTCGCGGGCGTACCCGGCCACCACCGGCTCGTCGTGGGCCGTCGCGGACGACGCGAGGGTGGTGGGCAGGAGGAAGACCAGGTACGACCGGGCCCATTCGCGCCCTTCCCACGGTCGCATGCGGGACGCCGCGGTTTCGGCCAGCCAGTCCATGGTCCCGTGGCGTCCGTCGGCGATCCAGGCGGCCACGCTGCGGGCGTGCTCCTCCCAGCCGGAACGGTCGAGCGGTGCGAAGGCCCACTCGAGTTCGAACCACTCCAGGGACCGGGCGATCCGGGAAGAGGTCCCCTCGGGATCGACGGAATCCGTCATCGCGTCCGCGATGGACGCGCGAGGCGGTCCGCCAGGCGCAGGGCGTCGACCAGGCTCCCTTCGTCGGCGCGCTCCTTCCACGCGATGTCGAAACCGGTGCCGTGGTCGGGGCTGGTCCGCACGATGGGAAGGCCCAGGGTCACGTTCACTCCCCGAAGGCGGTTGCGGCGCAGGTCGAACCCCAGGGTCTTCATGACCGGGTGCCCCTGGTCGTGGTAGAGGCAGACCACGCCGTCGAGGCGTCCGGCCTTCAGGAGGGGGAAGGCCACGTCGGAGGGCCACGGGCCCGAGGCGTCGATCCCCTCGGAGCGCAGGACCGCGATGGCCGGTTCCACCGCCGTCGCCTCCTCGTCGCCGAAGAGCCCGTGCTCGCCCGCGTGGGGATTGAGACCCGCCACTCCCACCCGGGGGGCGGCGACCCCGGATCCGACCAGGGCCGCGTGCAGGAGCCGTCCGGTCCGCGAGACGTTTTCCGTCGTGATCAGCGCCGGCACGTCGCGCAGGGCCACGTGGGTCGTGGTGAACGCGGCCCAGAGCTTCCCGTGGTTGAGGGCGAGGCAGTGCGACGACGCCCCGCAGAGCGACGCGATGCGTCCCGTGTGTCCCGAGAATCCGGGGGAGGTCATCGAGACCGCTTCCTTGGAGAGCGGGGCGGTGACCATGGCCCGCGCGGTCCCGGCGAGGCATTCCGACACCGCGGCGTCGACGCTCGCCAGGGCCTGGGCTCCCGCGTCGCGGCGGTTCTCGCCCGGGTGGAGCTCGGCCGATGGAAGACCGGGCGGTTCCCAAACGGGGACTCCGGCGCGGGGAAGGGGCGAGCCCGGATTCCAAGCGGTGGGCTCGGCTTCGATCCCTTCCCGGCGCAGGGCGCGCTCCAGGATGTCGGACGACCCGACGAAGGCGAGGCCCAGGCGGCGCATCGAGGGAAGGTTCCACGCCCGCGCGCAGATGGCGGGCCCGACTCCGTTGGGATCCCCGAGGGTGACCAGGATGGGTGGCTTGTCCGCCATGCGGCGCTCCTTCCTCAGATGGCCTGGGCCAGGTCGAACGCCCACACGCCGCGACCGAAGCTGTAGTCCAGGCGGAAGGTCAGGAGGGTCAGGTGGTAGCGGATCCCGGGACCGTAGGCCCACCAGGCCTTGTCGGGGTCCAGGAGGTCGGGCGCCTGGCCCGTGTTCCAGATCCGCGCCCAGTCCACGAAGCCGACGGCCTGGAATCCCCAGGGCAGGTTGGCCCGCAGCTCCGCTGAGGCGCGCACGTAGCGGGGTTCGAGCCCGTCGGCGCTGTCGGTCTTCGCGGCGCGCAGCTGGTCGAACCCGTACGACCGCACGGTGCGGGGACCTCCCATCCAGAACACCTTGGATCCGTCGAACGTGGTCGGTGACAGGAAACGTCCACCCTCCAGCGCGTAGGCGGAAAGGAACCTCCAGAAGAGCGGCTGGTAGGCCCGGGCCTGCGCCTGGATCCAGGTCCAGGTCGTGTCGCGCGGGTAGAACTGGTCGCCCCATCCGAAGTCGGTCCGCAGGCTCCACCCCGACATGGGGTCGAACGGCTCGTCGCGGAAGTCGAGGGTCCAGCCCAGGTCCGAGGCGATCTGGTAGGTCACCTTGGAGGTGCCGATGGTGTCGTACTTGGTGTCGCGCTGGGCGCTGAGCTTCAGCGACACGTTCGACCAGTCGGTCGGGATGTAGGAGAAGGTCCCGTCGCCGGACACCGTGAATTCCCGGAAGAGGGAGGCGTCGCCCAGTCCCCGCTCCTGCTGCTGGACGGTGATGCCGTCGTCGAGCGCGATGGGGGATCCCAGGAGCAGCGGGTTGTAGTGGCCGGCGCGGAGGTTCTGGACGTACTGCGCGTCCTTGCCCTGGAGGGAGAGCTCGTTGAACGTGCCCTGCACGTTCCGGTGGCGCACCAGACCCCCCACGCCCCAGCCGTAGGTCGGTTCCCAGGAGAGGGAGAACTCGATGGTGCCCGGGACCCGCTCGGCGACGTCCACGTCGATGGCGGTCCGTCCCGAATCCCCGGTGGCGGGACGTCGGCTGACCTTGGCGGTGCTGAACAGCCGGGTCTGCGCGAGCTTGCGGTTGTACTTCTGCAGGTCGCCGTTGCGGATGGTGTCGCCGCGTTCCACCGACCACAGGTCGACCAGCCTCTGCCCGGAAGTGAGGTGCCTGTCCTTGAAGTGGACATGGATCCCGTCGAAGATCGCCATCCGTCCCAGGCGGACCTCCAGGCGCGCGTCGACCTTCTGGGAATCCCGCCGGACCGAAAGGTCGTAGGAGACGGCCGCGTCGAGCCAGCCCATCTGCTGGTAGAAGCGCTGCACCTCCTGGACCAGCCGGTTCACCTTCGCCTGCTGGAACACCTGGCCGGCCCGCACCGAGGGCTCGGGCGCGAGGGCCGGAGCCGATCCGGGCACCTCGGGGAACTCGGTCGAAATCCGTCCGAACGTGTAGAGGGGCCCCTCCTTGAGGTCGGCGCGGACCAGGAAGTCGCCCGTCGACGTGTCCCTCCGGACCACCACCACCTCGCAGGTCGCGTCGAGCCTTCCCTGGTCGTGCGCGGCGGCCACGACGGCCTCCGAGGCCTGGAGCCGCCAGGATTCCCGATCGTCCCTTCCGAGCCTGGCGAGGTCCGGGGGCGCGGCGAGCAGGTCCTCGATCCGGGAGGAACCGAGGTGGCCGCTTCCCAGCACCTCCACGCTTCCCCAGGAGCGCGCGGCGATCAGGGCCAGGAGGATCGAGGCGGCCCTCACCAGAACTCCCAGCGGTAGCGGAGGGAGGGCTGGACCACGGTCGCGCGGCGGAGATTGTCGTCGAGGGCCTCGCCCAGGTCGCACTGGAGGAAGACCCGGTTCTCCAGCCGGGTGCGCACTTCGGGTTCGTCGATCCAGCGGAAGGGGATCCGGTACTGGAGGCTCAGTCCGTAGTTGTCCGAGAGGACCGGCTTGGATCCCAGCGCCGTCGCCGACTGCGCGAAGGTGTGCTGGTAGATCCCGGCCGCATCGAGTTCGGGCGTGATGTGGTAGAGGGCCATCAGACCCAACTGGTCGCGCGACTGGCTGGTGGTGGGGATGTCGGTCACCGCGACGGAATCCGGGATCCACACCAGGCTCGCCCGCGAGCGGCGCACCTGCCGGGCGATGAATTCGTTGACCCAGTCCTTGCCGTAGTCGACCAGCACGTCGACGCCGAGGTTCTTCACGTCGGAGCCGTAGTTGGTGCTGGCCGACTGCTGGGGGTAGCAGCCCGTGGCCAGCGCGAGGGTGGAACCCACGGTGCCGTCGTCCCCGGGCAGGGTGGCGCAGTCCGATCGGATCGGGCGCATCCGCGGATTCTCCAGGGTTCCCAGCGCGGAGAGGGAGAGTCGGCAGCTGTCGACCACCTGCACGGTCGAGGATGTCGAGGGACCTTCCTGGCAGCTGCGTCGGACGCTCCGGAATCCGGCGAGCTGGAATCGACCTTCCATGGCGGGCTGCGTGTTCCAGTCCAGGCGGAGGGTGTCGATGTGGAAGTTCCGTCCGAGGTATCCGAAGTGGCCCTCCTCGGTGTCGGCCGCGAAGAATCCGTTGAGGAGGGGGGCGTCCGCCGGGCCGGCGACCTGCAGGTCGAGCCTCAGCCTCGCCTGGCCCAGGTTGTCCCGGAACAGGATGCTGTCCCCGGCGGAGGTGATCCGCAGGTCGAGAAGCGTCGAGGAACTCGTCGACCGGTCGGTTCCCGTCCGCCGCCGTGTGCCGCCCAGTCCCTGCCAGGTGCTGCGCAGGAGGGCTCCGGGCTCCGCGAAGTTGCGCGTGAAGAGCAGGCGGTCGACGGTCGCCTCTCCCGAGAGCTTGCGCCAGTCCTTCGCCTGCGCGAGCGCCAGGTTGGCGCGGGGCACGCGCAAGTCCAGGAACTCGTCCCGCGACCAGGCCTGGTGGTAGGAGCCGCCGGCCAGGTCCAGGAGGATCCTCGAATCGGGCAGGGCCGTGAGACGGATCGTGTCCAGGCGCGCCACGCGGTTCCCGCCGAGGTCGAAGCGCATCGACTTCCCCAGTCCGTCGGCCCAGTACTGGAGGCTGCGGAGGTCGGCTCCGCCGCGTCCGTCGAACACTCCCCCGGACGCGTCGGCGAGCCGCGCCGAGAGCAGCCGGATCGAATCCTTGTCGGCGCGGGCCTTGAACCGCAGGGAGAGCGGATTCCCCGCGACGGCCTGGAGGATGCCCTGGCTCCCATCGAGTTCGGTCCGCCAGGCGAAACCGGAGGGCTCGAAGTCCCCCTGCAGGCTTCCGTCGACCAGCAGGTCGCGCAGCCGGATCTCCGTGCCGGGGATCGCGGCGCTCCCCTCCAGGCGGAGGCGGGAGGTCCTCAGACGTTTCCTGTCCTCGAACCGGGCCGATGCGCCCACCTTCAGGACGTCGCCCCAGAACGCGACCAGGTCGAACTCGGGGGACGGTTCCCAGAGCCGGGTCGCCGTGATGCGGAAGGGCGCCCTCTGTCCCGCGAGGGGCCACCATCCGCCCAGGTGGAGGGTGTCGCGCTCGCCCCAGAGGAGGAGGTCGGGGAGGGGCAGGTCCCCCTCCGGCCGGGAGAGGGCGGGGGATCCGAGTCGGAGGTCCGCGGCCACGCCTTCGCCGCGATGCGACAGGATCCGTCCAACCAGGAGTCCGCGCAGGGAGGGGAGCGAAGGAGCCACGCCCTTCAGGTCGGCGAGCTCGAATCCGGAGGTGGAGCCCTCGAGGGTGTCGAGCAACCAACCCTCCGGGCCGCGCGCCATGGCGAGGTTCGCCTCCAGCGACGAGGAGCCCACGCTCGCGCGGATGTTCCTCAGGTGGAGGGCGGAGTCGCCGATCGAGAGGGCGACCCCCAGGTGGAGCGAGTCGCGCAGGGGACGACCCCGGAGGGAGCCGAGGATCTCGGTGGTCGCGTGGACCCCGGGAGTCCCCAGGCCGTGCCGGAGGGTCGCGT
>Ga0318496_10001061_pt1 | contig 10554 bp, 9 predicted proteins | sample GRESIP109b1f22_FD_203296 | JGI IMG/M metagenome (GOLD analysis project Ga0318496, IMG submission 203296) | Tropical soil microbial communities from Luquillo Experimental Forest, Puerto Rico - GRE.SIPMG.109b1f22 | ecosystem: Environmental > Terrestrial > Soil > Tropical forest > Bulk soil... | reverse complement strand
CCTTGATGTCGATCCTGTTGTCGCTGTTGACAACTCACTCGGCGGACCGGCTGATCGTCATCTACGCCGACTTCAAGGGTGAGGCCGGGGCCGACAGCTTCCGGGACTTCCCGCAGGTCGTCGCGGTGATCTCGAACATGGCCGAGAAGAAGTCACTGGCCGACCGGTTCGCCGACACGCTGCGCGGCGAGGTGGCTCGCCGCGAGACGCTGCTTCGTGAGGCCGGCCGCCGCGTCCAGGGTAGTGCGTTCAACTCGGTGACGGAGTACGAGAACGCTCGGGAATCAGGCCTGCCGGACGCCCTTGATCTCCCGCCGCTGCCAACGCTGTTCGTGGTCGCCGACGAGTTCACGCTGATGCTCGCCGATCACCCGGAGTACGCGGAGTTGTTCGATTACGTGGCCCGCAAGGGCCGCTCGTTCCGCATCCACATCCTGTTCGCGTCCCAGACACTGGATGTGGGCAAGATCAAGGACATCGACAAGAACACCTCCTACCGGATCGGGTTGAAGGTGGCCAGTCCCAGCGTTTCCCGCCAGATCATCGGCGTGGAGGACGCCTATCACATCGAATCCGGCAAGGAGCACAAGGGTGTGGGCTTCCTGGTGCCCGCCCCCGGTGCCGCCCCGATCAAGTTCCGCAGCACCTACGTCGACGGCATCTACGAGCCGCCACAGACTGCCAAAGCCCTTGTGGTGCCATCGAATCCAAAGCCAAGGCTGTTCACCGCCGGAATGGTGGAGCCCGACCACGGCACCGTGATCTCCACCGGTGAGGATGAGGAAGTAACCGGACCGCCGCGAAAGCTGATCGCGACCATCGGCGACCAGCTGGCAGGTTATGGGCCGCGGGCACCCCAGCTGTGGCTGCCGCCGCTGGACGAGCCAATCCCATTGACCGCGGTGCTGGCTCGCGCCGGGGTGCCGCAGGGACAGTGGCGATGGCCGCTCGGTGAGATCGACAAACCGTTCGAGATGCGCCGCGACCCGCTGGTCTTCGACGCCGCCTCGTCGGCCGGAAACGTGGTGATCCACGGCGGCGCCAAGTCCGGGAAATCGACTGCACTGCAGACCTTCATCATGTCGGCGGCCAGCCTGCACTCGCCCCGCGATGTCACGTTCTACTGCCTGGACTATGGCGGCGGCCAGCTGCGGGCGCTGGAAGATCTGGCACACGTCGGCAGCGTCGCGTCGGCGCTGGAACCCGAACGGATTCGCCGCACCTTCGGCGAGCTGGAGCAGTTGCTGCTGTCGCGGCAGCAGCGAGGGGCATTCCGGGAGAAGCACGGCGCCGCCCACGACGACGGCTTCGGCGAGGTCTTCCTGGTCATCGACAACCTGTACGCCTTCGGCCGCGACAACACCGACCAGTTCAACACCCGTAATCCGCTGCTGGCCAAGGTGACCGAGCTGGTCAACGTCGGCCTGGCGTACGGGATCCATGTCGTCGTCACCACCCCGAGCTGGCTGGAGGTGCCGCTGGCGATGCGGGACGGCCTCGGGCTGCGGCTCGAGCTCAGGTTGCACGACGCGCGGGACAGCAATGTGCGGCTGGTCGGCGCGCTACGGCGCCCGGCCGAGACCGTCCCGGACGACCAGCCGGGTCGTGGACTGACCATGGCCGCCGAGCATTTCCTGTTCGCGGCCCCCGAACCGGACCAGGTCGCCGCGATCAACGCCCGCTACCCCGATGTTTCCGCACCGGCGGTTCGGCTGTTGCCCACCAATCTCGCACCCGACGCGGTGGGGCCGCTCCATCGCGGTGCAGAAGGGGTCGTCATCGGTCAGCGCGAGGAGGACCTGGCACCCGTCGTCCTCGACTTCACCGACAACCCATTGTTAATGGTGTTCGGCGACAGCAAGTCCGGTAAGACCACGCTGCTGCGCCACCTCATCCGAACCGTCCGCGAGCACTCCACCGCCGACCAGGTGGCCTTCACCGTGCTGGATCGGCGGCTGCATCTGGTCGACGAGCCGTTGTTCCCGGACAACGAATACACCGCCAACATCGACCGGGTCATCCCGGCGATGATGGGGCTTGCCAACCTGATCGAGTCGCGGCGGCCACCGGCGGGCCTGTCGCCGGCCGACCTGTCCCGCTGGACCTATCGGGGCCACACCCATTACCTGATCATTGACGACGTCGACCAGATACCGGATTCGCCGGCGATGAGCGGTCCGTACATCGGACAGCGGCCGTGGACTCCGCTCATCGCACAGCTGGCGCAGGCCGGCGATCTGGGGCTGCGGGTGATCGTCACGGCGCGCGCCACCGGATCGGGACACGCGTTGATGACTAGCCAGCTGCTGCGCCGCTTCAACGACCTACAGGCGACTACGTTGATGCTTTCGGGCAACCCGCAAGACAGCGGCAAGATCCGGGGTCAACGGTTTGGCCGGTTGCCTGCGGGCCGGGCGATCCTGTTGGGCGACAGCGACATTCCGACGTACGTGCAGTTGGTCAACCCGCTAGTCGGTGAGGCCGCGATGTTTGGTGACACGCAACAGAAGGGGAGTTAGTCATGACGTTGCGAGTGGTTCCGGAGGGCCTGGCCGCGACCAGCGCGGCCGTGGAGGCGTTGACGGCGCGACTGGCGGCCGCGCACGCGGCGGCGGCCCCGGCGATTACCGCGGTGGTGCCGCCGGCGGCGGACCCGGTGTCGCTGCAGACCGCCGCCGGGTTCAGCGCCCAGGGCCAGGAGCATGCCGCCATCGCGGCCCAAGGTGTTGAAGAGCTCGGCCGCGCCGGTGTGGGCGTGGGTCACGCCGGCGCAAGCTATCTCGCCGGTGACACCGCGGCCGCCGCTACGTACGGGACCGCGGTCGGCTGACAAATGACGGCGCCCATCTGGATCGCTACGCCACCGGAAGTGCATTCGGCGTTGCTGAGTGTCGGCGGTGGCCCGCGGGTCCCGATGGTGCCGGGCACTTGGGACGAAGACAGCGACGGCCCGGATGAATCGGGGAGAGGGGGCTCGACCAATTAGCCGCGCGCTAGTTAGTAACCGAAATTTCAAACGAAAGGAAACACTATGAGTCATTTAGACGCTCATATTCCGCAGTTGGTGGCCGCGCAGTCGGCGTTCAGCACCAAGGCGGTGTTGATGCGCAGCACGATCGGCCAGGCCGAGCAGGAGGCCCTGTCGGCTCAGGCTTTTCATGTCGGGGAGGCGTCCGCGGCGTTTCAGGCCGCGCATGCCCGTTTCGTGGAGGCCGCCAGTCGGATCAACACGTTGCTCGACATCGCCCAGGCCAACCTCGGGGACGCGGCGGGCACCTATGTCGCCGCCGATGCCGCGGCCGCATCCGGCTACACGGCCTTCTGACCCGTCGCTAACCAACTGCGAAAGGACTTGTGATGTCGCAGATCATGTACAACTACCCGGCGATGCTGGGCCACGCGGGGGACATGTCGGGCTATGCCGGCACCCTTCAGGGCCTGGGCGCCGATATCGCCAGCGAGCAGGCCGCGCTGTCCAACGCCTGGCAGGGCGACACCGGTATGACCTACCAGGTGTGGCAGGCGCAGTGGAACCAGGCGATGGAGGCTCTGGTGCGGTCCTATCAGTCGATGGCCAGCACGCATGAAGCCAACACGCTGGCGATGTACGCCCGCGACACGGCCGAAGCCGCCAAATGGGGCGGTTGATCCTGCCCGGATGAGTGCCGAACCCAACGCCGTGGAGCTGACGGTCGATCACGCGTGGTTCATTGCGGAAACCATTGGGGCGGGCAGCTTCCCGTGGGTCCTGGCGATCACCACGCCGTATTGCGATGCCGCGCAGCGGGGGGCGTTCCTCGAGCGCCAGCGGGCCGAACTGACCCGGATGGGCCTGGTGTCGCAAGACGGAGCGATCAACCCTGTGGTCGCCGACTGGATCAGGGCGGTGTGCTTTCCCGACCGGTGGCTCGACCTGCGCTACGCGGGCCCCGAGAAGAATCCCGCGGCGAACGGCACCGGCGAACTGCTGCGCGGCATCGTCGCGCAGCGTGCCGGCGCCACCGGTAGGCCCCCCAAGACGGTTGTGGCCCTGCGCGCTGCGCAGTTGATCACGTTCACCGCCATTGACATTCACGACCCGCGCGGGCTCGTTCCGGTCCTGGGTGTTGGTCTGGCGCAGCGGCCGCCCGCACGATTCGACGAGTTCAGCATGCCGATGCGCGTCGGGGCCCGGGCCGACGAGCGGCTGCGGTCCGGCGCCGCGCTGTCCGAAGTCCTTGATTACCTGGGCATCCCGGAATCGGCGCGAACGGTGGTGGAGTCCGTGTTCTCCGGCCCGCGCAGCTACGTCGAGATCGTCGCCGGCTGCCGCCGCGACGGGCGGCACTCCAGCACCGAGGTCGGGATGAGCCTCGTCGACACGACCGCGGGCCGGGTGCTGGTCAGCCCGTCCCGCGCCTTCGACGGGGAGTGGGTCTCGACATTCAGTCCAGGGACCCCCTTTGCGATCGCCGTCGCGATCGAACAGCTGACCGCCCTCCTGCCGGACGGCGAATGGTTTTCAGGCCAGCGGCTGTCCCGAGACTTTTCCGCCCTACGTTCATAACAGCAACCGGATAGAGAAGAGAGAAACGATGTCCCAGGAACGGCCCCAGCATTTTTCGAGGGCCCGGTGACGTCCGGCGCCGTCATGCCGATCGTCCGCGTCGCCATTCTCGCGGACAGCAGGCTGACTGAGATGGCTCTGCCCGCCGAGTTGCCGCTGCGCGAAATCCTGCCTGCGGTACGACGTTTGGTGGTTCCGGCCGAGTCGAATGGTGACGGTGGCGCCCCCGACATCGCGGTTTCCCGGCTGAGCCTGGCGCCAATCGGGGGGGCGCCGTTCAGCCTGGACGCCAGCCTGGACACGGTGGGGGTCGTCGACGGTGACCTGCTGGCGCTGCAGCCAGTGCCCGCGGGTCCGGCCGCGCCCGGCATCGTCGAGGACATCGCCGACGCCGCCATGATCTTCTCGACCTCTCGGTTGAGGCCATGGGGCCCGGCGCAGATCCAGCGCGGGGCGGTGGCCGCGGCGATCGCCGTGGCCTTCCTGGCGACCGGGTTGGGAGTCACCTACCGGGTGGCCACCGGCGCGCTGTCGGGGCTCGTCGCGGTCAGCGTGATAGCCGTGCTCACCGCGGCGGCCGGCCTGCTGATCACGGCGCGTTCGGCGCGCACCGGGCAGGCGCTGTCGATCGCGGCGCTGGCACCCATCGGCGCCGCCCTGGCGCTGGCGGTACCCGGGAGATTCGGGCCGGCGCAACTGATGCTGGCCGCGGCCGGCGTCACCGCGTGGTCGCTGATCGCCCTGATTGTTCCCGGTCCGGAACGCGAGCGAGTCGTCGGTTTCTTCACCGCGACCGCGGTGTTCGGAACCGGTGTCCTGCTGGCCGCCGGCACCGTATTGCTTTGGCGGTTACCGGTATTGACCATCGGCTGTGGGCTGATCGTGGCGGCTCTGCTGGTCACCGTCGAGGCGGCCCAGTTGTCCGCGCTGTGGGCTCGGTTCCCGCTGCCGGTCATTCCGGCGCCCGGCGATCCCACACCGTCGGCGCCGTCGTTACGGGTGCTCGAGGACCTGCCGCGGCGGGTGCGGATCGGCGACGCCCATCAGAGCGGATTCATCGCCGCCGCGGTGTTGCTCAGCGTCCTGGGGTCGGTGGCGATCGCGCTGCGGCCTGAGGCGTTGGGGGGTTGGGGCTGGTATGTGGTGGCGGCAACCGCGGTCGCGTCCGTACTGCGCGCCCGGGTATGGGATTCGGCCGCATGCAAGGCGTGGCTGCTCGCTCAGCCCTACCTGGTCGCCGGTGTCCTCTTGGTGCTTTACACCGCGACAACGCGGTACGCGGGGGCCCTTGGCGCGGTGCTGGTGCTCGTGGCGCTGGTGCTGGCGTGGGTGGTGGTCGCGTTGAACCCGCGCATCGCCACGCCGGAAAGCTATTCGTTGCCGCTGCGCCGCCTGCTGGGCTTTGTCGCGGCCGGCCTCGACGCCTCGCTGATCCCCGTCATGGCCTACCTGGTCGGTCTCTTCGCCTGGGTGCTCAATCGATGATGAAACGCGGACCTCGAACCGGGTTTGCCTGTGTCACAGCCGCTTTCGCGGCTGCGATGTGGACCTGTCCATCGGCGTTCGCGATCGATCAGCCGAAGGTCGATCCGGGCGTGTCACCGCCCACCGGAACTCCGGGACCGGTGGAGCCGATGGAGCAGCGCGGTCTCTGCAGCACCTCCGGCGTCATCCCGGGCAGCGATCCGGGCGCGGTGGCGCCCAGTCAGGGGATGCTGAATCTCCCTGCGGCGTGGCAGTTTTCCCGCGGCGACGGCCAACTGGTGGCGGTCATCGACACCGGGGTGCGGCCGGGCCAGCGGCTGCCCAACGTCGATCCCGGCGGCGATTTCGTGGAGACGACCGACGGCCTGACCGACTGCGACGGGCACGGCACGCTGGTCGCCGGCATCATCGCCGGGCAGCCCGGTGACGACGGTTTCTCGGGCGTGGCGCCCGCGGCGCGGGTGGTGTCGATCAGGATGACGTCCGCGAAGTTCGCGCCGCGCACGCCGGGCGGCGATCCGCTGCTGGCGCGGGCGTCCCTCGACGTCGCGACGATGGCCCGAGCGATCGTGCACGCGGCCGACCTCGGCGCCCGGGTGATCAACATCTCCGCGACAACCTGCCTGCCCGCCGACCGGCCGATCGACCAGGCCGCGCTCGGCGCGGCGATCCGGTACGCGGCGGTGGACAAGGACGCGGTGATCGTCGCCGCCGCGGGCAACAACGGGCCGACCGGATCGGGGACGGGCGGCACCTCAGGAACTCCGTGTGATTCCAACCCGCTCACCGACCTGAGCCGTCCGGACGATGCGCGCAACTGGGCCGGCGTCAAGTCGATCTCCATCCCGTCGTGGTGGCAGCCGTACGTCCTGTCGGCGGCCTCCCTGACAGCGGATGGGCAGCCGTCGAAATTCACCATGGCCGGGCCGTGGGTGGGTATTGCGGCGCCCGGCGAAGGCATTGTGTCGGTGAGCAACCGCGACGGCGGCGGCCTCGCCAACGGCCTGCCCGACGACCATCAGCAGATGGTCGCGCTGAGCGGCACCAGTTACGCGGCCGGCTACGTGTCGGGCGTCGCGGCGCTGGTCCGCAGCAAGTACCCCGAATTGACCGCCGCGCAGGTGGTGCGCCGCATCACCGCGACCGCGCACAACGGCGCCCGGGCGCCCTCCGACGTCGTCGGCGCCGGCACCGTCGACCCGGTCGCGGCGCTGACCTGGGAACTGCCCGCCGGCAACCAACCGGGTGTGGCGCCGGCGAAGCCGGTCGCCGTCCCGCCGGCACCGGCGCCCAGGGACACCACACCGCGGAACGTCGCGTTCGCCGGAACCGCCGCGCTGGCTGTGGTTGTCGCCCTGGTCGCCGCGATCGCTGTGATCGCCCGAAAGAAGGAGACCACCCCGTGAGCCCGCTTCGCTCGATACCGCCTTGCGGCAGGGGCCGAATCACGCTGGCGCTGCTGGCCGTGGTGCCCGCGGTGATGGCCTACCCGTGGCGGTCGACCCGGGACTACTGGCTGCTCGGCATCGCCGTCGTCGTGGTGATCGCGCTGTTCGGCTGGTGGCACGGTTTGCACTTCAGCACGCTCCTGCGCCGCCGCCTGGCGATGGCGAGCCGTAGGGGTCGCTCCGAACCCGAAATGCCCACCGCCACAAAGACAACTGTCCTGCTGCGAGTCGGGCCGCCGGCCGGCGACTCGGATGCGCTTCCGCTGCCGCTGATCGCCCGCTATGTGGACCGCTACGGCATCCGCGCCGATAAGATCCGAATCACCTGGCGCGACAACGCCTTCGATGCTTCGAGACGGGCGACGTGGATCGGGCTCACGGTGTCGGCGGCCGACAATTTGGCGGCGCTGAGGGCGCGTTCACCGCGGATCCCGTTGCACGAGACCGCTCAGGTCGCGGCCCGCCGGCTCGCCGACCACCTCCGCGAGATCGGATGGGAGGCCACCACGGTGGAGCCCGACGACGTCCCGCGCTTGCTGGCGCCCACCGCCCGCGAAACGTGGCGGGGGGTGCAGCGGGGCTCCTCGGATTACCTCGCGGCATACCAGGTCCGCATCGACGACGGGTTGCCGCGCACCTTGGACGCGATCCGGTCGCATCCGGCGCGCGAGATCTGTACGGCGCTCGAGATCGCCGGTGACGGAACCCGCAACACGATCGCGGCCGCGTGTGCGTTTCTGACCGATGCGCCGACGGGCGTCGGGGCGCCGCCGGCCGGTCTGACCCCGCAACGCGGAAACCACCGACCGGCGCTGGCGGCACTGGATCTGTTGTCCACGCGACGACTTGACGGGCACACCGATGAGCCCGCCGAAATCCTTAGAACATGAACTCGTGCAGGAACGGGGTCATCCGGCGCAGATAATCCAGCTGACTCACGTGCAGCACGTGACTGCCGGGGAACCAGTGCAGCGCACAGCGATCCCAATGCTTCCACAGCGTCACGGCCTGACCCGGCGGAGCCATCCGATCGCCGAGGCCGGTGATGATCATCCGACGATCCTTCGGCACCAGCGGCGGGTAGTTCAGCGGGCAGTGGTACGACAGCCCGGCGGCCAGCTCGTCGCGGCCGATATTGGACAACCGCAGTCCCAGCCCCATGAGCTTGTTGGCCGGGAACCATTCGTTGAACATCGTCGCCGGAGTCACGACCGGGCAGTTGGGGATGACGGCTTCGAGCCGATCTTCGACCGAAGCCACCAGCGCGGAGGTGTAGCCGCCCAGCGATATGCCGGTCAATGCGATGCGGTCGACGCCGGTGTGGCGCAAATGGTCGACGATGGACCGGAAGTCGTGCACGGCCTGGGCCATCGCCTCGGCGAAGCCGCTGAGCCCGCCGGCGAAATAGCCGAAACCGCTGAACGGCGAGAACCTTTCGGCCCGTGGGCCGTGGAAGGGCAACGTGTACATCAGGACGTCGTAGCCCGACCGGTAATACCACGGCAGCGAGAAGAACCGGCCGTTGGCCAGGTACGACGAGCCCATGAAACCGTGGATGACGCACAGCGTTGGGTGCGGCCCGTCGTCGTGGCGCCAGTGCTGCGCGTGCACGACGTTGTTGGATGTGAAAGCGCTCCATCGCGTGCGCATCGCGGGGTTGATCGCCCTGAAGCTGCTGCGAAACGAGATGTTGTCGACCCTGCCGCGCGCGAGCCGGTGCGCGAGCCGATTGGCGCGCCGTGAAGTGACCCAAGGCAATTCGGTGGGCGCGGGGAACGACTTCGCCGGGTCCCGCTCGGCCGCCAGCTCGGCGTAGAAGCGCAGGTCGCCGCGTTCACTCCCGGAGCGCACGGAAGTGGCCAGAACGGCCGGCGTCACCGTCGTGGCGAGCACCGACGCGACCCAGGTGCGCAGCGCGAGATCGCCGATCGCCGACGCGTCGACGACCATGCGCTGACGGGGCGACAACGCGGAACGCGGCGGCAATCCGTCGGCGCCGGTGGGTACGTCGGCACCGGGAACATCCGGAATGGGAACGGGGGGACCAACCGGATCCGCGTCGGGCGTCACGAAGGCGATGCTATCCGTTACCTGGTCGACATCGGGGCAGCATGCGGTAATACGGTTTGTCTATCAGCCAACTCGGGATGGTGTTGATCAGGAGGACCGACATGTGGGATCCGGACGTCTACCTGGCCTTTGCGGACCATCGCAACCGCCCCTTCTACGACCTGCTGTCGCGGGTCGGCGCCAAGCGCGCGCGTCGGGTGGTCGACCTCGGCTGCGGCCCGGGCCACCTGACGAAGTACCTGGGCGGGCGCTGGCCGGACGCGGTGATCGAGGCCATGGACAGCTCGCCCGAGATGGTCGCCGCCGCCAAGGAACGCGGAATCGACGCCGTCCTGGGTGACCTGCGCGACTGGAAGCCCAAGCCCGATACGGACGTCGTGGTCAGCAACGCGGCCCTGCATTGGGTGCCCGAGCACGCCGACCTGCTGGTCCGCTGGGCCGGCGAGTTGGCCCCCGGATCGTGGATCGCCGTCCAGATCCCGGCCAACTTCGATACGCCGTCACATGCCACGGTGCGGGCGCTGGCCCGTCGTGACACCTACGCAAAACTCATGCGCGACATACCTTTTCGCGTTGGCGCGGTGGTGCAGCCGCCGATGAATTACGCCAATCTGATGCTGGACGCCGGCTGCCGGGTCGACGTCTGGGAGAGCACCTACCTGCATCAGCTGACCGGCGAGCATCCGGTGCTGGAATGGATTACCGGCACGGCGCTGGTCCCGGTGCGCGAGCGGCTTGGCGACGAGGGCTGGGAGCAGTTCCGCCAGGAACTCATCCCCCTGCTGGACGAGGCCTATCCGCCCCGGGCCGACGGCACGACGATCTTCCCGTTCCGGCGGGTGTTCATCGTCGCCGAGGTTGGCGGCGGGCGTCGCTCGGGCGGGTAGCCTCCCCACGGCGTATTACTCCTCGATGCCGCGGTCGACGGCGATCGCCGAGCTGCTGTTCGCCTTCATGTGGTGAATCCGCCGATACGTCTCGGTGTAACGCACCGCTATGCGGAAG